>Ga0315277_10006064_pt1 | contig 15891 bp, 16 predicted proteins | sample YL17G05_15_MG_FD_203695 | JGI IMG/M metagenome (GOLD analysis project Ga0315277, IMG submission 203695) | Sediment microbial communities from Yellowstone Lake, YNP, Wyoming, USA - YL17G05_15 | ecosystem: Environmental > Aquatic > Freshwater > Lake > Sediment | place: USA: Wyoming | collected...
TTTTCGGTGCGGCAGTGGGTATTGAGGGAGATCTTTCTGTTTTTGCTTCACCTGAGACTCCGTGTCTTGAATGCGTCTTTCCGAATGTTGACGACGGCAGCCTGCTGTCCTGTGATGTGCGTGGCGTTATCGGGGCGACGCCTGGAATAATTGGGACTATGCAGGCTATGGAAACAGTGAAGGTCTTAACAGGCATGGGTTCGCCGTTGAAGGGCAAATTGTTGATATGTGATTTCAGCGACATGTACTTCACTACGGTGGATGTTTTCAGAAGGAGCAGCTGCAGGGTTTGTCAAGGAAGTCGAGGCTTTCCGAAGGCAAGTGAAAAGCTTGTTTGGCTGTGCGGGAGCAACACAGCTAACGTCAACCCTGAAAAACCGCTTAAACTGGTTATAAACGAAGTCTATGAATCAATCAAGCAGAGGTTTAAGGTTCGCGTGAAGTCTCAGCTTGCCATAATATTCGAATACAAGAGCTTTGAAATCAGCTTGTTTAGCGGTGGACGGATGCTAATAAAGAACGTGAAAGACGAAAAATCAGCTCTTAAGGTCTACCAGGAAGTTATAGGGACTCTAGGACTGGCTGAATAACCTATTTATTGCAGTTTCAAAGATATTTGGTTGCCGGGGTGGCTGAACGGTTGAAGCGGCGGCCTGCAGAGCCGCTCTATATGGGTTCAACTCCCATCCCCGGCTTTTTGGCATACATCCATAGACTCTGGATAAACCCATAGACTCACTTTCTTTTCCTGAACAGCTTCACGTTGTCAACGTCGCAGACATATTCTTAGCCTGCTTCTGTCAGCTCTGTCGCGTCTTTCACGTTCGCTGCGGCTTTACACGTGTAGTCATCGTCTTCGAAGGTTACGAGCTGGGCGTAGACGAGCGCGCGTATTGTTACCACCCACATTCATCCATGGATCATTGTCCAACTTAACTGAGTAATAATCCAAGTTGCGCGCGCAATTGCCATCGGTGAGACCATAGCCTCCCCACTCCACTCAGAGAGTACAATATGAAGATCGAGTTGAGATCCCAAGCAAAATAGCAGCCCACAGCCGAAACACCAAGAAACAACAAGCCTGTGAGCAGCAAAGACTTGTGCCTAAACCGGGCACTCAAAACACCCATCAGCAAAGCAAAGGCGACTCCAACAATCGAAGAAAACGTGTTGATCTGTCGCGCGCGAGGTTGCGCTCAATGCATGAGACTGGATAGATTCACGAAATAGATCAAACCAAAACTGTCTTGGGGCGTAACCGATCACACGATGAATGTATGAACTGCAAAACATATAGAACTTTGTTCCAGAAGTCTTTTTAGCTTGGACTCGAGAAGTATGTGTTGCTTATCAGTACAGAAGGAGAAAGGAAGAATGAAGAATAGCAGCTTGAAATATATATCGTTGATTTTGGCAGTGGTACTACTCGCAAGTGTAGTTGCGGTCTTCCGTGTGGGGGCAGCAGGCTCATGGCTGGGTTATGTTAAGCCCTCATATACCGACTATGCTCCTAGTGGAGTGCCTGATTTTGACGAGAAGCAAGACCAATGGGGTCCTGCACAAGGCATCTATACCTGGTGCGGTCCAGTGGCCGTTGCAAACTCGTTGTGGTGGCTTGATTCGGAATTTGAATCAAAAATGACAGTCAGTCCTGTGCCGCCGGAGACAATAAGTGACCACTTTCCATTGGTGACCACTTACGGCGCGTGGGACGATCATAGCTCAAGCAACGTTGATCCACTTGTGAGAAACTTGGCTTTCTTGATGGACACTGACGGGCAAAGGACTGGAATTGCACATCTCGGAACACGTTGGCAAGACCTTGAAACCGGGACCAGAAATTACATAACGCAACAGGGATTAGACAAGTACTTTGAGGTTCACGACTCCTCATTCCCAACCTTTGCATGGATAGAAAACGAGACTGAAGTGTGCCAGGACGTTGAGCTTTTCCTCGAGTTCTGGCAGTACTCTGGAGGGACCTGGTATCCGCTGACCAGCATTCCGAGTTTTGAGGCTGGCCACTTTGTGACTTGTGCAGGCGTGAACAGCACAGCAGGTGAGCTGCTTATCAGCGACCCGTATTGGGACAACTACGAGGCTGGGCTGGTTCCAGGACGCTCACCTGTCCCGCACAGTATACCACACCTTTCCCATAACAATGCTTCATACGTGTCACAAGACGCCTATCAAGTGGCACAGTTTCCGCTACCGCCACCGCCGCCGCCACCCGGTTATCCAGTAATCGTATACGAATTGAAAGGTTACCTGCAAACTCATGGCTACGACGCGACTTGGCACACATTCATCAGGGCAGCTGTAGCGACGTCACCTAAAGCGGTGCCTGAATGGCCTGGGTACATCAAGCCCGCGTATCCGGACTATGCTCCTAGCGGTATGCCTGACTTTGACGAGAAACAAGACCAATGGGGTCCAGGACAAGGCATATACACCTGGTGTGTTCCAGTTGCCGTTGCAAACTCACTGTGGTGGCTCGACTCAAAGTATGAGTCAATACTCAACCCGGCTCCAGTGCCTCCTCCAACGATTAGCGACCACTTCAACCTTGTGACTGCTTACGGGCAGTGGGACGATCATAGCCCAAGCAACGTTGATCCATTGGTGAGAAACTTGGCTTTCTTGATGGACACTGACGGTCAGCAAACCCATGATGGCCATATTGGAACACAATGGACAGACATTCAGAGAGGAATCCAGCAGTACTTGATGCAAAAGGGTGTAGCGGGGATGTTCGAGGTTCACAATCAGTCATTCCCGACGTTTGAATGGATAGAGAACGAAACTGAAGTGTGCCAAGATGTTGAGGTTATTCTCGAGTTTTGGCAATTAACCCCGCTAGGTTGGCAGAGCATTACTGAGCCGAGCCTAGAGTACGGCCACTGTGTAACCAGCGCAGGCGTTAATAGCACAGCGTCTCAGCTGCTTATTAGCGACCCGTGGCAGGACGCGTATGAAGCTGGAAATGCTTCCGGGCGCTCACCCGTTCCACACGCGTATCCCCATAATTCTGCGGTTCATAACGACGCTCAGTACGTGTCCCAAGATGCATACTCAGTAGGGTCGTTTACTCTTCCGCAAATGCCACCACCACCGCCAGGTTACCCGTTGACTGTTTGGGAGTTGCAAGGCTATCTTCAAACCATGGGATACGACCTTTCGTATCATGCCTTCATAAGGGGAGCAATAGCAACTTCACCGACACATGACATAGCTGTTACCAACGTTACAACATGCAAGACTGGATGCAAGCCGATGCCAACTGTCTGCCAAAACTACACTTGCCATGTATACGTGACGGTTGCGAACAACGGTCCCGTTAATGAGACCTTTGGCGTTACAGTGTACGGCAACGCAACGTATATTCTTGCGAAGCAAAATGTGACGTTGGCTAGCTGGAGCACTGCAAACGTAACACTTGTCTGGAACACTACAACTTGGCTTAAGGGCAACTACACCATAAGCGCTGGTGCAGATGTTGTTCCAGGCGAAACCAACGTTGCCAACAACAACTTCACTGACAGCTGGATCAAAGTGACCATAGTAGGCGACGTTAACGGTGATGGAAAAGTGAACCTGATAGACGTGTTCGCCGTGGCCCTGGCTTACGGAAGCTATCCTGGACATCCAACGTGGAATCCCAACTACGACATAAACGACGACGACAAAATCAACCTCATAGACTACTTCACAACAGCACTGAACTACGGTAAGACAGACCCCTAATTTCCCTCCCTTTTTTCGGCCCTGAGCGTTTTAGGAAGCCTCGGATAGGGACGAACTTCGGAGCATTGGCTTTCTAGTTAAGCCATTTTGGCTGAAGTTTTTATATGGCATATGACAGAAAGTATAAATCGGATCAGCTTGTCCCTTCATATTCCGATAGGGACATTGTTTCGGGGTACGCGTGCAGGTTGAGATAGAATGACAGTAGGAAGGATGCTAGACGACGTTCTAACATCGCCTATAGCAGTAACAGCTTTCAGCACCTTCTACGTTTACTGTACACTTTTTTTGGTGGCAATGCAGATAGGAGGACTCCTAGGTTGGATTGTTGAAGCGATGATGCTTTCCCCTACTTTTTAGTTTGGTACAGAGTCGTAAGCAAACGCCAAAAAAAGAGTGCAGAAGGGTTCTGTTAACTTCTCATGGGATGGGCATACATGTTAACTGTCGTGGGATGATGCGTTCTATGAAGACAAGTTCATCCCTTTCGAATTTTGTTAAGTTGGAGCGTTGATAAGATTGTTGGATTCAAGTTCGAGGGGTTCGACAGATTACACATTTTGGGTTTTGCGATAAATTTCTAGCTCCGCATTTTGAACATTCCCATGCCGTTCCATCTTCTAACGCTGCCCTAACTACTGTTTCATATTCTAGAACTCTTGGAATCGGTATTCCTGAGGGCAACAACACCTTTGTTTCTCTTCCTCTCTTGAGCTGGGTTCTTAATATGTTCAAAGTTCTTCTGTAGAGTTTAAATTCTCTTATGTTCCATCTCCAAAAACTCGGAATAAACCATACGCTACGCATCCCATAAGTTGCTGTTAAGAAATTATTTCCAGCCTCAGAGTATTCTTTCATCTTCCTTTCAAAAAGTATGGCAACTGCAGGGTATTCACCTAGATTCTTGAGAATATCTTGTGTTTCCTTACCAAATTTGCCTGTTTGAAGGTTATAATAGAACTCGTCAAAGTCTAGCGTCTTGACTTGACCTTCACATTCTTTTGCTTCGTAATTCTGTACATATGCTAAGTCTGAGATGAAAGAGTGATCTTGTAGATACATGTCCCACATTTTGATAACATTATTTCTCCCTCGTACAATGCAACCATAGATCGTCTCCCGCTGAACTTTTGAATCAGGTTCATAATTTTGTCCGTAGAACGCCTGTTGAAGCAGTTGGGTAGTCATGGCGACAGATTGTTTGATATATTTTGTAATCATATCCTGCATTAAAGGGTAAGCCCTTGAAATCTCACCTATGTTGCGCACCAAAATGTGTCCTTCTTAGTTCTCTAATCTTCTCTTCAATCTTATCAAATAACCGTAAAGCCTCATTCCACCGAGAACCAAGAATCATACGTTCATTCACTCCCCAACTAGCAATGGTTTCATAGACTCCACTAATACCTCTGAGAACCTCCTCAGCTTCATTGATCGCTGTAACATCTGTCACCAAGTTGCCTTCTTTAGCTCTCTCTATGAAACGAAGTGCATAGTCCTCATTATAGCCATGTGTCTGAATGAATTGGATCACCTTCTTCTGCAATTCTGGTTTTTCTAACTTGCTTACTGCAACGATAACATTGTGCGGAAGTTTGGTTTTATCATCCAGAATCAAGGCTCTGATCTCAGGTTCCATGTTCTTAAGAATGCCCTTCACTTCTGATGAGGCAAGCTCAGCCGCTTTCCCAAGAAACTTTTCATCAGTCAAAAGTTCTCGTTCAACTTTTTGCCTAGTCTCTCCTTCTATTCGCTTTCTCTCCTCTTCAACTCTCTTCCTCACTTCTCCCTCTTCACGTCTCTGCCTTTCCAGAGCCCTCTCATTCCTCTCTTCTTCCCTACGCTTCTTCTCAGCCTCTATCCTAGCCCTGTCCTTATTCGTCAAAGTCGCCTCACGTTTCCTTTTAGCCTCTCTCCTTAGAACCGTAGCGGCTTCTTCAAACTCTTCAGGAGTTTCTGGAACCCTCACTATTGGTTCAATTTCTTCGACAACTTCCTTTGCCTTTTCAATTTGTTCTTCTCTAAATTTAGTAAGGTAAGGTTTCAATGCTTCACGAATTTGTTCAGCACCAAAATGCTTTTCTCTTGCTGATCTATCCAGTATTTCAAATAATTCTGGATTGTCTTTAAGTGTGACGCGCGTCACACCGTTAAATAATTGATCAAGTTCACGAATATCCCTGATAGGTATGACTCTATTCCATACCATTTCCTGATAATCTTCGGGTAGCTTCAGCACATTCAGGTAAGCCTTAACATCGTGAACGCCCATATCAGTCTCTCTAGCCATACCTTGTAGGCTCATACCAAATGGAGGTTCTTGCAATTTTTGGAAGTAGAATGCTTTCTCCTTAGGCGTGTAATCTTGGCGCAGTGTGTTTACTTTCCATACCATTCGCCTTGCAGTGTCATCATCCACATCTATGACAGTGACAGGAATAGTTTTGTATCCAAACTCTTTTGCGAGGCGTGTTCTTCTCTCTCCATCAACAAGCTCATAGTATCCATCTTTTTTTCGAACAGTTAATGGCACTAATATTCCGTCTAGCTGAATGCTTCCTCGAATATCCTCCAAATTGAAGCTAAGTCTTGGTTGATACGGACTTGGTTTGATCTGATCCAATGGAATGTTAATCGTTTTCATAACTGCCTTAGTTTGACTCATCTTACTCACACTCCCGAACTTTCTTTATGAGTCTCTTAATAACGTCATCGTATGTTTCTCCCATTTTCCCTAACTCCTTCAGCGATTCTCTTGCCTCTTTGGATATTTGAATTGTAGTGCTTTCTTCTTTTGCCATTCTAGATTACCTATAGAGCATTATAGTAATTATGCCTATTTAAGTTTTGCCATAGTAGCCATAGTGTTTAAATACTATAGCGTCATATAATAACTATAGTGATTAAAGATGTTGACACTTCAAGAACTTGAGAAACGCCGTGAAGAAAGAGGCTTAGAGATTGCCCATAAAGAACGGCAAGTATCCCGCTTAGAAGAAACCTTCTACACAGTTCATTCTCAAAGTGGAAATGGCGAATACGCTGTTTCTCTAGTAGATCACGAATGGGTCTGTGAATGTCCAGACAACAAATTTAGAAACGTCAAATGCAAACACATCTTCGCAATAGAATTTTCAATTGCCTTGAGAAATGCAGTAGGCAACGTCAGAATAGAGCCAATCGTGAACCTTCAGGTCTGCCAGATATGCGGTTCTAACAAAGTAGTCAAAGATGGACTAAGACATAACAAGTATGGTGACATTCAGGTCTATCTCTGCCGAGATTGCGGTAAACACTTCACCATAAACTTAGGCTTTGAAAGAATGAAAAGCACACCGCAAATAATCACAAGCGCACTACAGCTTTACTTCAGCGGTACATCCTTAAGGAATTGCGCTGAGTTTCTGAAGCTTCAAGGCGTGAAAGTGTCCTATGTCGCAGTTTACAAGTGGATAAACAAGTACGTGGCTTTGATGGACAAGTACATTGAAAAGCTTACTCCTCAAGTGTCTGGAACATGGAGAGCCGACGAATTATGGCTTAAGGTCAAGGGCGATAAGAAATACTTGTTCGCTATCATGGATGATGAAACAAGGTACTGGATAGCTCAAGAAGTTGCGGGTTCAAAATACAAGCACGATGCACAAAAACTGTTTCAGATGGCTAAAAAGGTGACTGGAAGAAACCCTGAGACTATCATAACGGATGGTCTTCCAGCTTATCATGATGCGTACAAAAAGGAATTCTGGACATTGAGAAATCCAAGGACTGAGCACGTTAACGCAATAAAGCTTAGAGGCGACATGAATAACAATAAGATGGAAAGATTCAACGGAGAAGTACGAGACAGAGAGAAAGTCATGAGAAGTCTAAAGAAAGAGGATACGCCTATAATTTCAGGATACCAAATTTACCACAACTTTGTTAGACCCCACATGGCTTTAGACGGGAAAACTCCGTCTGAAATGTGCGGTCTGAAAGTTGAAGGGCAAAACAAGTGGATAACATTGATTCAAAATGCTTCCAGAGAATCATAAGTCATCGTAGCCTTCAGACCTATGAATCACATCAAAATACACGATCGCATTATCATCTTTGGATTCGCAAGCAACACAATTGTTAAGCCTTTCATAGTCTTTTGCTCTGCAGTCCTTGCAATACGCATATAGAAGTCTATAATCTCCAAATTTCATTTTCCATTTGCCTTTAAGATCATACAGATACTCCACAGGATGTGTGGGAGTTTCTCTTTTCATCTCATCGATTTTCGCAAGAATCTTCTGTCTTAGGTCGTTATCCTTCTTTGTCAGTTTTTTGAAGTGTTTGTCAAAATCGTCAGAGAAGTACGGAACATACAATCAGAACACTTCGTCAAAACTGAGAAGAGGTTTCCGTTTTGCGCTTTCAGAAGCTTCTATAGCTGAGTTGTAGCTTTCGTTATCCAAATAGATTTCTAGTGTGGCAAGTTCTTCGGGAGTTATATCAAACGTGTTTCTGGCTTTTTTTTCATCTAGTTTGTATAGTATTCTTTGTCCAAGTTTCAAGTCGTTTATTGTCCGATTCTTTATGTAGGGATGGGGGAGACCATGAACATAATCTACAATTTCCTGAGAGTTCTTTGGTGCAAATTGACTATTCATTTCAGCTATTTCGCGTATGAATAGGTTGTTTCTATCGAATAGGTCGTGAAAATCATTTAACAGTTTTCTGCCAAAACGCGATTCGCAAAAAATCTTTGCATCCTCGCTGATATGAATAACTTCAAGCAAGCTTTGCTCCAGAAGCCAAACGATGTCCTTATCCAAGTCGTCGCTGTACGGTCCAAATGGAAGCTTGATAAAGTCATAGTTGAAACCCTTCTCCCGTTTGTCTATCATTCTCCATTCTGATAAGTAAGTCAGTTTTTGTGTTTTTGTATCGCCAAATCGCTTGTAACCCATTGCATCATACATTAACCAGAGAAGCAACAAACGATCAGAGAGAATCTCTCTGACATTCCGTACCATACTATTAACCATAGCCATAATGAGAGAAACATCAAAATAAGGCTTTGTGCAAATAGGCGGTTACAAAGAATCAATTGATTCGACTATCACTGAATTTTGACAAGAAAAGCGAGAACGCAAGAGAATCACAGAAGACGTTACAGAAGTCTCTGAAACCTCTATGAATGCCAGCGTTTTCTTCTCCAACCCTTCTTTCTCACTAGAAACTTTAGGTCGCTACCTTCTGTCTGTTTGTTCAAGCTTTTTGCTTTCTTTTCAGCTTGTTCTTTCGTTCTAAAATGCAAGTGAGTAACGGTGATAGGGTTCATTCCCTTCCGTCTAGCAATAAGCCATTTGTTTCGATCTGACGTTCTGTGATAGCTCATGTGAGCTCGCAGAAGAAAAATCTAAAATGCTAAGCCATGACAATTAAGTTAGCAGTGTCCGCATTTCCAAAGGCTTAAATTAGCTTGTCCGTATTCTCAATTGGAGAATATTCATGTCATCACCAGAATTGTATAAAGCCATAAATGCTTGTCTCAAACCTGTAAAAGATGACTTGGCGAAAGTGGATGAGCGCGTCAAGGCAATTATGGGGCAACTCGACCTAATAGAAAAGCGAGTAAAGGCTCTAGGTGACCAGCTGACTACTATTGAAAAAGCTGTTGCACAAAAGTCAAAGGCTTAATAAAATGGCTTCAGGGAAGCTATCCAAGGTATTCTTCAACAAATCTACGTCAACCGTGGATTTCGCAACAGAAGACTATCTCAAAGATTTTTTGGAGATGCTAAAAGCTGAATCGCGTCTACCAATAAAGAAGGTGCTAGCGATACTCTGTAGTAAGGAGGTTGACACGATTTCTTGTTCAAGAGACGATACCAATTACTCTTTCTTCGCAAGCCAAGGTAGGAATGGAATTTCAATTACTGTGAAGAAGCTAGGAGAAGAGACGATAGAGTTTAGCATTCCTGAACCTCAATTAGGAAAGTTCATGCCTCTTCTAGGTCTATCCCACGAAGGTTAACACGTCAAACAATCCCACGGCAAGTTAACAGAACCTGCAGAAGCAATGTTAAAGGGTTTCGCTGTAAGCCCTGAAAGAAGCGCGCGCTCTCAATGAATATGAAGCGATGATAAAGAAGAAGAAAGAGAAGACCGAAAACTGAAGCGTGTACAAACCTGTAAGGCGCGCGCTGGGCGACACTACAGGGAATGGAAAAGTCAATCTGCCCGATGTGTTCAAAGTTGCTTTGGCATACGGAAGCTTTCCAGGATATTCAACATGGAACCCAGACCTTGGCATAAATAACGACGGAAAAATCAACCTGATAGACTACTTCATAACCGCTCTGCATTACGGGCAAGTTGACCCATCTTGCCACGCACATTGTCTTTTTTCTCCTGGCACACGTCGGGGCATGATTCTACTCTAAACGATAATTGTCCCTTTACGTTCGCAATATGCGCAATGGGCGAAGACTTGTTTTATCCTCCTAAGTTTTTTAGGAAAGAAGCTTTCGAGTGTGCTATGCCCTTGTATGATTTCAGTTGTTTTCTAAACATTATTATCAATAGTAATTTGTGTTTAATAACGTTTAAACCCGTGCTTGGTGTAGCACCTACCAAAATATATGCTCTCTGATTGGAGGTGAAACATTGGAAAAAGCTGCAAGAGATAGAATGTTGCCAATTGCCATGATTGGACTATGCGTTGTAATAGGAGTTATGACTCTACTAGCAGTGGTATACTACACTAACGCAAACAACACACAGACTCAGAATAACACTCAGGTTGCCACTCTTCAATCGATGATAAATCAGCTTCAAGCAGACAAGGCACAATTGCAGAATCAAGTCAATTCCCGCGACGCCCAAATATCCGACTTGAATGCTCGGATGAATGATCTCCTCGCACAGAACCAAGATCTATCAAACCGATTGGACTTGCTAATGAGGTTAGCAAACGAAATCAGCTTTCCCGTAACCTCACTGCCTTACCCATTTAACGGAGGAACAGGAGCACACCCGCAATAGCCACGAGACTTGCGTTAAGAACGATAGTCTCTGCTCCACCAAGTCCGCGCGCCTCTGAATAACCCCCACATACAGACAAGTGGTCTCTTTCAGACCACTGTCACGTATATTTTGGTTCTTGCAATACCTACGCGCGACCTTGAAATCAAAGGCCAAATGAAAGACAAGGAGTAACTCTTTCTAACAGGAAAAAAGAGTGCTTAAACCCTCTCGCGCTCCTATCGAGTCAAGATGGAACTCTTCATATCTTCAAAAGCAATCGCTGTTTTTCTATTTCTGCGCAAAATCGTCGGCTTCAGCTGCTTTGCGCTTTCTTTATGGCTTGCACTCAACGCTTTTCCAATAGTGTTGGCCAAGGTCATGGTGGCTGGAAACATGGCAAAAGGGAGGTCTCCACTCTCGCGGAAAATGTCTCGCGCCAGTTCTATAGGCACGCGTACTATCAGACCGACATCCTCAGGCTTCCTCGCGTTCAATTTCCGTCTACCCAAACCTTAGAACTCGGTCCCAGATTCTAAAGACTTATGAATCAGAAATCAGTAGCCCACCGAAACAGCACGGGACAAGCTTCTAGGAGAAGAATGCATGCTCGAAGGCAAGACTGTGAACCTGAGAATCATCGAGACAACAACGTGCAGGAGAACCGTAGGACGCCATGACAGAGCCTGATACCCTATTTCATAATGATCTCAGGGCCTGATAGGAGTTAGGGGTAGACAATAGAAGATTCGGATTGTCACGGGATTGTTACCTTATTCTGCTCAAGGCATTGAAACCTACTAGTTGAATTTGAGTTCCACACTTGTTGCATTGTATTCTGAGCTTCTCCAAACAGTTGTCTTTCATTACAGGCTCTAGAATCATGTACGTTCTTTCTGTTTGATCATCGGGAGAAATTTCAACCCGGCATTTGGGGCATCTGAACTCTCCTTTTCCACTCAGCTTCGTAAGGTCAATCGTGTAAAATCTTATTCTCTGCAATGCCCTCATACCCCCATTTCACTTTGACTACACAATTACTTAAGGTCTGGCGAACGATATCGTACGCTAAAATATCTGATCTCAGCGACTCGACAGAAGTTCAGAGTCAAAGTGTAGTTGTGACTTTGCAATGGTTGCGATTGTACGGTAAGGATCAAGGAAGATGGTGCTATCGCGCGCCTGATCGATCTGCCGGCCATCTTGTGCTTTCGTTTGTGGCATATTCTAATGCTTTGTCCTTGTCGCCTTCTGCTTTGAGGACTTCTTTCAGCAGTTTCTTTGCGTCTAGAGGGCAGCTTTTCGAGACGTCTTTCACAAACTTCATTAGTTCTTCTTCATTGAGATGGCAGCTTAGCGTGAGTTCTTCGAGGACTCTCTTTGAAGTTGCGGCGTCTCCGTAGCAGCTTTCGCCTAGTTCTTCCAATAGGTCTTTGAGAAGAGTTGGGTTCACGCCGCATTGAGAACTCAGTTCTTTGGCCCACTTTTCATTTTGGTTCAAGCTTTTTCACACTTCCTTCATACAAATGCTGTTACTCACTATTTCGAGCATATTATTGAGTATAGCTTCTAGCACGCTCCTATTATGATTTTCTGAGGTTTTCTGGTTAACCCTTTGACGAGGTGGAATAATTGGTACGCCTTTGGCTAAGTTCTTCGTTCCGGTCCCCGCAACGTTCGCCGGTGGATTTCTGAAGTTATGTCTGGATGGAGATTTTTCGCCGTGTTGGCGTACGTCGCCCTTTTCCTCTTCATTGGATATTGCTCTCAACGTCGACGTGCGCCAATGGCTTTTCAAAGGTTAACAGCCATCATGAGGGATGTTGTACATTCCGTCGGTCGTAGGGTATGCGAGTGCAGTTTCTCAGGACTGGGAGGTTGATCTCTTGGACCTTCTGAACAATCTCGCGTATGCTGGGAGTCTTGCTGCGGCAAGGGCAACGATTACCGCCAAACCGATCATTACTGCAGCATAGAGGTATTGCCCTCGCCATACAAAGAGAAAGGAGAGAAATATGCAAAGAATAACAACTAGGACCGCCATTATGGCCAGTTAACGTAGACGCACTTCAAAATACTTTGCAACTTGATCCTTGGTCAAAACGTCGCCTTCTCCGACTTTGACAGTTTTAGTATTTTTCTTTTTCGCAGAGGAAATGAAGTTTGCTTTTTACAGGAATCCTTTCCCAGACATTGCTGCAACAAGAGTTAAAAGCCCAGCTGGCTAGTTCCAATCGGAAGACAAGAAGGAACAAGAATGGAGAGGAAATTGAAAATAGGTGACAGTGTAAAGGGCTTCAGTTTGGAAGATCAAAACGAGCATTTGTTCACGCTATCAGAATTCAAAGGTAAAAAAGTGCTTCTTTCGTTTCATCCTCTGGCATGGACTTCTGTCTGCGCCCAACAGATGAAATCTCTAGAAACCAACAAGGCTGCCTTTGATTCTCTTAATACAGTTGCTGTTGGAGTGAGTGTTGATACTGTGCCATCGAAGAAGGCCTGGGCAGAAAACTTGGGCATTAAGAGCACGAGGCTGCTATCAGATTTCTGGCCGCATGGCAAGGTTGCTGAGCTATACGGCATATTTAGAGCGAAAGATGGATTCTCTGAACGGGCAAACGTGATTATTGACGAAAACCAGAAGATAATCCTCTTCAAGATCTACAAGCTAGGGGAGCTTCCTGATATCAAAGAGATCATAGATGCCTTGAAGAAATAGCTGGAGAGCGTGTTATTGAGGTTTCCATAGTACATGCGAAGAGAATTAGACGACCGCGAGACATGATGTATAATGGCTGACAAAACGTTTTCGTACTCTGTTGAAACTGAAATCCTTCCAGAACACATGAGAGACTTAATAGAGTACATTCATCGAAAATACATACTGGCCCGGCCAGAACGATTCACAAACGTGTTAAAGACTATCGTGAGCGATGATGCTTCTCTTCTTTATACTCTTAAAGATTCTGCTGGAAAACAGACTCTGAACGTCGAAATCAAAGGCGGCACGCCGATCAAGCTGAACATGACTCGAGTTGACGCTGCTGTCTCCGAAGAAATGGTAAACGAAGCCAAACAAGACGTTGTTATTTTCGTGGGGTTCTTTGAAGAAGAAGTAAGGAGTAGCACACTTTTCTTCGCGTGGAGAGAAGGTGAGCAGATAGTCCCAGAGAAACTGCGCGGGGGAGAGAGAAAATCCATTAATCGACTGTTCCTTGAAACTCAAATCCTTTTATTTGTGGTTTTCATTGGCCTCGGAATGGTGCTATTTTTCATGGTGACCTTGTGGTTTCCATCATACTTTTGGGTGGTTCCTATCCTACTTATGGGTATACAACTGATTTTTGTGTTCTATTCGAACAAGTTTATTGCGAGGGTGGCAGATTGGCACATAACTGAAAGCAACCCAAGCATACATTTATTGGAGTATCAATTGCCTGTTGAAGAACATAAGAATTTCAGGAAAAAGTACTCGCAAGACGAGTTGCTGGCTATTAAGAAGGAAATATACGAAGAAACAGTGGCCAATAAGGGAGAAATCGATTGCGAAGTTGTCCAAAACGTGTTGTCAAAACATGGATTTGAATGCAGGCCTCAGGATTTATCGACAAGAAGGGTTAATGCTTATGAGTTGGTGAAGAAAGCTGTAGGCCGCTTCGGTTTTCCCATGCCTGAGATCGTCGTATCTAACACGATTGTTCCGAACGCGGCTGCTTCAGGACCCAGTCCTCGTCGAGGCGTTGTCTTGATAACCACAGGTCTTCTTTCTCAGCTCTCGAGTGAAGAGATTCTAAGCGTCTTGGGTCATGAGTTCGGTCACCTGAAAGGCCGTGACCCGCTTCTTCTCTACGGTTTGACCGGTGCCGAGTTTCTTTTCCGATTCTACGTTCTTCTCCCACTGTTTCCCATCATCTTTCTCTCTTACCTTTTCATCTTGTATTTCTGGGCAGTCATGACCATAATATACTTCATTGCAAAATTCTTCGAAGCAAGAGCCGACCTCATATCTGCCATGGTTATCGGTGAGCCTAAAGTCTTGGCGGAAGCGCTCGAGAAAATCGGTTTCAAAAGACTGCTATTCGAGCGAACACCCTCTTACCGCTTTCAAGAATGGCTAAGTCTTGACCCGCATCCCCCAATCTACTTCAGAGTAAGCAGACTTGAAAAACTCAAAGTGCCCGTGCAGATAAAACATCCGCTTATTCAGTCCGCGGCAGATGTCATAAAAGGGTTCTTCGCAAGCTTCTAACCTGATACGTTTCAGGAGAAAAGAAAATCACCATGTAATGCGATCGCTGCAAGACTGTTCTTGCAAATCGAAGTGGGTGGCAAGAAGGATAAATATCTGGCCTTCTATACTGCTTGTTTCAAAACCTTAAACGGATCATGTGGGATCAGGGGCTTGAAGCTCAGGAATTGGCTACTTTTCATATTCATGGTACTCCTATGGGGTTCGAATTGGTCAATAATGAAAATTGGCCTGCGATACATCGAACCAGTAGCATTCGTATTGCAGCGATACATAGTTTCAGCAGTTGTGCTGTTGCCTTTTTCCCTGATTCTGAGAAACAGAATTCCCAGAGACAAGCGGACGCTGGCGAAACTTGCGATCCTCTGCTTAATCTTCGTATCCGTCATAGTCGCCCAAGAGGTCGGACTCTCTCAGGAGAGTTCAGGTGTAGGCGCAGTGCTCACGTACACACAACCACTCTTTGTTTTCTTGCTAGCAGTCCCCCTTCTTAGCGAAAAGGTCACAAAAGCGAAGCTCCTCGGAGTCATCTTAGGCTTCACAGGAGTCTTCGTGCTCTTCATTAACGAGATTGGCTCTTTGACGGTCAATTCGGCTTTTATCCTGCTATTCGGCGCATTCCTATGGGGTCTTGCAGCAGTTTATTACAAGAAATTCCTTAACCACGTGGATCCATTGATCACACATTTTTCGCAGCTGTCAGTCGGCATAGTCCCCTTACTCCTGCTGGCCTCAACGGCAGTTCTTACGGCTTCCCAAACGACGCGGTTTACGTTGAGGCACTTTTCGTTTCTTCAGTGGGAGCATTAGCAGTCGGAAACGTAATCTGGTTTTTTCTGCTGCGAGAAGAAGAAGCAACAGTAGTTACAGGCTCAACCCTAATCATCCCCGCGGTCGCC
>Ga0315277_10006065_pt1 | contig 15891 bp, 13 predicted proteins | sample YL17G05_15_MG_FD_203695 | JGI IMG/M metagenome (GOLD analysis project Ga0315277, IMG submission 203695) | Sediment microbial communities from Yellowstone Lake, YNP, Wyoming, USA - YL17G05_15 | ecosystem: Environmental > Aquatic > Freshwater > Lake > Sediment | place: USA: Wyoming | collected...
CCCCGCTAAAGATGAGCGCCCCGGCAATCGCCCGCAAGGGGTGCCATTTGGAAAAGATCACCAGCGCCACGGCGATAAAGCCCCGCCCGCCGGTCATGTACTCGGTCCAGGTCATGGTGTAAGCAATCGTCAGATGCGCCGCGCCCAGGCCGGCCAGCAGTCCGTTGACGAACAGCGCCTGGTAGCGAATCCACAGTGGGTTGCGCCCGGACGCGAAGGCAATATCGGCATTCTCGCCGACTGCCCGCACTCCAAGCCCCCAACGGGTCCGGAAGAGCAGCCACCAGATCAAGATGGCCATGGGGATCGCCAGGAAGATAAGAATGTCAAACTTGAACAGGGACGAATAGACACGCGGCAGGCCAGAAAGGCCGGGTAGAAGCAGCCTGGGCAGGGAGGCGATCTTGGCGCCGACCACATCCTTGCCGATCAGGGCGCTCACGCCAAAGCCGAGAAACATGGTCGCCAGACCACTGGCGAGCTGGTTGGCCTTACGGGTGATGACCAGGTAGCCGAACACGAGATTCATCAGACCGCCAGCCAAGAGCGCCGCCAGGACGCCCAGGTATGCATTATGAGTCCGGCTGGTTACGGACACGCCCACCGATGCGCTGACCAGTAGCACCCCTTCCAGGCCCAGGTTGACGATACCGGCTCTTTCCCCTACGACTTCGCCCAACGTGGCGTAGAGCAAAGAGGTACCTGAGTAAATAGCGCTAGAGAGGACACCGAGAATGGCTAACAGTGTCATAGATTAACCTACCTTGTGGCTTTTGCTTCTTTGATGAACGTCGGCCGGGCCAGGACGATATATAAAGCCAGGGCCAGCAGGATATTGATCACGGCATACGGCAGCCCCTGGGTCAGCTGTAGGAGATTACCTCCGGTGGTGATCACGCCCACCAGGAAGGCAACTAGCAGGATCCCCAGCGGGTCTCCGAAGGAGAGCCAGCTTATCAGAAAGCCCATGTAACCAGAGCCGGTGGAAAAGTTGGCCAGCAGCAAGCCATAATAGCCGGAGACCAGGGCCATGCCGGCAAGGCCGGCAATCGCTCCGCCCAGGCACATTATCCCAACCAGGTAAGCCTTGAGCGGGATGCCGTTGCGCAGGGCTGCCTGGGGGTTGCCGCCAATGGCGCGCATTTCCAATCCCCAGCGGGTATAGCGCATCACGTACCAGAACAGCGCCAGGAGCGCCAAGGCAAAGACCAGGCTCAGGTCGACGCGAGTACCGAAAAAGGTCGGCAGGCGGGCTGCCGGGACAAAACTCGCGGTCTTGTTGGTATCCATGGGCCCATGCCAGAAACCAAAGATCAAAAAAGCCGCGATCTTGGGGGCGACCGAGTTCAACAGCAGCGATGTGATGGTCTCATTCACCAGCCCGATGGATTTGAGATACCCGGGGATGAACGCCCAGGCAGCTCCCCCGACCATCCCCAACAGCATCATGAGCGGCAAAAGGGCCCCGGCGGGCAGCGGGTTGAACGTCAACGCCCCCCAGGCAGCCAGGCAGGCGCCCATGTAGAGCTGTCCTTCCACACCCACATTGATCAGGCCCACGCGAGAAGGCAAGGCCACCGCCACTGCCGTGATCAGCATCGGGACCATGGCCACGATCACTTCAGAAAAGCCGTAGGGACTGCCCAGGGTGGAGCGGAAGATATCGACGTAGGACTGGATAGGATCTTTGCCTGATAGCAGCAGGATGACTCCAAATAGCACCAACGCCAGGAGCAGCATCAGCAGATAGCGCAGCATCGCATTGGCGGTTTTTTGGCTCAGCAAGATCGTTCGTTTCGGAGATTCAGCGACTTGCGCCATGTTCCACCTTTGTTCCAGTCATCAAGTAACCCACCTGGTAGTAATCCGTCTCTTCCGGCTTGAACGTTCCCACGATGCGCCCCTCATACAGGATGATCAGCCGGTCACTTAGCGTAAACAGCTCCTCCAAATCTTCAGAGATCAGTAGCACCCCGGCGCCCGCCTGGCGTGCATCAAGCAGGGCCTGGCGGGCGGCCAGGGTGCTCTGCACGTCCAATCCGCGGGTCATGTAGGAAGCCACAATCAAGCGGGGTTCAAGGCCGAGCTCTCGAATGATGACCATGCGCTGGAGGTTGCCCCCCGAGAGCGAGCGGGCCAGGGCGTACAATGGAAGGCTGTACTCCATCTTCTTCAGGCCGTCTTGGGCATCTGTCTTGACTGCGGCCCAATTCATCGACCAGCCGGCCCGGCGAGCGTAGCGCCAGGGCCGGATCAGGGCAATGTTCTCCAGGACGGTCATGAAAGGGATGGAAGCCATGGTCAGCGGATTCTCCGGGATAAAGGCGGCCCCTTGCCTGCGGGCCTCCCGGATAGAAAGATGGGTGGCCGGTTTCCCGAACAGGAGCTTTTCACCTTTGGCGCATGGGATCATCCCCAGCACCAAGTCACCCAGCTCTTTTTGACCGTTGCCGGAGACGCCCGCCACGCCCACAATCTCCCCGGGATAGACTTCCAGGTCGATGCCTTTCAAGCTGGTTTGTGCGCCTTCGCCCCGCGTGGTTACTCGTCGCAGTTCCAGAACAGTGTCCGCTTTATCATTCGTATCTTCCTTGAGTTTCCTGGAGAGGCCTGGCATGTCTTTCCCGAACATGCACTCAACCAGCCTCTTCTCGCTGACCTCCACCCGCAACAGGGAACCCGCTACGCAGCCGCCCCTCAAGATCGTGATCCGGTCGGCGCAGTCCAAAACCTCCTTGATCTTATGGGTGATCAGGATAATCGCATACCCATCGGCACGGAGACTGTTCAGCACCCGGAAAAGAGCCGCGACTTCGTGGGGCGCAAGAACCCGGGTGGGTTCATCCAGGATCAGGATTTTGGCCCCGGAAAGCAGCAGCTTCAGGATTTCTACCTTTTGCAGCTCGCCAAGTGCAAGCTCGGATACCTTGACGTTGGAACGCACTTGCAGTTGGTAGCGCCCGGCCATCTCCTGGATGCGTCGCTCCACCTGGCCGATATCGACGATCGCTTTCACATCCGGCAGGAACAGGGAGATGTTTTCCGCTACACTTAGAGCAGGGATCAGGCTGAAATCCTGGAAGAGCATGCCGATGCCTAGCTTGCGTGCATCCGCCGGAGAGTGGATTTGCACCGGACGGCTATTCAGGACCAGGCTGCCCGAATCGGCCCGGTAAAAACCGTACAGGATCTTTACGAGGGTACTCTTGCCAGCGCCGTTTTCTCCCAGCAAGGCGTGGATCTCGCCCGGATAAATATCCAGGTCTATGTTGTCGTTGGCCAGCACCAAGGGAAAACGCTTGGTGATGCCACGCAGGCTGAGCAAGGGTTGCTTCCCAGTGAACGGTTCGGCAGCCTTGTTTTTCACATCGGGAGGAAAAACTGAGGATGGCTCCATGGTTGGGGAATCGTCCTCCAAAGTGTGCAGTGGTGAATGAGGACAGAGAGACATTACTTGTGATTATATAGAAACCTGTCGGAAAAAAAAGCGTAATTCTTTGGGGTTTTTCCGCTCTGCTTTCCCCGCAAAGAATACGGGCTCCCCACAACATAAAGACCCCGTACAAAGTACGGGGCCTCGGGAGATAATATAAGGTAAATGGCAGACGATTTCTATCCGCCCGGTCCCTTCAGCAGGCCGTGCTCGCGGGCATAGCGTACCAAGTCGGCTCGGTTGTGCAGCTCCAGCTTTACGGTCAGGTTGGCCCGGTAGCCTTCCACTGTCCGTACGCTCAACTTCAGCTCATCCGCGACTTGGCGGTTGGTATATCCCTGGACGATACGGTTCAGCACATCCAGCTCGCGCGGGGTGAGCAGCTCTTCCGGCCGCAGGCCAGGGGCGCTCGCTTTCTGCGGCTCAGTCAGGAGGGTGCGGAGCATTTTGGGAGGGACGTAAACATCGCCGATCTGGATGGTATGAATGGCGGAGATGAGCTCGGCCTCGGCGGCCTGCTTGAGGATATACCCAACCGCCCCGACGCGGATCGCTTCCCGCACCAGAGCCTCGTCTTCGTGCACGGTGAGGATCAGGACGCGCACGCCAGGCAGGCTGGCCCGGACTTGTTTGGTCACCTGGATCCCATCCAGGTCCGGCATGCTCAAATCCAGGACCAGGATATCCGGATGTAAGCTTTCGGCCAGCTGCAGAGCCTCTTCTCCGCCCGACGCCTCTCCCACCAATTCCAGGTCGGCTTCGCTTTTCACCAACGCTCGCAGGCCAGCCCGTACGATGGCATGATCATCCGCGATCAGGACGCGCGTCGCCATACGGCACCTCCACCGAGATCATTGTTCCTTTTCCTGGAGCGCTTTCAACCACCAGTTTGCCTCCGAGCATCTCCACCCGCTCGCGCATACCGAACAGCCCGAGCCGGTTGGCGTGGACCGGCTGGTTAGGGTCAAAGCCAATGCCATCGTCCTCCACAGTCAAGACTAGGCAACTGTTGCGCCGGTTCAAGAGCACATCCACTCGACTGGCTCTGGCGTGCAGCGCCACGTTGGTCAGCGATTCCTGGACAATCCGGAACAGGGCAGTTTCCAGGTCGGCTGGCAGCCGGGCGGCGTCCACCCCGACCGTCTCGAACTGCACATCAAGGTGATACCGGCCATTGAATTCCTGGATGTACTGTTCCAAGGCGGTGACCAGGCCCAGGTGATCCAGGCTGACCGGGCGCAGCTTCATGGCCAGGGCGTGCAGGTTATTCAGCACCTCGGTCGTGATGCGCTTGAGATTGGAAGTATGCGAGCGGACCAGATGGGGCGATTCGGCGTCGCGATCCAACAGGCCCAGGTTGACCATCAGTGCGGCCAGCGCCTGGCTGGACTCGTCGTGCAGCTCCCGCGACAAGTGGATCCGCTCAGCTTCCTGCACTTCTATCAAACGGTGGGAGAGGGCATGTAGTTGTTCGTTGCCCAGGCGGACTTGATCAAATAGCCATGAATTCTGGATGGCGGCAGCCGCCAGGTTGGCATAGGACTGCAAGAGCAGCATCTGCTCCTTGGAAAAGCATTCTGCATCCTGGCTGGCTACCGTGAGAATGCCGACCAGTTCCTTGCCATACATTAGAGGTAAGGCAGCCAAAGAGCGGATGGGTTCATCCTGCTGAAAAACGATATCGGAAGTGATCAGCGATGGCTGGCGGGTCCGCTCGACCGTTTGCAGATGTTCCTGAAGGTCGGGAATGGCAGCATACAGGGCAGGTAACTGATCGCCAGAGAGCAGGTTTGGCGGGTAGGCAGCAGCCGGTTGAGTACCTGGGTCTTTGGATGCGATCAAGTCAATCCATGCGGCGGATAAGCCAACACTCTCCGCGACTAGTTGGCAGATCGATTGGTAAAGAGCTCGCTTGTCGATGTTCTCCAGGAATTGCTTGCTTGCGTCATTGAGGGCAGCCAGTTCGTCAACTTGCTTGCGCAATGCACCTTCTGCCCGGCGCCGCTCAGCGGCGGAGGCGGCCAGCATGAGCGAGATCAGGGCCACGATCCCGGTAAAGGTTTGCAGCAGGATCAAGCTATCGGTGATCGGCATACGGGCAAACGGGCCCAGTTCATGAATCGTGCCCCAAATGGCAATGCTGGATACGGCAAAGACGGTGCTCGCTGCGCCTACCTGGCCCATGCGCAGCGCGGCCCAGGTGGCAAAGGGGAAGATGACATAGATCATGGCCTGGTGGAGCGCTTCTGCGCCGGAAGGGTTTCCGAAGATATAGAGCGAGACGAGCGCCAGGCAGACCAGGAAAATGGCGGTTTCCAAAATACGGGATCGCTTCCAGCGGTGGAAGGATTTTTCAGACAAAAGCCGGGCCCAGGTCAGCAGGAAGGGCGTGATCACCAGGCAGCCCAGCAAGTTGCCGATAAACCACACGATGCCTAAACTAAAAAAGGCAGAGATCGGGATATTGCGTGATATGATCAGCGTGGTTACGCCGATGACGGCACTAACGGATGTGCCACAGGCAGATGCGGTGACCAGCCCGATGACATCTCGGATGCGGTTAATCCCCTGGTCGAACCCAAACCGTTTTTTGAGCAGGAAAGCGCCGATCAGAGCTTCGAGGGTGTTGGCCGCTCCAAATCCTAAAGACAATTCCAGGGGAGCACCGGTGAGCAGAGACCCAGCAACGACACCCAGGGTAATCCCCGGCCAATCCCGGATCCCAAAGAGCAAAAGAGCAGCCAGCGCAATGCCAGAAGGCGGCCAGACCGGGGACGTATTCTGTTGAACATAGGCCATTTGAAGCCCCAGTCGTGCGGCCAGGTGATAGATGATAGCCAGGCCAATGATTTCAGCCAGGTAACGGAGGGTATTTTTCAAATTCATATGGATGACTTTGTCGCACCTCGCTCGGCAAGTAGTATACCACGTTCGTGCTGCGATTGTGCGTCAGTATAACAACCCACAGGTTATGAGTTCCCCATCCGATATTACTGTCCATTCGTGCAATCGGATTTCGAAATCATGTATTCTCAGCGTACCATCGAGTAGCTGCCTTGCACCGTGAGCATAGGCCCGGCGGCGACCAAGCGCGCGTTCCGAGGGTCTTGGAGGAGTGCATCGCGGACGGCAAAGGTCTCGGGCGCAGGTGACGTCCCCAGGTCGTGCACCGTCGTCACACCCGCCTGCGCCCAAGCCTGAAGGTTTTGCTCGCTCTAGCCTCGATGGACGTGCGCGTTGAAAAAGCCAGGCCGGATCGGCGCGCCCTGCATATCCATGACTTCCGCTCCACTTGGAATCGGCATGGCGGCGTGTGCGCCCACTCCGACGATGCGCTTATTGCGAATCACCACCACGGCGTCGGCCAGTGGCGCAACGCCCGTGCCATCCATGAGCGTTCCGTTGACCAGCGCCAACGTCTCTGAGCTATCGGTTATGGCCACGCGACTCTACCAACGAGATTGCCTTTGCCGTACCAGGCTGGCGAGCAGTCCCATCGCAACCAGACCACTGCACGTCACGCCGATGTAGAGCCAGCCCTGCCAATAGTCCCACCGGCCCGCCAACACAAAGAGGAACGCGAATATCAAGAGCGGCGCGGCCAGCGACCGCGCGACCAATTGCACGACAGTACGTTGTTTTGAGACTGCCATTGTGGGTTCTCCCGTCGGTTGGTTTTGCAGGTGAACTCGCGCTCGACTATGAACAGTTTAGAAGAAGAGAAATGGGAGGTTATACATCGGGCGACAGTATTAATCGAGGGGATCAATCTGGTCTGCCTTGCTCGCCTGTCCCCTCTCAAAGACTGGAACAAAGTGGAACGGTTTGGAACGGGCATCGCCATAATGAGCCCTGTGATCTATGGTTCATATTGAAACTATCCTCATAAGAAGATTGCGGGAACAAGGTCGCGGGATCTGCCAGAAGAACCTGGTTTGGCGGTCTATGGTGTCCGAGTTTACCGAACTTGGATTCGAACCAACGACCTACAGGTTTTGAGCCCTCACCTGTTTCAGGTCAGCTTTAAAGCGAAAAAGGCACGGGGCAGTGCCTTTTTCAGTTTGTTGCGGGGGACGGATTCGAACCGTCGGCCTCCGGGTTATGAGCATCTATTGGAAACGGTCAATCTTTTAGCACTGGGTCTGGCATTTCAGGTCAGCCCTGTGATTTTGAGTTCTTCGCAACCCGGTCGTATAAGATTGATGGCATTATACCTCTGACTGTTCCCCGTGACAAGGTTCTTCGAGAACTTGTTACGCCCACCACCACACAAAATAGACCACTCTTTGCCTCTGTCCACTTGTTTGATTGTCTGACTTCACTGGCTCAACTCTAGACTGCCCGACCTACGCTCGCGCAAGTTGACGATGAATATCAAGTCGCAACCGCTGTGTGTTTTTGCTATCTCTGTTCATCCACACACCAGAAACTGGAACAAAGTGGAACGGTTTGGAACGGGCATCACATACAATGTGATCAAGATTTGCGATTGGATGGCCAGCAGATGAACCGTCTGAGTTCGACCAGTACCCGCTCAAAGTACTGCGTCAATTCCCACGTCGTGTGCAACGCCGACATGACGCCCGCCGATGTGCGCGTGCGCGGAGTGTGTAAGCTGGATGCAACGGGGCAATCGCTCATGCGTGCGGCGATGCAGCAATTGCAGCTCTCCGCGAGGGCGTACCTTCGTGCCCTCAAGATCGCGCGGGGCATCGTCACACATGTACGTGATCAGTGTGTTCGGCGGTGCCCAGAGTCGCTGTTCTGAGAGCCATTGTCGCCAGGCCGATCTCGCGGGCAATCGTGTCAGCGGTCGCTCGGACCGCCGCCCCGAGTGCCAACATCCGCTCATGCGGAAGCCGAATTTTATCGCTCCTTTCAATATTTGTGTTCACAAATGCTGTGAATATGATAGGTTATTTGTTCTCATGGGAAGCACTGGGCCATTGGTCGAGTTTCGTTTTGAGCAGTTGCGCCAGCTCATCTCGTTGTACACAGTTCTGGAATGCGAACGACTGCATCATTCGATCAATGTCATTTTCACTCATCCCTTGAAACTGTTCGGCGAAGGCGGGCAACAGGGCCTGGGCGAAAACGCCATCATGCACAGCCCCGCTTAAACTCTCTCGTAGTCCTTCCCAGTTTACCGACTGATCCGGCGCAGCGAGCCGGGCGCTCGCCACGATCTGCTGAATGAGCTGATCGATCTCGCCCTTCTGTCTCTCTATCCAGGAATCACAGCGCAGCGCCGTTTTTGTTTGCCGGACCGGGCGCGTGCGGCGCATCCACTCCGATTCCGGATCAAGACAGACGATGCCCATTTTGCCAATGTCTTTGTAAGTCCAGATCGTCCAATGATGCCCCTGCGTTTCGATGATGTCAATCATGTCTGCCATGACGTGGAGACGGAAATCGTCGGTTGTGTCGCCAGCATAAATGCAGCCGAACTCGCCCACCCAGTTAGGCACACCATACCGGCGCATGAAACCGGCACGCTCCAGGTACTCTCGTTCCAACCGTTCCCGGTCGTAGAACTCGTCATTGATTTTGCCCGGATACTCTACATCTTCCAGTCCCGGTTCAACGTAATTGTGGCTGCTGTAAACCGTGTTGCTGTCAAATGGCGGATCGAGTTGATCGAACTGCTGTGACCAGACATTGCCTTCGAGGAACAGAATATGATTGACGTCAATGACTCTGATCGCATCCGTCGCGCGCCGGTAAAAGCGGTTGAGCCAGGCAATGTCACTGGTGACCGGTTCGTTCATGACGTTATAGCCTGCGACGAACGGTTCATGCCGATACCGCCTCGCCAGTTCTTCCCAGAGGGCGACGGCGCGATCTTCAAAGCCTTTCTGGCCCCAAAAGTGTGCCTGGCGAGACGCATTATCGCTGTGCCAACCGGGGTTTTGCCAGCCTTGAACGGCGTGCAGGTCCAGGATCACGTAGAGCTGCCGGGCGCGTGCCCAGCCGATCACTCGATCGAGCAGGACAAAACCTTCCGGTTTGTACTCAAAAGGCCGACCGTCGGACTCAAAATGACGGTAGTTGAAAGGGATGCGAACGACGTTGCAACCCAGGCCCTTGATAAAGTGCAAGTCGTCTTCCATGACAAAGTAATGCAAAAAGCGCTCGAAGAAGAACCTGGCCCGATCCTCACCGAGCACGTGTGCCACTGCCATCCGCTGGCCGGATTCATGGCCGGGGTAGCCGGTGATAAAATTCTCCATGTTCATCCAGCCGCCCAGACAAAAGCCGCGCAGTTGGATCACCTCGCCACGTCCATTGACGATCTGGGAGCCTTTAACTTGCAGGAAATCCGGGTTGAGACTCATCTGTTCACCTCGTTATCAACACCAATACCTCCCGGGGACCGATGGCAACCGTTCCCTGCAGAACCTGGGAGTCGCTGAGCAGGTCGGTGTAGCAGCAGTCTAGGGTGACCTCCTGCTCTCGCTCGGTGTGGTTGAGCACAAAGAGGAGCCGCCGGTCACCTTGCCAGCGCTCGGCGACTTCGACCCCGGCCGGGGCAGTCACCATGCGCCGCACCCCGGCCAGCCCCAACAGCCAGCAGGAGAGGGTTTCGTACAGTTGGGCGTCGCCAAACGTGCCGATGTAGACGACCCGGCCGGTTCCCAGGCGGTTCAGGGTGATCGCAGGCTTTCCGGCGTAATAGTCCCGGGTGTAACGGGCCACAATCTCCGCCCCATCCGGGGTCAGAATGTCACACCAGACCCGTGCCGAAGGGGGATGGACGGTCGCCAACTCCGGCCGAACAAACTCCAGCGCCTGGCTCACGTCGGCCGGGAGCGAGTCGTAATCTTCGATCTTGACGCCGCACAGGTCGGCGAGTAGACCCGGCAAAGGCAAGTCGACCACGGCGTTGCTATCGTCCTTTACGCCCGTGCGTGGCGTGACGACCAGAACGCCACCGGCCTGAACAAAGCGTCTGAGGTGATCGGCAATGCCATCCGTAACCAGGTGAAGGGCCGGGGCCACAACCAGCTTATAGGCCGAAAGGTCAGCCGTCGGGGACACGACATCAACCGGGACGTGGCGATTGTAAAAAGCGCGATAGACCTGGTGGAAATGCTCGGCGTAGTTGAACTGGGGGTTGTTCGCCTGGATCTGGAAGGCAAAGCGAGAGTCGTAGGAGAGGATCAGGGCGACGGTCGGCTTGACGGTTGAACCGCAAATTTGCGCGCCGGCTCGCTTGATCTCAGTCCCCATTCGTTTGATCTCCTGGTAACGCCGGCTGGGATGGGCGTCGTGGTTGAGGAGGCCGTACCAGTATTCCTCAGTGCCAAAACGCGCGGTTCGCCAGCGAAAGAAGACGATGGAGTCGGCGCCATGGGCAATCGCCTGGTAAGCCCACAACCGCAGCTCGCCGGGACGCGGCATGACGCTGACCACTTCCCAGCCACCCGGACCAGCCTGCTGTTCCATCACCCAGAAATTCTGGCGTTTGATGCCGCGCATGGTATCGTGAGCCAGAGCGGCGTGGCTGGGGTCCACCTCGGCCTGCATGTTCCACTGGGTACGGGGGTAATTATCCCAGACGACGAGGTCGAGGTCTTGCGCCAAGTCGAAGTAGTTAATACGGTCGTACTTGAAGCCCATGAAATTGTGCGTGATCCAATGCCGGGGGCATTGGGCGCGCAAGAGGTCTATCTGCATGCGCTGGTACGCGACATAGGAATCTGAGGCAAAGCGGGCAAAGTCCAAAGCCAGACCGGGGTTGGGTGATCCGCCAGTCGTCAGCGGCATCGGAATCTCGGCCCAATCGCTGTAAACGTGGCTCCAAAAGATCGTCCCCCACTTCTGGTTAAGGGTATCCAGGGAGCCATAGCGACGGCGCAACCACTCTCGGAAGGCAGCGGCGCAAACCGGGCAGTAACAGCGGTCGCCGAACTCGTTATCGATCTGCCAGCCGATGACGGCAGGATGATGGGCATAGTGTTCGGCCATCTGCGTCACGATGTGGCGGGTGTACTCGTGATAGAGCGGATTGTTCGGGCAATACTCGCGGCGATTGCCAAACGTCACCCGCACGCCATCCTCACGAACGCGGAAGAGATCGGGATGCTTGGACATCAGCCACGGCGGCGGCGAGGCAGTCGGTGTTCCCAGCACCACTTGAATGCCGCGAGATGCGAGGATCGAGATGGCGCGGTCGAGCCAGTCAAAATCGTATTGGCCTCCCTGGGGTTCCATCTTTGACCAGGCGAACTCGGCCAGGCGCACCACATTAAAACCCGCCTCGGCCATCAACCGCGCATCCTCCGGCCAGCGTTCTTGTGACCATTGTTCGGGATAGTAGTCAACACCGAAATAGAACATAGGATCCTCCTAGGGCAGATCCCTCTGGTTACCGAATTGCTTCTCGAACCATTGCCTGCGCTGCGGCTCGGATTGCGACAAGCTTGTATTCTCTACTCCAACGGTTGACTGGAAGGAGATCAAACACACGCGCCCGGACGTGCTGAATCCAGCGTTCCATACTCAACAGGCATGTGATTGTGCCATTGCCGCTGCCGCCGGCTGCTGCCACGGCAATAATCGGCTTGCCGAACAATCCGCTCTCATTTTCGCATGGCGCCTCGCACCGACGAAAGCGGTCTAGGAACGCCTTGGCCGATTCGCTCGGCTCGCCCCAGTAGACGGGCGTCACGATCACGTACGCATCAGCCTGGCGCACGCGTGCGTGTAACGACTGAAAGTCATCCTGCGTTTGGCACTCGTGGTCGTTCAGGCACTTGCCCCAGCCGTTGTCACACGCCTGACACCGTCCGATGTGTAGATCGTTGAGCCGAATCTCTTCGGCATAGCCGCCTGCCTGGAGCACGCCTTCGACTGCTGCTGCGGCACAAGCAGCAGTCAGACCATCCTTGTTGGGGCTCGAACTGACTACGATGACGTTCATTGCACTCTGCTCCTCGCCGTGTAAAATGATAGCCCAAATGAATTCATATCCAACTGTCCCTAGATCAACCGGGTGAGAACAGCAACGCCATAAGGCTCGAGCATCAACTCGTCTGTGACCGATCGGCCGCTCAGGTGCTCACGCGCCGGCCAGGACAAGCGCACTAGCTTCTCGGTCTGTTCATGGTTGATGACGATCAAGACCTCTTGGCCACGAGCGTCCACCCGCTTGCCAGCTTCCACGCCAGACGGCGTCTCCATCACCGGCTGCACTCCGGCTGTCGTGACGATGCGCTGGAGAAGCGACTGTTGCGATGCCTCATCGAGGTACGCACCGACAAAGTACACGCGCCCTTTGCCATGCGAATGTACTGTGACGGCGGGTTGACCATCGAGCCAGCCATTAGACGCGCCGTAACGTGCAATGATCTGGGTGCCAGCTTCATCCCGCACCTTGAGCTGCTCGGCCCACAGGTGCGACTCGCCGGTGAACCATCCGCCTGAAACGGGCACAGGATCGAGCAGCGCGTAATACTCCTCGACCTCGACGCCGGCCAGAGCGGCGAGCGGGCCGGGCTGCCGTGAGGGAAGCAGCGCATTGTAATCATCCTTCATCCCCGTGCGAATGGTCAGTACCACGTGTCCGCCCTGCGTGACGAACTCTTTTAATCGCGCAGCCCGGCTTTCGTTCAATATCAACAGAGCTGGCGCAATCACCAGCTTGTAGCCATCGAGTGGCGCATCGGCAGAGATGATGTCGGCGGAAATGTTCCGCGCAGCGAGTGGGCGATAGTAATGGAGCAAGTGCGCCACATAGTCAAAGTCACGATGATGGGGCTGCCATTGAATAGACCAACGGCTGTCGTAGGAGTTTAGCAAGGCAACTGTTGCGCTGATCGTGGAGCCAGACAGCAGAGGAGAGGCAGTTGTCAAGTCGCGGCTCAGTTGTTGAACCTCTTGGTAGAAAGGCCGAGGCTGTCCGGACTGGTCCACCAGCGTACCGTGATATTGCTCCTGCCCACCCAGAGCCGAGCGCCACTGCCAGTAAAGCACCGCATCCGCGCCATGGGCCACCGCATGCCAGGCCATAGCGCGGGCTTCGCCCTTGTTCAAGGTATTGTTGATAGATGACCAGTTGACACTGCCTGGCTGCGCCTCGATGAGCCAAAAGTTACGGCGCTTCAAGCCGCGCGTGAGGTCGTGGATTGCACCGGAGGTCAGATAGTCGTGATGCCCCGTGCCAACGTACCAGTCCCAGGATGCCATGTCAAGGTCTTGTGTCATCTCGTAGTGGTCAAAACCGTCGAATGCGCCCATAAAGTTGTGCGAGATCCACACGTCGCCCCGCAAATGCGTGCGCAACGCATCAATCTGAAGCCGTTGGAACTGACGGTAACTCGTCGTGACAAAGCGTTTGAACTCTAGCATTAGCCCGGGGTTGTGATGGCCAATCGGTATCGGGATCTGCTCCCACGCCGAATACGTCTGACTCCAGTAACGGGTGGACCAGCGCGCGTTCAGTGCGTCAAGCGACCCGAATCTGCCAGCCAGGTAGCGCTGAAAGAGGCTCTGGCAGCGGTCACAGTAGCAGACGCGGTTGTACTCGTTGTCGAGTTGCCACCCGATGACGTGTGGGTTATCGCCAAATCGCTTCGCCATCGCACCGACAATCCGGCGCGTTGCGGCGTGCAATTCCAGCGAGTTGATGCAATAGTGGCAGCGGTTGCCGAATTGGACACGGCGGCCACTCTCGTCCATGGCCAGCAGGTCAGGGTGCTGCTGCACCAGCCAGGCGGGCGGTGCGGCGGTGGGCGTCCCTAGAACAGAAACGATGCCGACGGAAGCTAGCTCCGAGATGCCGCGGTCGAGCCAGTCCAAATTGAATTCACCCTCCGCCGGTTCGAGCGTGGACCAGGCAAACTCGGCCAGGCGTGCCACCGTCAGCCCGGCCTCACGCATCAGCCGGATATCTTCCGGCCAGCGGTCTTCCGGCCAATGCTCAGGGTAATAGGCTGCCCCAAGATACAGGCGAGTAGAGGATGACGAGAGTACACACATACTTGACTCCGATAGGTCAGCGAAACTCGGCAAGTGCAAATGCGCGGGCAGGGTTGATCACGGTGATGAGATGCATCAGGTCATCCGTTACACCTCGGGCGCGCAGAACCGGGATGAATTCCTCCACCAGGGCCGTGTAGCCTCGGAACTCGCCGCCCTGCGGCCGACCGTCAGGTTGAGAAGGATCATACCAGCCTGCGTCGTGCGAGAGCAAGATGTGCTCAGGATAGCCCGCATCAAGAAGCGTGAGTGTGAAATCCACGAGCGCGGATTGTGATTGCCATTCGGCGCCAACAGCATCGAACTCAATGTATGCCCCCCTCCGCGCTGCTTCCAGATGGATGGCCGGGTCAGATTCGGTGTTGGCATGTACCCAGATGAAGCGTCGGAGGTCGAGGCCGGCCGACTCGAGAACCGTCATCTCGCGCTGGGCAACCGCGCCGCCGACGGTGTGACTGGCGATAACTGCGCCGGTCTGCCGGCTGGCCAGCGCTGCGGCCCTGAGGTTCCGCGTTTCTACCGTAGTCGGCCCATCGTCGCTCATCGCAATCTTGATAAAGCCAGCGCGAACCGGTGTGCCCTCGATGCCCTCAGCCAGGTCGCGCGTCCATTCCTCTGCCAGTTCCTCGGCGTTCTTGTCCAGGAGTGCGGGCGGCGTGAAAGCCTCACGATACACGCCGGTTGGCGCGACGATATGAATGGGTGTGATCTCGGCCAAGCGTCGGAGCACGTCAAGATTGCGGCCCACACCCACCGTTGAACATTCCACGAGAGTTGTGACCCCGGCGGTGTGGGCCGCTGCCAGGTAAGGCTCCACCACGCGCGCCACAACCTCTGGATCGGCGCGCGCGTAATCGGGGACTAGCGGCCCTCGCAAATCGGTAAAGAGATGCTCGTGTGGCAGGATTAGGCCAAGAGCATCAGCCGCTACAGGTCCCTTGGCCGTTTGTATCCACCCTGGTTTCATGCGACATCTGCCTCAGGGCAGCTGCTCCTTGCCGGGGTGTCCCCTGCACTGCAAAGCGGCCCTTCCCAAATCAGGGGGCTCTCGCCACGACCTGGAACGTCTGCTCATTGAGCGAAATGGGTGTCCCCCTGATTCACTTACAAGTCGCACAATTGTGCTGATTCCCTTCTCCCGGACTGACAGATTTAACATTCGATGGTTTCGCCCCCCACAGATGGGGGTATGACAAACTGTTTACTGCAAGCAGTTGGGGGCAAAAGCGAACAAATGTCAAAAGTGTCAGTCCGTGAGATGAACATTAGCACGAGTGTTCGGTTTGTAAGGGTATCAGGGTGTCCCCTCGGCAGCGGTAATCTCGGCGCAAAGGCGATACCACCCCACAGGGCCTTCCATAGGCAAATTCCACCTCTTGCCTTGCTCATCACTGTCGCGGGTCAAATCCACTACGGAATCTGGCGGGAGGTCAAGTGTGATTTGCGCTTCACGGACAACATGGCCCGCGCTATCTTCA
>Ga0315277_10006066_pt1 | contig 15890 bp, 14 predicted proteins | sample YL17G05_15_MG_FD_203695 | JGI IMG/M metagenome (GOLD analysis project Ga0315277, IMG submission 203695) | Sediment microbial communities from Yellowstone Lake, YNP, Wyoming, USA - YL17G05_15 | ecosystem: Environmental > Aquatic > Freshwater > Lake > Sediment | place: USA: Wyoming | collected...
AATCCGTACAATAGGACCGCGCTGAGCACGCCATACACCACCACTCGCACATTGACCTCTGTATTCCATTGACTGCGATTGATCAGAACGGAGAGCAGCAACAGAATTAGGGTTGAAGACGCTAGCATTATCCAGAAATTGAACGGCTGAATTAGAAAAACCAGGATCCACAAGATGGCGGCGATTATGAGTGAAAGTGATGCAAGTCTGAACTTATCTGGAGGCACGGCGTACTACCAAGAAGACGCTTATCGTTCAACTTCTGCATTAGTTTGAGCCGAAAGTCTCCATCGCGGCTTTGACATCGCCAATCGGCATGAGTATCGGGAGCTCCACGCCTGCCTTTCGATAGTCGTTCAATCGTTCAAGGCAGTGGTCCGGATTACCAGTTATTGTTAGAGCCTCGATAACTGCGTCAGGCATGGCTTTTGCTGCAGCTGCGAAATCCTTCCTTTTCCATGCCTCTTTGATGGGCTCGAGGTCTTTCTCTTTGAGGCCGTAGGGTTCGAAGACTTCAGGTCTCAAAACCTCCGAGACCTGGTAGAGTACGAAGTAGTATGACTTCATGAGTTTTCGCGCTTCAGCCTCATCTTTGGACACAGTGGTCAGGATGTATGAGGCTATGTCGACCTTCTTGTTCTTAGCCGCCTCCTTAACGAGTTTCACCTTTGGTGCCGTGATCTCAGGCGTCATGACCGCTGGCGAAATGATTACTCCGTCGACTAAGCTGGGAGCCATGGACAAAAGACGCGGCCCGAAAGCAGCGAGGTAGATTGAGGGTTTACGGGATGGCTTGGAGTCCAGCTTCAAGTCGCTAACCTTGAAGAACTCTCCATCGAGAGTAACCGCTACTCCGTCTAGGAGCCCGTTGGTGATCGTGAGGAATTCTTTGATTCGTCGGAGAGGCTTTGTTTCTTGAACTGGAAAAACCTTCACCCCTATCTTGGGTAACCATGGGAAGCCCCCGAGACCTACGCCCATCACTACTCTTCCTCCCGACATTTCATTGAGAGCAACGAAAGATGTTGTGGTCAATAGAGGGTGGCGGGTTACCACACTCACGCAACCTGAACCAACTCGTATTTTACTCGTTGCAAATATGGCGCTTGACAGAAGGGAAACTGCGTCTTTGATGAACGGGTTCTCATGTACCCAGAATGAGTCGAATCCTTTCTGCTCGGCAAGGCGTGCATACTCCGCCGCTTCGCCCGCGCTTATCGTGGGATTGAAACCTATCGCGATTCGTTCCAATGTGAACTCTGAAAGCCTCTTTCCCATCCCATTTATCCCTATCTACAAACCCTCTTGTAGAGTCAGATTCTGGACGGCGATCCATGGATTTCTTGAGTGCCTGCGCGAAATTCCCGTGCCGGGAATTCATACGTGGTAATTATCTGGAACGAGCTTCGCGCATCCTTCACAAGGGAAGTATTGGGACGTAGAGAAAGTTGGCCACTATCGACAAGATGTTGAACCCGAAGACCGTGGCAGCTATCGGAGCCTCAGAAAGCGAAGGATCGGTCGGCCAGGCCTTGATGAAGAACCTCCTCCTCGGCAAGGATCGGAGGAAGATCTACCCGGTAAACCCCAACCGAGACATTGTCATGGGATTGAAATCTTACCCAAACATAGCTAACATTCCGGAGCATGTCGACCTTGCGGTAATAGCAACCCCTGCCAAAACCGTCCCGAGCATCGTCGAAGAATGCGCCAAGGCTAGAGTAGACGGAGTGATCATTCTTTCAGCGGGCTTCCGGGAAATTGGTCCAGAAGGTGCGAAGCTAGAAGAGGAAATCAAACACATTCAAACTAAACACGACATCCGCATCCTTGGTCCCAATTGCGTGGGACTCATTCGACCCCAAGTGAGCCTCAACGCTTCCTTCCTTAGAGATAACCCGACTCCAGGCCAGATCGCGTTTGTATCGCAGAGCGGAGCACTGGGCTCGGCGATACTCAATTGGGCGATTAGTGCTCGAATTGGATTCAGCATGTTCGCATCGTTAGGGTCGACTTTGGATATGGATTATGGTGACATGATTGATTATCTCGGAGAGGACCCGAAAACTCGGAGCATCATAGTCTACATGGAGAGCGTGGGCAACGCCAAGAAATTCATGAGCGCGGCAAGAGGCTTCGCCCGCAGTAAGCCAATCATTGTGATAAAGGCGGGAAAGCACGCAGCCGGCGCGAAGGCAGCATCGTCCCACACCGGAGCGTTAGCAGGGGACTACGCGGTGTATGACGCGGCTTTCAAGAGAGCAGGAGTCGTTATGGTTGATGAGATCGGTGAGCTCTTCAATTGCGCCAGCGTCCTCGATTCCAGATTCCTGCCCGCGGGTCCGAAACTCGCGATCGTCACAAACGCTGGTGGTCCAGCAGTTCTCGCCGCGGACTCAATCATTACTCATGGAGGAGAGCTTGCCAAGCTTTCTGAAGAAACCATGCGGACGATGGACGGAAACCTCCCACCATTCTGGAGCCATGGGAACCCACTCGATATATTGGGAGACGCTGATGTCAAGAGATTCGAGCTCGCGGTGAGAACATGCATCGCGGACCCAAACGTTGACGGGCTCTTAGTGATTTACACACCCCAAGGAACCACACAGCCAACCCTCATTGCGGAAACTGTGAGTAAGATCGCGGCAGATAGGCGGAAGCCCATGCTAACCGTCTGGATGGGTGAGGATAGCGTTCGAGAGGCGAGAGACATTTTCCACAAGAACGATATTCCGACTTATCCAACCCCAGAGGAAGCCGTCAAGACCTACATGTACATGTATCGATACCGACGTAACCTTGACCTCCTTTACCAAACACCGGAAGAACTCCCTGTTGACTTCTCCCCGCCAAAGAGCCACCTCAAGGTGATTGTGCGAAAAGCTGCAAAGGAAAGAACGGCGCTAACACAAGCAGAATTGGATCGATTCCTTGACGCATACGACATTCCGAGAGCTGAGGGAGAGTTGGCGAAGAGTGTTGAACAAGCCACAATGATCGCTTCCGAAATCGGCTACCCGGTTGTGTTGAAGATAGCGTCCCAGGATCTATTGCACAAGACCGATGTGGGGGGCGTGATACCAGGAATCAATATGTCACAGGAGCTGAAGGACAATTACAAGCTGATATTGGAAAGGGCTCGCAAAGCCAAACCTGACGCCCGCATCGACGGGGTCTACGTTCAGAAAATGGTGAAGAATGTTGACTACGAGCTAATCCTCGGATCGAAGAAAGACAGAGACTTTGGATCAATCATTCTGTTTGGGATGGGAGGCATCGGCGTCGAACTACTCAAAGACGTATCCATCGGTCTCCCGCCACTCAACCAAGTCCTTTCAAGAAGAGTCATTGAGGAGACGAAGATCTACCAAGCATTATCGAAAGGCCTGAGAAACAAGCCTCCAATTGACATGAGACTATTGGAGGAGATCATGGTTCGGTTCTCGAACATGATAGTCGATTTTCCCGAGATAGCGGAGATGGACATCAACCCACTAGTTGCCGCTGATGGCAAACTTAGCGTTCTAGACGCCAGAATGATTATCGATCCAAAAGTTTCGGACCTTGGCCAGGGATACCCTCACCTCGTGATTATGCCCTATCCATCGAAGTACGTGATACCATGGAGGTTGAAAGATGGCACAGAAGTAACCCTTCGACCTATCAGACCTGAAGACGAACCCATGGAGCTGGCGTTCATTAGAGGCCTATCGACGGAAACAAGTCGGTTTAGGTTTTTCCAAATCATCAAGGACCTCCCACATGAATCGCTGGTGCGTTTCTGCAACATAGACTATGACCGGGAAATGGCGTTCATAGCCGAAAGACGAGAAGGAGATCGACACGTAGAGATCGGCGTAAGTAGGTTGATCCTTGAACCAAACAAGAAGCATGGAGAGTTCGCTGTCGTCGTCGCCGACAAGTACCAGGGAAAAGGATTAGGGATCAAGCTGGTCGACATGCTGATCGACGTGGCTAGAGAGAAGAGCGTTGAATCCATCTATGGAATTATAATGTCTGAGAACGTGAAAATGGTAAGCCTGTGCGAAAAATTGGGGTTCAGTACGCGGAGAGAGCAGGATGACGTGGTCGCCGAGCTGAAACTGAAGTAGATTCCTTTCGACTTCACTTCTTCCGCTTCATCAGCGCGAACAGGATTACGCCGACGATGATAGCCCATACAATGAAGTCGACAACGAGATTCACATAGTCAACCTGCCAAGGGAAGTATTCGGGAGCTATTATCAGACGAGTAAGCCAGGCAAGTGGGTATCCATAGTGTTCTGCGCCGACAAGCATCACAGGAGTGTTGCGGACCAAGCCTGTTAGTAGGGTGATGAGCACCCCACCCACGATTGCACCGATTGCGATTCTTGTTTTCATGCTGAAACACTTGAATCCAATTGATGCGATGTTTTCCTTTTCAGCCTTTGCATTTGAAGCGTTATTTCCATATTTGCCTAGCAAACCCAAGGTCAAAATCCGAACTACAAGGGGGTTCGGTGACATGTGAAGGCGGTAGTCTTGAGAGAGCTCAGGTTCAACGGCATTCTCATGGCTCATGAACTTCCGACCTCAACTTCGGTTCAGTCCTAATCAACGACACAAGCGACTTAAGAGTCGACTTCATGCCCTTCGGAGGGATGAAGTACAGCGGGCTTGGTAGAGAAGCCGTCAGATTCGCGATGAAGAAACCATGACAGAGATCAAAACTGTAATTATCAGAAAGCAGCGAGCCGAGTGACTCGGTGGTCAGGGATTCCTCGACATCCAGCTGCAAGTCAATGATCATCGGTTTTCAGGAGTATCTCCACGGCACTTTTCACATACTTGTCACATTTCTCCCTGAAAGTATTGTTTCTTCGCGCCTTCTCCATCTCCTCTGGATTAGAGAGGTCGTATCCAATAAGATCCCGACAGAGGATGCTTCCATGGTTTCTTTTGAATTGTTGGCATAGCGCTCGCGCGCGCTCATAAGCTTCCTGGCGCTTTTCGGCCGATGGTTCATTTGTGCCGTACTTGAGACCCAGGGCCATCGCGGCCCCTGTCAACGCTCCGCAGACTGAACCGTATCTTCCTATTCCTCCTCCGAAAGGTGCGGCGATCTTAGGAATCAGTTCGTTCTTCACATTCCAATGATCAGCCATAGCCAGCAGCACGCTCTGAGCACAATTGTGTCCAGCATTGAAGTAGCCCAATGCTTTCCTACCGACAACATCTATCTCATTCATCGGAGAATCCTCCATGCAGAACTATCCAACGCTCGCTCTCATTCTCCTCAGCGAGCAGGAAAAGCCTCAGAGCTGATACTCAGGTATGGTGGACGGGTGTAGATTTAATATCTCCAAGTGTCTTCAACGTGCCATTCAGGAGGCTTGCGGGTATGATTGATGATGTATTGCAGGAGTTCTTGCCCGAGCCTTCCGACTGCCTAGCTTAGGCGAGGTATCGCCCCCTGTTTTCATTGGCGCAAGATGAGTCTAGTGGACAGTGAGTTGGCCATGGACTCTAAGATGAATCCGGTAAATGTGAATGTGAAAGATGTCGGAAAGAGAGTTAGCGTCTGCGCGGAGTTTCTGGAAACGCAGAGAACTCCGGGCGGGCCGAAGAAGTCGATACGTCGAGGTGAAGGAGGTCTCCCTCGACACCGTCACAGCGGACGCTATCGAGAATGGTCTAGTCGACGAAATTGTCGCGATGCTGGGCACTGGCAAAGAGGCTGACGTCTACCTCGGACTCTGGAAAGACGCACCACTGGTTTTGAAAGTGTACAGACTCCACAGAACGCCGCACAAGAAGAAGGCCGTCATGGGATATGCGGTGGATCGCATGGACGCGATCGCGGCCAGAGAGTTCACGATCCTTCAGAAAGCATACCGAGCCGGCGTCCCAGTGCCCACGCCAGCCAGGCGCGTTGATAACATGTTCACAATGCGGTTTCTTGGCGGCGAAGCCAAAGCACCATTGCTCAAGGACGTTGAGTTAGATCGACCCGAGGAAGTGGCGAAGCACGCGATTCACTTGGTCGAGAGGCTTCTGGAGGCTTTTATCGTCCCCGGCGACCTTTAACAGTATAACCTACTCTACTGGAACAACCGACTTTTCGTGATTGACTTCCCGCAGGCAGTAGACTTCTCCTCGAACGTAGACCGACACATTCGGCTTGAGGAAGCAAAACCTCTTCTTCTGCGCGATCTTGAGAACCTAGAGAGTTATTTCGCAAAGTACGGAGTACAGCTGAGGGCCGAAGACGAGTTTCATCGACTCCTCACGAAAATCGAATGCTGAACATGAGAGCCACCACACGCGAAGAGTTCAGACTCCCTTCCCAGAAGCATTAAGCCATCGCACACAACTTTTGAACAGTATCGAGTGTCTGTGGTGGGCCCGCCCGGGTTCGAACCGGGGATCTCCACCGTTCTCCTTCAATGTGAGGGTGGCGTCTTAACCAGCTGGACCACGGGCCCATGCTCAGTCAACGGCAGCAAACGTGACCCAAACACACCCTTGAAGCTTATGGGATGCCCCGCTTCAATGACGTCGTAGCGATTCCAAGGAAGGCGACAGTGTCGGACTCAGATGCGACGCTAGTTAATGATCTACATTGTACCCTGATAACATTTTTTTGACGGATGAACACAAAACAGCCTCGACATACGAGACAAAAAACAAAACAAGCTACTCTGGATACTCAATTTCCAGTCATCCACGGGCTTGCTCCTCCGTTAAGAATCAAGGAAAATTCCTGACTGAGCACCAATGCAGCCGCGACAAATCAGCGCTATAGGCTTTTGAGCATACGAAGGCTCTGTTGCATGGTTGAATCAAGTATGAAGGCCGCAATGATCGCAGGCAAAGGAATCGTTGAGCTTAGAGATATGCCGACCCCAACGCTTGGACCCAACGAGATACTAGTCCGCATGCGAGCCTGCGGCATTTGCGGCACTGACATAGAGAAAGTTCACGGAGAACACATCACACCTCCAATTCTGGGACATGAAGTCGCGGGCGAAATCGAAGAAACCGGAAAGAGCATCCAAGGGCTTGAGAAAGGAGACAGGGTAATCGTTCATCACCACATATCCTGCAGAAGCTGCTATTACTGCAAGAATGGATTCGAAACCCTCTGCCAAGCCTATCCGAAAAGCAACCTCGACCCCTGCGGCTTTGCTGAATACTTCCGAGTCCCAGAAACACTTGTCAAAGGAGGAACAGTCTACAAGCTTCCTCCGTCAATGACCTACGATGAAGGATCACAAGTTGAACCAACCGCGTGCTGCATTCGAGCCCTCAGGAGAACCGGCGTCAAAGCAGGAGAAAGCGTCGCGGTTTTCGGCGTCGGCCCAGTAGGTTTGACGCACGTTCAACTGTTGAAGCTTTACGGAGCTGCTCCCATCTACGCCATTGACGTAATAGACCACCGGCGCAACATGGCAGCAAAAATCGGCGCGGACGCAACGCTCGATCCCGTCACTGACGACGTGCCTAAGACAATATCCGATGGAACGAACGGTAGAGGCTCGGATGTGGCGATAGTCGCAACGGGCAATCCGAAAGCAATCCAACAGGCGGTCGCGTCAGTTAGAAAAGGCGGAAGAGTAGTTCTGTTCGGTGCACCAGCTCGAGGCACACTCGTCTCCCTTGACGTAAGTCAACTGTTTCTGCGCGAGATAGGTTTCCAATCGAGCTATTCAACATCAGAAACGGAGATGCGTATGGCACTTAATCTAATTGCGACTGGAAGGATTCGGCCTTCACTTTTGATCACTCACAGGGTGCCGCTGGAGCGAGTGGCTGAAGCCATCAGCCTTGCCGAAAGTGGAATGGAAGCTGTGAAGGTAATCGTCCAAAACCAGTAGCGCTCTGCTTCCGAACCAGATGTCACTTTAATACTTGTGGAAATCTCTGTTCTCTTATGCCGAATTCAATGCTCGCGGTGAGATTCTACAAACCGGGCGAGTTGAGAGCAGAGCAAGTACCAATTCCTGAACCTGGTCCTGGCGAACTGATTGTCAAAAGCGCAGTCGCTTTGACCTGTGGGACAGATGTCAAGATGTATCGCCGAGGTCATCCGCTTGCCAAGCCGCCTCAGATCATGGGCCACGAATTTGCAGGCACAGTCACAAGTGTAGGAGCCGGCGTTGAAAACTTCAAGGTAGGTATGAGGGTTGTTTCCGCGAATTCCGCGCCATGTGGCAAATGCTTCTACTGCCTGATGCATCAGCCAAACCTCTGCGATTATCTCAATGAGAGCATTGTGGGGTTCAGCTGGCCCGGCGCCTACGCTGAATATGTCAGAATCCCAAAACGCATTATTCGCCAGAACACATTCGAAGTTCCCGATGGGGTAGCCTTGGAAGAAGTGGCCAGCCTAGAGCCTTTGGCTTGTGTCGTCCACGGCTGGGACCTGATCCATCAAATCCCCGGCGGAATAACTGTAATCATCGGCGGAGGTCCCATCGGATTACTTCATGCCCAATTGGCACGTCTGAATGGAGCGAAGAAGGTGGCGCTGTGTGATGTCGTTGAAGACAGGCTACAAGAGGCCACCAAGGTCGGTGTCGACGTGACGATAAACTCTGCTAAGGAAGACCTGCGTGGGAGAATACTCGATCTAACCGAAGGGAGAGGTGCTGACGTAGTGGTTGAAGCCGTTGGAAGAAGCGAAACCTGGGAAAGCGCCCTCAGTCTTGCAAGAAGAGGAGGGGCGGTTCTGTTGTTCGGAGGATGCCCATCAGGCACGGCCGTTTCCTTTGACGCGGATAAGATCCATTACGGTGAAGTCCACGTTCAAGGCGTATTCCATCATACACCCGCGGCGGTCGAGCGCGCTTTCCGTCTTATTGTATCCGGCAAAGTTGCGATTAGACCCCTGATCTCCTACGAAATGCCGCTTGAAAAGGCGAAAGAAGCGTTGGAACTGATGGGTAGTGGCAAAGCTCTGAAGATTGTGCTCCGTCCGCCCAGGTGAGCATTAGAGGGATTGCGGATCTTCCAGATGAGATTTCACGTCCCGCAGAAACTTTGCTGCTGGCACGCCGTCCACAATACGATGATCAAAGACGAGAGTCAGCAAAGTTGCGGGCCTTGCTGAAACTCGCTCTCCAACCACGTACGGCTTGTACGCGATTCGCCCAAGACCCAGAATAGCGCACTGAGGAGGATTGATGACGGGAGCAAAAGACTCTATGTCATACGCACCAAGATTAGTTATGGTAAAAGTCCCACCAGTCAATTCCTCGATAGTCAAACGACCTTCCTTCGCCTTCTGAGACAGTTCCTCGATTTCGGAGTTGATTTCCTTCAGTGACTTCTTGTTAGCGTTTCGGACGACCGGTGCCACAAGACCCTGGTCGATGTTCATCGCCACTGCGACGTTGACGTCAGAGTAGGTCGTGATTTCTTCCCCGTCAATAGTAGAGTTGATGAGGTGATTTGTCTCGAGCGCCTTTGCAGCTGCTTTCACTGCGAAAACAGTGAAGCTCACGTGATCCTCCTTATCCTTTAGTTCGACGAGTTTTGTGGCGTCTGCTTCCATTGTGAGCGTGACCGGGACAGCTGTTCTAGCGGTGAACCCCAGTCTCTCTGCGACAACTTTCCTGATGCCCTCAAGTTTTGCCCTTTTCAAAACTGTTGGCTGACTGATCTTCGACGAGACGCCAGTTGAGGGAACCTGCTCCACCGCTGCCAAGACGTCTTCTCTTGAGATTCGTCCGCCTGGTCCGGTGCCTTTCAACTTCGTAAGGTCAACGCCGTGCTCTTGAGCGAGTCGCCGAGCAGCTGGAGAAGCAACCACGCGCTCGCTTCGAACGGTCTCATGTCTTTCAACCTGTGTAGTCTGCGCAGATTGGGATAACTCAGCTCTTCCGACATTTCGTGGTGCGGAGGTGCTCTGAGCCCCCGTAGAGGCTTCACCGATTATCGCGACGGGATGGGAGACTTCCACATCTGTGCCTGGCGACGCGAGAATTCTTGTAAGCACGCCGCTTTCAGGTGCTTCCACCTCGAAGGTTGTTTTTTCTCCTTCAACTACTAGGATGGGTTCGCCCTTCTGGACGATTTCTCCTTCTTTCTTCAGCCATTCCACTATCTTTCCGGATTGCATTCCCGGGTCTAGTCGTGGCATGACAACTTCGGGCATGAGCTTTCACTAACCGATTATCTGGTCCGCGGCTTGCACTATTTTGTCCGCGTTGGGCATGTATTGCTGTTCTAGTGGTGGAGAGAAGGGTATGGGTGTATCTGGACACGCGACCCGCATGACTGGCGCATCAAGATAATCGAAGGCGTTCTCAATTACAGCTGCAGATATCTCTGAACCGACTCCGCCTGTTTTGATATCATCTGACGCGATGATCAACCTTGATGTCCTCTTGACAGACTCCACGATTGTGCCGAGGTCAAGTGGTTGGAGCGTTCGAACATCGATAACCTCAGCCGACACACCTTTCTCTTCGAGTTTCTTCGCGGCGGTTAGAGCTTCGCCGACAAGTCTCGAGACGCCTACGATAGTAACGTCATCTCCCTTTCTTTTTGTGTCGGCCTTCCCGAGGGGAATCGTATACTCTTCCTCCGGAACCGGTCCCTTTGTCCTGTAGAGCAGCCCCCCTTCCAGGAAGAGAACAGGGTTCGGCTCTCGTATTGCAGATTTCAGAAGACCCTTAGCGTCATACGGCGTAGCTGGAACTACAACCTTCAGCCCCGGAACTTGAAAGAACCACGCCGGTGTAAACTGCGAGTGTTGCGCTCCGTGTTGGCGTCCCAGACTGTACTGAGTCCTGAGCACCATAGGAACTTTCAACTGCCCTCCACTCATGAAACGCATCTTCGCCGCCTGCGTTGCGAGTTCATCCATGCAGATCGGAAGAAAGTCCATGTACATGATTTCAGCCACGGGCCTCATTCCCACAAGAGCTAACCCGACGGCCGCTCCGGCGATAGCGGCTTCAGAAATTGGCGTGTCCCTCACGCGATCAGGCCCAAACTCATCCAGAAGACCTCGAGTAACCTTGTAAACACCATTGAAAACTCCGATCTCTTCTCCCAGAAGGATGACATTTGGATCTCGGAGCATCTCTTCGCGCAGTGCTTCGCGTAATGCGTCAGCATACGTGAGTTCGCGCAAGCTCACGGTCCCTCCGCATACACATAGCGCTTGATCTGATCAAAAGGCAAAGCCTCGCCTTGCATTGCGAAGGTTACAGCTTCCTCAACCTCTCGCTGGGTAGCACTCTCAACTTCGTCAATCTCCTTCTGCGTCATGAGGTTGCGGTCGAGCAGTCGCTCCTTGAATACCTTGATCGGATCTCTTTCGAGCCACTCTGCAACTTCCTCCTTCGGGCGATAATCGCCCTTATCATACACGCCGTGGCCTTTCATCTTGTAAGTTACACACTCAAGAAAAACCGGCTCGGAGTTACGACGCGCCTTCTCGGCCGCAGCTTTGGCCGCTACGAAGACTGAGACAACATCATTCCCGTCAACAACCATCGTCTGCATCCCATACGCTCGCGCTCTCTCCGCGATGCTCGGACTCGACACGGCTCGCTTGACTGGCGTCGACATTGCATACTGATTGTTCTCGCAGAACAATAGAACAGGGAGCTTCCATAGCGCGATCATGTTGACTCCTTCATGAAAAGCACCTGTGTTGACCGCGCCATCACCGAAGAAAGTCGCAACTATGTTCTTGCTTTTCTTTAACTTAAGTCCTAGTCCAACGCCGGCTGTGATCGGAATTCCGCTTCCCACTATTGCTGTAGCATAAAGTGAACCTGTCTCGGGGTAAATTGCGACGTGCATTGAACCTCCTAGACCTTTGCAGTTGCCAGTCGATTTTCCAAATAGCTCAGCCATGCACAGCTTTGCCGGAACATCTTTTGCTAATGCGTGGCCGTGTCCACGGTAGGTTGTGACAGTAAGATCGGTTGGCTCCATAGCCATCATTGCCCCGACAGCTATTGCCTCCTGCCCTAAGTAGAGGTGCGATGGACCAATCAGCACACCTTTTACTATGAAGAGTTCCTCAATTTTTTCTTCGAACTTCCTCAACAAAAGCATCTTCTGGAGCATTTGACGAAGTTTCTCTTTTGTTAAACCATGCTTCGAATAGTCGTTCGCTGGGACCTCTTGAATCTGAGTTATGGTCGCCATTTTTAGGTTAACCACCGCACGTAACTGCAGGTGAGTTCTTTAGGTCTTCGCTACATTTGCCCACTCGAAAAGTGAGCATCTAGAGCAGTTCCAAGTTTTGCGGGAGCAGTGGGAGTCTTTTTCGGAAGGAACGTGTTTCAGGCGCCAAATCCAGTGCTCATGGTGAGAGCTCTTCGAACCATCATCCATGATCGGGGAACCGTGGATGAGGCTGAGCGGGTGGTTCGAGGCAAACCTAAGTGAGAAACTAGTGGCACTTGAACGAGTGTACCATTGTAAGCAGCAGTTCACCAAAGTCCTCCGGTCCACGGGGCGACAGAAGCGAATAGATTACGAAGTATCGTGATGAATCCTCACATTGCAGGTGACAGGAGTGGGAATGGCGTTCAGTCGTTTTCTTGCTGCTGAAGAGCCCGGGCAGAGGTTGGGCGAGTTTGAGGTGGTTGTAGATGGCGCTGTGCGTGTTGATGTTCAAAGTGTCTTGTTGAACTCTTTCAAAATTCTTGGGATTGCCGCTCTTTCGGAGAGTCTCGACGCCTTGTTCAGCCTGTTTCTCCACGGTGGGAAACCTCTTTCGGGCTTGCTCCAGGACGCCCCAAGAGAGGTACAACTTCTCCCGATCGGGGAAATGAAACACCACGTCTCCAGACTCGCGTCGACTCTTCGGATTGAACTCGATCCGACACACTTGCGGATACTCTATTGAAAAGCCGTAGACGGAGAACGTTTCGAAATTTTCATTCTTCAATGACTACTCTAGCCTGCTTGGCTCGTTCGTTTCCTGAGGTTACTTAAATCTGCGGTACAGAAATCAGATATGAGCTGGGGCGGCGTCGAGTGGGTGAAGATAGAATTCTCTATGCCATAGCAGAAGGCTGTCCATTCGACGCTATGCTGATCAGGAATATGCGACTTGCCGTCAACTCACTTCTCCAATTGAACCTGAAGAGGTTCAGAGTTCCAGAAAAAGCTGTGACGAAATACTCCGCGTTGGACGTCATGAAACAAGCACTGGAATTGCTGTATGAGTTCTCGCCCTCAGAGCGAAACTATCGAGAAGCGATGCGAACCATCCAAGTTTACTCAGAGGGAGATGAGGAAATGCTCAGAACATTACGGGCAAGCTTCTCGTTCATCGCAAACGCCGTTTACAATGCGTACACAGGTCAGCGATATGCTGAATCTCTGGCACCAGAAGTCTTATTCTTGGAAGGAATACCATTCGACACCTTGGAACTCCAACAGTCGTTCAGATTTGTCGGCGTGAAACCGCCAGAAGTAAGCCCTGCCACCGTGAAGAAGATCGTCTTCCTCGACGAAGGCTTCGAACCCTACAGACTCCTACTTGATCGAAAGTTGGATCCCAAGGCGGCTCAGGCTGGCAGAGAGGAACATTGGGCAGAAGTGATCAAAGCAACATTAGCGGCCGCAAACGGAACTGGCCTGATACGAGCAGGCGCTGAACATCTAGACCGGCCCGCAAATTCCCTGAGAGCACTTGCCAGTACGATCATGAACAGCAAAACAGGAAAACTGCCGAAATTGCTTTGGCGAATCGGGATACGTATCGAAGTAGTTCATCGAATCGCTGATGTCAACGAAGTCTTCGGAAAGAAATAGAGTGCTCCTTGTCAAGAACGATTTTGTTTACTGTTTTCGGGTTCTTGGTGGGGGTTGTTCTGAGAGGAGATATTGGTATACGAAACCTGCCAAGAGGGCTCCGATTATCGGGCCGACCCAGTAGACCCAAAGTGTCTGGTAGGCTCCTGCGGCGATGGCTGGACCGAGTGCTCGGGCGGGGTTTGCTGCACCGCCTGTGAGGGGGCCTGCGATTAGTATGTCAGCCGTCAACGTCATCCCAATGAGGACTCCTGAAGCTCCGGCTGAAACCTTCCCTGTGTAAAGAACCGCGTACACTGAGAACATGAGGAAGAAAGTGATTATCATTTCGACCACAACAGCGACTGGAGCGCTTCTTCCGATTGGTATTCCTGGAGCCACAGAACCGAAATTGGTCAGCTTGCCCACATCTGGCAATATCAAAGCGTGCGCCCAGCCCGCGAGCGTTGCACCGACCACTTGAGCTACGATATATCCGATTCCATCATCGACCTCCATTTTCCTCAAGGCCACTGCTGTTATCGTTATTGCTGGGTTGATGTGGCAGCCCGAAATGTATCCGATGGCATAGACCATGACCATGAGGATCATGCCGTGGGTAAGGGCGATTCCCAAGAACGAATTTGAGGGGGAAGAGAGGCCGAGGACAGCTGTAAACACGGTCACGGAGACGGATCCAAAGAATACGAGTGCGAAGGTTCCGATGAACTCGGCGGTATATGCTCGTCGTCCCATCTTCATCATTGACACCGGTTGGTCCGCTTACGCCAAGGTTTTGATATAAAACGCTTCAGCTTTGCACCACCGCCAGAATTGAGGCAAGCACCATCGCGGCGCCGACGACTGTAGCAGTGCTGTAAGTCTCCCCGAGCAGAATTCCTGACAGAATCATGGCTGCAACGATCTCAAGCATCGCCACTAGCGATGCCATCGTTGCGGTAACAGCCTTCAGCGCCAAAATCCACAAACCATACGGCAGCGCCGTGCACACAATCGCCGTGAAGGCCACCCAAGCCCAACCAACACCTGACACTGCACCAACGTTCAACCCCCCAAAGACTACCGCAAACGGCAGGAGAACGACAGCAGTCGCCAACATCACCACAGCAGAAATCTGAATGGAATCCGCCTCAACCCGCGTTAAGACCCATTTATTCAGCACAACAAAGAACGCCCAAACAAGGCCCGCGGAGAAGACGAGTAGGTCACCAAACATCTCTCCCTGAAAGAGAGTTGAGAGGTTGCCGTTTGTCGCGATCAGTGCGCCCCCGGTCACTCCGAGGCCGACCCCAAACATCTTTGAAAGCCCAAAACGTTCTCGAAACACTCGCCAACTCAACAACGCGACCATGACAATATTCAGGTTCACCAATAGAGCAGCCTTCCCAGCCGAGGTGAAAACGAGACCGACATACTGTAGAGCGAATGCAACACCGTTCAGAAGCCCCAGCATCCAAAATGAGGTTTCTTTCAGGACGCTAGCTTTCATTCCCCCACGAAGACCTAAAGCAGAAACCAGTATTGCTGAAGCGATTGCCATCCTGAGAAACGCAAAGTCATATGCGTTTACGTACTCGAGCCCAATCTTGGCGCTGACGAAAGAGCCACCCCACAGGATACTGGAGACCACAAGCAGTGCGATTGCAAAGTTCGTGTTGCTAGTTTTGCGGACAATTTCGGTCATATGGGAGCAAGACTATTGAGCGCTAGAGCTGCTCGCCAATTCGATAAGTGTAGATGGTGTGACCGAGCAGCTCGTTGTAGACAGCGCTTGGTTTCCATCCGGGAACCTTGAAATCGTGCGATATAACTCGGGCGCCGGCTTTGAGTTCTGCCTCCAATTTCGGACGTAAACGTTCGTTCGCGCTTGACGTCAGATATAGGGTGACAACGTCCGCGTCAGATATGTTAACGTCAAAGAAATTTCCTTGAACAATCTTAACTTTGTCTTCAAGGTTCAATCTCTTGATCTCAGTTTTCGCTCTTTCCACGAGATCTTCTCTCAATTCTACTCCCGTCGACTTCGCTCCAATGTCCTTCGCAGCAAGAATGATTAGTCTACCATCTCCGCACCCTAGATCGTAAAGCATCTCGCCCGGTCTGACCTGCGACAG
>Ga0315277_10006067_pt1 | contig 15890 bp, 13 predicted proteins | sample YL17G05_15_MG_FD_203695 | JGI IMG/M metagenome (GOLD analysis project Ga0315277, IMG submission 203695) | Sediment microbial communities from Yellowstone Lake, YNP, Wyoming, USA - YL17G05_15 | ecosystem: Environmental > Aquatic > Freshwater > Lake > Sediment | place: USA: Wyoming | collected...
CCTATGGTTGCGCTGGATGTTCGTCGGGTCAACCGTTCTCCAACCGGCATCGGGCGGTACGTCTCGGAGCTCGTCAAGGCACTGCCAAGTCAGGCGCCAGACTTGGACTTCATTCTGTTCACCGACGCTTCCTTGCCGCGGGATCTGCTGGGTGACAACTGCCATCAGGTCATCTTGCGTGCCAGCCCGCGGCGCGAAAAGTTGTCTCAACGTCTGCTGGCAGTTTGGTGGATGAACGTACGTCTGCCGGTCGCGTTGGAGCGGATCAGACCTGACTTGTTCCACGCTGCGGGCATGTTGGCTCCTTTCATCACCAGTGTACCGATGGTCATTACAGTGCAGGACATGGGTTTTCGCCGGGCCAGACGATACCACGATACGCCCTACAGATTGCTCTATCAGATACTCGTTACGCGCGCGGTGAAGCGTGCCCGTGTGGTGATCCTGCCCTCCGAGTCATCAGAAACCGAGCTGAAGGCCGACGTCCCTAGTGCCGTGGACAAGACGCGCGTGATCAGGCACGGGGTCTCTGCCCGATTTGGGCTAGGGGCAACCGGTGGGCGGGCATCAGCGGCGACGTGCTCGCGCTATGGTCGTTTCGCGCTGGTAGTAGGAAGCATCGCACGCCTGAAGAATCCCACGGGTGCCGTCCGTGCGGCGGCCGGCGCACTCCGGGACGGCCTGCTGGACGCCCTCGTATATGTGGGGTCAGATGGTAACGGCACGGCCGAGGCCCGAAAGTGTGCCGCCGAGCTTGCTGTTGCGGATCGACTGCATTTCACCGGTCTAGTCTCCGATGACTGCCTGGCGTCGCTCTACACCTCGGCTCAACTCATGCTCTTCACATCACACTACGAGGGATGCGGTCTCCCGGTGATCGAGGCAATGGCCTGCGGGACGCCGGTCGTTGCCGTAGACATTCCTTCGGTCCGGGAGTACGCCGGCGACGCGGTGCTTTTGGCGCAGCCTACCGCGCAGGACCTGAGCGAAAACGTCTGCCGACTGCTGCGCGACTCGTCATTGCGAAGTGAGATGATCGCGAGGGGTCTCGCCCGTGCCAAGCAGTTCACCTGGCTTGAAGCGGCAAGGCGGCACCGTGAAGTCTACTATGAAGCCCTGACCAAGACGCGCCGCGTCAGGTAGGCTGCGATGAGAATCGGCGTTGAGGCAAGTTCCCTTTCGTTGCCGGTGAATGGCGTCGCCCGCGTTATCGTCGAGACTGTCTCGGAGATGGTTAATCTGGACCCTACGGCGGAGTTTATCCTATATTCACCGCGCTCCCTGCTCGTCAGCCCGGAAGTCGAGCGCTGCAGAATTCGCCACGGCAATCTGCCGAGCTATTGCTCAGGGTCACTGTGGACACAGCGACGCCTGCCCCACTGGCTTGAGGAAGATCGCATCGAGGCGTTTTGGGGACACAACTACTTCCTGCCGGTACGACTTAGCCGAGCCGTCTTCCGGCTGTTGACGGTCCACGACCTGATACCGTTTCACCATCCAAGACTCGTGCCATTCCGGTCTTGGCTCATGGCACGCCTCTTGACCAGTACGACGCTGGACGTGGCTGACTGCATCACCGTGGGAAGTGAAGCGGCCGCGAAGGACGTGGTGCGGCGGCATCCGGGAGCCAGGCTTAAAACCTGTACAATCCCGTGGGGACCGGCCGAATCAATCGCCCGGCCGCCAAGCGACCAAGCTCTCAGGGCCGCAGCGGGGCTGTGTAGTGCTGTCGAGCACCCCGTGCTCTACGTGGGCGGCGCGGCTCCCCGAAAGGGTCTCGATGTACTCCTCGAGGCACTACAACGATGCGGGCGAAGGGTGCGAGCGGTCGTCGTCGGCGATGTGCGCACCCGGAGCCGGCATCTGACGCAGGAGTTGGCTCTGGCGGAACGGACCGGGCTGGTGCGACTGGCAGGGACGGTCTCGGACGAGGTGCTTGCGGCCCTGTACCGGAGTTGCCGGCTGCTTGTGCTACCTTCGCAGTGTGAGGGATTCGGCCTGCCTGTAGTCGAAGCGATGCAATGTGGCTGCCCTGTGCTGTGCAGTAACGATGCCAGTCTGCGTGAGGTCGGCGGCGAAGCGGTTCAGTGCTTTCGAGCAGGGGACGCAAGCGACCTCGCGTATCGCATGACTGCTATGTTGGCCTCGTCGGATCTCCTCGCGACGATGGGCGAACAAGGACGAGCCCGTGCGGCCCAGTTCACGTTCAGAGACGCCGCCCGAAAGATGCTCACGATAGTCCGCGCGGGTCTGGAAGGCGTTCCGTGACATCCGAAGGTCTGCTGACCTTGTCAGGTCTTGCGTTCGCCGCCGGAGTGCTTCTGCTCCTGAACTGGTACACGAAGCTCCGCAGTTACCAGTTATTCGGCAGGATTGTCAGTCGAATCGACACCGCCTTGCCCGTTGTAGCGTTGACATTCGACGACGGCCCCAATCCTCCATGGACTGAGCAGTTGCTTGCCTTGCTGGAACGCCATGGCGTCAAGGCCACCTTCTTCCTGCTTGGCTGCCGTATCGAACGTCATCCCGAGACTGCTAGGCTGATCGTCGAACGGGGACACGAGGTCGGCAACCACTCATACTCGCACGGGCGCCTTGTATACGAGTGGCCATATCTCATACGCCGCGAGATCGAGTTGACCGATCGACTACTAGCGAACGTGGGCGCGCGAGGCCCGGTCCACTTCCGTGCCCCAAATGCCCGCAAGCTGGCAGTGCTGCCGTACCTGCTGGCTCGGACCAGACGAATACATGTGACTTTCGACGTTTTACCATGGCCAGGCGAGTATCAAGGTGCGCAGCCTGAGGCCATTGCGGCGTACATCATGAACCGCGCTCGGGCCGGCTCCATCATCGTCCTGCACGATGGCTCGCATGTCCGCGACCGTGACCGTGCGAGCGTGATTCCCGCTGCTGAGATGGTCATCGTCGGCTTGCGAGCGCGCGGCTATCACTTCCTCACCGTCAGCGATCTGCTGAACTTGGCACCGAACCGTGGAGGCTAGTCACAGCGTGTCAGTAGCAGGCTGGCTTTTTCTGATCCCGATAGCGCTGCTAGTCTATCACTGGGTTGCGTTTCCAGCAATCCTGCACATCGTCGTCCGCCTCGCCTGCCGACGGACGACGGCTGCCAACCTCGGAATGCCAAGCGTCTCGGTACTCGTACCCGCATACAACGAGGAAGCTGCAATCGGTGCCAAAGTGCGCAACTGTCTGGAGCTGGAGTACCCTTCAGCCGCCCTTGAAATCCTAGTCGTGTCCGACGCCTCGACCGACAACACTGACGCGATAGCAGCGGCAGAGTGTAGGGGGAGGGTGCGTCTTGTTCGGCTGGCAAGGCGCGTCGGCTACTCCGGTGTACTCTCCCGCTTGGCACAGCTGGCTCGCGGAGAGCTGCTCTTCTTTACGGATGCTGACGTCCTGCTTGAACACAAAGCGCTGCTCGAGCTCATCGGGGCGCTCGCCGACCCGAGCATCGGTGTAGCCTGTGCCAGGTATCGACGGTCCCGAGGCGATGGGCACGCCGGTGAGGGCTTGTACGACCAGTTCGAGTCCTGGCTCAAGCAGAACGAAAGCCAACTAGGGGCTCTGGCCGGCGCCTATGGCGCGGCGATGCTGGTTCGGCGCAAGGCCTGGCGTCCTGTGCCGGACGACACGATCCTTGGGGACCTCTGGATCGCCAACACAGCTCAGCTCATGGGATTCGGCGTCGTGCAGGTGGACACCGCTCTTGCGACAGGCCAGATTGACTCTGTTGCCGGTGAGTTCCGTCGCAGAGCTCGGATCGGCCGAGGGGCGCTGCAAGCGTTCTTGCGCCGGCCGGCGTCGTACGCCCCTTGGGCCGGCGTACGCGAATGGGTCATGTTCTCGCATAAGGGCTTGCGGCTGTTTGCACCGTGGCTACTTCTGACGGCGCTGGTGGGCAACATAGTGGGAGTCTGGTCGTCAAAGATCTGGCTGGTGCCGCTCGTCGTTCAGTGTGCAATCCTCGCAAGCATTCCGCTGTTGCTGGTGAGGCGGGCCGCACGTTTCCACCGCCTTCTTTTCGTCCAGTACTTCGTACTAATGAACGCCGCGCTCGCTGTCGGCGCCGTCGTGCACATCGTCAAGCACGGTCGTTCGTCCCTATGGCAGACTCCTCGCCAAGTGCCCGACTAAAGAGGGATGAGGAAGAAAGACGAAGACTAGTGACAATTCCCCTGCTAGCTGCTGCGGCGAGGCGCGCCGGGACTGGAAGGGGGAATACTAGGGACAATCACCTACTACGGAGCGATGTCAAGGTGCGGCGGGGCAAGATGGCCACATTTGCAGAGCGATAAGTGATGAGCGGAGATAGATGAGGGATAGAGGTAACGCTAAGCGATAAGCGATGGACGCGGAACGATGAGTGCCGGATGCGGGAAGTCCGGGTCTGGTCGAGACGATGCGCATGACAGCCGACGGCTTTCAGCTTGCAGCCCACAGCCCACAGCCTCGGTCGGATGTGGCACCTGACACGTCGGAGCGGTTGACCGCGAGCCATAGGCCGCAGGCTGTCCGGAAGGCCGTCGTGCCGCGGCGTGCACCGCCGCAGTTGCCAGTTGTCAGGTACCAGTGACCAGTGAAGAACCGGACTGACGCCCGACGAGTGGTGACTGGAAACTGGCAACTGGTAACTGATAACTGGTAACTGATAACTGGTAACTGGAACCTGAACCCACCGTTCTTGAATGGCGGGCGTTTCGGGGTAGTCTTGGCACGTGGTTTCCCTGTCAAATATCACGATGGAGTTCGGCACGCAGGAGCTCTACCGGGACGTGAACCTGTTCGTCGGTCCTGAGGACCGCATCGGGCTGGCCGGCCCGAACGGGTCGGGCAAGTCCACAATCCTGAAACTGATGTCCGGAGAGCTTGAGCCGACGCGCGGGTCGGTGGACAAGAGGCGGGGCACGTGCATCGGGTATCTGCCCCAGACCGGCGCGGTGGTTGGGGAGCGGACCGTGCTGGAGGAGGCGCTGACCGCTTTCAAGCACCTGGACGACGTGCAGGCGGAGATGATTGAGCTTGAGCACCGGATGAAGGACGCGAACATGCCCGCCGAGGAACTGAAGGAGGTGCTGGACCGGTATTCAGTGCTGCAGCACCACTTCGGTCATGAGGCGTACGACCGCGAGTCGCGGGCCGAGAAGGTGCTGATGAGCCTCGGGTTCGAGGAGGAGGACTTCCACAAGCAGTGCCGGACCCAGAGCGGCGGGTTCCAGGTGCGGCTGGCCCTGGCGCGAATGCTGCTCGAAGAGCCGGACGTGCTGTTGCTGGACGAGCCGACCAACTACCTCGACATTCGTTCCATCGAGTGGCTGCAGGAGTACCTGACCGCGTTCAAGGGCGCGGTGGTGATGATTGCGCACGACCGGTATCTGCTCGACGCGCTGGTGCAGAAGGTCTGGGCAATCGAGTCACGCAAGGTATTCGTCTTCCCCGGGAACTACTCAAAGTACCTCAACGACAAGGTGCAACGGGACGAACGGCAGCTCAAGAAGTACGAGGAGCAGGTGCAGTTCATCAAGCGCACCGAGCAGTTCATCGCCCAGTACAAGGGGCGCAAGGATACCGCGCCGCGGGCGATGAGCCGGCAGAAGATGCTCGACAAGCTGGAGCGGGTCGCAGTGCCGGAGACCTCGCCGGCAATCCGCATCCGTTTCCCGGAATCGGACGAGGTGTACGGCAAGGCGGTTGACCTGCGGTCCGTGTCCAAAAGCTTCGGGCCGAAGCAGGTGCTGCAGGACGTGAACCTCGTGGTGGGCGGCGGTGAGAAGATAGGCTTGTTCGGCGCGAACGGGCAGGGCAAGACCACTCTGTTGCGCATCATCGCGGGCAAGCTGGCGCCAGACACGGGAGAGGCGTGGACCAGCCAGAAGACGCAGGTGGCGTACTACGAGCAGGGCGCGGAGGAGACGATTGACCCTGACTTGACCGTGCTCGCGGCCGCGTCCGAGGCCGGGGCCGGGTTCACCGAGAATGAAATGAAGGGCATCCTGGGGACGTTCCTGTTTCCCGGTGACACCATCGACAAGAAGGTGGCCGTGCTGTCCGGCGGCGAGCGGAGCCGGCTGGCGATAATCCGGGCATTGCTCACGCCGTCGAACCTGCTGATTCTCGACGAGCCGACAAACCATCTCGACATTCAGTCGCGGGAGATCCTGTTCGAGGCAATCCGCCGGTATCGGCGAACAGTGGTGTTCGCGGCGCACGACCGGTTCATGCTCGACGAGCTGGCGGACAAGACGGTGAGGATTGACGGCGGCAGGGCGATACTGTTCCCGGGAAACTACAGCTATGCCGCCGGCCGCGTGCTGAAGCACGCGACCGGAAGTCCAAAGTCCCAAGTACAAAGGACAAAGCAAGGCGGGCAAAGGCCAAAGTCCGAAGCCCAAAGTCCAAAGCCTAGAGTCCATGGTCCAAAGTCCATGGTTCACAGTCGTCACTCATCACTCGCCACTCATCACTCGGCTGACCCGGTGGCCGAGATCGAGCGACGGTTGCGGCAGCTTGAGGATGAGTACGACTCGGCGCGGCAGGCGATGAACTACAGCCGGGTGCGGGAACTCGCGGACGAGCGGAAGTACCTGGAGGCCGAACTGCAGGCACGCAAGGCCGACCAGGTCGAGGGCGGAAAGGCGTAGGTGGCGGGGTCCGGGGCGAGCTCCGAGAAAGAGGCGGCACTCGCCGCACGGCTCGTCCGGCTCGGCGTGAGGCCGGATGACCTGATTGAGAAGTTCATCAGGGCCGGAGGCCCGGGCGGCCAGAACGTGAACAAGACCTCGACTGCGGTCTACCTGAAGCACGTGCCCTCCGGTATCGAGGTCAAGATGCAACGCGAGCGGTCACAGGCTCTGAACCGGTTCCTGGCAAGGCGGACGTTGGCGGACAAGCTCGAGGGCCGACTGCGGGGCGAGCGGAGCGCGGAGGCGGCCCGCGTCGCGAAGCTCCGCAGACAGAAGCGGAAGCGGTCCCGGCGGGCGAAGGAGAAGGTCCTTGCGGCTAAGTCGTTGCAGGCCAAGAAGAAAGCGTCGCGCGCCGACCCGGCCGCTGAATGGTGAGTCGGGTCATAGACTTGACAAGCGGACAGGCGCGTCTATAATCCCAACGTTCCTCGACATTCGCAGAAAACCCAAAAAAGGAGCAGTGCAGATGAAGAACGTCCTGAGCTTTGCCATCGGCCTGATGGTAGTAGCCATGATGGTCGGTTGCGGCGGCGGCCAGCAGCAGCCGGTCAAGACCGAGAAACCGGCTGAGCCGGCATTTGTCGCCCAGACCGTGAATCTTCCGGCAATGAAGGTTGCCTCGATTGCCAAGATGGGGCCCTACACCGAGGCCGGCAAGGCCATCAGCGACTTGATGGCCGTCGTCCAGCAAGAGAAGCTGACGGTAAAAGGCACTCCGTACGGGATGTACCTCGACAACCCGGCGACCGTGAAGCCGGAGAGTACCCGCTACGAAGTCTGCGTCCCGGTCGACTCGGCGACCAAGAATAAGGTCGACAAGAAGACCGGCTTCACCGTCAAGGAAGTGCCGGCGACGATGATTGCCGTGACCGACTACATGGGGCCCTACGACCAGGTCGCGCCCGTCTATGAGAAGCTCTACAAGTGGGTCGCCGACAACAAGTACGAGCCGGCCGGGCCGATGGTTGAGTACTATTTGAGTGACCCCGCCAAGGTCAAGCCGGAGTCGCTGCAGACCAAGGTTGGTGCCGTAATCAAGCCGATGGCTCCGCCTGCCGATACGACGAAGAAGGCCGAGCAGCCGAAGAAGGAAGAGCCCAAGAAGACCGAACCGAAGGCTCCGACCGGCAAGTAAGCTCTCGCTCCGCATCCCGCGATTTCCGACCCCGCATCGGCGGGGTCGGCTTTTTGCGGCGAACGGCCGGGCGCGCAGCCTTGCTTGACAGTCGTGCGGAAGCCCCGGAGAATACCGGGTTCGGGTATCGCCGGAGATACAGAGAATGCAGCCCCGAGTCCGGCCCGAGCGCGAGACCGGAGAGACGCGGGTGCTGCAGATCGCCCGCAAACCAAGGAGGACCGAAAGATGAGGATGTTGTCACTGCCGCTCGTGCTTACCGTGGCCGCGACCTCGGCCGGGCTACTTGCCCTGGCGCCGCAGCAGAAGACGGTGCAGGCAAACGGGCGGGAGCGGGTCGGCGGGATGAGGGTGGCAATCGAAATAGCCTCCGGTTCGGAGGGCCGGATCGCGCCCAACGCCTGCTATCGAATCGACTCGCTCTGCAAGGCGCAGGGCTGGGACGATTCGATTGTCACCGGAACCGACATCGACGAGGCCTCGGAGCTCGCCGACTACAGCGTGGTCGTGACCGGCGACGTCGGGATCCATGACAACGACTTCAGAACTTACGAAGGCGCGCTCAAAGACTGGGTGCGGGACGGCGGCGGGTTCGTCGGTCTGGGCTGGATTGTCTACGGCGTGTATCTCGACAGCGCATGGCAGATGGACTCGATCATGGCGGTGAGCTGCACCTTGGATTACAACTACCTTACCACCGGCCAGGTCCACGTAACCGATAGCCTCCACGCCGTGACCGCGGGCGTGAACGACTTCAACGTCCAGGCCTACGGCGAGTATGCCAATGCCGGGCTCCAGCCGGGAGCCGTGATGCTCGGCGGCTACACAGCGGATACTACCGGTCAGGCTTCAATCGCAGTGCGCGACGTCGGGGCCGGGCGTTCGGTCTATCTCGGCCCGATATGCTTCGGTAACTTCGGCCGGTACGAGAACGAACCCTACTATGACGACGCCGATGCCATGCTGCTGCTCAAACAGGCCATCGAATGGGCGGTAGGAGATTCGACTGGCATCGGTGGGCCGGGGCTGACGCCGGTCCCAAGGGCTGAGTTACGCGGAGCAGTGCCCAGCCCGTTCGGATACCGGACTACCATCAACTACTGCCTGCCGACGGCAGGCAGGGCAAGGTTGGTTATCTGTGATATTGCGGGCAAACTGGTCAAAACCCTGGTGTCGGGTGACCTGCCGGCGGGCGCCGGACGGGTCACGTGGAATCGGACCGACGACGCGGGCAAGACCGTCGCCCGCGGCGTCTATTTCTGCCGGCTCCAGGCCGAAGGCACCGACCTCTCCCGCAAGCTCGGGGTCAGATAGGACTGAGTCTCCAGCACCAATCGGGGCGGCTCTGGCGCCCCGATTCTTTCGCGTAGTGCGCGAGCTGGGCTATGGCGACTGACCCGTGCCCGTGCTGCTGAGTTTTGTCTATTGACACAAAGCCGGGGGTGGCTAGACTGATGCACTTGGTTCAAGTCATCTGGCACAACATCGGAGCCCGGGTCCTCTGGGCGATTGCACCTGCCTCGCTGGTGGCTGCGGGCAGCGTGTCCATTATCGCGCGCATGTTGAAACCTGCTGTGCGCAAAGCCGAGGCGGACCAGGAAAGCTCGGAGGCAATGCGGCATGGCCTCGGCAGGATGGCGGAGTATCTCGACGGACTTCCCGCATCAGAACCTGCGGTCAGACAGCCGTTTGAACTCGGCCTGACCGCGATGCGCGCGTGCCGCTGGGACGAGGCAGTCGCGCACTTCAGGACGGCGATGACGGTGACGGAAGGCGTGCACCTTGTGGCGCTCCTGAACCTGATCGGCATTTGCCGCTATACCCAGGGGCGCCTGGACGACGCGCTCAGGGACTTCGAGGAATCGGCCCGGCTGGCCGTGGGGTCGGACGCGGCGCGCGGGCGAGCTCAGGCACTGAACAACATCGGGCTCATCAACCGCGACAACGGCGAACTGGACACAGCGCTCAGATGCCTGGAAGAGTCGCTGGCGATATCGCGCGCGTTCGATGACCGGTGGGCTGTGGCGATCCAACTCGGCAACATCGGGACCATCTGGCACGACCGGGGCGACCTTGACAAGTCGCTCAAGTTCCACGAGCAGGCGTTCGCGATAGCACGCGAGATCGGAGACGAGTGGAGTGTGGCGTGTGAGCTCGCCAATATCGGAAGCGTCCATCAGGACAAGGGCGACCTTGATAAGGCGCTCAAGTACGACGAGGAAGCGATGGCGGCGTCCCGCAGAATCGGGTACCGGCTGGGCATGGTCACTGGCCTCGCCGACATCGCGAATATCCATCGCCGGCAGGGCAGGCTCGACCAGGCGCTCCGGTACGATCGGGAAGCGCTCGAGATAGCCCGCCGGGGCGGGTACAGCCTTGGCGTGGCGCTCGACCTCGGAAACATCGGGCTCGACCTGGTGGGCCTCAAGAAGCACGAGCAAGCCCTGCCCAGGCTCGCGGAGGCGTTGACTATCCTCCTGGCTGTCGGAGTGGCTGACGGCCCGCGGCAGGCTCTGACCGGGCTGGTCCGGTGTGAGGACAAGCTCGGTCGGAAGCGAGTGGAGACACTGCTGAAGGGGTCGGGCCTGAACGACGGGCAGATTGCCGAACTGCTGGACCGGATCGACCAAGTGCGCATGAAACGGCCGGCGCCGGCAGAAAACCATCAGCTCAGGCTCGCGACGGCCGGCTCGTAGCCTCCAGTCTCTACCGGTCGAGCCAGTCAGAGGTAGGCGAGACGCCGGCCGCCATGACCGTGGGCGCGTCACTGGATTCTCGGCTTTGACAGATGGTCGCATACGGCTAGACTGAGCCCTTGGCTCACATTTCCGGACACGAAATAAACACGGCGGTCTTTCGGGCAGTTGTACCGGCCACGTTGGTCATCCCGGGCACGGTGAACGTCGTCACCCGTTTGCTGAGTCCCAAGAGACGACAGGCGGAGGCGGACCTGAAGAGGCTGGACGTGATGCGGCGCAGCATGGGCCGGATGGCGGAGTGTCACGACGGGCTTTCCTCGTCGGAGCCGGTGGTCAGACAGTCATTTGGACGCGGCATTGCCGCCATGCGTGCCTGCCACTGGGAGGAGGCAATCTCGCACTTCAAGGAGGCGATGACGGTAACGAAGGGCTTCCACCTTGTCGCGCTCCTCAACCTGACCGGGGTGTGCCATTACACTCTGGGCCGCGCGGGCAGTGCGCTTAAAGACTTCGAGGCATCGGCCCGGCTGGCAGTACCATTGCATGCCATGAGGGGCAGAGCCCAGGCTCTTAACAACATCGGTCTCATCCATCGCGGCAACGGGGAACTGGACAGGGCGCTGGAGTACTTGGAGGAGTCGCTGACACTGGCCCGTGAGCTCGCCGACCATTGGGCCGTTGCGATCCAACTCGGCAACACCGGGAACGTCTGGCACGACAAGGGTGACCTCGACAAGGCGCTTGAATATCACGAACAGGCGCTGGCGTTGTCATGCGATATCGGAGACCGATGGGGCGAAGCGAGCGAGCTCGGCAACATCGGAAGTGTCTACCTGGACAAAGGCGAAACTGACAAGGCGCTCAAGTACTACGAGGAAGCGCTGGCGGCGGCGTGCAGCATCGGGTACCGGCTGGGCGTGGCTACGGGCCTCGCCAACATCGCGAGCATCCAGCGCAAGAAGGGTAAGCTCGACAAGGCGCTCGAGTATGAGGCGGAAGCGCTTGCGATAGCCCGGAGGGCCGGATACAGGCTCGGCATGGCGGTCGACCTCGGCAACATCGGTCTCGACCTCATGAGCCGGAGAAAGCACAAGGAGGCCGTGCCCAGGCTCGCGGCGGCGCTGGCTATCCTCTTGTCCATCGGAGTGGCTGACGGCCCGCGGCAGGCCCTGACCGGGCTGGTCAGGTGCGAGGACAAGCTCGGTCGGAATCGGGTGCAGAGATTGCTGAAGGAACTCGGACTGCGCGAAGGGAAGATCGCCGACCTGCTGGACCGAATCGACCTTATGCGCATGAAACGGCCCGTGCCGGTCGACAACCGTCAGCTTGTGTTCGCGACGGTCGGCCGGCAGCCGCTGATCTCTAACAGCTGAGTCCGTCCAAGGTCGGCAGACGCCGGTCCTCGGACCCGCCTACCAGGAAACCTTGAATCCGAACAACTCGGCCGACGTCCCCGAGCTCGTGCGATTCGCCTTGAAGGTCGTCATATCGTTGACCTCGCGCTGCTTTGAACCCCTTTGGGAGAAACCGTCCATAGTGAGGGCGGGCGAGTTGTAGGAGAGGCTCACGGAGCTAGCTGACCAGGTGCCGTCCTCGCTGATCACGCCGTTCAGGGTAAGGTCGACGTTCAGGTCAGTCGAAGACGAGGAGGAGGATATCCGGCAGTTTGACATGTCATACAGCAGATGTACCGTCTCGATGCCGTTGGCCTGGTCGTAGCTCGTGGTTCCGGTGATGTGCACGGTGCCGCCGAAAGGTCCATTGGCGACCATGTCCACCGGGCCGGTCGGCGTACCCACGATGTTCTGGTTGTAGATATCTACCAGTCCGGTCATTATGCCCCAGGCGACATCTTCATAGAACAGCTCGTCGCTGTAGTGAGACTTCGTGCAGGACAGGTTCGGTAGCACCAAGAACAAGGTAGCGACGAGTACTGCCGAGGACCGCCAGACCCATCGCCGCAAGCCGTGCAAAGTCATGGACATACTATACTCCTTCTTGAGGTCAAGTACTTGAAGCCGAGCGCACGTTCCGAGCCGGAAGTCATGTACCTCACCGTGCGAGTCGTCTGCAACAACCTCTTCTATTTGACCCGAATCCGGTCATATGTCAATAATTACCTCTGAGAAGCCAGAATATTCCCATGCGAGGCCGCTCCCGGCACGTTGTACGAAGTAACGATGCACGAATCGGCACGGATGCCGGCGGTTCGGCTTGGGAACGAGCACGGGCCATTATGGACAATCGGCCTCGCGTGTCAAATGGGCGGGGGGAATCTACCAAGATGTCCCGAAGCTTCCCGAAATGGGGTGCCTGTCCCGAACCCATTCCCCGACCTGTCTCGCCTTGACATGCACGGGAATCCTATTTAGCAATGTATCCCCGAAATCCCCCGGGGCGTGTCTTGTGCTCCGGCTAGGGCGTCCAGACGATGCCGACCGCGTATCCTGGTTCGATGACACTGCTCAGGTTGAGCGTCGTGCTATTGGAGTGGGATACTTCCTCCCACAGCCGGCTGCTATCCTCCCAAGAGTAGTACTGCCTTGTCGTGACCGACCAGTCGGCGAGCAGTCGCTCGAGTCCCAGTTCGAGCGATAGACGGGGATTGACGCGAACACCCACTGCCAGGAGCCCCGTCGCATCCAGCCCGCGAGCGGCGGCCTTCATAAGTAGGTCGCCATTGTAGTAGGTCCCTTGTGTCCAGCTCAAGTGGGCCCCGCATCCGAGCCCGGCCTGCAGATAGAAGGGCATTCCCGGGACGTCGGCCAAGACGCATGGGGCCGCCTGTACCCTCACGGCATGGAGACCAGCTCGGCTGTGTTCGTCATATCCATCGGGGCGGGCGGTGCTCTCCTTGTGCTGCAGCACTCCGTACCCCGCCTTCGCTCTCAGGACGAAGCGCCCGCCGGAATGCAGGTCGCAGAGCGCCGCCGCGCCCAGGGGTAGCCCATTGGGCTGCGTCTCTGAGTATAGGCACTGGTCATTGGGCGCCGCAAGCGTTACCCCATCACTTCCAACCATCAAGCCGAGGTCTAGCGCCGGGCTGAGGGAACAGAGCAATGCCGCGGTACAGAGAGCTACCAGTAGGTTCCGTTCTCGATTCGTGACGCCTCCAAGTACGAGGCAGATACCTGCGGTCTTCGCTGCGTTCACTGATTCCTCCTGTCAGGGCTACGCGAACTTGCCTGAACCGCTAGCCGACGCGAGCTGACCCGGCAATCCGGGTGCGGTCAGGGCAGGACGGTGATTGTCTTCTCTAGGGCGCTCCCGTCGGGCTCGTAGCCGATGACGAGATACCTGCCTGGTTCGGTAGGCGTGACGTCTATCGTCACCTTGAAGATCGCGGCTGGATCTCCATGTGGTCTCACACTGGCGGTATCCCGAGACCAGACTCGCACCGTCAGTTTCGCATCAGAGTGAGCGGTGACCTCACAGTGGTCCAGCACGTAGCCGCTGTCCGGTCCCAGCATGGCGGTTACAGTGGTTTGGAACGTGCTGTCGGCGAAAACCGTATCAGGTGCCGATATGTAGGTAATCCGGGCAACCTGTGCATCATGGTTCCCGAACAGGCTGCAGCCGGCCACGACAAGAATCGCTGCCAGCAGCAGAACTCGGACGACGCGCCTCATCTCACGTTTATTATAGAAGGCGGGAATATCCTGTCAAGGCCTATTTCGGTTCGGCACATCCTATCTCCCTGACACGCGGGCAGGGATGTCAGATGGGCGGGGGAATCTACCAAGATGTCCCGAAGCTTCCCGAAATGGGGTGTCTGGGGGCTGTTGAAGAAGGCCGCCTCACGTCATTCTGAGCGCAGCGAAGAATCTTCGCGATGATGATTCTACGAGAGTTAGAAGACCCCTCACTTCGTTCAGGGTGACATGAGTGGGGTTTTTCAACAGCCCCGTCTGTTCCTGATTCCCCTCTAATTCCCCGCATGATCTGCCAAGTCCCTTGTCCCTCAGCCTAGCGGGCCCCGACCGCCGGACTACTTGGCCGGATTCGGCAGCGCGAAGCGGAACGGTGCTGACCAGTCGGTGTAGTTGTTCCAATACCGGCTGCCCGCACGAACTCGCCAGAAGTACAGCCCGTACGTCGAGACCGAGACAGTGAGCGACGTCTGGGTGACGCGCGGGTTCGAGTAGACCAGGTACTGGCTGCGCAGCAGCGAGTCTTCGTAGACCTCCAACTCGTAGAACTGGGCGCCGGACACTCCTTGCCAGCCGAAATTCACATTCTGTGGATAGGCGAAGTCATCGCTCACCCAGCCGTTGACGGGGTAGGACAATACGGGCGGAGCCGGTGGGTCGGGCATTGTCGGGTCGAATGGTTTGTACGAGTTCGGGTCCTTGCAGGCGAGCAGGCACAAAAGCGCGACCCACACGAGGCGTTTCACTGTACTACCATAGGCCGCCTATGGTTGCCGGTCAACGGCCCCAAGTCCCTGGGGATCTGCGCCCGGTCCAGAAGAAGTATCAAGGGAGTATTCCAACAGGCTCCTAGAACCCGACCGTGAATCCGAGCCGGGCCCGGCGGGGCGGGCCGTAGTTGTTTATCCAGTCAATCTTGGCCTTGTGAAACGCGACCACGTGATTGTAGCCCACGTACTGGGCCTCGTCCGCTGACATGTACCCGTCGTGGTTTTCGTCCAGTGCCGGGTTGTAGTACGAATCGCCGAACCAGCTTGGTACGCGCGCGAACTCGAAGTCGAAGTACGAGAACCGCTCGCCGTCGTCAATCGGTGACGCGGTTAGGGGATACACGTACAAAATGTCCCTGATGTCGAGCAGGTTCAGCACCTCGGCCACGAGGTCAATCCGCACCCGGCCCAGCTTCACCGGCTTCGTGAGAACGGCGTCGATGTTCGACCGCCACGGACCGATTCGCGTGTTCCGCATCGTGGCCGGGTCGCCTTTGCCGCCGGGCGGCGAGTATGGGAACCCGTTGCCCGCGTACCCAAGCAGGTGACAGCCGAGGCTGTCGAGCATCGCATCGAGCCATCTGGTTCCGGTTGCTTTCTCCGGCACGGTCGCATCGACCTGCGCGAAGAACCGATTCCGCTGGTCGAAGTCGAGGGTATATTCCACTGCCGGCACGGTTTCACCCTGCTGGATGAACTCATTGAATGCTTCGTTCGCGTATGAACTCGTGCCCCGAGCCGAGGATAGCGTGTAAGAGAGCTTGGCGTCGAACCAGTTCTTCCGCGCCTCGACGATGAACTCGACCCCGGTCAGCTTGGCGTAGTCGATATTGACGTAGGTCACGTAGGCCTGTGGCAGCGCCGCTACCGAGCGCGAACCGATGAGGCCGTACACATCTTTGCGCCAGAGGTTCGCGGTGAGCAACAGCTCT
>Ga0315277_10006068_pt1 | contig 15889 bp, 10 predicted proteins | sample YL17G05_15_MG_FD_203695 | JGI IMG/M metagenome (GOLD analysis project Ga0315277, IMG submission 203695) | Sediment microbial communities from Yellowstone Lake, YNP, Wyoming, USA - YL17G05_15 | ecosystem: Environmental > Aquatic > Freshwater > Lake > Sediment | place: USA: Wyoming | collected...
TTCCCGCGGCTTTCCTCCAAGAACCACTGCTCGACCGGTTTCCCGCTCTTCTCGACCAGGAACCGGTGGATACTCTCTAGTCCCTGGCCCGACAGGACTTCCTTCTTCATCACGTGTGTGCGCTCCCGCATCAGGAACCCCATGAGCTCCCACTGAAACCCGTCATGGGGCGAGAAATCCGCGTAGCTCCCCTCGCTCGCCATCGGAATGTAGCCCCGCTTCGGGTCCTGGACGAGAAACGCCGTTCCGAGGTAGGTGCCGGCCGCGAGGACCGCGATCGTGCCCTGGGACAGCGCATCGGCGGAACACAGCTCGACATAGTCGCCGCGCTGGGCCGCCAGGCAGCCGTAGGCCGCGGCGATCAGGTCGTTGAGCAGTTCCACCTTCTCAAGACCGAATCTTTCGCGCACGCTCTGGGCGTCAATAACCCAGGGCAACACGGTCGCCCGGACCTTGCCGGCAGTGATGGCGCCCGCGAGGCCTAGAGCCGCCCGGGTTGGTCGCGCCGCCCGGGTTGGCCGCGCCGCCCGCGTGGGCCGCGCCTGGGCTTCCCGCAGAAACCCTTCGAGCATCCCCTCGAAGCTCGGCGTCTCAGCTGTCGGGAACGTCTTCTCGAACACCGGTTTTCGGATATCCGTTTCTCCAAACAGAGCCAGACTGGATTTTGTTCCGCCCAAGTCCGCCGCCAGAAGCATGGTATCCCTCCTCCTTGAGTCTGACAGGCAAGATACCCCATCCCGCTCTTCAGATGCAAGGCAGGAAGAGGGTCTTGCGAAAAGGGTTCCTTGGCCGGTTCCGGCAGGGCGGGAGATGGACGGACACGGACAAGCACGGACGAACTTGGAGCAGCGGAGCCGCAACCCAACACGGGAAGAGGCTGTAGACTGTAGGCTGTAGACTGTAGGAGAATATCTCGAAAGAGATCCGACAGATCTGTAGGGTGCTGGTGAGCGAAGCGAACCGCACCAATTCGGAGGCACGATTCCGGGATGAATGGTGCGGTTCGCTTCGCTCACCAGCACCCTACGTTTGTTGCTACGTTCCTCGCTGGTGTCAAAAGGCTTATGGAGATGGCCGCATGAATTTCTTGCTGAAAAAACAAGGAGATGAGGGATAGTAGTACGGACGACTGGAGAGGGAGCATGGTATTTCGCAAGACGCTCAGGCGGGAAAGCGGGAAAGTCCTGGTCCAGATTCGGGTTGTTCCGGTTCGCCGCGCATTGTACACTCAGTACCTGGAGAGATCGCGGGCTCGGTACCTGGAGAGATCATGGGTTCGGTACCTGGAGAGATCGCGGAGAGACTTGCGCATGACCCCCGAATCCCAAACTCCTCGCGAAGAGCAAGCGCCCCAGGGCAAGCGGGCGGCTCAAGACAAGCGGGCGGCTCGCGAACAGGAAGCGTCCCAGGACAAGCGGACGGCTCACGAACAGCAAGCGCGCCAGGGCAAGCGGGCGGCTCAAGACAAGCGAGCGGCTCGCAAGGAGGGGATTCTCACCACCTGCGCCGTCCAGGCGATGGGGGTGATCGTTGCATTGGCCGCCGTGACCTGGGTTTTTCGGAAGCGAACCATCCAGATTCTCGGCATCGCGTGGGTCTTCGCCGCTTTCGCGTGGTTTTTCTGTTTCCGGCACTTCCACTTGCTGGGCCGCCTGCCTCTCTGCTTCTCCTGGCCCTGGCACACGCGTCCCGCCTGGGTGGATTACTTCAGGCTGGGATGGAATGGAGTGCCCTGGGAGGTCCTGATTCAAGGTGGGGTGCTGATCTGGGTCGCCGGGGTTGCCGCGGTGCTGGGATGGCGGCTGATGCGCGCATTGCGGCCCGGGACGGATTGGGCCGGGGGCGTTGTCTGGGGCGGGGGACTCGTCTTGGGCGCACTGGCGATACTGGTGTTCGCGATCGGGGTAGGGGCCGGGCTTGGCCACGCGCGAGCGGTGTTTGGCGCGATTCTTGGCGGAGCCTCGTTGGCGGCCGTCTGGACTCTCTGGAGGGATCGGTCCCGCAGCCCGATCTCCTGCATCTCTCTCTCACGCGCGGAGTGGGGCATCGTCGGGGGCACGGCCGGCCTTCAGTTCCTGGCTCTGCTCTATGCCCTCACGCCCGAGGTCCAGTCGGACGCGGTTCGTTATCATCTCGCGGCTCCGCAGGAATGGCTCAAGGCGGGCCGCCTCTCCTACCTGCCCTACAACGCCTTCAGCAACTTTCCCTCGAACATCGAGATGCTGTTTCTGTTCGGGCTCGGCCTGGCGGGGGACCTCCTGGCAAAGGGCTTCCATTTCCTCTTTCTTCCCCTCACCACCGGGGCCGTTGCCCTGATTACCCATGAGATTCTTGGAAGCGCGCGCATGATTGCCGTGGCGCGCGGCAGTGACTCGTGCGCGATCTCCGGCGAAGCCATCGCAGATTATCCTCAATTCTCAATCCCCAATCCGCAATCCCCAATCCGCAATCCCCAATCCGCAATCCCCAATCCGCAATCCCCAATCGCCCGTCCCTGGTGGCACGTCCGGCCTTCGCTGCTGGCCGCGGGCGCGTGGGGAACGCTGCCCATCACGATCCCTCTGGCGGGCTGGGGTTTCATTGACCTGGGTCTGACCTTTTTCATGCTCGGGCTCGTGTTCTTTCTTCTGCGGTGGACAAGGACGATGCGGACCCAGGACTGGCTGCTTTCCGCCGTGTTCGGCGGGCTTCTCTGCGGCAGCAAATACACCGGCGTCGTCATGGTGTTCTGGAGCGGTGTCCTCTTGGGCCTCTTCGATTTCCTGCGGCCCCTTCATTCGGTTTCCGGGGATTCGCCGGGGGAGCGGTTCAGCGCCCGTGCGCTCCGCTCCGTTCGCCGCGCCGTATTGTTTGGCGCCGTGGCCGCCGCCATCGCGAGTCCGTGGTGGATCAAGAACTACGTGCATACCCAGAACCCGGTTTACCCCATGGCATACAGTGTCTTCGGGGGAGGGGAGTGGAGCGGCGATCTTGCCCTCTTGTACCAAGAAAAAACCCAGGAGAAGGGCGTCCTCGCCATCTCGCACGGCCCCGGCCAGCTTCTCAAAAACACTCTCTTACTTCCCTGGCTGACCCTGAATGATCCCGATCTGTTTGAGAGGTTCGAGATAGGCCCCTTGTTCTGGGTCTTTTCTCCCTGGATACTGGTTTGGTGTCTGGCGGCTTTTCGTCCACGTGCGCCAAAGGGTTCGCGTGCCCATGCAATGCTCGCCCTGTGGATGCTCTTCTTCTGCCTCTTCTGGTTCTTCTCTTATCAGAGTAATCGCTTCTTCCTGCCGGGTTGGGCCCTATGCACCGTGATGATCGCGGCCGCTCTCGCGCAGGTTGGGCGATGGCACCCGTGGGTCCGCGCTCTCTGCCTGATCGGTTTCCTGCTGCCCGTTCTCTACGGGGGGCTGGACTCCGCCCGATGGCTTCTTTTCGATACCGGCAGACTCCAGTTCGAGAGGAAGGATGACCGGATAACCGTGAAAAGCGGCACGGTCTGGCCGGCCTACACCTTGGGCTATCTCACGCGGCAGGACTACCTGGCGCTTCACCTCAACTACGCCCGAAGCGCGGAATACTGCAGTGCCCGCCTGAAATCCACCGACAAAGTGCTGCTGGTGGGGGAGCACCGCAAGCTGCATTGGCTGTGCCCCGTCGAGGGCAACGACTGGTACGACCAGCCCCGCATCCTGCCCTTCCTCAACCGAGCCAAGGATGCGGACCAACTGCTGGACATCTTTTTGGCCCAGGGGTTCACCCATATCTTCTTCAACCTGGATGAGTGGGGATGGCCAAGGAACGGCGGCGGCGCCAAACCGGGAGAACTGCCCCCTGTACGGCGCGGATCCGCTTGGGATTACAACGGGCGGCATTTTTCCCAGGCCGACATTGCCCTCCTGCAAGACCTTCTGAAGTCCAATCGTCTCAAGGTTGTGCAATCCTCGAACCCTGGCCGCGTCTATCTGGTGAAGATCCTGCCCGGATCCGTCTCCCCGCAGCCAAAATAATGACATTGAGTCATGGCATAGTCGTTGCTCCGTAAGGGGCATGTGCGCGGGGTTCCGAGTGGCATCTCGCGCGCGAACCCTTGAGGGGGAATAACTGTCCTCATGCATCGGCTTCAGCTAAGAGCCTTGATCTGCCTATTCGGAATCCTTGTCTCTCTTGCTTCCGGGGTTTTGCTGCCTGGAGCGAGGGGCGCCCCGCGATCTCCTTCGACAGAGGAGCGGGCCTGTCGTGTTCTTGACGTCCACGTCCTCAACTACAAGGACAAGACTTACCGAATCGCCATTCGACTGACGGAAATCGCCCCCTATGTCCTGGCGGAGCCGCGCCCGGGCCAACCCCTCCGGATCGAGTTCGCCCGCACGGGTTTGGATCCTTCCTTCACGTCTACAGTGGAACCCAACGGCCTGATCGAGAAAGTAAACGCTGTTGCGGGAGACGCCGGCAAACTCATTCTGGAGTTTCCCCTCGCGGTATCCCAGGTTTCGGTGGGCAAGATGGAACTCCCGACGGACCGCATTCTTGTTGTGGACCTCGAACTGCGGCCCGGCGTTGTCCTTCCCCCAACTCGAACCGCAACCGCGAAGGAACCTCGCGAGACTCCCACCGCTGGGGGCGAGGAGCCGCTTCCGGAGATCGCTCTTCCCGGCGAATCCGCGAAAACATCGGCCTCCATCCAGGCCGCGCTTCCAGATCTTGTAGCGGCGGCGCGGGTAACCACCGAGGCCCTTCCGACCGAGCCAGGGAAACCGGAGAAAGATCCGCTCAAGACCGCTCTCCTGGGTTTTCCCGAGGCCGGGACGATGCGGCAGGCCTACGAAGAGAAGGACTACGCCCGCGCTTTTGAGACCGGCCTGGAAGCGCTACGGGTTCCGCAACCTCGGGAATCCATGGAGACTCTGCTGTACCTTCTCGCCGAATGCAGGTTCGAGCTGGAGCGGAAGCGGACGTCCGAGTCCACATCGGTTCGCCCGGCTTGGCCCATCGTCCTGAATTTTTATCGCCAGGCGCTTCGGTTCTCCCCCGACTCTCCTTTCCGCTCGCTTATCGAGCATCGCCTTGCCGAGGTATACGGTCTCATGGGCCGGCGCGAGGAGGAGTACGCCCAGCTGACGCGGCTGTGGAAACGCCTCGCGAAATCGCAGCCCCCGCCGTCTATCCTGCCATCCATCCTGATGGAAGCGGGCACGGCGGCGTTGGACCTGCACACGCTGTTTCCAAGGGACCCGGAATACCTCCAGGGCGCCGAGGAAGCGTTCGAGGCCTTTGCCGCGCGGTCTCCCAAGGACCCGCAGGCACACAAGGCCTGCATTCTCCGGGGGGAAACCTGCTACCAACAGTCCGTTGCCTTTTCGGTTCTGAGCCGGGAGTACCACGATCGGGCCAGGCAGGCAAGGGATCAGGCGAGGCAGGCGGAGGCGGAAAAGGACGCGAATGCGGCAAAGGTTTACACCCAGCAGGCAGAGAGAGCCACCAGGCAGGCAGAGGGATACCTGCGGATGTCCTTAGAGAAGGAAACGCAGACTCTGAGCACGCTCGCGGAGAAGGAGATCTCCACCGAATTCAGTGTGGTCTTCGAACATGCCATGCTGGCCGCCAGCCACCGCGGCATCATTGACCTGGTCCATCCAGATCCGTCGGACGAGGGAGCCAAGTACACGATAAGCAGATTGGCAGGTTCCATCCATCCCGACGTCTGTCTGGAATACGCGCGGATCCTGGAGAAGGGAGGGGAACGGGTCGAAGCCATGCGGCAATACAACCGCCTGCTCCGCGACTTCACCGGCAGGGCCGCGCCGAACCAAATCGTCGAGGCTCGCCGCGGCCTTGCCCGGTTTGCCCTTCAGGACACTCTTGCGGGCCAGAAAGACCCAACAGTCTCTTACGAGGACTATGTGAACCCCCTCGAGACTCTCCAAGAGCTTTATGATGGGGCCTTCGACTTCGCTCTGCGCGCGGAGCTCCGGGCCGACCTCGCGGGACATCTGATGGCCCAGGGACGCCAGGCCGAAGCGATCGGGATGGTTCTTCCCTACCTGAAAGCCAGGCGCCTGCCCCCGGAGGTGACAAGGGAACTCACCCGCTCCATCTGGGACATTTTTCCCCGGGCGATGCGTGAATGCAGGGAAGAGGGCGACGGCCTGCTGGCTCTGCAAACATACGGGAACTTCGCGCAGTTCCTTCAGGACCATCCAGCCAGGAACGACTTGATCCTGGAATCCGCACGCATCCTGATGGAACTTGACCAAAGACAGGGAGCGGAGAAAGCGCTCATGGATCTGGGGCCCGCCGCGTCCCTCAGTGGCACGCAGCAGGACAAACTGAACCGGTTGAAACAGGAACTCGCACTGGACCCGGCCGATCCCGCGGCGGTAAAGCGGGACGCTCCCGCTCTCCAGGGGCCTGAATACGAGGACACGGGACGCGCGCGAGCCACCCGCCTGCTGGCCGAGGTTCACGCCAACGAAGGCAACCACGAACAGGCCGCGCAGGAATACCTCTCCGCCACGGAACTCAAGAACCTTTCCTGGAGAGAGCGGGTTCGCTTTTGCCAGAACGCGGCTCGCGAATATGGCCTCGCGGACAAACCGGCCAAGATCCTTGAAGCGGCGGAGCAGGGACTCAAAGACATTCAATCCGCCGGAGTCCCTCTCGTGGAGGCGGGCGCCTCCGGCGGGAATCTTCTTCTCCTGAAGGCGGAGAACCTTACGCGGCTCGGAGATTACCCCAGCTCCGCGATTGCCTATCAGCAGTACCTGGATCTGTTTCCCACGGCGTCCCAAGCGCCGCTGGCGCGGTACTCGCTGGCCCGCGCATACGAGCTCGGCAACGAAAGCGAGAAAGCCCTCAAGGAGTATGAGCGGCTGGCCCAGAGCAAAGAAGACCCCTTCTGGTCCCAGACCGCCCGCGGGACCGCCGCGCAACTTCGCTGGGAGGTGGAGCATCCCTACGTGATTCGCAAGGAGGCAACGCCGTGACGGCCCTCTCGCAAGCACAGCTCCGCGCGGATCAAGGCCCGCCTGGGGAAGACACCCGCAGCCAACTCGAGGAGGCCTTCCGGGTTTTCACCGAGGCTTCCGCGAAGTTTGAGGAACACTATGCGCGCCTCGAAAAGCGGATCGCGGAACTGAACCTGGAACTCGAAGAGGCCAACGGCAAGCTCCGCGAGCACCTCGAGGAGAAACAAAGAGTTTATGACTACCTCACCACTCTTCTGGAGAGTTTGCCGGTCGGAGTTATTGGGCTGGACCCGGACGGACGAATCCGTTCCTGCAACCGGCGGGCCGCCGAGATTTTGGGCGTGGACTCCGCTCTAACCCAACGGCGCAACGTCCTGGAGGTCCTGGAATGGGACGGACGCACGGTCCAGGACCCTCACGGCAATCCGCTGCGTCTCGAAGCGGACCCTCTGGCGGGAGCAACGGGAGGGGGCGAGAAGGCCGGAGACGCCGGACACTCTTTCGAGATTCTCTTTTCGGGCGGCGGAGGGCCCAGGAGACGCTTTCTGCGGCTCCAGGCGGTTCCCACGGGCGATTGCGGAACGGCCAGTGTCGTTCTAATCGAGGATGTCACGGAGATGCGGCGGCTCGAGCAGCAGGCCAACCGCAACAGTCGTCTCGCGGCCATGGGCGAGATCGCGATGAACGTGGCCCATGAGATCCGCAACCCCCTGGGGAGCATCGAACTCTTCGCTTCGATGTTGCAGCGCGACCTGGCCGAGGACGCCAGGAACAGCGGCCTGGCGGCCCATATCTGCACGGGAGTGCGCTGCGTGGACCACATCGTGTCGAATATCCTTCAGTTCGCCCGGCCCCAACGCCTCGTGTGTTCGTCTTTCGATCTCAAGGACCTGATCGAGGAAACGCTCCTCTTTGCCGAGCACGCCCTGAAGCAGAAGGGCATCCGCGTCGAGCGAGGCTACGGCAAGAGCCCCGCCGGCATCCACGCCGATGCGGAGCTTCTCAAGCAGATGTTCCTCAATCTTTTTCTCAACGCCATCCACGCCACTCCGGAAGGTGGCGCGCTGGGAGTTGAAGTCCAGCCGACCCCCGGCGCCTTTGAGGTGCGCGTCTGGGACACGGGCCGCGGACTCGCCCCTGAGATCATCGGCAGGATCTTCGATCCCTTCTTTACCACGCGGCGCAAGGGGACCGGCCTGGGGCTTACCATCGTACACAACATCGTTTCGGTGCACCACGGGAGCATCGAAGCCGACAACCGGCCCGAAGGCGGGGCTGTTTTTTCCATAGTGCTGCCAAGGAATTGCGGAGTGCCGATTGAGGCTTGAGGCTTGAGACTTGAGACTGGAGGAAAAGAAACGCAAGAGTCCTCAGGACTCAAGACTCAAGACTCAGGACTCAAGACTCAAGACTCAAGACTCAGCATTGAGAAGGAGGAAACAGGACCATGTCCGCTCGCATACTAGTGGTTGACGACGAAATCGGGATGCAGGCCGCCCTGCGCGAAGTCCTGTCCCGGCAGGGTTACCATGTGACCATCGCCCCGGACGGTCTGGCGGCCCTGAGCTGCCTGGATAGCCAGAACTACGACCTGCTCCTGACCGACGTGCGGATGCCTGAGATCACGGGGATGGAGCTCCTGGATCGCGTGCGGGGCCGGTGGCCCGAGATGCCGGTCCTGGTGATGACCGCCTACGGCACGATCGAGGATGCCGTGGAAGCGATGAAAAAGGGCGCGGCGGATTATCTCCTCAAGCCCTTTTCCAGCGAAACGATCGAGGGGCTGGTGAAGCGCCTTCTTGAACGGAGACTGGCGGTCCCCTCCGCCAACTCCGGCGCGGAAGACGAACAGGATGCCGCCAAACCTTATGGCACATCCGCCAACCCGATCGCGGTGAGCCAGGCGATGCGGCAGGTACTGGAATTGTCCAACCAGGTGGCGGATTCGGTGGCCACGATTCTGATCCAGGGCGAGAGCGGCACGGGGAAGGAAGTGGTCGCTCGCTACATCCACAACCACAGCGGTCGGAGGAACAGTCCGTTCGTGGCGGTGAACTGCGCGGCGCTGCCGGAGGGTTTGCTCGAAAGCGAATTGTTCGGGCACGAGAAGGGCGCGTTCACCGGCGCAGTCCTCTCACGCAAAGGGAAGTTCGAACTCGCCAACCACGGGAGCCTGTTGCTGGACGAGGTTAGCGAAATGCCGCTGGCCCTGCAGGCCAAGCTCCTCCGAGTTTTACAGGAGAGGGAGATAGACCCGATCGGCGCTCAGCGGTCGGTGCCGCTGGACGTCCGCGTCATCGCCACCACCAACCGGAATCTCGGCGAATACGTCGAGGAAGGGAACTTCCGCGAAGACCTGTTCTACCGTCTTCAGGTCATCATGGTCTCAGTGCCTCCTCTGCGCGAGCACCGGGAGGATATTCTGCCGCTCAGCGAGTTCTTCGTCCGGCGGCATTGCCGGGTGAACCGCCGCCCGAGGAAGCGGCTCAGCCAAGCCCTGCGCGAGCACCTGCTGAATCAGAACTGGCGCGGGAACGTGCGCGAGCTCGAGAACTTCCTGGAGAGGGCCGTCCTCCTTTGCCAGGGCGACGAGATCACGCCCGAGGGCATCTTCCTGAGCGCCTATCCACAACCGCTCGCCCCGGCGGCTTCCCGCGCAGTTTGTAGTGCGGGCTTCAGCCCGTCTTCTAACGGCCCAGGGGCGCCTTTCCCGGAGCGGGTGGACAGCGGACCCCGTGCTTGCCCCACTGAAAGCGAGGTGTCCAGCGAGTCCTTGTTTCCGCGTCCCGGGGAGCTGATGACCCTGGAGGAGATGGAGCGGAGGATGATCATGCAGACTCTGGAGCAGGTAGGCGGGAACCGGACCCGAGCGGCTGATTTACTGGGGGTTAGCGTCCGAACCATAAGGAACAAGTTGAACCTCTACGGGATCGCCTCGGGGTCTCCGGAGAAAGAGAAGGCGGTGGTCGGAGTGTGAGGGGAAAAAGTTGCCCGGCTGTGTCGTTGGAATCGGCAAGAGCCGGGGTGAAATCGGGGTCCGGCGTCCGCTATGGCGCTGGAACGGGAACGGGATGGAGGAAACGATGGAGAATACCGGAGCGCAAGAACCTGGATTCGGCCATGTTATGGACGCCGGCGGCACCCATTCCCCGGAGGGCAATGGCGCCTCAGTTCCCCTCTCCGCGCGGCGCCGGATGGTATCACTCTTGCTCTATCAACGTGAGCAGGGGAAAGAGTTTCCCGGGGATTCCTGCGTGCTTCCCGCCCCTGGAGAGCGAATCCGATTGATCGCCTGAGGCCCCCGGGCAGGAGTTTGACCATGATCGAAGCCCTGTGGGGCGGCAACCTGGAGGTTCTGGACAAGGCCATGAGCTTGCGCATGGCCCGCCACGGCCTTCTGGCCGCCAACATCGCCAATGCCGAAACACCGAACTACCGGGCGGTGGACATTGATTTCAAGGCGACGATGGCGCGCCTGATCGAGAAGATGGAAAGAGGCAAGGCCCCCGCGATGGAGATTCAGACCTCCGATCCCAAGCACTTCACCCTGGAGGAAGTGCGGTCGGGGAAGAACCGGGAGGGCATCGTCTTTGCCGCCGGGGACGACCTCTCCGTCACCAACGACAACAACAGCGTCAACCTCGAAGAGCAGCTGGCCCGGATGCAGTCCAACGCCATGCTGCATAACGCCCTTTCGCAGATTCTTCGCAGCGAACTGAGCGGCATGAAGGGCCTTATCGAAAGCGCCGGGAAATACTAGTCATGTACGAACTTGCTCCCATAGAGATCGCCGGCACGGGTATGCGGGCTCAGATCATCCGGATGGGCGTGGTGGCCTCCAACCTCGCCAACGCCCGCTCGACCCGCAGCGCGGAGGGCGGGCCGTATCAGCGCCGCCTCGTGGTGTGCAAGGCGGATATTCCCCTGGCTTTCCAGGACATGCTGGCGCAGGCCAACGCGGAAGATATTGGGGTCGAGAATACTCAGTCCTCAGTCCTCAGCACTCAGCACTCCGTTCTCAGCACTCAGTCCTCAGCACTCAGCACTCAGTCCTCCTCTCGCTGGCTGCTGGAGCAGCACTTGCGGGGGGTCAGCGTCCCGTCCGTCGAGCGCGACCCCGGAGTGCGGCTGGAGTACGACGAGACGGGCAACCATCCCGACCGGGACGCGAACGGCTATGTGCGGTATCCGGACATCAACGTGATGTCGGAGATGACAGACATGATATCGGCCTCACGGAACTACGAGGCCAATCTTGCGGTCATCAAGAACTCGAAGGACATGCTGACGCAGCTGATTGATCTTCTGCGCGCCTGATGGATGGCAGTGATTGCAGGGTCAGACTTTCAAATTTCAATTTACCGGAGCATCCCAGCCCCTTGAGTACGGAAATTGAAATTTGAAAGTCTGACCCTGGACAAGGAGAAACCACATGGCCGACGACCTTTCCATACAAAGACTTCGCTCCCTGATGGAAACGCCGGGGATGGGGCGCACCCCGGAACTGCAGCCCGTTAAACCGGGCTTCGACGGGGCGTTGCCCGCGTCGCTGGAAGGAGTGCCGGCGCCCTCGTTCGCCGACACCCTGAAACAGTCCATATCCGAGGTCAACGCTCTGAAGATCCAGGCCGACAAAGCCATCGAGGACCTGGCCGCCGGGAAAACCGACGATATCCAGGGCACGATCCTGGCGATGGAGAAAGCCGACATCTCCTTCAAACTGATGATCGAAATCCGCAACAAGCTCGTCTCGGCCTACCAGGAAGTCATGCGGTCCCAGGTGTGATCAGGGTCAGACTTTCAATTTTCAATTTCAAATCCGGCTTGACATCCCGCCTCCTTCGGAGGCAGGATGTATCCCATGCCCCGTCCCCCTCGCATCGAGTTCCCAGGCGCGCTCTATCACGTTAGCACTCGCGGCAACGCACGAAGGGACATCTTTCACTCTGAAGCGGACCGCGAGCGCTTTCTGGAACAACTGCGCCACTGTCTCGAACAGCACGAGGTGCGTCTTTTCACCTATGTGTTGATGGACAACCACTACCATCTGTTTCTGCAGACGCGGCACCCCAACCTGTCCGCTTTCTGCCAACGGCTCAACACGAGTTACGCCCTCTACGCGCGCTTTCGCCACCATGCGCCGGGCCACATTTTCCAGGGGCGTTTCCATGCCAAAGTTGTGGAAGACGAGTCCTATCTCCCGGTGCTCACGCGCTACATCCACTTGAACCCCGCTCGAACCCGGGCGGCGCGCGCCCTGCGTCCCGCCGAACGGGTGCGGCTGCTCGACCAGTACCGCTGGAGCAGTTTTCGCGGCTACTCGGCTCTGGCGGAGCCGGAGGACTTCGTATGTTATGACGCCCTTCGCGACTTTGGCGCCAATCGCGCCGAGGCCGGGCGAGCCTACCGCGCTTTCGTGTTGGAGCACATCTCCAAGGATGATGCCCAGACACAGGAACTGCTCGGGGCGTCGTCTTGCGCAATCGGCGGCCGCGCGTTCGTCCAGAAAATCGAGGAGGAACTGAACCAGCGCCGGACGGGCGGAGCGGTGGATATGGACGTGGCTTGGCCGCGGCGGAGTGGTGCGCAGATCGCGATTGAGGAGGTGGACCGGGCGGTGTGTGCGGCGCTGGGGGTGACGCGGGAGGCGCTTTTCGAGCGCGGACGCCGCGGCGGCAACGCACGCCTGGTGGCGGTGGAGGTTGCGGCGCGTGTGACGGGCTTGCCGTTGCGGGGAATCGGGAGGCACTACCACCTGACGCCGGGTGCAGTCACCGAAAGGCGAAAACGGCTGGCCCAAAAGCCGGACAAGGAGATTCATGCCCTTGTGCGGCAATTGGTTTCCAGCGTCTTAGGCGCGGGACGGACTCCCAGAAATTGAAATTTGAAAGTCTGACCCTGGTTCTGCTGGTTCTGCGGAAATTGAAATTTGAAAGTCTGACCCTGGTTCTGTGACCCTGGTTCTGCTGGTTCACGAATATGCCTCTCCTGAGGGATTTCTTCCTTCAACTCAACGAGATACCGGCCCGGCAGACGCGGACCCGCAGGGTCTTTGCGGGCGGCATTCCTCTGGCGGTTGTCCTCCTCCTGGGATTCCGCGGAGTCGGCTTCGGCCGGACGATTGACTATGATGGTCTCTACCCGGACCTGAAAGCCGACCAGGCCAAGATCGTGAAAGACGAGCTGACGCGGGTGGCGGAGCCCTGCAATCTCGAGCAAAGCGGCAAGGGGCTGACGGTGAGAGTGCCGCAGGGCAAAGCGCTGGACTGGCGCCTTGAACTTGCCCGGAAGGTCGGCGTGGATGGAACCGGGAGAGGATGGAGCCTTTTTGACCCCAGGGATTTCGGAATGACCTCGGAGGAGTTTCAGGTCAAGAAGTACCGGGCGCTGCACGGTGGGCTGGCCCGGACCGTTTCCTCCATGAACATGGTGAAATCCGCGGTCGTGGAGCCTGCCTTGCTCGCCAAGGAACTCTTTGTCAAGGAAGAGAACCCTGAGGAGAACCCTCCCAAGGTTTCGGTTCCGCTCGCGCTCAATCCCGGCGCCGCCGAACCCGCCTGGCCCGTCCCAACCGCATACTCCCGTCCCTGGACCCGTTGGTGGTGGCCCGATAGCGCTGTCAACAAGGCCGGCATCACCGCGAACCTTGAAGCCTTCGCCCGCGCCGGCTTCGGAGGCGTCGAGGTCGAGCCCATCGGCCACCTCGCCGATCCAAAGGTGAAGCGCGTCCCCTACATGAGCCCCGAGTGGGTCAACCTCCTCGTCCATACCTCACGCGAGGCACGCCGCCTCGGCATGCGCATAGACCTCGGCGGCATGGGCACGGGCTGGTCCTTCGGCGGCCCGTGGATCCCCCTCGAGGATGCCTCCGTCGTCGTTGATATTCCCTCCTGGCATCTGAGCCGGGACCAGCGGCTCCAGGACCCCGTAGGCCCGGAGCGTCGCTTCGTCGAGGCGGTGATGGCTTATAGCCCCGATGGCAAAATCGAAAACCTCACCGCGCGTCTCGATCCCTCCGCCCACCTGGACTGGGCCGCGCCCTCCGATGGCTGGACCCTCTACGCTGTCGTCGAGCAACGCGACACGAACCGCGTCCGCGAGGCCACCCCGGGCGGCTCCGGCTACGTCGTTGACCACTTTTCGGCCAAGTCATTCGCCAAACACCTCGCCCACTTCGATCAGCCTCTCGCCACCGTCTCCCGCGCCGATGCGCCCGGCGCCGTCTTCTGTGACTCCTGGGAAAGCTTCATGAACTGGACCGGCGATCTCTTCTACCAGTTCGAGCGCCGCCGCGGCTACGACCTCCGCCTCCATCTCCCCGAGATTTGCGGCAAGGGTCCCGACGAGGACAGCATCCGCCGCGTCCAGTGCGACTACCGTGAAACTCTCAACGAGCTCTTCATGGAGGGTTTCCTTCTTCCCTGGCGTGAATGGGCCGCACGCCACGGCATGGGCATCCGCATGCAAGCTATCGGCGTGCCCGCTAACGAGATTGACGTTTTCGCCGCCAACGCTATCCCCGAGGCCGACATGGGCGGCCCGCCCTCCTGGTACTTCGCATCCCCCGGCGTCTACGCCCCCAAGCACCTTTTCCGCCGTGCCTTTCTCCCCGCCTCCGCCGCCCACCTCGTGGGCCGCCCCCTGGTCAGCGCTGAGACCCTAACCCTGATGGGCCCGCCCCTGTCCACCCCGATGGAGATGTGCAAGGAGAACGTGGACTACAACTTCGTCGGCGGCGTCAACCACATCCTCTATCACGGCGTCTGCTACTCGCCCCAACCGCCCCCTGGCCCGGCTGGCTCTCCCCCTGGGGCACACACCTCGAACCCACTACCCCGGCGTGGCGTACCCTGCCCGCTTTCAACATCTACGTGACCCGCTGTCAGTCCATGCTCCAGCAGGGCAATGCCGATTGCGAGGCCCTCTTCTACTTCCCCACCTACGACTACTGGTCCGCCGAGCTCGACCGGACCGTCGGTTGGGGCTGGAGGGACGGCTACCTCTTTGATTTTCCCCCGGCCTCGATCCACCTCTGGCAGAAGGGTTACGCCTATGATTTCACCAGCGACGCCCTGCTGCGGGATGCCGTCACTGTCGAGCAGGGTCGTCTGGCTGGTCGCGCCGGCAGCTACCGCGTTCTGGTCGTCGCCGACTGCCACCTGATCCCCGTCCAGACCTTCCGCCGCATTGTCGAGCTGGCCCGGCAGGGCGCCACCGTCGTCGTCGCCGGCGAGGCCCCCGCCGATGTTCCCGGCTTGGGCCGCCTCGATGAGCGCCGCCGCCAGTTCAAGGAGATCAAGGCTTCCCTCGGCCCCGCCTCCCCACTTGAGGGTAACGTGACCGAGCTCCGGATCGGCAGCGGCCGCATTCTCACCGGCCCCGACTTGGGCGAGCTGATGCGCGTCTCCGGCGCTCGCCGCGAAGCCTGCGTGGACTGCGGCGTTCAGTTTATCCGCCGCGCCGACCGCGACGGCTGGACCTACTTCTTCGTCAACCCCACCACCCGCCGCCTTGACCAGTGGGTTGCCCTCAGCGTTTCCGGTTCCACCGCCGCGCTCTTCGATCCCGCCTCCGGCCGCGTCGGCCTGGCCGCCACCCGTCCCAATCGCCAGAGGTCGCTCGACGTCTACCTCCAGCTCGACCCCCGCCAGGCCTGCCTGCTCAAGGTTTACCGTAAACCGGTCAACGGACAGGCCTGGGCGTACCTGGCCCCGGCTGGCGAGCCCGCCGCACTAAAGGGCGACTGGCAGGTCGAGTTTATCGCCGGCGGCCCCCGCCTCCCCGCCCCGCGCCGTCTCAGCGAGCTCTCCTCCTGGACCAGCTGGGGCGGCGAGCAGGCCGAGCTGCTCCGCAACTTCTCCGGCACCGCCCGCTACACCCTCGCTTTTGATGCCCCCGCCGGTTCAGCCACCGACTGGCTGCTCGATCTGGGCGAG
>Ga0315277_10006070_pt1 | contig 15885 bp, 14 predicted proteins | sample YL17G05_15_MG_FD_203695 | JGI IMG/M metagenome (GOLD analysis project Ga0315277, IMG submission 203695) | Sediment microbial communities from Yellowstone Lake, YNP, Wyoming, USA - YL17G05_15 | ecosystem: Environmental > Aquatic > Freshwater > Lake > Sediment | place: USA: Wyoming | collected...
TCGTCGCCAAAGGCAAAGATCGAGTAATGCTTATGGGCGTCACATCCGGCATAGATCATGATCATGCCTCCTTTTCCGCTATCTTAGCGGATTAAGATCGGCGCTTTCATATAATCAGCGCGGAAATTCGCTCTACGTGCTCACCTCGCCGAAGACGCTAACGTGTTTCGGGGCCCCTCTTGGATACAGGAGGGGAAGGGGAGGTGATATCAATAATAAATTCTTGGAAAGCGTCTTCGGAATCTTGCTTTCCCGCTCCGCTGCGCTGGCCCTCCCAGGGAGCCCTCCTCGCGCCCCGCAAGATTCGATTGAGTGCGCTGAGTGCATCGTCCCCTTAATCCCAAATTCACTTGACAATATATACGTAGACGTATATGTTGTTCTAAACTTAATATGAATTATACGCATAGGTGATCCATGGAAAAGAATTTCCTCACCCGGGACGAATTCCTGTCCAAGGCCTCCCTCGCCGGGGAAGCCCTCGCCGAATGGCAGAAGTGGAAGCTCGTCAAGCCGGCCGGATACGCCGACGGCAAGTCGCCTCTTTTCTCCGGCGAGTCCCTCGACCGGGTGGCCCACATCCGGAAATTGATCGATCTCGGTTATGGCCTGGAGGAGATCCAGAAGATCGTCAAGAAGGTCGGTTTGCCGCAAAAAGAGACGGGCAAGACGAAGGGCTCCGAAAAGGAGCGCTTCCTGACCGTCGGCGACCTGGCCGAGCGGACGGGCGTCAGCCCCCGGACGATCAAGCACTGGGAGGACAAGGGGATCATCGAGCCTGACATGCGGACCGAGGGCGGATTCCGGCTTTACTCGGAGGTCTACGTTTATCTCTGCAAGCTCATCCTCGACCTCCAGCTGTTCGGCTATACCCTGGAAGAAATCAAGGTCGTCTCGGATCATTTCCGCGATTTTCTGGCCATCCAGGCGGACCTGGAGGCGCTCCCCAAAACCGGCGTCGAATCCAAGCTCACGGTCATGCTCGAAGAAGTCCAAGTGCTTTTCGACAAGATGAAGCTCCTCGAGGAAGGGATCGACCGCTGGGAAGACCTGCTCAAGAAAAAGAAAAAGGACGTCCTGAGCCTACGGGCGAAGAACCAGAAGAGGGCCCCGGAATCCGAAAGTGAAAACCATGCCTAATATCATCCTGATCGAACCATCCGCCCCGAACCTGCACATCTTCTCCCATTTTCCCCTGCCCCGGCTCGGAACGCTCATCCTCGGAACGATGATGAAGCAGCGGGACTGGGAGGTCGAGGTCTTCGTCGAGGACTTCCGCAAGCTCGACCTCGCCGCCCTCGGCAAGGCCGACCTCGTCGGCATCTCGACCATCACCTCGACCGCCCCCCGCGCCTACGCCATCGCCGACAAGGCCCGCGAAATGGGCCGGCCGGTCATTATGGGCGGGCCGCACGTGACCTACCTCGCCGACGAGGCCCTCGAGCACGCCGACTTCGTCATCCGCGGCGAGGGCGAGCGGCCGCTCATGGACTTCATCGATGCCTGGGAGCGCGGGACGGGATACGACGGCGTCCCCAACCTGTCCTTCCGCCGCGGCGGAGAGATCGTCCATAACGAGCGCCTCCATGCTCCGAAGGACCTGGACTGGATCCCCTTCCCCGATTTCAGCCTGCTCAAGACCGACGTCCCCGGCCGGGGACGGATGACCACGATCCCCATCCAGACCTCGCGCGGATGTCCGTTCAACTGCTCTTTCTGCTCGGTGACCGGGATGTTCGGAAAGTCCTTCCGCTTCCGCTCGACCGAGAACATCATCGAGGAGCTGCGCCGCTACAACGACCGGAAGAACTCGATCTTCTTCTACGACGACAATTTCGCCGCCAACCGCGAGCGGGCCAAGGCCCTCTGCGAAGCCATGATCCGGGAGAAGTTCAAGTTCCAATGGACGACCCAGGTCCGGGCCGACGTCGCCCGCGACGTCGAGCTCGTCCGGCTGATGAAGCGGTCCGGATGCCATACCGTTTACATCGGCTTCGAGTCGGTCAACCCGAAGAGCCTCGAAGGCATGAAGAAGAGCCAGACGGTCGCCGAGATCTCCCGCGCGGTCAAGGTCCTGCGGCGCTGCCGGATCCACATCCACGGGATGTTCGTCCTCGGCTTCGACCAGGACGACTGGGCGGCGATGATGCGGACGGTCAAGTTCGCCATCAAGGCCCGGCTCCAATCGACACAGTTCCTCATCCTGACGCCGCTGCCCGGCTCGGAGTTCTACGAGAAGATGGCCGCGGAGAAGCGCATCCGCTTCAACGACTGGACGCTCTACGACGCCCACCACGTCGTCTTCGAGCCGGCCCGCCTCTCGCTCTTCGACCTGCAGAAAGCCCAGATGGTCTGCCACAAGAAGTTCTATTCGCTGAAGCAGATGTCCCGGAAGCTCCTGGCCGGCCAATGGATCGGCCTGGCCGTCGCCCACTACGCCCGCAACCTCAACCGGACCTGGAAGAAGAGGAACCGCACCTTCCTGCGGGTCGTGGACCTCCTCCGGCCGAGGGCGGGAACGCGCGTCTCGATCGATTATCACGAAGACGTCAAGCTAGATCGATAGCGACGCGTTGCCCGAAGCGCCTCCGAATTTATTTATCTGTTTTCTCCCCCCTGCCCCCCAACTAACATGGAGGGAATTGTCGGCGCTTCGGGAAAGGAACGGCGGCGCGCCAAAGCCCGCTTGACGAAAGCGGTGAGCCGCGCTATCTTTCCCGCGCCGGGTGAGATTCCCCAGCCGAGGAGGATCCCGATGAGGAGAGCCGCCGTTTTTGTCGTCTTCGCCCTGGCCGTCGGCCTGGCCGCCACGCCGGCCGCGGCCCAAAACCTCCCGCCGAAGCTGAGCGAAGCATCGACCGCCTGCATCGAATGCCACGCCGAGGAGATGCCCGGCTTGGTCATGGAATGGCGGCAGAGCCGCCATTTTGCGGCCAAGGTCGGCTGCTCCGAGTGCCACGCCGCCCTGCCCGCGGACCCCGACGCCATGGACCATAACGGATATTTGATCTCGGTCATCGTTACGCCGAAGGACTGCTCGAAATGCCATCCCGTTCCGGCCGCGGAGTTCGGGAGCTCGCACCATGCCGACGCCGGCGCCATCCTCGGCTCGCTCGACAACATGCTCGGCGAGGTGGTCGAGGGGCCGGAGGCCGCCGTGGCGGGCTGCAAGCAATGCCACGGAGCGGTCGTCAAGGTGAACGCGGACAAGACCCTCGACGCGGCGAGCTGGCCGAATTCCGGCATCGGGCGGATCAATCCCGATGGATCCAAGGGCAGCTGCGCGGCCTGCCACAGCCGCCATTCCTTCGATGCGGCCATGGCCCGCCAGCCCGAGAACTGCGGCAAGTGCCACCTCGGCCCCGACCATCCCCAGAAGGAGATCTACGAGGAATCGAAGCACGGCATCGCCTACTACGCCAACATCCCCCGGATGAATCTCCACAGCGCTTCGTGGATCGTGGGCGCGGATTACTCGGCCGCCCCGACCTGCGCGACCTGCCACATCTCGGCGACGAAGGAGCTGCCGATGTCGCACGACGTCGGAGGACGGATCAGCTGGACGCTCCGGCCGGCCGTGTCGCAGAAAATCGACGTGGCGGCGCTCAAGGCCGGGCGGACGGTCAAGACCTGGGAGGCCCGGCGGAACGACATGAAGAAAGTCTGCGCCAACTGCCACACGTCGAGCTTCGTCGGGAATTTCTACGCCCAGTATGACGGGCTGGTCAAGCTCTACAACGACAAGTTCGCCGCGCCGGCGACCGAGATCTACAGCAAGCTGCGGTCGGCCGGCATCCTGACCGCGGATACGGACTTCGACGAAGAGCTCGAATGGACCTATTACTATCTCTGGCATCACGAAGGCCGCCGGGCGCGGATGGGAACGGCCATGTTCGCTCCCGATTACACCCAGTGGCACGGGATGTTTGAGGTCGCCGACCGCTTCTACATCCAGTTCATCCCCCAGGTCGCCGACGCGATCAAGCTCGGCCGGGCCGCGGGCGGGACCAAGGCCGCCGCGGCGGCGGAGGTCGAGAAGCTGGTGAAAGCGACTCTCGAAAAGCCGGAGCATGCCTGGTTCCAGGGCAAAGAGCCGGCTGAGGTCAAGGCCGCCCGGAAGAAGGCCACCGAGGAGTTCCGGAAACGCTATGAACCCTGAGTATCACATCCTTTTCTACAAGACGGTCGAGAACTATGTAGAGCGCCGGCAGCCGTACCGGGAGTTCCATCTCGCGTATGCGAACGCCGCCCATGAGCGGGGGGAGCTCATCCTCGGCGGAGCGCTCGACGATCCAGCGGACGGTGCCGTCCTCATCTTCAAGACGAGCGATCCCGCCGTCGTCGAGGAGTTCGCCCGGCACGATCCTTATGTGTCGAACGGGATCATCGTCGAGTGGCGAGTCCGCCCCTGGATCGTCGTCATCGGGGGTTGACGATATTTCGGTCGAATTCGGTGACAGTCAACTCAATCACATAAATCTTTCCCCTCCAGGAATTGCGTGATTGAGATGGCTGTCACCGAATTCGATATGATACAATCGTCCCACCGATGAGCCGGCAGGACGATCTCCTCAAATCCCTCGAGACCCTCCGCCGGACCGCCCTCGAAGAGGATTCAGCCCTCCGGGCGATCAAGCATCTCCCCGCCCAGGAGGGCAAGTACGTCGACTACCCGCCCGACGTCCATCCGGACCTGGTCAAAGCCCTCCGCCAGAAGGGATTCGAGCGGCTCTACAGCCACCAGCACGCGACATGGCAGGCCGTCCGGACGGCCGGGAAGAACGCCGTCGTCGTGACCCCCACGGCATCGGGCAAGACGCTCTGCTACAACCTGCCCATCCTGGACACCCTCCTCAAGGACCCTTCGGCCCGGGCCCTCTATCTCTTTCCGACCAAGGCCCTGGCCAACGACCAGCGGGCGGAGCTCGACGAGACGATCAAGCTCCTCCCCGGCGAGATCCGCATCTTCACCTACGACGGCGACACGCCCCAGGACGCCCGCAAAGCCATCCGAGCCCGCGGGCACATCGTCCTGACCAACCCGGACATGCTCCACGCCGGGATCCTGCCCCATCACACCAAGTGGATCAAGCTCTTCGAGAACCTCAAATACATCGTCATCGACGAGCTCCACAACTACCGCGGCATCTTCGGCAGCCACCTGGCCAACGTTCTTCGGCGCCTGAGGCGGATCGCCCGCTTCTACGGCTCCTCTCCGCAGTTCATCCTCTCCACGGCCACGATCGCCAACCCGATCGAATTGGCCGAGAAGATGATCGAGGACAAGGTCGAGCTCATCGACAACAACGGCGCCCCGCGAGGCGAGAAGTACATCGTCTTCCATACCCCTCCCGTCGTGAACGCCACCCTCGGGATCCGGCGCTCCTACGTCAACGAGGCCCGCAACGTGGCCGACATCTTCCTCAAGAACCGCCTCCAGACGATCGTCTTCGCCCAGAGCCGGCTCATCACCGAGGTCCTCGTCACCTACCTCAAGCAGGACATCGAGAAGACGATCAAGGACGAGGGCCTCATCCGGGGCTACCGCGGCGGGTATCTGCCGATCAAGCGCCGCGAAATCGAGAAGGGGCTCCGCGAGGGCAAGATCCTCGGCGTCGTCTCGACCAACGCCCTCGAGCTCGGGATCGACATCGGCACCCTCGACGTGGCCGTCCTGGCGGGCTATCCCGGATCGATCACCAGCACCTGGCAGCGGGCGGGCCGGGCCGGGCGCAAGACTGGCGTCTCGGCCGCGGTCCTTGTCGCCTCGAGCGCGCCGCTCGACCAGTTCATCGTCTCGAACCCCGACTACTTCTTCTCCAAGACGCCCGAAAAGGCCTTGATCAACCCGGACAACCTGTCCATCCTCATCAACCATGTCGAGTGCGCCGCGTTCGAGCTGCCCTTCGCCGACGGAGAGATGTTCGGGACGGTCGACATCGCCGAAGCCCTCAAGTTCCTCGAGGAAGAGAAGCTCGTTCATCACACCAAGGAGAAATGGTACTGGACCTCGGAGGCCTATCCCGCCGACGGGGTCAGCCTCCGGAGCGTCAGCTCGGACAACTTCGTCGTCGTGGACACGACCGGGAAAGCCCGCGTCATCGCCGAGGTGGATTTTACCGCTGCCCTGACGACCCTTCACGAGAAAGCCATCTACATCTGCGAGGGCGAGCAGTACTTCGTCGAGAAGCTCGACTATGTGGAGCGCAAGGCCTACGTCAAGAAGACCGACGTCGATTACTACACCGACGCCATCGATTACACCAAGATCAAGATCCTGGACCAGTTCGACACCCGGCCGCTCGACCGCTTCACCGCCGTCCACGGCGAGGTCCACGTCGCGACCCAGGTCGTCGGGTTCAAGAAGATCAAGTTCCACACGCAGGAAAACGTCGGCGCGGGCGATCTGAGCCTGCCGCAGAACGAGATGCACACGACGGCGTACTGGGTGACCATCCCGGCGGACCTCATGGAGCGTCTCCCCTACGAGCCCGAGCAGAAGATCAACGGCCTCTACGGCCTGTCCTACATCATGCACCACGTGGCGCCGCTGTTCCTCATGTGCGACCTCCACGACATCGGGGTATCGCTCGGCGACAACTCGACCGGCGAGTCCATCCCTCCCCGCGAGCTCCAGGCCCGCTTCCAGCCTTCCCCCGCCGCGGCCTTCGCCGACGCCGACTTCGAGCCCAACATCTTCATCTACGACAACTTTCCCGGCGGGATCGGCCTGAGCCCGTCGCTCTTCGACATCGACAAGCGGCTCCTCGACTATTGCCTCCGGACCATCCTGGCCTGCCCCTGCGGGGACGGCTGTCCCTCCTGCGTCGGCCCGACCAAGGAAAGCGGCGAGGGGGCCAAGCAGGTCGCCGTCGATCTCCTGACCCGGCTCCTGTCCTGATCCCATCGCCCCCGGCTGCCGCTCTTTTGATCCAACCATCCTATAATTGACAAATTTGATGGGAACAATGTACTATCGCTGTTAGGTCGGAGATCAACATGCCCACTCTCCATTCCGGGGCGCCCTTGGGCCGCTTCCGGATCCTAGGACCTCTCGGCGCGGGAGGCATGGGCGAGGTTTATCGCGCCCGCGACGAGCGGCTCGACCGCGAGGTCGCGATCAAGGTCCTCCCCGAAAACGCGTTCGGCAGCGACGCCGCGCGCGACCGTTTCCACAAGGAAGCCCAGGCCCTGGCCCGGCTTTGCCATCCGAATATCGGACAGGTGTTCGATTTCTCGAGCGACGGCGGCGTGGACTACCTGGTCATGGAGCTCGTCCGAGGCCGGTCGCTCGCGTCGCGACTCGAGGCCGGACCTCTGCCCGAAGCGGACGTTCTGAAGCTGGGCCTCCAGCTGGCCTCGGCCCTCGAGGCGGCCCACACCGCAGGGGTCGTCCATCGCGACCTCAAGCCGGGCAATCTTATGGTCACCGAGTCCGGGACGCTGAAGGTCCTCGATTTCGGGTTGGCCAAAATCCTCCATCCCGATCGCCCGGCCGACGCGACGATCACGCTGGGCGATACGCAGTCCATCAGCGGGACGATGCCGTATATGGCCCCCGAGCAGCTTCTCGGCGAGGCCGTGGACGCCCGGACCGACATCTGGGCGGCGGGCGTCGTCCTGTATGAGATGGTCTCCGGAAAGCGGCCGTTCCAGGACACTTTGAGCACGCGCCTGACCCACGCCATCCTCACCCGCGTCCCCGAGCCGCCGACCCGGACGATCGTCGGCGCCGCCGCGGACCTGGGCCGGGTGATCATGAAATGCATGGCCAAGTCGCCCGCCGAGCGGTATCAGTCCGTGGCAGAGCTTCGCGCGGATCTGGAGCAGCTGGCGGCGACCGGCGCCGTCAAGGTCAGGACATCCGGATCCCGGCCGTCGGCGCGCAAACGCAAGCTCCTCATCACCGCCGCGGCGTTCCTGGCTCTGGCCGCGGCCGTTCTCGTCTGGCGGCCGTGGAGCTCCGGCCCGGGCGGCGCGGCGCTTGCGGCGCCCATCAAGTCGCTCGCCGTCCTGCCTCTCGATAATTTCACCGGAGACGCGTCCCAGGAATACTTCTCCGACGGAATGACCGAGGCTCTGATCGCCGAGCTGTCCAAGATCCGGTCCCTCCGGGTCGTCTCCCGCAAATCGGTGATGCCGTTCAAAAAGACGACGCTGTCGCTTCCCGAGATCGGACGGAAGCTCGGGGTCGAGGGCGTGGTCGAAGGATCGGTCCGCCGGGCCGCAGGCCGAGTGAGCGTTACGGCCGAGCTCATCCGGACCGCTTCCGACGAGCATCTCTGGACGGACAGCTTCGAACGACAGGAGACCGACGTTCTTTCCCTTCACAGCGCCATTGCCCAAGCGATCGCCCGCCAGGTCCAGGCGGCGATCTCTCCGGATGAAGCCCGGAGCTTGCAGGTCGGCCGCAAGGTGGATCCCAAAGCCTATGACCTCGTCCTGCGGGCCAACTATCTCGTAGCGAACGCCGCGGGGCCCGACGATCACGTTCGGGCCCTCGACCTGGCGCAAAAAGCGGTCGAGGCCGATCCGGAATCGGCCATCACCAACGCCTGTTTGTCGAACACGCTCTTGGCGATGCCGGGCTTCGGCGTGAGGACGGGGCGCGAGATCATGCCCCTGGCCCGGGCGGCCGCCGACAAGGCCGTGCGTCTCGACCCCGGCTTGATCGAGGCCTCGCTCGCCCGGGTGGGAATCCTGGACATGAGCTTCGAATACGAGGAGGCTTATCGGGAGATCCGCCGGATCCTCGAGCTGCGGCCGAACGACGCCGGCATCCACGGTATGCTCGGATATCATTCGGCGTACCTGGGCCACTTCGCGAATATGGAATCCGAGCTGCGCCGGGCCGTCGAGCTCGATCCCCTCAACATGGGGGTCCGTTGCGGTCTCATGAACGTCCTCTATGCCCTCGGCCGAAACAGCGAGGCCGTCGCGACGGCCAACGAAATCCTGGCCCTTGCTCCGAAGTGGTTCTGGGCCAACGCGAACCTGTCCGGACTCGCCGTTCTCCGCGGCGACAAGCAGGAGGCCCTGGCTCAATCCGTGAAAGGATGGCAGATCGCCTGGCCGGACTTCAAGCCTCCGGCGGGGATGAGTTGGGACGGCTATATCCGCTGGCTCCCCGAGGAGCTGAAGCGGCTGGACGGCAAGCCCTGGCACTTGGCCGGGTTCATCGCCGCCGCTTACGCGGTCGCCGGCGAGAACGAGAAGGCGCTCCCCTACCTGAGCCGGGAAATCGATGAGCTCGGAATGTGGACGATCCAGTTGTTTTGGCCGGAGTTCGACGGTCTGCGGAACGACCCGCGCTTCCTGGCCCTGATCAAGAAGATGAACCTCCCGGTCGAAGTTTACAACCGCCCCTTCCGCGAGGTCGCGGCCTCCGCGTCCCGCTGATCGCCGCCGCTCCCGCGCCGTGCTCCGCCCGCCGCCCTCATTTGAAACGCCCGTCCGGCCTGTGCTACCATGGCGGAGATCACCATGAACATCTTCAAGCTCATCATGGATGCGAGCCTGATCGTCCAGGCGATCCTGCTGATCCTGCTCTTCTTCTCGGTCTTTTCCTGGACGATCATCATTTTCAAGCGAAAGTCCCTCCGCGCGGCCGCCCGGGAATCCGAGAAATTCCTCCCCATCTTCAAGAAAAGCCGGAACATGAGCGAGGTCAACGAGGCGGCCAAGGCCCATTCATCGAGCCCCCTCTCGTCGATCTTCACGGCCGCCTACAAGGAAATGTCCTATCTGGCCAAGAACAACCCCGAGGGCGGGCCGAACGGGGCGAGCCTGGACAACCTCAGCCGGGCCCTGACCAAGGCCTCCAACGGCGAAGTGGCCAAAATGGAGAAGATGCTCTCCTTCCTGGCTACGACGGGAAGCGTCTCGCCGTTCGTCGGCCTGTTCGGGACAGTCTGGGGGATCATGGACGCCTTCATCCGCATCGACCAGACCCACTCCGCCAGCCTGGTCTCGGTCGCCCCGGGCATCGCCGAGGCGCTCGTCGCCACGGCGGTCGGCCTCTTCGCCGCCATCCCGGCCGTCGTCGCTTACAACACCTTCCTGCACAAGATCAAAGACCACATCACCGAGATGGAAGACTTCTCGCTCGAGCTCCTGAGCATCGCCGAGAGGCTCTATGGTTCTCCCTAAGCTGCCCACGGTCCGGGCCAAGCGCGATTTCGGGACGGCCCTGTCCGAGATCAACGTCACCCCGTTCGTCGACGTCATGCTCGTCCTGCTCGTCATCTTCATGGTCACGGCTCCGCTCATGCAGTCCGGGATCGGCGTGGACCTCCCCCAGGCCGAGACGGACACGGTCCCATCCGAGGAGGGCCTGCGGATGACGGTCCAGGCCGACCGGTTCATCTCGATCGACAACTCGGTCATCAACGTCAACCTCCTCGAGAACCGCCTGCGGAACGCCTTCATCGGCAAGACGAAGAAGATCGTCTATTTCCAGGCCGACAAAAGCCTGCCCTACGGCTACGTCATCGAGATCATGGACATCATCAAGAAGGCCGGGGTCGAGTTCATCGGGTTGATGACCGAGCCCCTCCCGCCCAAAGACAAAGACCGATGAGCGCCCGGCCGGCGGACAACCCCCTGTTCAAGCGGGCGATCATCTGGTCCGCGGCCGCCCACTCGCTTCTTCTGGCTCTGATCATCATCAATCCGGACCTCCCCAAGCCGGCCCGCAAGGCCAATTTCCAGTACATCCCCATCAGCCTGATGGGCGGAGGCGGAGGAGGCGGCCAAGGCGGGGTCGCGGCCCAAGCGGCGCCCGCCCTCGGCACGACCGAGGTCCCCAAGCCGAACCTCCGCGACCTGGTCGTGCCGAGCAAGATCGAGCCCAAGCCCGAGTCGAAGCTCCGCTCTCCGTCGGACAAGCCCAAAAAGGCTTCGGCGAAAAAGACCCCGGAAAAAAAGGCCGTCATCGAAAAAGCGGACCCTTCGGCCAAGACCGCCGCGGCCAAGCCCGGGACGCCCGAAGGGACGCCCGCGGGCAAGCCGGGCGTCGCCGCGGGCGCGACGGGCGTCGGCTCGGGCCTGACCATCGGGGCCGGCGGACCCGGCTGGGGCGAGGGCATCGGCGGCCAGCTCGGCGGCCAGATCGGCGTCTTCGACTTCCCCTACACCTGGTATCTCCAGACGGTCACGGGAAAGATCTCGGCGAACTGGTTCACCTCGCTCGTCGACCCGGGCGTGAGCGGAACGTTCCAGGTCGCCATCTACTTCCGCATCTATCGCAACGGCTCGATCTCGGACGTCGAGGTCCGCCAGTCGAGCGACATCCCCTCGCTCGACCTCTCGGCCAAGCGGGCCATCCAGAACGCGTCGCCCTTCCCGCCCCTGCCCCCGGATTACGACAAGGACTACCTCAGCATCATCCTCATCTTCGAGCACTCCAAATGAACATTCCCCGCCCCTCGGTTCCCGCACTCGTCCTCCTCGCCGCGCTTCTGGCCGCTCTGGCCGGACCCACCGCGGCCGCCCAGGATGTCGTTCTCACCATTCGCGACGGCATGCCGGCCATCAGCCTCGCCATGCCTCCCTTCACGTGGGACTCGGAAGCGGCCAAACCCGTGGCCGACGAGATCCGCGCCATCCTGGAGGCGGACATCCGCTACACCCGCATCTTCCAGCCGCTCCCGGCGAGCTACTACGACTACATCAAAGCCTTCGACCCCGCGGCGATCAATTTCAAAGACTGGGAGTCCATCCAGGCGAGCATCCTGTTCGTCGGAGAGGCCGGCGCGCCCACTGTCGACTCCATCACCTTCACTTGGAAGCTTTACGACATCAAGCGCGGCCAGCCGATCCAGGGTAAGCAATACCAGGCCAAGAAGTCGGATCTCCGCTTCGTCGCGCACAAGGCCGCCGACGATCTGCTCCGCATTTACGGAGAGAAGCCGGTTTTCACGACAAAGATCGCCTTCGTCTCGGACCGCGACGGGAATCTCGAGATCTACATGATGGACTACGACGGGGCCAACCAGACGCGGCTGACGTTCAACGCCGTCACGGACATCAGCCCGGCCTGGTCGCCCGACCAGAAGCGGCTCGCTTACACCTCCTACCAAAGCCTTGTCGCGGGCCTCTACATCCTCGACGTCTACGAGGGGCGCCGCACGGCCGTTTCGACGCGGGGCGGGAACTTTTCACCGGCCTGGTCCGCCGATGGGAAGCGGCTCGCTTTCGCCTCATCCATGGACGGGAATTCCGAGATCTACGTCGCCGAGATCGAAGCCAATCCGACGAGGGTCGGGAAGATCAAGCGGCTGACGTTCAACCCGGCCAGCGACGTCGCTCCCTGCTGGTCGCCCACGGGCCGCCAAATCGTCTTCGTATCGGACCGGGGCGGGAACGCCGAGATCTACACGATGGACGCGGAGGGCGGGAACATCACCCGGGTCAGCTTCGGCGGATCGAACCACCACGATTCCCCCGCCTGGTCCCCGGCCGGGGACCGGATCGTCTATGTCGCCCGCGTCGACAACATCTTCGACCTTTACATCCTGAACCTCCGCAGCCAGCAGATCGCCAAGCTGACCGAATCGAACGCCCGGAACGAGTCCCCGACCTGGTCGCCGGACGGCCGGCACATCGTCTTCACGTCGAACATGAAAGGCGGTCTGCAGCTGTATTCGGTCGATTACGACGGAGCCAACCTCCACCCGCTCACGTCCCGGGGCAAGAACAACTGGCCCGCCTGGGGGAACTGAGCCGTCCCGGCCCTGTTTTCCCAAGAAAACGGGCGATTTCCCGGACACTCACCCGCGATTTAAATACGCGGTTGAGTGCGGCGGAAGCCGATCCCCCGGCGAATATTGGGGCCCCCGCCGCCGTTTGGCCCGTTTGACTTGTCCGGAAGTTCATTGTATAAGAGGAACGGTTGACGGACGGACGATCGTGCCGCCGATTATTCACCGAGGAGGAGGCTTCATGAAAAAATTCATCGTACTCGCGATGGCTTGCGTTCTCGTTCTCGGCTTCGCCGTGTCGTGCAAGCCCAAGGTCAAGCCGGCGCCCGCGGTGCAGGAAAAGCCGCAGGTGAAAGAGCAGGCCAAGGTCGAAAAGGCCGAGCCGCCCGCCCCGGTGGTCAAGCCCGCCCTGACCGAAGAGGAGCTGTTCCTGGCCAAATCGCTCGACCAGATCAACCAAGAGAAGCCTATGGCGATGATCCATTTCGATTACGACAAGTACGCCATCCGCGACGACGCCAAGCCCGTCCTGGAATCGAACGCCGCCTGGCTGAAGAAATTCCGGACGTCCAAGATCCTCATCGAGGGGCACTGCGATGAGCGCGGCACGGAGGACTACAACCTCGCCCTGGGGGAGAAGCGGGCCAAGAGCGCCTACGACTATCTCATCTCGCTCGGCATTCCCGCGGAGCGGATGAAGACGATCTCTTACGGAAAGAGCCAGCCGATCGACCTGGGCAAGGACGAGGCCGCCTGGCAGAAGAACCGCCGCGACCAGTTCGTCGTCATCGAGAAATAGGCTCGCGGCCGCCGCGATGCGGAACGTCCTCGGGATCCTGCTGGCCGTCCCGCTCCTCCTGTCCCCCGGGGGACAGGACAAGAGCAAGAAGACTTACGAGCTTCTGTACGACGACGTCCAGTTCCTGAAACTGCAGGTCCAGAGGCTGGAGAAACGCCTGGACGGCGCCGCGGGCGATCTGGCCGGCATCGGCGCGCTTGTCCGCGACTTGGTCGGCCAGTTCAAGCTGTTCCAGGCCGACCAAGCCCGAACGCAGGAGGACATCAAGGGCTTGCCCCTCCAGATGCAGGCCTTCCTCGATCGTCTCGGCCAGATCGAGAGCCAGATCCTCAAGGTCTCGAACGACCTGGATGTTTTGAGGGCCCGGCCCGAACAGGGCCAGCCCGCCGTGACTCCCGAGGAGCCGGCCGCGAAGACCGAGACTAAACCGCCGGCCGAGAAGAAGACGGGCCAGGCCCAGGGCAAGACGGAACAGGCGCCGGGCCAGAAGGCCGCCGAGAAGACTCCGCCCCGGACCAATCTCTCGCCTCAGGAGCTCTACAACCAGGCTTACGCGGACTACCAGAAAGGGAGCTACGACCTGGCCATCGACGGGTTCGCCATGTTCCGCGAGCAGTTCCCGGCCAATCCACTGGCCGATAACGCCTTGTACATGGTCGGGGAGTGCGCCTACAGTCAGAAGAAATACGAAGCGGCCATCGAGGCCTTCGACGACCTCATCCTGAACTATCCGGTGAGCGACAAGATCGCCGCCGCCCACTGGAAGAAGGCCAACGCCCTGCTCGAGCTGAAAAAGAAGGACGAGGCGGTCGCGGTCCTGAAGCTCCTGATCTCCAAGTATCCGCTCGAGGAGGAGGCCCGGAGCGCCCAGGAAAAGCTCAAAGAGCTCCAGGGGATCAAGAAATGAGAGACCTCAACAGCTTGAATCGGGTGATCCTTCTCGGCCGGCTGGGCCGCAAGCCCGAGATCCGCGTCCTGCCCCAGAGCGGCCGGAGTGTCGCCAACTTCACGATGGCCACGAACGAGCGGTTCACCGACAAGAACACGCGCGAGACCAAGGACCGGACCGAGTGGCACCGGATCGTCGTGTGGGGACCGCAGGCGGAGTTCTGCGAAAAATATCTCGACAAGGGGCGCCAGGTCATCGTCGAAGGCAAGCTCCGGACCCGGAGCTGGCAGGACCGGGACGGCGTCAAGAAATCCACGACCGAGATCGAGGCGCAGACGATCACCCTCATCGGCGGGAGCCGCGGCGAAGGGGCGCCGGAGGGGGCCCGGGGCGGGTTCGTCCCGGATGCGGAAGCGCCGTCCGAGTTCCCGGGCGAGGACGATTCCGCCGGCCGCGCCGGCGGAGAGGGCGATGACGAAGCCCCGCCGTTCTGACACCGAAGGCGCGTTCCGCGCCCGCATCACCGAAGACCGCCGACCCTGGGGGATGTTCCGCGTCTACCCCCATCATGAAGCCGGCAGCCTCAAGATCATCACCGTGCGGCCCGGGGCCGCGCTGTCCCTCCAATACCACCGCCGCCGGGCCGAGTTCTGGGTCGCCCTCGACCCCGGTCTCGAGATCACGGTCGGCGAGCGCGTCTGGAGACTGAAGAAGGGCGAAGAGGTGTTCATCCCGCGCGGGACGCCCCACCGACTCCGCGGCGTGGGGAAGCGGCCCGGGCGGGTCATGGAGCTCTGGATCGGAAAGTCCCGCGAGGACGATATCGTCCGCCTCGACGACATCTATCACCGCTCTTAGATTTCTAGGGGGCTCCCGGGGGAGAGGATCCCGCGGCACGTCGTTTTCCCCAGCGAGGAAAACGACTCGACTTCCGGCTCGCTCTTCCCGGCCTGCGGCCGGGAAACCGTGCCCGCGAGCCTCCAGATGGCCGCCGGACCCTCTCCCCCTCGCGCCCCGCTATCAAAGACGCGTCCATTTCTTGATCGTGCGATAACGTTCGCGAATCCCGCCGCGGACGAACTTGGCCGATTCGCTGTATCTCACCCCCGACGCGGGGGACCCCATCCAGCTCATCGGCCAAGTCGTCCGCCCGGCGGGCCCGCGCTAATGGGGTGAGCGGAAGCGGCTTCAGCCCGACAGGAGCGAATCCGTCCCCATCGGCTCGGCATCGCGTTATCTTGCATGTTTCGGCGGGCGGCCGTGTCTTAGATTGCGGGGCGCGAGGGGATTCCCTGAGAGGGCCAGCGCAGCGGAGCGGGCATGGTTCCTCGACCGGAGGGAGAGGAGAGCGGAGCGAGCACAGGAGCGGATTTCCGCGCTGATTATATGAAAGCGCCGATCTTAATCCGCTAAGATAGCGGAAAAGGAGGCATGATCATGATCTATGCCGGATGTGACGCCCATAAGCATTACTCGATCTTTGCCTTTGGCGACGA
>Ga0315277_10006071_pt1 | contig 15885 bp, 8 predicted proteins | sample YL17G05_15_MG_FD_203695 | JGI IMG/M metagenome (GOLD analysis project Ga0315277, IMG submission 203695) | Sediment microbial communities from Yellowstone Lake, YNP, Wyoming, USA - YL17G05_15 | ecosystem: Environmental > Aquatic > Freshwater > Lake > Sediment | place: USA: Wyoming | collected...
CGATCTTGTACTTGGTCAGGTCGTTCGCATCATCACTGAGGAACCAGCCTCCGATGTCGATTGTTGCAGCGGTCGTGTTGTACAACTCGATCCAGTCGGGCCCGCTTCCCTGGGAGTTGGCCAACAATTCGTTGATGACGACTGAACCGAGCACGGGCACTTGGCCGCTATCGTTCGTACCGGGAGAACCGCCTGCTTTTGCGCTGGGCCGCCATGTACCTTTGCTGCCGTAGTTGTTCGGATCAGTAGTCTGGGGGCTTTGAACTGTCAGAGAAAACCCAAGTCCATCGGTGATGTCGAACCAGTTGTCTTCAAAACGGAAGTCGTGAATCACCGCACCCGCCGCATCGAGCAATTCGATTCGCTCCCCGGTATTGCTCAGACTGCCCAGATACTGGCCCGCAACAGGCAGGCCGGAGCCGTACCTGGCGGTAAATGCGGCCGTATCCTTGACCACCAGGCAGTAAGCTCCCGGCGCCAGATCGAAGCTGGGGAAGGTGAAATCGACGCCGTTGGCGAATTTCACCAGGTTCAGATTGATCTTGACCGAGCCGACGTTCGTCAGCTCGATGAACTCGGTATTGGGATCGTTCGGGTTGCCGGTGTCGGCGGGATGATACATGATCTCGCTGATCCGCAGGCTCTCAGCCACCGGGCCGACGGCAAACATCGCTTCGTTCAACGCGCTCCAGACGTTGCCGCTCCGTGCGCGAGCCTTGACATGCGTGCTCTTTGTCAGCGTTACGGGGGCTGCGTACTTGACGGCGGTTGGTGCGATTCCGCCGCTTTGCGCGGTCGTGCTCTCCCCCGCCTCCAGGGACGCGGTGATGAGAAAATCGGAGCTGTTCGCGGTGACATTCAGGCCGTGGATGGCGAGCACGTTCTGCCCCTGCCGCAGCAGGTTGATATGATCGCTGATGATGAATGACTCGGGTGCATCGACCTCGCGATTGACCTCAGATGCCGAATTCCACCGAGGCGTGCCGCTGAGCCCCACCCTGTGGACCTCTGCGCCGTTGAGGTAGGCGACGAAGCCGTCGTCGTACCGCATCTTCAGAACCAGCGAGGTGAGCTTGCCCGGATCTTTGGTCAGGTCGAAAGGTATTCGAATGCAGCAGCCCGTGTTGATGTTGTACATCTGCGGACCCACGTCCAGACTGATGAAACCCTGGTACCCGGAGCTGCGCTCATAGCCGACACCGCCGGGACTGCCGGTCACGGACTTCCAGCTTGAATCATCAAAGGCCTGGCTGCCCTTCCATGCGTCGGGGATGTCGGCGGTGGGCACGAGGACGCGTTTGGCGGCGCTCTCGGCCACAATGACCTGCCCCGCCGGCGCCGGGGCGGCCTTCTCCGGCAAACGCGGGTCCGTGCCGTCGAGCGTGTAATAGATGTCACTGGCGGCCTGCATCTGCACGGCTGAGCCGGGCGCGACATATCCGCCGCGAGGAGTCACCACGGGCGGGTCCACGTTCGGGTACCAACCCTGCGTCTTGAATTGGTTGAGCACGACCGTGGTCCTCTGCGGGAAGTAGTTCTTCACCATCCCGTTGATATCGGGGAGCCAGTCATCGTCCCTCGTGCGCGGCTTCGAGCGTTTGGAGTCGCCCCACCGGGCGGATTCGGCGATGATCGCCAGATCGATTTCCGCGGCGCGCGCCATGAAGCGGTCGATGCACGCCTGAGGCGCCAGGACCCCGTCGTCGAAGAAGTACTCGTACACGCGATCGGCGAACCGCATGCGGTACTCGGGATGGAGAATCAGGTGCGAGTGGAACCACAGGGGGTTGGACTGGCTCAACTGCCGGCCCACGGCGAGGGTCGACGCCACAAACAGGCGCGACTCCTGCAGGTCCCACAGAGAGTGCTCCGCATCGTGGCGGAAGAATTTGAAACCGTCGGGGTGGACGCGGTTGAGAATGCCGTAGACGTTGTTGGCCACCAGGGCCCAGGCGCTGACCGGCCCGTCCGGGTCGCCCACGTAGTAAGTGCAGATCATATAGTCGATCAGGTTGTCCACATCGACGAGCTTCTGATAGCTGGGATTGAGCGAGCCGTCAGGGTTGAGGCCGAGGACGCGGTAATAGTTCTCATCCTTGTCGAAGCCCGCTGCGGCAGCCTCCCAAAGGCGCTGCCAGGCATCCATGTTTCCGTCGGTGGCCTCGAGGTCGTAGCCTTCGCCGCCGCCGCCGCGAGACTTGATGACGTCGTAGTCTTCCTTGTCGCCTCCGAAGTATGACTGGGCGTAATCGGCCTCGGACCGCTCCTGCGTCTGGAAGAGGCCCCAGTACTGGCCGTTGATATACAGATGATAGTAACGGCTTCGCGTATAGGGCTGATTCATGTCGCGCTGAGTGTCGCGGGAGAAGACCTCGCGCACGAACGTCTCGCGGTTAGTGCCCTCGAAGCTCCACGAATAGTTCTGGCCGGTCCGCAGATCGACGTTGGCGAATTCGTCGACGCCCTCGTCGCCGAAGAGGGGGTACTTGAGCGTCGACATGCCGTACGCGGGACGAAAGAACAATCGAAAGGCGTGCTTCGGGTTGCTGCCGTCACGGCTGTAGCCGCCGCGAATCCTCAGTCCGGCGTCCACCTGGAAGCCCTCGGTCCCGTCGGGATTGATCAGCTCGACAGAGACCGGACGCTCCCAATTTTCGCCCAGGCTCAGTGCGTTGACATAGATGCCCTTCTGTGCATCGAAGAGATTGGCGAAATCCGTCACCAGGGAGATCGAGGGGATCGCCAGCAGGGCATCGTCCATCAGGTCCTTGTAGCGCGGGTCGTTCACGACGTCGGGGTCCATGCCGTAATCGAGCACCTGGCCGTTGACGCTTCCAGTGGGCCATCCGCGTCCCGGGGAAGCGCCTGTCGGCGACTGCTTGATGATGTCGTCGATGAAGAAATAGGTCCGCGTCTCGATGGGCGAGGCCTGCCAGAGAGGCTTGATGCTGACCGCCCGCAGGCAGGAGGTCTTGCTGATTCGCACCGGGCCGCCGTAGAGCGCCGCCGTGGCGCCCGGCTGAAACGAGACGGCGTTAACGGGATCGCTGCCGTCGGTAGTGTAATAGATGATCGCGCCTTCCGTCGGGCAGGTGATCGTCACGGAAAACTCACGGCCGTAGAAGCCGTGCTCGAAGTTGAACGTCGGCTCGGCGACAATCCCCTGGAAGATGCGGAAGTTCGGACCGCCCGCCGTCGGGAACGTCATGAAAGACCAGGAGTCATTGCCGTCCGGGACTCGGCCGTATGAGACGTCGGTCTTCAGCACGCCGAAGGTGACGCTGTCGATCAACGTCACGCCGTCCCTGTCGAACAGCGCCACGTCCTCGCCTTCGGCGGCGAGCGAAAAGCCGGCGTGAAGTCCCGGATCCATCACGTCCTTGTCGGCCCAGATCACGAGGAATCCGTGCGCGGCCAGGGTGGTCAGGGCCGGTTTGCCGACGGGGATCTGCCATTTCGTGGGCGTCTGCAGATCGTCGGTCAGGTACATCCCTCCCACGTCGAGCGGCGTCGCGCCACGGTTATACAGCTCGATCCAGTCCTCCGGCTCATTCTGCGGGTCCATGTACATCTTGCCCGAGTTCGAGGCGACCAGCTCGTTGATGACCACCGCCGAGCCCGTGTTCGGATCGTCCAGGACCGCCAGATCAGAGCGGCCCGGCACATCGCCGGCGGCAGCCAGATGCGCGAGACTCAAGACAAGCGTCAATGACAGGGAAATCGACACGTTGTGCGACTTGAACATCGTTCGTCCTCACTCCAACAATGTTGATCCGATGACCGGCCCTGGCAGTCCCGGCCGTCTGCGTGGGCGACTGCCAAGACGCCGCTCCGCTCCGCCGAAATCGAGCAGACAGTAATCCACGGCCTGATCCTATTCTACCAAACCGCCCACGGAAATCAAAGCTTTTCGCCACGTGGCGTCCGAGAGCGTGCACGACGGGATTGTGGCAGAGCGAGCATGTAGTTGGGGGTGGCAGCGTCAAGCGCAGCTTGGCGATGGCGGTTCTTCGTGGCGAGGGCGTCTCGCCCTTGCGTGGCGAGGGCATCTTGGCCTCGCTTTGTCAGTGCGTGATGCTCCCCGGCCCCGAAATGCAAGGGCAGGATGCCCTCGCCACAAGGGACAAGGCCAAGATGGCCTCACCACGGAGAACCATCGCCAAGACCTTCGGCCTTGACGCTGCCACCCGTTCAGATCGCCACTTTCTTGTCATGCGCCCGTCCGAGGGGCAAGCGCGGCTGTCCAACGTGGCCTTGCACGGATGGGCGGCGGCGGATAGGATGGATCACGGTTGGAGCTTGGGACGGCACAATAGGCAAATGCAGACGAGAGGAACGGACGATGACGGTTTATCGTGCGGCGGAGAATCCGATTCTGCGGCCGGAGGATGTCAGGCCCTCGCGGGAGGACCTGGAGGTCATCGGCGCCTTCAACGCGGGGGCGGCACGGTACGGCAATGAAGTGGTGCTCCTGCTGCGGGTCGCCGAGCGGCCGGTCTACACGCGGGCGGACGTGGTCCTCAGTCCGATCTACGATGTCGATGCGGGCGAAATTGTCTTCAAGCCATTCGCGAGGGACGATCCTGAGAACAGTTTCTCCGATCCGCGTCTGATTGTACGGCCGAAGGAGACGTACCTGACGTCGATCTCGCACCTGCGGCTGGCCCGCAGCACGGATGGCATTCGATTCCAGGTTGACGATCAGCCTGCGATCCAGGCCGCCAGCAAGTACGAGACATTCGGCATCGAGGACCCGAGGATCACGCAGATCGGCGGCGATTACTACGTCGGCTACGTCGGCGTCTCGCCGCTGGGCGTGACGACCTGCCTGGCGTCAACGCGGGACTTCCAGTCCTTCGAGCGCCGCGGCGTCATCTTCCATCCGGACAACAAAGACGTGGCGATTTTCCCGGCGGACATCGGCGGCAAATACTATGCGCTGCACCGCCCACACTCGTCGCTGTTTCGGCGCAACGATATCTGGATCGCCGAGTCGCCCGACCTGGTCGCCTGGGGCAACCATCGGCATCTGATCGGCACGCGGGAAGGGATGTGGGACGAGCAGCGCATCGGGGCCGGCGCGCCGCCTTTCCGTATCGAGGAGGGCTGGCTGGAAATCTACCACGGGGCCGACCGCGACGACCGCTACTGCCTCGGCGTCCTTCTGTTGGATGGGCAAGAGCCCTGGAAAGTCCTCGCGCGATCGGACAGGCCGCTCTTCGAGCCGCGGGCGCAATACGAGTGCTGCGGCTTCTTCGGCCGCGTCGTCTTCACATGCGGCCTGCTGTTCGAAGAGCAAACGCTGAAAATCTACTATGGCGCCGCCGACACAACGATCTGCCACGCCGAGATCCCCCTGGCGGACGTGTACGGGAATTTGGGAGTTTCAAGTGTGAATTTTCAACTTTGAAGCAGGACCTCCGCATCGACAAAAAGAGCAGGCCGCACCGAGCCCCCTGACCACGGGCGAGTGGAACTAACCCGCCGGCCAGCAGAACACCGGGATACAGCACAAGGCGGAGCCAGCACCGATGATGGCCGGGGTTGGCCGCGCTCGCATACCGCTTTTCGCAACGATATTTCTTTTCCCTACCTCCGGAAAAACGCCTGCGACGGTTGAAGAATCCCGGAGCCCCGTGCGTCAGCTAAAGAGAAAAGCCTCCGAGAGATCGGCAATGGGACGCGCATTGTTTGTCTGGTGCACTTGAACCGCTGTTCGCGGGGAGGGGTCGCCGGGCCGTGTATTACGAGGGTCTTTTTGGTACAATGGGACTGGAGCCTGAGGCTGTGGGTGTATTGCTCCAAAGGGACATTGAGAGATGATTCTGCCGTGGCGAGTCGATGTTCCGCAGGACCGGCGGCCGGTGATGAATTGGTTGATCATCGTGGCCACGATTGGAGTGTTCTGGCTCCAGGTGACGGATGTTGTGGAATACAGGGCTCGCCGCCAAGAGCACACGCACCGAGTGCCAAGCGGGGAGCCGGGAGCGAGGCCGACGGCGATCCCTGAGGACCGACCCAGTGAAGATCAGATGATGCCGCCCGGGATCACCGGGGAGTGGATGCTTCGCGGCTGGAGCCTCAAGGGGCTGTTCGGCTACATGTGGCTGCACGCCGGACTGTTCCACCTCCTCGGGAACATGTGGTTTCTCTGGATTTTCGGCAACGCCGTCTGTGCGAAGATCGGCAATTTGAAGTATCTCCTCTGGTATATCTTCCTCGGCATGGCGGCCGGCGTAGCCCATCTGCTCGCAGGGTACAATGCAGCCATCGGGGCCAGCGGCGCCATCAACGGCATTGTCGGGACGTACCTCGTGCTCTTCTATGAGAACGAGATCACGTGTCTTTTCTCTCTCTTCTTCATTTACTGGCGTTGGTTCACCATCAGCAGCATCTGGATGATTCTGTTCTGGCTATTCTGGGACATTCTCGGAGCCGCCTTCTTCAGCGGCAGTTCGGGCACCGCTTACTTCGCCCACCTGGGCGGCTTCGCCACGGGATTCGGCGTCACGCTTGGCCTGTGCATGAAGGGCTGGATCAAGATGGAGACGTATGAGAAATCCCTGTGGCAGACGTGGCAGGAGCACAAGCAAGGCCCGAAGGACCCCGGTGAGCAATACTATGGCCGGCTGGGGATGTTGTTGAAGGAGCAGGAGCCGCATTCGGCGTCCGCCCTGCCTACCCGGCCGTCATCGCCGCCGAAGATCGTCCCCATGATCGATCCTGTCACGGGCAAGGTCGAACGCGACCCGCCGAACGATGGGGCCATTATCGTCGCCTGCTCCTCGTGCGGCAAATCCATCAAGGTGACCCGCCAGTACGCGGGCAAGGTCGTGCTGTGCCCCCACTGCAAGGGGAAGGTCCTGGTCCCGGATGCGCAGACGGCTCGGCCGGTGGGCCCGCGGAAGCTGCCGCCTGCGATACCCTCGACAGGGACGGGCGACGCACGCATCCGGTTCCGATGTCACTGCGGCAAGGCTATCAAGGTCCCCGCCCGCCTCGCCGGACGATCCGGCAAGTGCCCTCAGTGCGGCTCCAGGATCCAGGTGCCCGACGCGTAGGCCGGCCCAACGTCCAGCGTGCTTGTGCAAGCGTGGCGCCCGGCGATGAGACGCAAGATATTGCGTCTCTACAACGGTTGGATCGCCCCATCTTCGCCCTTGCTGCTGCGACACAAATTTCTGGCTATCGAGTCAGGAGGATGCGACGGCGCCGTCCGAACCGGCGTAGCGTCTTTCATAAATCCGCTTGGACAACCAGATCTCGCTCTGCATCTGCCTCACCTCGTCGGGGAAGTCTTTCGCCAGGCAAGCGACCATGTCCAGGGCCTCCTCGAATCGCCCCACGTACGTGAGGAGCTCCGCCAGCCGGAAGTACACCGGGACGTAATCCGTGAGGCGTTGCCGCAGAGACTCCAGGATTTTGATGGCGCCGTCGAAATCGTCGCGGAGCACGTTGCGGACGGCCTGCCGGTACTCCCACGGCTGCCTGCGATATTGAATCTGACCGTAGGCGAACCACGCCAGCACGCCGAGCGGCAGCACCAGCAGCGGAAGTATCCCTGTGAAGACGGCCGGTCCGGAGGTCAGCAACAGGTACACGGCCAGTTTGGGCAATACCGAGTGCTCCTTGACCATCCCCAGGGGCTTTTTCGCAAAGGCGGCAAGGGTGTTGTCCACGATGGCTTGGCGACGGCGAAGCTCCGCGAGGAAGCTGTCGATCTCCGCCGCGTGCCGGCGGTGTTTGTAGAACTCGATGACGGCGCCGTCCGGCTCGATGTGCAGTCGCACCGTCCGAACCCGGATGAGCGACATGGCTGTCAGCACGAGGAAGACGGTCAGGCCAATGGCGAACACGCCGCTTGACAGGGCCATGAGGATCCTGCGGAGCATCCCGCTGTCCGCGATCTTCCCGGAGGAGGCGAGTCCGACGAATACGGCTCCGTACACGACCGTCAGCACCAGGCACAGCAGGCCGGCGAACAGGCGAGCGCTTTTGAACCGCCGGCCCTCGGAGATCGTGACAAGCTCCAGCGGAATCTGAAACTCCGAGTCCGTCGCGTCCTCCCGCTGCCCGAACAGCAGGATCGTCCCTTCCAGGCCGAGATACGCGTGCCGAACGTTGTCCGCTTTGCTGATCCGAATATAGATGGGCTCCGGACTCATGTCGGCTTTTTGCCTTTAAAAAGGAAGGTGCGCTGCGAGGGGCGCACCTTCCCGTTGACACTCGATTGTCGGCCGTGAACTCATTCGATCTTCAAGTCCGGATTGGCGGGGCCGAAGTGCTTGAGCATGACGATCGGGTCGGCTTTGGAGGCGTTAGCGATCGTAACGCCTTCTCTGGCGGCCTGCTCGGTGACGAAGAACTCGTCGAGCGTGAGCTGGCCGTAGCGAATCATCGTCGGCGTCTCGATCTCCCAGTCCCTCATCGTGCCGTGACCCTGCATCATGATGAAACCGTAGGCACCGGCGTCTTTGATCGTCACCGTCCTGCCCGGCTGGACCGTCAGCTCCTTGGCGCTGAAAGTATCGGACTTGTAGCAGATCCAGTTCTCGATGAAGCCCTGCTTCTCCATGTCCCGGATCGGATAGACAGGCTTCGGCCGCATGAAGCGGTTCTTGACGAAATCCGGATCGACATTGAGCTCCCAGTCGATGACACTGAGCAGCCAAGCGACGTCGCCTTGCTTTTTCTTTGGCGTATCCTTCCACAACAGTTCTTTGGGCACGACCTGGTTGTGCGTGATGTTCTCGTACATTGCAAAGACGTCCGAGGCCTTCTGCGGCTCATACGTACACAAGCTGCCCGGGGCGTGAAGGACGCCCGGCGGGACGTCCCATCCGGTCCCAACATCGAGCCGATACGCCGGAGCCAGAGACGTGATCGAGTTGTCTCTGCCCTCCGCGGCGTCCAGCAGTGCCTTGCGGACCTGGTCTTTGGTCACGCCGGGATTGAGGCCGAAAAAGGTGTAGGGGAAATCGCCGCCGTAGTTGTTGACCTGGGGCGGGAAGTAGTACGCCTCGGGCTTGCCGAGCTGGCCAGTGAGTTTCGCGTGCTTGTCGCGATGATGAATATGGTGCGGCAAGGCGCCCTTGTTGTCGAAAAACTTCGAGTACATGGGCCAGCGCCCGTGCTTCTTCCAGATCCGCTGGCCGATGATCTCGCCCTGCAACTCCTCAATGGCGTCGCGCAGGAGGATTCGCTCGGTCTTGCCGCCGTGCTCAAAGACAATGAAGCTGAGCCCCTCGTTGGGCGAGGTCAGCGGCCCGTTGTCGGCCGGCGTCGTCGAGGCGAACCACCGCTCGTCGATGCCGCCCCGCTCGCCGCCCATCGCATAGTAATCATCCGGATGCAGCTTGATTCGCCGGCCCGGAACGCAGAATGACCGAGGCACCCAGTTCGGCGCCAGACGCAGGATGCCGCCGCCTTGTTCCAGGGCTCTTTCAGCAATTCTCTTTACCGCCATGACTCATTACCCCTTTCATGTGAAGCGCGGGACAACACAGGTCCCATTGGTCGAATGGGTCCTATGTCGCCTTACGAGAAGCGCTTTTCGACTTGACCTTTTCCCATTTGCCGTTCTTCGCCGAAGCCAATACCGCGTCGCAGACGTACTGCGTCGCCAGGGCCTCGCGAAAGGTTGGCGATGTCGGCTTGCCCTTTGCCAGGTTCCCCAGGAAATCGGCGGTCTGGTGGACAAACGCATGCTCGTAGCCGATCTGCAGACCCGGCACCCACCAGTGCCCCATGTAAGGCATGTCGCCGTCGGTGACATGGATCGATCTCCAGCCGCGCACGATCGACTCATCGCGGTGGTCGAAATAGCTGAGCCGATGCAGGTCGTGCAGGTCCCAGGCGATCGAGGCGTGCTCGCCGTTGATCTCGAATGTGTACAGAGCCTTGTGGCCGCGGGCGTAACGGGTGGACTCGAAGTTCCCCAGCGACCCGTTCCCGAAGCGGCAGAAGAACATGCATGCGTCGTCGATGCCCACCGGCTCGACCTTGCCCGTCTCAGTGTGCATCCGCTCTTTCACGAAGGTCTCCGTCATGCCACACACGGTGGTGATCGGCCCGTTCTGCCACATGGCCGTGTCGATGCAGTGGGCCAGCAGATCGCCCGTCACGCCCGAGCCGGCTGCTTTGACATCGAGCCGCCACGTGCCCATGCCCCCCTGCGGCACCTTCGACGAGATCGTCCAGTCCTGGAGAAAATTCGCCCGGTAATGGAAAATCCGCCCCAACCGGCCTTCGTCGATGAGCAGCTTGGCCAATGTCACCGCGGGCACCCGGCGATAATTGAATGAGACCAGGTTGGCGACCCCCGCCTTTTCGACGGCCTTGACCATCTCCTCGCCCTCGGCGGCGTTCAGCGCCAGAGGCTTCTCGCAGCAGATGGCCTTGCCCGCCTTGGCGGCGGCGATGGCGATCTCCGCATGCCGGTTGTTCGGCACGCAGATGTCCACGACGTCGATGCTCTTGTCGTCGATCACTTTATGCCAGTCGGTCGTATACGATTGGTAGCCCCACCGCTCGGCGAACGCTTTCGCCTCTTTCTCCTCCAATCCGCAGATCGTCTTGAGGACGGGCTCGTACGGCACATCGAAGAAATTGCGTACCTTGCGGTAGGCGTTGGAGTGTGTACGGCCCATGAAGCCGTAGCCGATGATGCCAACATTGAGTGGTTTGGTCATTGCAGTATTCCTTATTCAGGGTTCTAGGCAAGAAGAAGCATGTCGGGATCGCCGATTCCGACATCGCAACTAAGCTTTCCATCCATGCGCGGCGCGCACTTTGAGCATAACATCGAGAATCTCATTCCAGGTGTCCTGCGTTTCGAGCATCGCGTTGGGGAACATGCAGCCGTCCCAGCAGATGTGCTGAATGCCGCGCGCCGGGGCGTCCTTGAGCCAGTAGCCGGCGCAGCGGACGATGTCGAGCTTGCCGTTGGGGTCGTTGGCCGGGCAGTGCTTGCCCGTCTTGTCGTGCGAGCCGGCGCCGTGCACCTGGCCGTCGTTCTGAGCCACATGGAAGTCGATCGTCCAGGGCCGCAGCTTACCGACCATCGTTTCGTACGCGGCGTAAAACTCCTTCTCCGAGTAGCCGGGCTTCAGCAGCGCAGCCTCCGGCGCATTGTAGCCCATCAAGTACAGGTACGTGTGGGCCATATCGGCCTGAAAGCCAAGGGTTTCCGGCATGCCGACCTCTTCCAGGAGATCGAGCATGGCTTTCCAACTGTGCATGCCAGCCCAGCAAATCTCGCCCTCGGCGGCCAGGCGTTCGCCGTGATCGCCGGCGATCTTGGCCGCTTCGCGGAACGTCTCGGCGATTTTCCTGGTGTAAGTCTTTGGGTCCTTGCGCCACCTCTCGACGCCGAACTCCGCCGAATCGATCCGGATCACGCCGTACTTGCGCACGCCATGCTCATTGAACACCCCGGCGATACGGCACGCCACCCGCACGGCGCTGAGGAATTTCTTACGGGCCGTCGCATCCCCCATCGCCGAATCGCCGACCGTGCCGGGCCAGACCGGGGCGACAAGCGAGCCGATGCTGAAGCCGTACCCCTGAACCAGGTCGGCGATCTTCTTCAGTTGGTCGTCGCTGGCGTTAGGGTCGGTGTGCGGCAGGAAAAGGAAGTAGTCGATGCCGTCGAACTTCTGGCCGTTCACCTCGGCGCCGGCGGTCAGTTCAAGCATCCGTTCGAGACTGACCGGCGGCTCCTGGCCCGGCCCGTCTCCTTTGCCGACCAGCCCGGGCCACATGGCATTGTGAAGTCTGGGGAGGGTATTCGAACTCATCTTTGGCTCCTTTCCGGTTCGGTAGCGTTCACTGATGACTATGTCCTCGCTTTCTCACAGGCAATGGTGTGCGACGCACACCCTGCCCTGCTTCGCACGTTTCGCTCGTCGTCACGCGGCCGCGTCCCAGCCTTTCCTGATTGTCTTGTAGCCGAATTCGTAGCACTCCTGGGGGCTGGCCGACAGCTCGCGCCACACACAGGTCGTCGCCGCCAGCTCGGGCAGGCTCGTGCCGAACGCCTCGATCGTCAGCCACCGGTCGTAGCCGCCGGCCCGCAGCGCCTTGAAGATTTTGCCGAACGGTACATGTCCCTTGCCCGGCGTGCCGCGGTCGTTCTCGGAGATATGCACGTGCTTGATGACGCCGATGTTCTTCGTGATGCACCCGACGGGATCCTTCTCCTCGACGTTGGCATGGAACGAGTCGTACATGACGCCGAAATTCGGATGATTGACCAGCTTCGCGTATGCGGCGCCGTCATCGATCGTATTGAGGAAATAGCACTCGAAGCGATTGAGGCACTCGATCGCCAGCACGACGCCGGCCTTCTGGGCGTGGTCAGCGATCTTTCGGTGGACCTCGGCGGCCCGCTGTTTCTCCTCGGCTGTCGGGCCCTTGCCGGTAAAGAACTTCGAGCCCAACGGATGATAGTACGGCCCGGCCAGCACTTCCGAGCCCAGCGCCTTGTTGCAGTCGATGACCCATTTGAGGTAATCGACCGCCCCCTGGCGGCTCCTGGCATCGGGACTGACTGGATTGTGCTCCGCGTCCGGCATGACCGTACAGGTCGTGCACGCCAATCCGTTGTCCTTCAGGGCCTTGGCCACCTTCTTGTAGTGCGCGACGTCCCCGCCGAACAGCGGGACCTCCACGCCGTCAAAGCCCGTCGCCTTGAGCTTGCCCAGAATTCCGAAGTGCTCCTCCGTCACGAACGGCGTCCACAGCAACAGATTCATCCCGATTTTCATATAGACCCTCGATAACGACTGCGTAGATGTGTGTTTGCGTATATGCGTGGATGCGTAGCCATCATACCAACGACCACCGATAAGTGCCTGCCGCTGGCCGGGGCCGACCCCCCGCGCAGCCCCCTTCTCCCGCCCCCCCCCCCCCCTGTCAACGATTTTTTGGCTGCCACCTTTACATCGGGTGTGGGACAAGATTGCAGCAGTTCCAGAGGCATTGGGTGGCACCCTCAAGCGCAGCCTGGGCGTCGCCTTCCTCGTGGCGAGGGCGTCCTCGCCCTTGCGTCGCGAGGCCATCTTGGCCTCGCTTTGTCAGGGCGAAATACGCCCCGCCCCGAAGCGAAGAGAAGTGCAAGGGCAAGATGCCCTCGCCACATAGAGACTGTGACTAGGCCCTGCGGGCTTGACGATGCCACCCGTTAGTCTCTCGTCGCGCACCCTTACACTCAACATCAGCTTTACGGCGCGAGCATCTCGCGGTAGACTAGGGCGTGTAAAGCTCGGAACGGATGAGAATTCAGGACCTGAACGTGAGAATAGTGAAGGATGAGATTGTCAAAGAGGTCTGGCGGGTGAAAGACGAAATCGCCCAGGAATGCGGGCACGATTTACATAAGCTCGCCGCCCTATTGCGGAAGAAGCAACAGGAGCGACAACACAAGACTGTGAACCTCACGAATCATCGGCCAACCCGTTCACGCAGCAAGCCATAGATAGATCGTGCCCAGACTTGAGGGTATTGTGCCCCGCGGTTTATGGTTGCAGAGTCGAGCCCGCACTTGATTATGGCCGGGACCGCGTCAGGCGGATATGCGTGGGTTGATTGCGGTCGCAGGTCAGGTGGCCGTCCTCGCATTTCAGCTCGACGACCTGGATGGAGCTTCGGCGCTGCTCGGTGTCGGTCATGGGGGCGTCGGGCCGGCGGCCGGGATGAGTGAAGTAGAAGAGAAAGGCGCGATTCTCTGAGACCACGACATCGGCATGGCCGCCGTGCACTCTGTCGTCCTCGCCGGTCCCCGGGGTCACGAGCAAGGCTTCCGGCTGCTTTGTCCATTGGGTTGCGTCGTTGGAACGATATACGGCCAAGCCTTTTTCCCATTGATCGACGATGAGCCAGTAGGAACCCTGCCACTGGAAGGCTTTGGGCCCTTCGCCCCGGTCGCCGACCGCCTTGCCGCGGCCGGTCCAGGTCTTCAGGTCGGGACTGTCGGCGATGAAGATCGTCTTGCCGGCGTTCTCGTCGTTGTACCACATCCGCCACGTGCCGTCGGGCAGCCGCAGGACCGAGGCATCCAATACGCGGCTCGACGCGAAGGGGATCTGCCCCTCGTTCTTCCACTTCACAAGGTCGGGACTTGTCAAATGCACGATCCGTCGCTCGCCCGACCAGTCCTCATGCATCCCCGGCACGAACGTGAGAAACATGTGGTAGGTCCCCTCATGGAAAACGATGTCGGGCGCCCAGTGCGTGTCCTGCTCTCCGCCGACCGGCAGGTCAGCCGTGCCGCGATACTTCCACGTCGCCCCGGCGTCGGCGGATTCCGAGATGCCGATCCGTGTGCCATGTACCCATGAAACTCCAGGCAGCCCCACCGCATTCGCCCGCCGATTCGTGTAGAACATCCACCACTTGCCCTCCCCGCGGTTCCACACAATCACCGGGTCCGCCGCACCATCATACACCGGATCGCGATACAGCGGCTTCGGCGCCACCAGCCCCTTCTCCTCACCACAGGCAGCCCACGGGCCACCCACGAAACACACCAGCAACACGAACAAACGCAGCCTCATAGACACCTCCGGTGCCCCATCAGCAAATGAGCGGGTGTGTCAGTCGCCCCAAGCCCCTGCTCCGGAACATCGCGCCCTACGATCGCTGGGTGTTATTTCGGCGGCTTGTAGGCGTCGAATCGAGCCCTACTCTGTTCGGAATTGAGTCCCGTGTCGTTAACCACTGCCTGGGCGCTGCCCGCGGCATCTCTGGCAGCTTTCTCCATTCTCCATGCCTCCTGATATTGGCTGGCGATTGTGGCGCGATGCTCCTTGGATAACCACGGAATCTGGACCGGTGCAGCTAGGTCCCAATCGGTGTTATAGCGCCCGGTGCCGGTCGAAATCGACATTATATCCGCGCGAATCTCAAAGCTCCGAACCACTGACCAAAGGTATATCGTGTCTTCAACGGAATCACATCTCAGAACGGTAAAACTGTAGGAGACGAGAGCGCCGTCCAGTTCTTCGGGTACGATGCCGATGGCCCCGTCTGTGGCGCGGATATTTGAGAAGACCAGATCTCCGGCATGGACTCGCAGCATCTCTTTCGGCTTGATATACCTACCGAGCAGCTTCTTCTGAATAGCACATCGCCCGTCATACGTCACATAGAGCAAGGCATATTCGGTGTCGGGCGTGTCTTTGGGACGAACCACATCGTTTACGGGTCGAGCGATATCCCCTAGAGTCTTGACCTCAATGCTCTGCCTCCGCCACTTTCTGACAAAGCGCCCTTGCAGGGGCACAATGTATTTCAGGTCAAGCCTGTCCTGTATCCGATCAGCTCCAACCGTGGGTGCACTGGCATTGCCTTTCAGATATTGCGCGAACTCACCCGCGATGTCCTCGATTTCGCTTTCGGCCTTCGATCTCGCTGCTGCTACCTCATTGGCAGAGGCACGCGGCGTCAGATCATCGACACCAAGGGCCCCAGAGAAGGCGTAGAAGACCTCCCCCTGCGCATCGGAGGGTACCTCCTTCTTCTCAAGGCAAAGGACCGACGTCTTGACTCGGGCACCTGAACGCCGAAATGCGTCACCATGGAGGGAGATCACGCCTCGAATGAAGAAATTCCTCCGAATGAAATCGCGAACAAACACAAAATCTGGGCTTGCCAACAAGGTATCATCGATAACTGTGAACAAGAATCCACCAGGCCGAAGGATGTCACGATACCTCTCGATAAACATGGCGCTGGATCGAAGCGACGGCCTGGTGCGCTTTGTGCCCTGGACCTCTGCCAAGTCATACTGACGAAGTATCCTTGCCTCTGACTCGTTCTTAAGCTCCTTTGTCATAGAGAATGGGGGGTTGGTCAAGGCCACCTCGAAAAGCAGACCATCCACAA
>Ga0315277_10006072_pt1 | contig 15884 bp, 7 predicted proteins | sample YL17G05_15_MG_FD_203695 | JGI IMG/M metagenome (GOLD analysis project Ga0315277, IMG submission 203695) | Sediment microbial communities from Yellowstone Lake, YNP, Wyoming, USA - YL17G05_15 | ecosystem: Environmental > Aquatic > Freshwater > Lake > Sediment | place: USA: Wyoming | collected...
CATCAGATATGTTGTCCCGGTGTAATTCTGATTCGTGCGATTGGTCATCACGGAGACGTAATCGAGATATGCCGGGGTGAAATTGGCGCACCCCTTTTCCGGCGTGATTCTCCCCGACCAGCCGCAGGGAACGGCGCCGGAATAGAAGCCGTTGCCGTCGGTGACGACCGCCTGGGCAAATCCCTCCAGGCTAACCCCCGCGATACCGGTGCCGCCGGAATTCCTGATGTATCCGGAGATGGTCACCATTTTCGGACTGGCGGTGTAGTTCTGCGATGGCGGTGACGTTGTCAGGCTGCTATAGGTCTTCGACGTCGGACTGAACGTATAGCATGCTCTGGACGGCGTTATTGTCCCGCTCCATCCCGTGGATACAACGGTGTAATAGTAGCCGGCGGCATTGGTCGTCACTGAGCCGGGAAAGCCGTTCATAGCGACCCCCTCCAACGGAGAACCGTCGGCCGTCTTGACATATCCATCCACCATAATCCTGACGTCTTCGGCCGCGGTCTCCATCCTGTAATCATATAGGGCAGGGTATCGCAGCTGACCGTTCATGTAGACCACGTCGGTGATATCATCCGGACCGCCGGTACCATCCTGGTACACTTCCATTTTCCAGTCGTACTGGCCGTGATGAAAGCCGGAGATGGTGATATGGTCGGCATGATTATAGGGTCCCCAGATCAAATGGCGCGGGGCCGTCATATAGAAATGCCAGGTGATGCTGTCCGGCGACTTCCAGTACAGCTTTTCATACACCCAGAGACTGTCTTCATCGTAACACCAGCCGTCCGATCGGACCACGTTGAGCCGCCAATCGAGATTGGCCGAACTCATGTATCCGTCATTGTCATCGTCGACCTCGGCCCACCACCACACGCCGCAAAATTCCGCCTTGAACGTGTATTGCGGCTGAGCGGGCACGGCCGGCATCATGGCCGAATCTCCCAGCGCTCCGCCGGATACATCCGCGGCCGCTATCGCGGCACCGCCGACGCTCAACAGAAGCAGCGCCTGGAAAATCATTCTCAGTGAATGCATTAACAATTGTTTCATGGAGACCTCCCGGTCTGTTAACCTGCGCTCTCGACAGGATTGTTGCGCCGTCAGCCGTCGTTTTCGAAGTGCTTCAGTTTTCTCCCCACCGCCGGCGCAGCCAGGCAAACAGATCTTCAAGATTATCAAACACGTACTCCTCGCCGCCGGAAAAGCAGGTCGCCTTGCCGGCCCAGTCATTGTCTTTGCGGGCCATGTGCAAGAGGACCTTCTGCGGCTTGGTGGTAACAGCTTTCATCGTTTTATCCTTATCAGTCATCTGTCCCCCATTGATTTCGAAGGCTGCGAATTCCCCACCGGTCACGGCGACGGAATCCTTCTTCCGCGAACGGCCGCCTCTTGACTTTGTCAAAGGCCTGGTTTGGTTTTGCTTTCTAATCACACCAGAAAGGTATGGGGGCCAATGACAGGGCAGTGACAAATGGGGGCAAATATGAGGGTTTACACAAGAATTTTGAGAAATGTTGTTTTTTTTCCAAATGAGGGAAAATGAGGCGCCGGGGCCTATCGTCGGCCCCGGCGTCGGTGTAACATATTGTCGTTCTGTCTATTGCGCACAAAAATATGCTTGGCCCTCGGCATAGATTTGGGTATATTTGCCGTATGAAGCTCTTGCGTTCGAAGCTATCAATCCCTGAAGTGGCTTCACATTCGATCGATCGTCCCCGATTGAGGCAGAAAATCCTCGAGTCGACCAAGGCCGATCTCATCCTGCTGATCGCACCGGCCGGATACGGAAAGACCACTCTGGTCGCCCAGCTGGTTTCGCATCTGCCGCGCCATGCCAAAGCCTGGTATCATCTTGACCGTCAGGATACCGAGCCGTCCCGATTTCTATCCTATTTGATCGAGGCCTTATCGCAGCCGATCCCGGCCCTGAAAGAGAGCGGAGTTCAGGAGAGGCTGTCTCCCGGGCAGGCTCCATTTCTGGATGCTGTCGATGATCTATGCTTCTTTTTCCAGGAATACCGCGGACCGGACGTGTGGCTGGTGCTGGATAATTGGGAAACGGTGACCGGTCAGGAGGAACACACGGATATTATTCTTCGCCTTGCCTCGGCCGGACGGCACAAACTCCGCCTGATCTTGGCCTCCCGTGTCAAACCGGCCTTCAGCACCCGCAAGCTCCAGGAAAGCGGGCGCGCCGTCATCATCGGCAAGGACGAACTGGCGTTCAACTTTTCCGAGTTCACCGATGCACTGAAAAACCGAATGCCCCTCCATCTGGAGGAGGCTCAGGTGGAACATCTGTGGCAGAAAACGGCCGGGTGGTGCGTCAGCATAGGATTGCTCCGTGAGTCGTTCAAAAACCAGTCGTGGCTGACGGAGAGCAAGATATCGGCCGCCGGCAAAAGCCTGCATTCGTTCAATGAATATGTGGAGGAAGAACTGCTGAAGGGCATGTCTTCCGATCTGGTGAGTTTTCTCACGAAGTGTTCCGTGCTCGACGTCATCTCGCCCGAGAGCGCCGCGGCGGTGGCGGGCGAAAACGTGCTCAATATCGAGGAGAATCTGCGGTCGCTTCGGGCGTCGGCCGTGCCGCACGTCGGGCTGGATCAGCCGGATACGTTCCGGCTTCACCCCTTGGTTCGACAGGCGTTCAACCACGTTCTGCGCAGTACCTCAAATAGCGTCGAATTGGCCGGCGTCTATCAATCCGCCTCAAACTATTTCCGTAAACAGGGCGCGGCTCTCGAGGCGGTGCAATCACTCATGGATCTGCCGAATCATGAAGCGGCGCTGCGGAGTATCGATGAGGACTGGCACGCGATCGTCGCCGCCAACGGTCTGAATCGGGTGCGAGCGTGGCTGGAGCAGTTTCCGGCCGGCCTCGTGACAACCCCCCTCTACATAAAGACCCGGACGCAACTGCTTTCCCTGAGCGGCGAGAATCACCGAATTGTGGAATACTTGTCCGACAAGCTCGATCCTGATCTGTACGCCGGGGAGTTCGCCGTACTGGCCAATCTCTGGATGCATTATCACTGGGCGTTGCTCCATGTCTCCCCTACTGCCGACTACGACGGCATCCGGCGGGAATGGCAAGCGCTTGAGCGTCGGTGCGGAGACCCCGTAAAATCGGTAGAAGCGGGCGTTCACGTGCTTCTTTCTCTGGCGGCCCATCAAGAGTTGCGCGAGGACAAGGCGATCGAGCATTCACGCACCTGCCTGGGCCTTTTGAAGGAAGCGCAGTTCGACTACCGGATGACCGTCAAATGCAACATCGCCCTGTTCACACATTTCCAGGGACGATCAACTGAGGCTCTGGCGCAGTACCAGGCAATTCTGGCGGAATGCGAAGGGAAGGGAGCCTACACTATCGCACCGACGGCGCTGGTGAATACCTCCGAAATACTCCTTTCCTGCGGCCAATATCGTCGCGCACGGGAAGCCGCTGAACGCGCCCTTCAGATTCAAAACACGTACGGCATGCGCAACCGCGGCGTCGAAATGTACGTCGACCGGTGCCGCGGCATTGCCTCCTGGTACCTGGGGGAGACAGATGAGGGGTTCGGCCATCTGGACCGCTCCTATGAAACGGCCCTGGAATTCGACGAACGGGAGCGCCTTTCCATCGCGTTGTGGCTCGACTTCTTCCATCTGCTGGAGGGTGAAAACAAAGCCTTTCTCGTCGACGCCGGAGCCGCGCTGGGAAAAAGGACCGAGCAGCGCCTCCTCTGGCTGGGCCGGGAGGGAGTGCGAGCGACCCTCGCAGGCAAATGGCCGGCGCTGGGAAAGTCGGCCGCCGATCTGCTGAAACTGGCCGTGACCGCCAATGCCCCCGCGTGGAAAGTGACCGCGTGTTTCCTGAAAGCGGTCTGGGCCGACGGCGCCAAAAAGCCAACCGTGGCCAAGCAGACGCTGCGCGCCGGATTGCGTGAGTTGCAGCGATATGGTGTTTTTTCCTATCCGATGGCCAATGACGTTGTTTCCACTTTCGTCATCGTCAAGTCGATTCGCTGGGAGGTGGAGACCGATGCCGCCAGCCTGTTGTTGAAAGGGGATCGTCAACTTGACCTGGCGCCGGCCATTGACCGGGAACTGGCATCCCCAGGCTTGACGCCGCTTGAAGCACGCCGACTGCTCCATGCCGCCGCCGACCTGCAGGTTCGCGGACTGGCCGGCATGGCAAAGCGTTTCATGGAACATAGGAATAAGGCCGTGGCCACATCGGCTCAACGCTATCTGGAAATCATCTCGACCATCCCGCTGCCGCCGCTGTATATCCGGATGCTCGGCGGGTTTTCCGTCATTGCCGGTGGTAGAAATGTATCTTTCGGCCGCAAGAAGTCGCGGCAACTTCTGCAACTGCTGCTCATCGAAAAGTGCCGGTCCCTTCATGAGGAAGTCATCATCGAAACCCTCTGGCCGGAATGCGACCCCGCCAAGGGTCGGACCAATCTGCGGACCTGCGTAAAAGACCTGCGACGGGCGCTTGACCCGCATCATGAACCCCGGGAACGATCATATATTGAGTACGGGGACCAGCACTACACGGTCGTCCTGCCCGAGGGATCATCCATTGATGCGGTTGAGTTCGACACGGCGATACGCCGTCTGGAAGCGACGATACAGACAGGCGGGACAATCGGTTCGGACCAGGCTGCGGCCCTGCACCGGACTCTTTCCCTGTTCACCGGTGACCTCCTGCCCGCACAGCAGTATGATTCCTTTACGGTGGAGTACCGCGAGAACCTCAGACGGCAGTTCCACCGCGGCTGTCATCTCTACGCCGATTTCCTGATTGATTCCGGCGATTACGGCGCCGCCGAACGGATTGCCGAACGAGGGCTCGAAGTTGATTCCCTCTGGGGTGAAGGGGCACAATTGCTGATGCTGGCGCTCGTTAAACAGGGCCGACTATTTCGGGCCTTGCGGGTTTACCGCGAATATGCCCAGCGCCTGCAGGATGAATTGGGTCTCCCTCCTGATACTGCCTTGCGTGACTATTTCATGGATCTTCTGGCCGGCCATCCCTTGACCTGATCGGCGCATCAGTCTTAAGCGAGCATATGCTACCCTTGTTTTGAACCACGGTCTGCGGAATTACCGGATACATTGCGACTGTCACCGCGAAAGCCGCGCCTGCTGGGCATCAAAGAGGCCTTCTTCGCCGTGTCATAACCAGCACGATCATTCATTGGGAAACCAACTGCCCCTCGGCTTTCAGGTAGTCCCTGACCGGCGTAAAGGTTTCAAGACCGGCCCGCCGAATCTACTCAAGGTGAATAGAAACTCTCGAAGACCGCCCTTGACCATACTGTGCGGCGTCTCAAAAATGAACCGTCGTGGCCGGTTTCTATAAATTGGTATCCCACAACATATTATGCGACAACAGATCGGCCGGGCCATCATATTATTTGAATTGATTTCTGCCGACGCTGCGCCAAATTATTAGAGATCAAATGGGCGGAATTCCACCGCATTGTGCATTGGTGCATTTTTTCAATCGTCGGTCTCAGACAGCATCATCGGAGAGTATCTCAGCCGCTGGAGCTTCCACGAGGGCAGACTGCGGGAGAGGGACTGCGTCTCAAAGAACCGACCCGATGTCGGCGGCTTATGCTTGGGCCGGGCCGCGGCGGTGGAGGTTAATCAGGCCGCCGACTAAGAGCATGTCGACCTCGCGGTCGGTCATGGTGTGGCGGGTGCGAATACTTAGCCCCTTGGTCTTATTGGTAATGGCGACCTCATGCCCCTTGCGAATCGCATTGCGGACATACGTAATGCTCAATACATCACCCTGCGCAATCTTGTCATAATCCGAGGGATCAGCAAAGACCAGGGGCAGAATGCCGAAATTGACCAGGTTCTGATGATGGATGCGCGCAAAACCCTTGGCCAGGACGACCCGCAAGCCTAAATATCGCGGCGCCAGGGCGGCATGTTCCCGGCTTGATCCCTGACCATAATTGCCGCCGCCGATAACAAAGAACCCGCTCTCCTGATATTCGATTGCCCGCGTGGGGAACGTCTCATCTACCTGCGAAAACGTGAACTGGCTGATAGCCTGGATGTTGCTTCGAAACGGCAGTACCTTGCTGCCGGCCGGAAGAATCTCATCGGTGGACACATTGTCACCGACTTTCAATATTACCGGACCCTCGATCATATCCTCAAGTTCGCCGAATATCGGCAGGCTTTTGATATTAGGCCCTTTTTCAAGTTCATAGACGGTATCGTCATCGGGTGGCGGTGGGGACACAAGCATATCGGCGTTGATAATCACGCGATCAGGTTCGATGAAGATAGGATAATCCATGTCGAGCGTGCGGGGATCGGTGATGACCCCGGTCAAAGCCGAGGCCGCGGCCGTTTCGGGACTGCACAGATAGACGGCATCCTCCCTGGTGCCGGACCGTCCGGGAAAATTGCGCGGCACGGTGCGCAGGCTGATTTTGCCGGTGGCTGGCGCCTGCCCCATGCCGATACAGCCGTTACATCCGGCCTGATGGATGCGTCCTCCCGCGCGCAACAGTTTGCCCAGGAGTTTCATCTCCATCAGGTTTTCCTGAATCTGTCGCGAGCTGGGATTGACGTCGAATGAGACACGATCATGCACCTGCCTGCCGTCGACGATCAGAGCGGCGATCGCAAAGTCGCGCAGCCCCGGATTGGCCGACGATCCGATCATGGCCTGATATATTTCGCGTCCGGCAACTTCTCGCACCGGGACAACGTTACCGGGACTGCCGGGCAGGGCGATCAACGGCTCCAGTTGCGACAGATTGATTTCGTCGTGCTCGTCATAGGCCGCATCCTTGTCGGCCAGAATTTCGACAAAGGCATCGCCTCTGCCCTGTTGGATCAAGAAAGTACTGACGGCGCGGTCGGAGGGAAATACCGTCGTGGTCGCACCGAGTTCGGCGCCCATGTTGGCGATGACGTGGCGATCCATGACGGTGAGGCTATTCAGACCGGGACCGTAATATTCAACGATCCGGCCGATCCCGCCGCTGACGCCATGGCGACGCAGCATCTCGAGGATGACATCCTTGGCGCTGACCCAATCGGGCAACAAACCCGTCAGCTTCACGCCCAGGGTTTTCGGCAGGGCGATATGAAACGGTTCGCCGGCCATGGCGCGCGCGACTTCCAGACCACCGGCGCCGATGGCCAGCATGCCCAGAGATCCCGCGGCGCAGGTGTGGCTGTCGGAACCAAGCAGCGTCTTCCCCGGGAAACCGAATCGCTCCATATGCACCGGATGGCTGACACCGTTGCCGGGTCGGCTGTACCAGAGGCCGAACCGCTTGCAGGCGCTTCTCAGGAAAAGATGATCGTCGGCGTTCTTAAAGTCGGCCTGAATAAGGTTGTGATCAACGTACTGCGCCGACAATTCGGTTTTGACCCGTTTCAGGTTTAGCGCTTCCAGCTCCAGCATGACCATCGTGCCGGTCGCATCCTGAGTGAGGGTTTGGTCGATCTTCAGCCCGATCTCCTCGCCGACTTTCATACGGCCGGAGACCCGATGACTTTCGATCAACTTCTGTGCGACATTTAGTCCCATAACGTATCCAATGCCTCCGTTCCAACCGACATCATCTACTCCCCTGATCGGCCCGGCGTGAACCTGATTCAAGCGGCTTCCCCGCCAGACCTGTGCTCAGCCAACATAAAGTACGAAAGGAAAGACTCATCCAGTTAAGCATTCTCGTGCGCTCGTCAAATTGGCGCTTGCCGACCGCCCCGCCATATTTAGGGTGCCTATGCGCTATCACACCCAGTGTTTCCGTTTGAAGAACCAGAGGAAGCCGCCGCCGACCATGATCGCCAGCGTCCAGAATCCGATATATCCAAAGGGGTGGCGAAGCTCCGGCATATTAAAAGGGCTGGCGGAGGTGTCGAAATTCATCCCGTACACTCCGGCCAGAAAACCCAGGGGGATGAAGATCGTGGCGATGACCGTCAGCACCTTCATAACCTGGTTCATCTTGTTGCTGACACTGGAAAGATAAATATCGATCAGGCCGGCGACCATGTCGCGGAAGGTCTCCACCGTATCAATCACCTGAATCACGTGCTCGTACAGATCCCGAATGTATACCCGGGTGTAATCATGGAAAAGATGAGACTCGGATCGTTCGAGGGCGCCGACGACCTCCCGTAGCGGCCAGATGCGCTTGCGCATGAGGATCAGTTCGCGTTTCATCTCGTGGATGGCGCCGAGGCTGCCGGGGGTGGGGTCGATGAGGAGCACGTCCTCCAGGACCTCGATCCGCTCGCCGAGGTGTTCGAGTATGATAAAGTAATTATCAACGATGGCGTCGATGAGCGAATAGGCCACGTAATCCGCCCCCATGAGCCGCTTCCGCGGCACGGTTTTGCGTATCCTCTCCCTGACCGAATCGAAGACGTCGCTTTCCTTTTCCTGAAATGAAATCACGAAATTCTTACCGAAGACCAGGCTGACCTGCTCCGATATGTACCCATCAGCCTGCGATCCATTGTAGAGCATCTTCAACGCGACGAAAACATAGGCGTCGGTCTCCTCCATTTTCGGACGCTCGCCGGTGTTGACGATATCCTCCAGAAGCAGGGGATGAACGCCGAAGTGTCCCCCGAGCCGCTCGACCGCGTCGACGTCATGGACGCCGGTCATGTCGATCCAGGTGACAGTCGGGCTGTCTTTGAAAGGAAAACACTCCTCGACCGACCCCACCTCCAGTTCACGAAGAGTGGCGTCATCGTAGTCCATAATGGTTATTTTGACCGTCTCCGTTTTCCTGTCGCCGACGAAGACCATCGTCCCAGGCGTCAATCCCGCTTTCGCGGATACTTTTTTTATCAGGCGGGTCATGGCAACTCTCCTCTTTCATTGTCGGGCAGGCAGGCACGCCGTCCTTGAACCGTTTTCTCAACCCAATTTTAGCCCGGTTAAAGGATTTAGTCAAGAAAAGCATAGTGCCCATCAGGGGGGTAAGAGGTGATAGGCGAAGGATAGAAAATAGAAAACCCGGCGGCGCAATGCCATCGCCGCCGGGTATGCATACTCACGCTTCGCTTCGGAAGCTCTGCCGTTTCAATGCTCTTACTTCAGCAACACCATCTGTTTGGTCTGGCTGAATTGATCGGTCACCAATCGATAGAGATAGATGCCGCTGGCAACGTTACTGCCGTCCCATTCATACGTATACGAACCGGCTTGATGATGCCCGTCGGCCAGGGTCGCCACCCTCTGCCCGAGGATGTTGTACACATCGAGGCGGACGTAGGTTTCGACCGGCACCGTAAAGGCAATCGTCGTAGTCGGGTTAAACGGATTCGGGTAGTTCTTCAACTCGTACTGCCCCGGAATAGGCGCGGCATGATAATACGCTTGATCAGAGGCATCGGCCAGCGATGCACCTGCCGAGGCGGAGACGCAGAAGTTGTCAAAGTCGCTGTTGGACTTCGTGAAGCCGCAGCCGACCAGACCGGTTTTCACAGCCGCGAACTTGTACGAACCGAGCGTTACGCCGCCGACCACCAGAGTAACATTCCCGTCTGCGGCCGCCGTCACCTTGACGGCATACCACGTGGCGGTGCTGATAGTCCGGCTATACGTCGCGCGCGTGTAGTTGGCGCCGCTGACGCGTTCACATATCGTCCAGCGGTTGTTGACGTCGTCGCCCATGATGTAACGGTAATTGCTGCCGTCGGCATATCCAAAGACAATCCGGGCATTGCGCTGGGTCCGACCGGAGTTCATCCGCACGTCACAGTTGATGGTAGCGGTGGAGAAAGAACCGAACGGTGAGGTGGTCCGGGCGTCGGTCGTGTTCGAGTTCCCCTTCATATAGCCGCCCGTGGCCGTCCACGTCCCCAGCTTGTTGAGCCAATCGGTGATGATGCCGTCGGCGAAGTCGTCACACTGCTGAGTTACAGCCGACGCCGTGATGTAGTCGGTTTTCGTCTCGCTGTCCGAACCATAGGCGTTGGTCGCCGTCAGTACAACCGTGTAAGTACCCGCCGTGGTATAGGTATGCGACGGATTCTGCAAGGTCGAAGTGCCGCCGTCGCCGAACGTCCAGGACCAGCTGGTCGGGTTGTTGGTCGACGCGTCGGTGAAAACAACCGTCAGCGGTATGGTGCCCGAAGTCGGTGTGCCTGAGAAGGCGGCTACCGGCGGATCGGTGGGCGGAGCCGTTACGGTGATGTAATTAGTCTTGGTTTCGCCATCGGAACCGTAGGCGTTGGTGGCCGTCAGCACGACCGTGTAGATGCCCGCCGTAGTGTAAGTGTGCGACGGATTCTGCAAAGTCGAAGTGCCGCCGTCGCCGAACGTCCAAGCCCAACTGGTCGGGCTGTTGGTCGAGGCGTCGGTGAAGGTCACCATCAGCGGCGCATAACCCGACGTCGGCGTACCGGAGAACGCCGCTACCGGCGGATTGTTGCCAATCGTCAGTAGCGCGGCATTGGCGTCAACAAGGCCATAGCCATAATGCTGATCCCAGCCCGCCGGGCCAAGGTCCTGCGCGGTGTTCTGCAAAGCCGCCCGCACTGCGTCGGGCGTCATGGTGCCGCCGGCCTTGGAAATCAACAGGGCGGCCACGCCGGCCACGTGCGGAGACGCCATCGACGTGCCATCGTAGAAATAATATCCGAAGGTCCCGTAGTTGACCCCGTCGTGCGTCTGCTGCAGCACGCCGTCACCATATCCGTCACCATTCTGATCGACACTCAAATCCCCACCGGGGGCACAGATGTCGATGGTCGAACCGTAGGAGGAGTAAGACGGGTAGGTCTTGTCGTAGCGGACCGCCGATACCGAGATACACTGCGTATAAGCCGCTGGATACTGCGGGGCAGAAGTGCCCGCATTCCCCGCCGCGCAAACGATGGTGACACCCTTGTTGTAAGCGTAGATCACCGCGTTTTGCAGGGCCGTTGAGCCGGAAGCGCCGCCAAGACTCATGTTGATCACCTCAGCGCCGTTATCGGCTGCAAAAGTGATGCCGTTAACAATAGCGGTGTAGGTACCGTTCCCGGAGGCATCAAGAACCTTCACCGGCATGATGCTGCAGTTGAAGGCGACACCCGCCACGCCGAGACTGTTGTTGGTGGTCTGGGCGACGGTGCCGGTCACGTGGGTGCCGTGGGCACAGTCATCGTTCGGATGGCTGTCGTTGTTGACGAAGTCGTATCCAGGAACAAAAGTGGTGCCGGCCAGATCCGGCGCCTGATAATAGACTCCGTAGTTTTCGTAGGCCACTCCGCAGTCGATGACCGCCACGACCACACCGGGTATACCGGTCGACTGATCCCAGGCAGCCGGCATATTGATTTGCGGCATGTGCCATTGATACGAATAGTACGGATCGTTCGGAGTCATGAACGCATGAGCGATGTAGTTCGGCTCGGCGTATTCCACGTCGGACCGAGCGCTGAAAGCCTTAACCATCTCTTCCACGGTCTTGTCGGCCGGGATGGCGAGCTGTTGGATTCCGATCTGAGCATTGGTCGAAATCAATTTGGCGCCGAGATCGGCCAGGGCAGTATTAGCTTTCTGGAGGCTTACGCCGTCCTTGAACTTCACGACGATTTCGCCCGGGGCGTAATTTTCGGTCGTCGAACTGACACAGGACGGACCAACTTTGAAGTCTTCGGCGACGACGAGGCCGAATAACGCAACGAGCAGAATTACTGTTGAAAATACTCTCATTGGATTACCCTTTCTTCATTTGTGAGGTTTGTTGACTAAAGGGCTAATGCCTACTAATCACCAGCCATCAATCCATCGATACTCCTCCCTTGGAGTTTAAGGTTTGAGCCATGTGACAATTCCTGTCACCAATCCTTCCCACGGTTATTATATGAACCCGTGATTGGTATCGCGGCTTTAATCCGAAACAACAAATGCCATCCCCTTCTTTGCCGATCGCAACAGAATTGCATCTGTTGACGAAATCGACTACATGCCCCTGAGGCACATAACTAGTGCAAATTTACAACGGTTGGAAAACGGAGGCAAGCTTTTTTTTCGCCGCGCGAGGCTTTGGAAGACGGCTCTTATTTTATCACGAACCTAACGCCTGTTGCGCCGAGCCTGTTTCCGTAACTATTGGCAGCACGACTCGACCGGCGGTGGGCCGCTTTTGAAGATAAAATTGATCAGGTAAACCGCATCCGCAAGATTGACGCCGGTGTCATCATTGGCATCGGCCCGGCATAGCGGCTGGGGAACAAGGCCGCCCTTAAATATATAGTTGATAATGAAAACCGCATCGGCGATGTTGATTGCTGCATCGGCATTGGCGTCGCCGCAGATGATCACGCCCGATATGACACTTATCGTAACCAATTCACTGTCAATCAGATCGCCGTCCGAGGCAAAAAAGGTCACCGGATAGGCGCCGATTTGCGTCGTGTCGGGAATCCAGTCAAATGTGCCCGAACCGTCCCCATGGTCGACGAAAATCGCGCCGCTCGGCAAGGGTGACGTGTAGAGTTCGGGCGTGGTCCCGTCGGGGTCGTCTGCAGTCACGACAAAATTGAGATTGCTGTCGGCAATTACCGTTTTGGGGCCGATGGGCGCCAGAACAGGCGGCTGGTTCCCGCCCGAATTATCCTGTATGTATATGTAAACCCGTCCCAAGTAGTTGTCATAGGCGTAGGCGCCGACGATGATTGACGGCTTCTGCAGGACGAAAAACGACGCCGACATGGCTGCGGCATGCCCGAAATCCTCCCCCGGCGATTCACCGGTTAGAGTGGTATCCACGGCATAGTTGCCACCGCTGAAAAACACGCCGCCGTCGCCGCCGGGATAGCCGGCCCAGAAATCGGCTGTCAGGTCGCCGTCGATATCGACGCCGGCGGCCACGTCCATCCCTAAATGATCGTCGGCCGCCCGCCCCAGGGTATGAGTAAAGTCTGCGATGGTATCTGCGGTATTCAGGGCGTCATAAAGGTAGACTTTCCCTGCCTCGGCCTGCCCGATCCGGAACCCATAGGCCCCGACCAGCAGGTCATCGGACCCGGCGTTGTCGACGTTTCCCGCGGCCAGCGCATACCCAAAATACGACCCCTGAACCTCCCCGCCGACAACGTAGTCGAATATCGAATCAGGACTGGTGCTTCCGTAGAAGATATAGACGCGGCCGAGATTGAGGGTTAGGTCATCGAAACTGTAAGCCCCCACCGCAATATCGCCTTTATTATCCGCGTTGAAGTCACCCCCGGTAAGCGCATACCCGAACCGTTCGCCATCGGTAGTACCGGCCAAGATGAGATCCGTCACGGTATCCGGCGACGATCCCCCGAAATAGACCGACACCGCGCCAGCATCGGTATAGGCGCCATAATCAACCTTATAGGCGCCGACGGCAAAGTCGTCGATGCCGTCGCCGTTGAAATCGACGTCGCCAGTCACGGCCGTGCCGAAGTAGTCCAGGTTGCCCGGGCCGAACAGAGCCAGGTCGACCATCGTATCCGGCGATGGTCCGCCCAAAAAGACATACGCCGCGCCGGCCCGCATGGCGATATTCGAGTAGAACGGCGCCCCGACGATAAGGTCGGAATAGCCGTCATTATCAACGTCACCGGCGTCAGCCAGCGCCGCGCCGAAAAACGACCCATCCGGGCCGATTATGGTCATGTCGGCGATATTGTCAGCCGAGGGCCCGCCGAAAAATATATAAATTTTGCCTGACGAGGTCCCGCCCGCATCCGAGGCGGGCGCGCCGACGATATAATCGTCGAACCCGTCGCCGTTAAAATCGACGACCCCCACGGCGTCGCCGAACTGGTCACCGGCTGCCTCTCCATTGATGGCGTAGCGTTTTTCCAGGCCGAAAACTGAACCCGCCGTAAGCAGAACCAGGCCGCTCAGTGCAAGCGAAGTGATGATCTTTGGCATAGTCTTTTGCATCGGCCGACGGACCTCCCTGACTTCTGGCTCCCGGCGCCGACTCTCCTTGTCATTCACCTCTTATTCTTATCGTCAGGACCAATCTAATAAAACAGGTCTTAACAGAAAGCTCTTTTGTGTCAAATTCTTACTGTACGCTGGGTAATATAGCGGATCATGGCAAGAAACACGCAAACAATTCCGGACTGCCTCTCAGCCAATCCCCTTGCCTCTCGCCCTTGACATTCGCCTGCAAAGTGACATATTTATCAACAAGCAGGGGATCGTCGAGGTCACAGCGACGACGATCACGGAGCCAGCCTTATCTTCAGCAAAAGAGGCTCGACATGACCGGCCAACAGTCCGATCGATCCGGTAAACGTATCATAGCCGTAGCCGAAATCGGCGTCAATTACATTTTCCATCTGGTCGCCTGCGCCCGCGTCGGATTTGACAGCAATTATGCCGACCGCTATCAGGATTCGGTGGCGGCCGATGACCTCGCGTTTCTGAAAAACCACGGCGATCGGTTGACATTCGGCGGCGGGTCGGGCGGAGATTTGGTCGACATTCTGATCGGGATGCCGGCCTGCCTGAGACTCAATTCCAAGTCGGATTTTGAGCGCTATTACGCGCATCTTCTTGAGGGATGTGCCCATGATAACTTCGCCGGCTTTTTGACCGATTTTGCCGAGCCGATCAGGAAATTGAAAGACTGGTGGAGCGCGCCCGACAACCAAGGTCTCCGGCAGCTGATCCCGCACCGGGAAATCATCGGGGGGTTGGGTGAGATTACACTCCGTAATTATGATACCCATGTCACATCGGTCTGGCCGGTCGAACGACCCAAGCTCGAACGCGTCGCTTCGCGGATCAACGATGCCTTTGACCGGATTGATCGGATCGGACAATGGGAAAAACTGGTCGGCCGCATTTTCAAATATGACGCGTACAATATTGTCCTTTGCAGCGCAATTCAGAACGGCCCCAACGCCAACTCGATTGGCTACGACCGGGTGGTCTTCTACCACGACTGGAACATCAGAGAAACGCTGGAGTTTATTTCGCATGAAGTCGGAACGCATCTTTTGATCGATGACCTGAAACGGGCGCTGGCATTGAACCGGTACGAATTCCCCGCCCTCTATGAAGCATACGAGTGCCTGGCCTATCACTATAATGCGCGGCTCCTCGGGGAAGATAGGCTGACCTACCATCGACGGATGCACAATTTCCGGCTGGATGGGTACCTAACGACATATGGCGGCATTCACGACCGCGACCCCGAAATCGACGCCTACGACCTGCTGTTGAGCGGACTGAAAATCATGGCCAGGGAATAGGCTTCCGGCGGCCCCAATTTTGGCTGTCCCAAAGGTGCCTCAAGGACCGCAGGGCCACAATCCGGCTTCGCCGGATCAAGACCCTGCGGAACAGACTATTACGAATATTGAGCGTATGAGACGACCTCGGCAGGTCCATAACCGCGACGGAATATCAGTAGTTGACATTGGCGTAATATACCGTACAATTGAAAGCTCTACCGGGAACGAAGGTTTCGCTTTGAATCAGGATGCAAAAATGCCATCTTGAGGGTGGCGCAGCAAGCAGAAGGCACGACAGCGGACTAAGTATAGTCAGCAGGCGAACAGGATAAAAAACTATGGCAAAACCAGTTACGACCAGTTCGGGAATTAACATTCCGGTGGCCGTTGCCCCTCGGCACGTCACTCATCCGGAACCGGGTGTGTACCCGTTCACGCGCGGCATTTACCCAGAAATGTACCGCGGCCGGTTCTGGACGATGCGCCAATATGCCGGCTACGGCACCGCCAGGGAAACCAATGAGCGTTATCGCTACCTGCTCAAGTCGGGGCAGACCGGTTTGTCGGTGGCCTTTGATCTGCCGACGCAGATCGGGTATGACTCGGATCATCCCCTGGCGAAAGGCGAGGTGGGCAAAACCGGCGTGGCCATTGACACCATCGACGAC
>Ga0315277_10006073_pt1 | contig 15884 bp, 15 predicted proteins | sample YL17G05_15_MG_FD_203695 | JGI IMG/M metagenome (GOLD analysis project Ga0315277, IMG submission 203695) | Sediment microbial communities from Yellowstone Lake, YNP, Wyoming, USA - YL17G05_15 | ecosystem: Environmental > Aquatic > Freshwater > Lake > Sediment | place: USA: Wyoming | collected...
GCCCAGCGATCCTCGCCGCTCAGTTGGCGGTCGCGGGCTTGGCGCTCCACGTCGTACAGCAGGCGGATGTAGGCCAGCAGGACCATGGAACGCACGTAGCCCGAGTAGGCGTCGGCCTGGAGAAACCCGTGGAACTCCCGGAGGAACGCATCCGGCCCTTCCCGGCTGCGATCGGGGGTGTAGTCGTAAACCGTGTCGGGATGGTTGCCGACGTAGGTCCAGATCCGGCCGGTGCGCGTTCGTGGCAGTGCCGGATCCAGCACCGGCACCGGAGTGTCGTCGGTCTGGACGGCCTTCGACTCCAACACCCGCTGCTTCATCAGTTCGTAGAGCGGGCTGACCAGATCGGCCGACTGCCGCATCCAGTCGCACATGGTCTGGCGCGATAACTCCACGCCCTGACGCTGGTAGATCTGCTGCTGACGGTAGAGGGGAAGATGATCGCCGTACTTGCTGACGGCCACCTGGGCCAGCAGCCCCGGCCCCGGCAGTGCGGGCACTGCCGCTGGTGCTCACCCAGATCGAAGACCACCCGCCGCCGTTGGAGCGACTCCGGCAGGCGCTGCCGGCCATGGCCCTTGCGCGTGGGCGCCGGCGCCGTGCTGGCTGCCGGCGGCGCGGGCGGGGTGTCTGGCTGGACGGGCGGGGTGGTCTGGTCTTTGCCGGCGCTGACCAGCGCGGCGGCAAACAGGAACAACTGGTTCTCATCCACCCGCTCGCGCTTCTGCCCGTAGCGCCAACGCAGCAACTGCTCCAGCAGGTGCTGCACGGGCCTGAGCCGGCGCTCCTTGGCGTCCAGTTCCTCCAGCAGAGCCACTACCATCTGCCGCAGGGTGGCCGGATCTTCCGGCAGACTGTGGCGGTCAATCTCCATGGCTGTGCTGGGCCTGGGCCCGCTCGGCCCGCTCCAGTTCCACCGCCAGATCCACCCACTGGTTGACCAGCTCGCGGAAGCGCTTGTAGTGGGCAACCTTCCGGTGCATCTGGTCCACCTGTTCCGGCCGGACGAAACGGGTGCTGCTGTGGCCGCGCCAAGTGTAGCTGAGCTGGTAATAGGGCCCGTGCTTGCGGGGGTCCTTGGGGTGTTTGCAGCGGCAGCCCGGCCAGTTCCTCGTTTTGCTCCCCTTTCATCGCCACCGCCGGCAGGCAGTAGCGCTTGCGGGGCCGGCCCTTGCTCAAATCGATGCCCTCCAGCAGCAGTCCCAATTCCCAGGCCGCGATCTCCCGGCGCCCCGTCTCGGCGAACGGAAACTGAAAGGTGCCGGCATCCAGCCGCTTGTACCAGATCGCCCACCCGTCCCGGTCCCAGTACAGAGTCTTCAGCCGGTCGGTGCGCCGGTTCGAGAACACCAGCAGATGCCCCGAGAAGGGATGGCAGCCGATGATATGTTCGGCCATCATGGACAGCCCGTCGAAGGAGCGGCGCAGGTCGCAAGGGACCGTGCACAGATACACCCGGATGGCGGCCGGGAAGCTCAGCATCCCGGCCGCTCCTCCCCCGCCAGCACGGCCCGCAAGGTCGCCTCATCGACGCCCCGGTGGATGCGCAGCCGGCGTCCGTCGCCGAGCACCAGCTCGATGCCGGCGTCCGTGGCTCCCGGTTCCTGGCTGACCAGGGCGAAGCTCGGGGGTCCGCCGTGGGCGCCGGGCTTCCGGGCCGTCCGCGGCTGCCCGGTCTCCTTCAATCGGTGCTGCCACCAGTAGAACTGGCTCACCTTCAGCTTCCGCACCCGGCAAAACTCTCGGATCGACACTCCGCCCCGTGCCGCTTCGCGAATCGTCCTCTGCCAGTGACGCGCCTTGTCCGCATCCTGCTTCCTGCTCATCTGACATCCTCCTCGGGCTGCCGTCCATCTGCGCGCACATGGAGCGCGCCTTGGCAACTCAAGGCGAGTATGAACGGTTATCTCAAAACGCGGAAGATGGGTTCACCGGACGGATACGAAGAACTACGCCTCGCACGTGAACGCGAGTTTTCCGGGGCTGCTGAAGACGGTCTTTCGCCTGCTGGGAATGCCGCCGCTGAACTTGTTCGACGCCACGGCGTCGGACCTGAGCGACTGCTTCACCGATCAGCCCGATTTCTCGGCCTACCATGTGCTGCCGATAGACCCGCGGCTGTTCGACCCCGCCTAAGCCAGGGAGCCGCTGGACCCTCCTCCCTCCCCGCGCCTGGACGACCCGGCGGTGCTTCAGGAGCAGCACCGGCGGCGCTGATTCCTACATGTCCGCCAGCGCCGCCATCAAGGCGCCCTTGGCGGTCGAGTACAGCGGGTCGGGGGCCAGGGTGACCTCCGAGACCGCCAGCGGGAAGTCGCTTTCTTGCAGCGCGCGCTCGAAGCGGTCGCGGAAACCCTGAGGCAGCGCGCTTCCTCCGCTGAGCACCAGCGGCACCGGCCGATCCAGCTTGGGCAGATTCCGGGCGGTGGAAAAGGCTTCACGCATGGCCCGGATGAGGCTCTCGATCAGATCGTCGTAGTAGACCGCCAGGGCCTGGTGGATTTTGCCCTGGGGCTTGCCGTTGAAGCTGAAAGATTGCTCCTTCAGAGTGCGCACGCGGGTGGTCACTTCGCCGGTGACCGAGGCCGCGCTGGAGTCCACGAAGTCGCCGGCCTTGAGAATGCTGAAGGCTATCACGGGCACCGAGAGGTAGGCCAGGCAGACGTTGCACATGCCACCCCCGCAACTGATGCCGATGCCCGTGTAATTGGTGGACTCCAGCTCGGCATAGACCACGGCCAGGCCCTCGGTAATGCTGCGCAGGTCGTAGCCCAGCTCGCCCAGGATCTGCCGGATGGCGGCCTCATGGTATTTCAGGCCGTCGTCGGAACCCAGCGGCGTGGCCGGTATGCTGAAACAGAGCTTGTGTCCCTGTCGGTCTCCCGGGCCAGCCAGGTTGGCGATGATCTGACGGACCAGGGCCAGGTTGTCGGGCTCGCTGGGATTCAAGGTGCCGTTGAGCATGGGGCGGCGAGTCTCCAGGTGGAAGAAGTCGGCGAATTTCTCCGACTCGTTGCCAAAGACGATGATCTCCTGCCCCTGGACGGTGTGCGGGATGCTTTCCTTCTTGAGTACCCGCTGGGTCAGCCTGGAAAACGGAATGATCACGAAGGCATTGAGATGGGCCTGGAATTCAAACTTGTTCTGAACCCGCCGGGCCAGGACAATGCGGCTGGTGCCGATATCCAGGCCGATTCGGGATTTCTGTTCGGTATCGCTCATGGCTTGTTCTCCTCAGCGGCGGCACGCGCTTCCAGCGCCGCCCGATATCTCTGGTTCAAGGCCGCCCGGTAGCGTTCCAGCGTGACCCCTCGCGCGGCGGCCTCCAGCCAGATCTGCTCTTCGGCCCGCAGCAGTCCCGCCCGCAGACCGGGGCCTGCCGATTCCAGAAAGCGCGGGTCGTAGCTGAAGCCAAACAGGCCCAGACTGGGAAGCGGCTGGTCATAGTTGTCCGGGAGGCCCAGCTCCCGGAAGGGGAAGCTGGCCGCCCAATCGGTGTGGTAGCCGATGCGGAAATTGCGGGCGTTCACCGAAACCTGGGCGTGCGTGACGCAGTTCTCTGCCGGGATCCAATACTGGCTGCGCAGCATCTCGGCCAGCACTTTGCCGGAATACACCTGCGTGGAGTTGACGGGGCGGGACCCTGCACCGGGCCTGCTCTGAGCTTCGAAGCAGACGCCCAGAAAGCTGGCATTCAGGTTCAGGTAGATCCATTCGGGATCCGCCCACACGGACTGCCCGGCGTGGTCGGCGCTATCGGTTTCCTCGACCACGCGGTACACCCGGCCAAAGCGGTCGATCACGAAGTGATACAGGCCGTGCGCACGAGCGTAGGCCAGCAACCCCAGGCCCTGGCGTTTCAACTGCCCGGTCTGGTCCGGCTCGAAGGCCGCCAGTTCGCTTTCGGAGGTGTGGAAGACGATTCCAGCCGGGTCGGCGCGCCAGCGCCCGCGCAGGTCCCCGCCCCCAGCTCGAGCGAATGCCCGATACAGGCGTGGCCGGCTTGAGGTGCGGAACTCGTTTTCGATGCGCAGCCCGTTGCTGTAAAGCTCCAGGCCGGCGGTCTGTTCCACCAGCCACACCTTCGGGAACTCTTGCGCAGGCGACGGCGGGGAAGTTCGCGGCGACCGCGGAGGGCTGCCCGCGTCGGACACGGATCGGACCAGGGCGAAAAACAAAACCACCCCCAGGACGGTGCGGCGGATTCCTCGCGCCGAAGACCCGCTCCAGAAGCTGGTCCGGCCCGGTGCGCTGGTCCGGCCCCGCGCCATGGCGCGCCGCAGAAACTTGAGCCGCCTCACGGAGTCGCCAATCCGCCCGGCGCGCCTCATAACCTGGCACGCGACCTCCTGGCTTGGGAACTGCCCGTAGTCGTACATGGGTGGCCAGTTGTTTGATCGGGTGTTTTTTCCCCAAACTTGAGGCCCCAATCTTTAATCCCTTGCAACTGCGCCGGTTCGGGCCTAGAATCAAACCATACGATAAGATTGTGGGTAGTGGTTTGGAGGAGGGCTGGCCCATGGCGAATCTGGAAAAACACAAGACAAATCCCCTTCAGGAATGGCTTGCGGACGAACTGAGCGAGATCCCCGCGCAGCCTCGCGGCTCGCGCGTGCTGGGAACTCACCTCAAGAAACCCAAGGCCGCGGTCTCACGGAAGTTTCGGCCGGTTGTTGGAAGCCAACCGGAGCCCAAGCTGGAACCGGCGCAGGTGCGAGAGGCGGCTCCTCCCCCCAGAAGCGAGGAGAAGCATTCGCAGGCCAGTTCGCGGGAACACCTGTTGAAATCCGAGCGTCTACCCAACCTACGAGCCCCGATTACCTACAAGACCGCACCGCCCTTGCGGGTGTCTGTCGCCAAGCCGGCCACACGCGCAATCCGGACGCCTGCCCGCCGCGCCGCGCCAGGCAGAACCATCCGGTAGACCCCCCGCAAAAAAATCTCTTGCTTTTTGTGCGGGGATATGTTACATATTGTAACGGTACAATGTTTAACACGATTCGGCCCCGCAAGCCGCTCAGCCCTCTCGAACACCGGGTGATGGATTTGGTCTGGTCGCATGGCCCGGTTACGGCCGAAAGCGTCCGGGAGGCCTTGGCCTTCCAGCGACCTTTGAAAGACTCGACGGTGCGCACCATTCTCCGCCGGCTGGAACAGAAAGGATATCTAAGCCACGAGGTGGAAGGCCGGACCTATCTCTACTGCGGCCTGGAGGCTCCGCAGAAAGTGGCGGTCGGAGCCGTGCGCCAGATCATCGACAGCTTCTGTGGCGGCTCGGTCGAGCAACTGCTGGTCGGGATGGTGGACAACGAGGTCCTGGATGGCCGCGAACTCGAGCGATTGGCGCAAAAGATCGCGCGGCGGCGGGACCGGAAGGGAGATTGAGTATGCTATGGCTCGTTGATTACAGCCAGCGTCTGATGGCTCATGTTGCGGATGCTTCCGTGCGGTCGCTCTGCCTGGCGCTGGCCGCGTTGGTCTTGATGTGGGCTTCCCGCGTACGCTCTGCCTCGGTGCGACACGCCGTCTGGACGGCGGCGCTCTGCGGGATGCTGCTGCTGCCGTTGTTGAGCCCTTGCCTGCCGTTTATCCCGCTGCGGATTCTCCCGGCCGCTCCGGCGGGGACGCCGGTTGTGCAGCCGAGTGTGATTCTGCCCGGGCCGCCGGCAGCGTTTGCGGATCGTCCTGCTCCCGCGCCGAAGCGCCAGGCTGGTCTGCCGTACTGGCCACTGGCCGCCTGCGGGGTGTACCTGGCGGTTGGCCTGGGGTTTTTGGGGCGTCTGGCGCTCGGGTTTGCAGGGACCCGGCGGCTGGTGCGGCGGGCCCGCCTGGTCGAGGACGCCAGAGCGGCATCCTGTCTGGAGCGCCAGGGCTGGCGTGTGCCGAGCCTGCGCGAGTCAGACTCGGTTGCCGTCCCCCTGACGACCGGCTGGCTGCGCCCGCAGATCCTGCTGCCGCGGGACTGGCGGAGCTGGGACGAGGTGAAGCTCCGCGCCGTTCTGGCGCACGAGCTCTCGCACGTCCGCCGGGGGGACTGGCTGATCGCGGTCCTGGCGTCCCTGAACAAGTGCCTGTTCTGGTTTCATCCTCTGGCCTGGTGGCTGGAGCGGCAACTGCTGAGTCTGGCCGAACAGGCCAGCGACGATTCCTCGATTCTGGCCACCGGCGACCGGCAGCAATACGCGCAGGTGCTTTTGGACGTCGCCACGGCTTTGGAAGGCAAGCGCGGGCGGCTGGTGTGGGAGGGCGCAGCCATGGCCAGATCCCGGCAGGTCAGCCGGCGAATTGATAGCATTCTGGACCTGGGCCGGACGGTCTCCTCGGGACTGACCAAGCGGGGATGGGCGATGCTGGCGTTGTGCGGTGTTCCGCTGCTCTACGGCGCGGCGGCCGTGCAGTTGGAGCGGACCCCGGCAGTTGTCCAGGCGCCTACGACAGACTTCGAGCTACTGGCGGAAGGGCAACGCCTGACGCCCCAAGAGGCTGAAAACATCGAGGCGCACCTGAAGACCTTTCCGGAGGATCTGACGGCGCGCGCCAGGCTGATCGGCTACTATAGCGCCTTTGTGAACGCCGCTCGCCAGCGCCGGCTCGATCACGTCTTCTGGCTGATCGAGCACCATCCGGAATCCTCTCTGCTGAGCTCTCCGTCGGCAGCCATCTGGCGCTGGAACGATCAGGCGGACTACGAGCGCGCCAAAGCGCTGTGGCCGGTGCAGACGTCCCGCTACGGGCGGGATACACGGGTGCTGGGCAACGCCGCGCACTTCTTCGCGTTCACAGACCCGGTAACGGCAGAGGACTTGCTGAGACGCGCCCGGCAGCTCGAACCCAACAACACCTTCTGGGCCGAGCGCTTGGCAATCCTCTATGCCAGGAGCTTCTGGCTCGGCGGGTTCCCTGACCAGGCCGCCTTCGCGAGCCGCGCCCGGACCGAGCTGGAGATTTCCAGCGACGCGGCCCTGGTAGGGGCCGCCGGCCAGATTCTCTCGGGCGGTGCGCCTGCTCCGATGCGCGAGTCGGTCCTCGAGCTGGCCGAGCGACTGCTGAAGAAGGCGCAGACACTGGAGCCGGCTAATCCCCGGTGGGCGGAAAGCCTCAAGCGACTGGCGCAGGCGCGCGAGGGGAAACCCACCGCTCCCCAGGTGCGCGCCGAAGCCCTCGCCCCCGACAGAATCCGCGTGGGGGGCAACCTCCAGGCCTCCAAACTGGTCACGCAGGTTCCGCCCGTCTATCCGCCGCTGGCCAAGCAGGCCCGCATTCAGGGTGTCGTCCGGTTCCAGGTGACGAGCGGCCAGGACGGCCGTGTTCTGGATGTGCAGGTTGTGAGCGGCCACCCGCTGCTCATCCCAGCCGCCCAGGAAGCTGTGAAGCAGTGGGTCTACCGGCCCACCCTGCTCAACGGCCGGGCGGTCGAGGTGGTCACGATCGTGGATGTGAACTTCACCCTGAGTCCGGAGGCCGGGCGCGCGGAAGCGCAGCCCCTGGCGGCTGAACCGCCGGCGGCGGCATCGTCTGCGCCGTCCGGCGCCCCTCAGAGAGTCCGCGTAGGCGGCAACATCCAGGCTGCCAAGCTCGTCAGGCACGTTCGGCCGGCCTATCCTCCGCTGGCCAGACAGGCACGCATCCAGGGTATGGTCCGGTTCACTGTAATCATTGGAACGGACGGCCGCGTGGAGAACATGCAGTTGGTCAGCGGCCACCCGCTGCTGGTTCCCGCCGCGCAGGAAGCTGTGAAGCAGTGGGTCTATCAGCCCACCTTTCTGAACGGCCGCGAGGTCGAAGTTCTCACACAAGTTGATGTTGCGTTCAGCTTGAGTGAGGGAAACCCGGGCACACAGTAGTCCACGACCAGGACAACGCCGTCACCAGGGTGCGGGTGGCGGCGGTTGAGCGGCCGCGGGCTTGAGCAGGCCGCGAAAGGCCGGCGCCAGCAGTGGCGGGGCCACCAGCGTGGTGGCCACCGCCATGAATACCACCACTCCGTAGACGGGCTGGGAAATCACTCCCATGCCCAGGCCGATTTGCGCCACCACCATGCCCACTTCCCCGCGCGGGACCATGCCCACCCCGATCCGGATCGCATCCGTTCTCCCCAAACCCGCAGCCCCCAGCCCGCAGCCGATGAACTTCGACACGATGGCCGCCAGAAGGATCACCACCGCCAGCAGCACCGTCGAGGGGTTGGCCAAGGCCCGCAGATCCAGATGCAGGCCCAGGCCCGCCAGGAAAAAAGGCACCAGCAACTCAGCCACTCCTTGGGACAGGTCGGAGACGCGCGTTTCGACGCTCTCCGAAAGAGCCATGCCCGCCAGAAACGCGCCCACGATGGCGGCCACCCCGATGTAGATTGCCAGCGCCGAGAGGCCGAACAGCAGGCAGATCGACAGAACAAACTGGGCTTCCCCTCCGCGCAGCTTGTCCCCCAGATGGGGAATCAGGCGCCCCATCGTCCGGGTGCCCCACACCGCCACGATTACCGTGAAACCGGCCGCCAGCAACGCAGTCAGCGCCAGTTCCGCGACGTTGAACCTTCCCCGGGCCACGCTCGAGACCAGGGCCAGAACCAGCAGGCCCAGCACATCGTCGATCACCGCCGCGGCCAGAATGATCTGGCTGGCCCGGGCTTCGAGCAGCCCCTTGGTCGAAAGCACCCGCGCCGTAATCCCCACGCTGGTGGCCACCATGGCGGCCCCGGTGAAGATCGCTTCCACTTGCGGGGCGCCCCAGGCCCGCAGGATCCCCCAGCCCATGAAGAACGGCACAATCACGCCCACCGTGGCCACCAGGGTGGCGGTGCCACCCACTTTCATCAGCTCGGAGGCTTTCACCTCCAGCCCCACCCGGAACAGCAGGAACATCACGCCCAACTCGGAAAGCGTCCGCAGCAGATCGTTGGGAGCGATCCATCCCAGCACACTGGGGCCGATCAACACGCCCGCCAGGATTTCGCCCACGATGCCGGGCTGCTTCAGCCGCTCCGAGACCTCCCCCAGCAGCTTGGCGGCGCCAAAAACCAGCAGCATCGCCAATGGGGCATTGATGATCTCCGCGCCGCCTGCCATAGGTTGATTCTAACGTGGCGGGCTCGCAACGCGTCGCAGCCGCGACCAGTCAGGAAATGATCTTCTTGCGGACGGCGCACAGCGCGATCTCGGCTGGTGCTCAGCGCGGCGCGCCGCGGGCTGGTGCAACAACCCCTCAAAAATACGCAATCCACCGTATAGTAATCCCCCCGGTATCACCGTATAATTGCTCACCGGGTGAGGGTGAGTGCATTGCTATCGAGGGGGAGGCGCGTCCTCCCGCTGTGGATCCTGACACTGCTCCTTTTGGCGGGCTTGGCCGTCCTGCCTTATGTGGTCGTCCTGGGTCAACCGTTCATCGCGGATGACTACGTCCAGATTGCGCTGGGCCGGCAGTATGGCCCGGTTTCCGGATGGACCGCGCTGGCCAGTGACATCCTGTACCGCGCCCGGGCGACCTCTCTGGTCCTCACCTACTGGACCGAGCGGTTGTTCGGGTTTTCGCCCCTGCCCTTTTACGCCACCGCGATCCTGCTCCACGTTTTGAACACCTGGCTGGTTTTCGCGCTGGGTTTGCGGCTGGGAATCGGGCGGCGGATGGCCCTGTGCGCCGCGGCCTTTTTTGCGGTCTATGAGGGACACCAGGAAGCGGTGATGTGGTACGCCTCGCTGCCGGAACTGCTGGTGTTCTTCTTCTCGTTCTCGGCCCTACTCCTTTGGTCGTTGTGGCTGAGTTCCAGGCGCGTCTGGTACTATCCCGCGGCGTTGATTTGCTTCTGCCTGGCCCTGATTTCCAAGGAATCGGCAGTTGTGGTGGTCCCGCTCATGTTCCTGACTGCCTGGAAGAAACGGCCAGCCTGGCTCTGGGTCGCGCCCTTCGCGGTGCTGGCCATGGGCTACGCCGGGATGACGTTCGCGGGACACGATCGCCACCTGCACTTCAACGACGCCGGAACCTTCTCACTGGCCGCCCCGTTCTGGATCACGCTCTCGAACAGCTACGCGCGCCTGATGTGGTTCTGGGGCCTGCTCAGCCTGCTGGCGCTGCTAGTCTGGCGCACTGCCAGGTCTCACCGCGTCGTGGCATTTGCCGCAGTTTGGATCGTGATCGCCTTTCTGCCTTACAGCTTCCTGACTTACATGCCGCGTGTGCCCAGCCGTCATACCTACCTGGCCAGCGCCGGCCTGGCCTGGATGGTGGGGGCCGGCTTGCTGGTGTTCTGTCGGCGCTTTGAGCGCCCAAACCGCTGGCCCGCCTACGCTCTGGCTGCCATAATCCTGGTCCACAACTGCGGCTATATCTGGGTCAAGAAGAGAGCGCAGTTCCTGGAACGCGCTGCTCCCACGGAGGTTCTGGTCGATTTCGTGCGCCAAGCTGGGGGGCCGGTGCGGGTGCGTTGCTTTCCATACGCTCGTGAAGTCGCGGAACTGGCCGTGCAAATGAGATTGGGCAAGCCGCCCGTCAGCCTGGTCTGGGCCGAGACTGGCAGCCGCTTCTCCCCGGCGTGTTTGGAGGAAGACCGCGCGCTCCCGCTGGAAGCCTCTGGCCCCGGCTCCTCAGCGGAGGCCGCCAACTAGCGTGCCGGTTTCGCCGGAGCCTGTTCCCAAAATCTGCGGGTGGTTGCCGCGGGGAATAGCCGATATTCCGCAGGATCTTCTCCGGTCTGCCCCGTTCAGACGGATTGCTCGGACGCGCCTACGTCCTCGGAAAATACAGAACTTACCGGATAGCAGCCGGTGGAAGTCCAGGCGAGAATCAGTGTTTGAGAGTTCTGAAAGAAACCGACTTTGAGAAAGCGGTTGACTGACGTGCCTATGGCAAAGCACCTTTCGCTCAGCGTTTTCTTCCCGGCGTACAACGATGCGCCGTCCCTGCCGGCACTGATCAAGAAGACTTTCACCGTCTTGGACCGGCACGTCGAGGACTATGAAGTGGTCATTGTCAACGACGGCAGCTATGACAACACGGCGCAGGTGCTGGAGGAACTTCAGCAACAGTTTGGGCCAAGATTGCGAGTGATTACACACGCCAAGAATCGGGGCTACGGTGGAGCGCTACGCAGTGGCTTCCAAGCGGCGCAGAAGGAATGGGTCTTCTATACAGACGGGGATGGCCAGTACGATGTGGGTGAGCTGCCCGGCCTGCTCGCGAAGGTCAGCCCGAATATTGGGCTGGTCAACGGATTCAAGCTGGAGAGGCGGGACCCGCGGCACCGCATCTGGATCGGCGGCCTGTACAATGCATTTGCGCGCGCCTTGTTTCGAATCCGCATTCGGGACATCGATTGCGACTACAGGCTGATTCGACGGGACTTGGTGAACGATCTCGAACTCGCCTCAACGAGCGGGACGATTTGCGTAGAACTGGTCAGAAAGCTGGAGTTGAGCGGGCGCGGCGTGGTCGAGGTCGGGGTCCACCACTATGCCCGGCTCCACGGCAGATCCCAGTTCTTTCGTGTGCGGTCCCTTCTCACGACGTTTTCGCAGCTCGTCCGGCTTTATCTCCGCCTGGTGATAGCTCCCGCCATTTCGAGGGCGCCTGCCCGCAGTTCACCACTCGCCACCAAGCCGGTGAGACAGTGCCCACTCCCCGGAGAGGGGGATTGAGTCCACGGTTCAGGAAATGATCTTCTTGCGAACGGCGTACAGCACGATCTCGGCGGTGTTGTGCAGGTTGAGTTTCTGCATGAGGTTGGTGCGGTGTGTCTCGACCGTGTAGGGGCTGAGGTCCAGCAGCGCGGCTACCTCTTTGTTGGACTTTCCCTCCGCCAGAAGCTGGAGGATCTGCTTTTCGCGGTCAGTGAGCAGTTCGTAAGTGTCCTGAAGGCCCCGTTGCTGGAGCTGCCGCAGGTAGTCCCCCAGCAGAGCCTGGGCAATGACCGGACTGAAGAACGGCCTGCCCTGGGCCACCGCCTGGACAGCGCGCAGCAGATCCTCCTCGGCGGAATCTTTCAGCAGGTACCCCTTTGCCCCGGCCGTCAGAGCCCGCATGAGATAGCTCTCGTCGGAATGCATGCTCAAGATGATGATCCCGATGCGCGGGTTGCGCTTCACGATCCGGGCAGTAGCATCGATCCCGTTCCACTGGGGCATGGCGATATCCATGATGACGATATCGGGTTCCAGCGTCTCGGCCAGGTGCGCAGCCTCCCTGCCGTCGGCAGCCTCGCCGACGACTTCCAGATCCGGCGCGCGCTCCAGCAGCAGGTGCAGTCCCTTGCGCACCAGGCTGTGATCGTCAGCCAGCAGGATGCGTATCTTCTTCACGAGACCTCCTGCGGCGGCAGCGGGATTCCCACCCGGACCAGCGTCCCTTTTTGGGGCTGCGAGAAGATGGCCAGGGATCCTCCCAATTCCCGCACCCGCTCTTCGATGCCGATCAGGCCCAGGCCGCTGGATCTGTTCTCGGGCGCGAAGCCGACCCCGTCGTCCTGAATCGTGAGGGAAAGCTGGCTCTCGCTGCCGTGGATCGCGACGCGGACACTCTTCGCGTGAGCGTGGCGGGCGCAATTGGTCAGAGCTTCCTGAACCACCCGGTAGACGCAGGTGCGATGGCTGTCCGGCAGCCTGTCCAGCGCACCGTCCATCTCGAGGTCGACCGGAACACTGCTGCGCCGGGAGAACTCGCGGGCCTGCCACTCGACGGCCGGCGCCAGCCCGAAATCATCCAGCATGGAGGGCCGCAGGCCCATAGCCAGGTCGCGCACCACGTGCATGGTTTGTTCGGCCAGTTGCTTGGTTTCCCTCACTCCTGCCCGGAACGTCTCGCCGGGCCCTCCGTGCAATTGCTCGAGGCTTCCCAGTTCCATGCGCAAGGCCGTCAGCATCTGACCGACCTGGTCGTGCAGCTCGCGCGAGATGGACCTGCGCTCCTCCTCTTGGGCTTTCACCAGTTGCAGCGAGAGGCGGCGCAGCTCCTGCTCAGCGCGTTCGGTCCGCCGGCGCTGCTCCCCGGCGCGCCGTTCCAGCCGGGAGATCCGCAGCATGCTGGCCGCGGCCACCAGGACTCCCAGACTCAAGGCAAGGACCAGCATCTTGGTCTGATGGCTGCGGAATTCCGTCCGGCTCTGGCTGATCCTGCGCTGCTGATTCCTGAAATTGGCGTCCCGCAGTCCTGCGATCTCGTCGGCGATCGAGAGGACCGCCTGGCGGCGCGGCAGAACCTCTCTCCGCAAGTACAGGTAGCTGAGGGCCATTTTCTGCTGGGGAGTCCACGTGAAGATCGGTTCCCTAGTGTTCCAGTAACCGTCGAGCTCAGCGCGAAGGCGTTGGCGCAAAGCCGGCTCTTCAGAACCCATCAGGCGGTCCAGTTCGCCGAGGTTCTGCATCATGCTGGATCGAACCTCGAGCAGTTCTCTGCGGTGCCGGTCGGCGGTCAAATGGGACGGGTCGAGCAAGAAATCCCGCACCAGCATCCCGGAAAGAGACATGGACGAGCGAATTTCATTCAGGATCTGCTCGCTGCGGAGGTAGGACTGATGAGCGGCCAGGATTTCCTGATAGATGTGCTCCGCCCGCCGGGTGGCATCGATCGCCAGGATTGCGATCAACACCACCAGAGTGCCGAAGCCAATTCCCAGGATGGGCCAGGTCCGGGATTCCACGATGCTTCCGATTGTAGCGCGCTATAGATGGCTCCAGAGCGACCGTTCGCCCTCGCTTTCCCGGCGGCCTGCCCGTTCTTCGAGGTAGCGCCGGACAGCCTCGCGCCCGCCCAGGCCCAGGGCCAGGCTGGCCGCCAGAACAGCTCCGCCAACCAGCAGGATGAAGGCCGCCAGGAAAATGTTTCGTCCGAAGTCCAGGCGGTCCGCCGCGATGACAACGGCCGCGAAGATAACCAGGGCGCGAACCGCCGCGGCCAGCCGCCGTGGCCAGGGGAGCCCTTCATTGAAGGCCCACACCAGCGTGCTGCGGCCCAGGTATTGGGCCAGCCACAACCCCGCCACCAGGATGGCACCCACGATCACCAGCTTGGGGAAAAGAAACACCACTGCTTCGACCATTCGCGAGGTGACTCGCGAATCGAAGGCGCTCAGGGCGGTCAGCAGACCGGCCAGCAGAATGCTCCAGTACGCCCCGGCTGCCACCAGCGGAGTGACGCGCAGTCTGCCCGATCGCGTCAGCATCGAGGAGATTCCGCTCTGGCGCAGGAAGCGATCCACCGCGATCCCTTTGAAAATCCGGGTGAGGAGCCAGCGCGCTGCCAATGCAATGCCGTAGGCCACCAGCAAGATCGCCAGGCCTGCCAGCAGAGGCGGCAGATAGGTTGTCGTCAGGGCGGAAAGACGCTCCAGCGCTCCCTCCAGCACCTGCCACAAAATGCCAATCATGGTTTTACCTCCGTTTCCGTTCCCGCATCCGAATCCCACTGTGCCAGCAGGTACGGCTTAAGCCTTTCAAAACAAAGACACAGGTGTTCGATGCGTTCTTCGACCTGAACCGAGAACAAACTCTGGGTCTCGAGCACAAACGAAGCCACACGCGCCAGATACAGGGGAGTCAGCGAGCGCAGCAAGTGTCCTCTCTCGACGGGGCGTTTCTTGTGGGCACTGGCGAACTCGCAGATTACGCGCGCCCAGAGCTCGTCTTCCAGATGAAACTGCGGATTTCGGGACGCCTCGCAGCCCAGTTTGCGGATGGCTGCATGGGTGTCGGGCTGGAGGGCCAGCGCCCAGATTTCCCGCAGTTCCTCGCAGCCGCTCCGAAAGGCGTCCAGCATGCGCTCGACGTTCACTTCGATCGGATCCAGTCCCACGTCGAACCGGAACCCGAACAGGTCCACCGGCTGGCTGCCCTCCCTGGCCCGCCAGACCGGCTCGTATTCCTGCATCAACGTGAAGACACTCCCCACCACCTGGTGCAGCATGGCGCTCAGATCGGCGCCCGGATCTTTAGCGTCGTGCAGCTTTGCTCCCAAGAAACTCTGGCAGACCCGGAAGCCCTCGGCGATGGCAATGGTCGTCATCCAGATGTCGATTCCATAGCGGGCCACATCGGTTTCCCAGTCGTCCCGCTCGAGATAGCGCGCAATCAGCCGGGCGGACAGGCCGAAATCGCCGCCAATGGGTTGCCGCACGCGCAGGCCGTAGAGCGCCCTGGTCAGCGGGTAGACGATGCTGTTGGTGATGGTGCCGTCGTATTTGTGACGGTGATAGTACGGCGCCACGAGATCGTAACCGGCATGCAGCACCGGCCGGAGCAGCAGGTCGAACCATTCCGGAGTGATCGAGCGCACGTCGGAATCCACCACTACGCAGGCCTTGGCTTCGAGTTCCTGCGCGATCCGGAAAATCAGCCGGAAGGCGCTCCCTTTGCCAGGAATGCCGTGGTAGGGAAAGGACAGGCGGTGGACCGGCAGCAGCGGCGAGGACAGCAACAGCAGGTGCGCATCCTCGACCTCGGTGGACAAGACCGCTTCGCGCGTGCCATCGGTCGAGCCTCCGTCCGAGTTGACAATCAGCGCCGGGAAGTGCGGGAAATATTTTGCCAGGCCCGCCTGCGCCGCGCGCACCACGTGCGCCACGGTGCGCACGTTGTTGTAGCTGGGAATGCCGATGACGATCTCGGCGTGGCGAACCTCGCGCCCGGCGCCCAGGACATTCTCGGGCAGTGCTGTGGTTGCCATAGGGCAGGTCAGGCTGCCGCGGCGAGCGGGGTGCGCCGGTCGCTTTCCACTGCCTCCAACAGCAGGCGGAAGAACTCCGGGACAGCCGCCAGGACCCGGTTCCAGTTGGGAATCAGGCAGTGGCCGGCCGGGTCCTCGCAGAATTCGATCGCTGCCTGCCGCAGGCTCTTGGCGAAGGTGGCCACGGCCAGTTCTTCGGCGTGCCGGTCGAACACCAGGCCGTTCAACAGCGC
>Ga0315277_10006075_pt1 | contig 15883 bp, 17 predicted proteins | sample YL17G05_15_MG_FD_203695 | JGI IMG/M metagenome (GOLD analysis project Ga0315277, IMG submission 203695) | Sediment microbial communities from Yellowstone Lake, YNP, Wyoming, USA - YL17G05_15 | ecosystem: Environmental > Aquatic > Freshwater > Lake > Sediment | place: USA: Wyoming | collected...
GCCGGACTCGCGTTCGTAGAACACCGGGCCCTCGACGAAACGTTTCCCTGTCGGCTCTGGTTCGGCTGTGCCGGACTAATCCACGCATATCAGACTGATTCGTCGTCGAAGCCGCCTGCACCCAAGGTCGTCTTCAAAAAAAACAACAATGAAGAATTGACGAAAACCTGTTGACAGAGGTCGTTCCATATCAGTGTGCCTGTAAGGCTACCATCCGACCGCTACGACGCCAAGGTGCTGAACAGATCTGGCTGCCCCGAACTGTCTGCCACTTCCTGGTCCTTTGTCCAAAGGTGCGTGTGCGTGTTGTAGCTCCAGCCACGTTCCCTCAGACGCTTCGCGAACTCACGGCGGTCCAACGCAAGGCAGTCCAAGGCGCGTCGGTGCCACATCTCGATGACCAAGCGATTGAACAAAGCCTCGCTGGTGAAACTGCTGTCCCCATTACTGAGGCAGGCTTCAAAGACTTCCGAAAGCACCTCGGCTGATCTGCTATTCGGGGCCCGATCTTTCAATTCCCGCCTCTTTGCAGCTTTCGCCGGTTTGTAGAAGGTAATAATCATTTCGCCCGCAAGAACACTCTCGGAGTTCTTTTTCTTGTGCATCGACCAGATCACGTCGCCTGTCTGCGTGATCGCTGCTTTCAGTTCTGCTCCCCCCTCACTGGCGGTTTCCAAGATTGTGGCGAAGTAACTCACGTCCCAGTGCTGAAAAACGATGGAAAACCACCGATCCGGGCGCAACAGCCGCAAGCAGGTCTTGATACTGTTTGCCAGACTCTGTCTGTAGTGATCTTCTGTGTGACCGAGTTCGCCCCCCACAATGGTTTCACGGCAACGTGTCTCATCGGTAATCGGGAAGCCAAGCCAGTGGTTCCACAGAATCGACAAATCGAGATAGCTTATGAAAGCCCCGTAGGGTGGATCGGTGAAGATGTAATCCACACTATTCGGCTTGAGGATTTCTTCAAGGTCGGCCGCATCGTGAGCCATAATCCGCAGGTCGTGACGGCTGTCAATCGTTCGCGAGCCTTTGGAGAGCGCTTGCCAGTAACTTCGCGTCTGTAGTATCTCTTCTTTGGCGGCCAATACGTTGAGGAATCGACCGTGGAAAGTCTCCCAGATTGGCAACTCCACGCATTGGGAAGCAAGCTTGTACCGATAGATGCTGAAGATACTTGAGCCGCCACGGCTGGGAGCCCGGCCTTTGGCGGAGAGGAAGGTCTTGTTGAGTTTCGCCACCGACGCCGACCATGCAAGTAACAACAAGTCGCGGACAACGGTCGGCGATTCGGCATCAATCGCCTGCTTGATCAAAGCCAGTCCGGCAAGCTGCCGAGGCGTAAACATATCGTGAAAGAATTCCGCATCCGATGTCTTTGGCAATCGGATGTTCTCAGGCAACGGAAGACGCTTGAGCCAGCATTTGGCAACCTCTTCATCCTTCTCGATCTTCCCCAAGGCTTGGGCACATTGCTGCTGCACGCGATGGAACGCTTCACGCAACGGGAGTGTCGAGGAGAGGGTGGTATCTCCAATATTCCTGGCTATGAAGTTGGCAAAAGGATTCAAATCGTTGTGGATGGCGCGTCGTCCCAACAGCATCCCCTCTATGGCAGTAACCCCGGTTCCGCCAAATGGGTCCAAGACCACGTCGCCTTCCAAAGAGTATCGTTCGATATACGCACGCACCACATTTGGCGGTCGCCGCGTGAAATATGGATGAACGCCGTAATGGCGAGCGTCCTGCTGCCGAGCGGCGGGAATCGCATCAAGAATGGGATGGATATTGGCACGATTCATTTAGTGATCCAAATACTCTGCCAAGACAGGCAGATCAATGAAGTCAATATGTTCCGGCGGATTGACAAAATTGTGCGTCATACACAACACCACGGCCCGAGGAAGTTTCGGGTATCGGGTCACTTGGTAGTTGAATCCTTTTGACTGAATCTTGACTTCCACCGGACACGTGTACGTCGGCAAGCCCAAGAATCGGAACCTGCTGTCCAAACAGTCATATCCCGTCCCGAGGTAGGGGCCCAAGTCAAGGCCAAGTTTACTGAGCGCCCCCGCCGTTCGAAGCACGTCGCACTCCAGAATGTTCCTGGCTTCAGGAGCCTGGTGTTCAGATACCACACGGCCTATTTGCGACGCAGCCCAAAGGACATCAGGGGATGACTCCTTTCGCTTCAGGTCGATCTGTCGTCTCCAGAATTTGCTTTGATAATCACGATGGAACGACAACGGTGCAGACACCTTTTCCAGAACTGTTGGCCGCGCCGCCTCCCTCAACCTCACTGAGGTCGGGATAAGGATGAAATGACCATCAGGATGAATGGACACCTCGACCTCGATTTTCTCGAAATCGCGCCCTGCGCGGATTCCATACCAGTATCGAATGGCCTCCCCGATGGACTGATTGCCGCCAGCCTGCTGAATTCGATCGTGCCCGACCTTCCCCCCGACGACTGTCCCGTCTTTGGTAAGCTTGTGGTCCTTATCCACAGCCATAAAGGGACTGCTGGCTATACCATACGGAGTCTGCAACACCACAGGACAGGCTCCACGTTTTCGGAGAAACTCCTTGACATGATCTGATAGGCCATGAAAGAAATACTGTGGGCCTCCTGATGCTCTGCTTTTGTCTTTGGTTTGTTGAAGATGCAAGGCTGCTCTCCGTCCAAGGAGGAACGGGCGACTATGCCCAGTTGCCAGTTTTCATTTCATGCAAGCGCGGTCGCATGTCCTGATCCTTACACCCAATCGGTTTTAAGGGCAGATACGCTGCAATACCGCCATAGGCGTACTCAAGCATGATACTGATCTACCTGCGGCCCGCCAAGTGAAAACACGTCCACTGAACTATCGAGTGAGTTAGAATCCGGGGCCGAACCTGCACGCTCTGTAAATAGGAGGCTGGCAGGAGATATGGCGGCAAGCGACGTCCGGGGTCAACTGACAGTGGAGGAGCGTGGCTTGGCCGCACGCTGTCGCCGTTCGGGCCGAGAATCCTGCGAGGGGTGGTCGCGGACACGATGGTTGGGTGTTGACAATTGGCCCTGGGGTTGGTAGGGTTTCGGGCTCTGTGGACCTGGGGGCTTGCGGGGGTGTCCTGCAAGGACCAGGACTGGCGCATGGGATTCGTCCGGGCCGGAGGTCTGCCATCGCGGCAGGCCGTCGCGTCAGCCTATGGGGGAGACCGCGACAGCAGGACGGTAAGATCGTGATAATGGAAGTAAAACCCTTCAAGGCGTTCCGGTTCAACCCTGAGGTCGTCGGCGACCCGGGCCGGTGCATTGCGCCGCCGTACGACGTCATCGACGCCGACGAGCGGGACGAACTCTACAAAAAGAGCAGCTACAACGTCGTGCGGATCACCAAGGGCAAGACGGCCCCCGCCGACGACGAGCAGCACAACCAGTACACGCGGGCCGCGGAGTACCTGCGGAAATGGATCTCCGAGGGGGCCCTGAAGCAGGACGACGAGGACGCCATCTACGGATACGTCCAGGACTTCGAGCTCAACGGCGTGGCCTTCCAGCGGCTGAGTTTCATCGCGCTGGGCAAGCTGGAGGACTTCGGCAAGACGGTCCGGCCGCACGAGCAGGTCTTTGAAAAACCCATGCTCGACCGGCTGAACCTGCGCCGGGCCACCAGGGCCTATTTCGGCCTGGTCTTCATGCTCTACGAGGACCCCAAAGGTGTGGCGGACAAGGTCATTGAGAAGGCCGCCAAACGGCAGGCGTTGATCGATTTTGTGGACGATCACGGCGTGAGGCACCGGCTCTTTGCCATCACGGCCGATAAGGATATCCAGACCATCAAGAAGATGATGTCGAATAAGAGCTGCATCATCGCCGACGGCCACCACCGCTACACCACCGGCCTGAAGTACATGCAGGAGACCGACGACCCGGCCGCGAAGTACCAGATGATCGCCTTCACCAACACGAGGCAGAAGGGCCTCGTGGTCTTGGCCACGCACCGTATCGTCGGAGGCATCAAGGGCTTTCGGCCCCAGCAGTTCCTTCTGGACCTCAAGAGCCACGGCTTCACCGTGATGAAATTCGGGTCCACGCCGGATGCCGTGGCCAAAGAGCAGGCCAAGCAAGAGATGCTCCGGGCACTGGCGGATATAAGCCGGAATGTCACGGCATTCGGTATGTATATGGGAGCCGGTATCTTCTACGTGGCCGTCCTTGAAGACACGTCCGGCATGAATGCGACGGCGCCGGATAAGAGCGAGGCGTGGAGAGCGCTCGATGTCGCGGTGCTCCAGAAATTGGTGCTGGAGCGGCTGCTGGGCCTCAATGAGCAGAAGATGGGCAACCCCGAGTTCGTGGACTACGTCAAGGACATGCCCAATGCCGTCAATGAGCTGATCGCCCAGATCGACGCGGGCCGAAAGCAGATCGCCTTTTTCACCAATCCCGTCAAGATGGAGCAGTTGGCGAAGGTGACCGAGGCCGGCGAACGCATGCCTCACAAGTCGACGTATTTCTTTCCCAAGATGTACACCGGTTTAACAATTCAGAAGTTGTAACCGCTTTGGAGAATGCAAATGGCAGATTGGAGAAACCCCCCGAGATTGTTCATCCCGGGACCTGTGCAAGTGAAAGACGATGTGTTGCGGCAGTTGGCCCGGCCTACGCTGGGACATCGTGACAAAGAGTACGCCCAACTACACGGCGAAGTCGTCGATATGCTCAAGAAGCTTCTGTTCACCAACCAGTATGTTTTCCTGTCCACCTCCAGCGGCTCGGGGCTGTGGGAGGCCTCGATCCGCAACTGTGTCGCGCCGGATGAGACGGTTCTGGCCACGTGCTGCGGCGCATTCAGCGACAAGTGGGCGGACGTGGTGAAGGACTGCGGGCGCAATGTCGAGACGCTCAAGGTCGAGTGGGGCCAGGCCACCACGCCGGAGCAGATCGACGCCGCGCTCGCCAAAGGCAAATATGCCGCCATCACCCTGATCTACAACGAGACGAGCACCGGGCTGATGAACCCGGTCTATGAAATCAGCAAGATGATGAAGGCCAAGTACCCCGACGTGCTGGTCTTCGTCGACGCCGTCAGCGGCATGATCGGCCAGCCCATCCACTTCGACCAGCTCGGCTGGGACGTCGTCTTCGCCTCCGTGCAGAAGGCGTTCGCCCTGCCGCCGGGATTCACCGTCGCCGCCGTCAGCAAACGGGCCGTTGAGAAGGCCAAGAGCGTTCCCGCCAAGGGCTACTACTTCAATTTCCTCGAGTGGGCCAAGGCCGCCGAGAAGAATCAGACCCTCGTGACCCCCAGCATCCCGCACATTATGGGGCTGCACTACCAGTGCACGAAGTTCGTCAACGAGGGCATTGAGAACGTCTGGGCGCGCCACAAGGCGATGGGTGACTTCTGCCGCGGCTGGGCCAAGAGCAAAGGCTTCGAGCTGTTCTGCGAGGAGCGGTACGCGTCGAACACTCTGACGACGATCAAGAACACCCGGAACATCAACGTCGGCGAGGTGATCGCGGCCGTCAAGAAGAAGCACAACACGATCTTCAGCGCCGGCTACGGCCAACTCAAGGACAAGACGTTCCGCATCGCGCACATGGGCGACATCACGATCGACGAGGTGCGCGAGCTGTGCGCCTGGATCGACGACGAAATCGGCTGAACTCGTGGCGAGGGCATCTTGCCCTTGTACCCTGTGGCACGGCCCAGACGGCTGCGCGACGGGACCCCAATGCGAGGTCTCGCGTTTGGAAACCCGACGCAAGGCGAGACGCCCTCGCCACATCGCAACTGCAAGCGACCGACAGGAGACGAGCAGTGACCTTCCTCACTGCCTCAGGACATGGGGCGATTGATACGGATGAGTAATCGCGACACCTGCCCCTGAGTCTCCAGGGCTTGGTGGATCCGATTCGCCAAACCAGCGAAGTCCGCATCGACGGTGCAAGCAATGATGCCGCAATGGTCGTGCTGTTGTTGATGCAGACGAATGAAGTGCTTGCGGTTAAAGGTCAGCAGCATACGTCCCTCTGCACATGCTGACGCCAATACTGCTTCATCCGATAGCGTCTGCCCCGCCTGGCCAGTCTCTTGAATGGTCAAGACATCATGTCCAAGCCGGCGCAGTTCTTCAACGACTGGCAAGGGAAAGTTCTCGTTGGCGTACAGCCGGGTCACCTAAGCTTCCTCGTTTTCGCGGATCTGTTGCTCAATCTCATCCCGATGCGCACGAAAGTACGCCCAGGCGTTCGCGAGATCCTCGGCCCGCAAGGTCGGGTAAGACCGGAGCAGGTCGGCTTCGCTTACGCCCAATTGTCTGGCATGGACCAAAACCCAGACGGGGATACGCGTGCGAACGATGCACGGCTCGCCGCCGCAGACGTCGGAGCGACTTTCAATGCCGGGGAAAGCATCCCCCAAATCCTGCACGATCCGCTGGAGGAGTTGTGCTTTCTCCGCCCGTGTCATTGCACTCAGCAGTTTTTCAGCTTCTTGAGCCGTGCTCATGCTTGACCATTATACAGCTAACCCCAAGCTACTCAAGAGGCGAGAAAAGAAACAGTGAAGGCTGGTTCAGCGACGCCTGGGCCGCCTTGCCCAACTGATCGCGACCTGCCGTATTTGGCTCTCCTATGCCCCGTGAAACCACGCCCGTAAACTGGGATTCCCTGGAAAGAGACGCCGCCGCGGTCAGGTGCAGCGCATGGTTCGGCCTCGCCCCCCAAGTTGACGCCAAGGCGCGCCTCTACCTCCGGGCGGAAGTTGAACAGCAGGCGGTCCAGCTCCCATCCGTTGAGTCCCGCCTCTCGCGCCACGTCAAGATAGAACCTCTCGTGCTCGGCGTAGGACGCGAAACACAGGCCCAGCGCCTCTGAGATCGCCTTGATCCGGACGTCCAAGGCGATGCTGTCGCGGAAATCCGGGTGATACACGTCCATCATGATGTTCCGGGCGTACTTCGGCCCAATGCCCGGGAACGATTTGAGGAACGCGATTTTTGCCTCCCGGCCGGGCTGGGCGAGCAGCTTGGTCTTCGCCGCCTTCGGTCCGCCCAGGCGGGTAACATACTCGAAGCAGCCGAGGATGTAGTCGGCTTTCTTGTCCGGCATCCGGATCCCGGCCGCCCGGCAGACCTTCCGGACCTGCGCCGCGCGGGCCTGCGGAGTGAGTGCCGCGAGGGCGGTGTAGGTGATGCGGCGGTAGTTGGCTTGGTTGCCGATCAGCCCGTGCCAACCGGAAGCCCGGCCCATCGTGGAGAAGCTCTGGAGCAGGTAGTGCCAGACGAAGTCAGGGCGGACCAGACCACTCTGCCCCTCCTTGTGCCGTTCAAGCTCCGCCCGCTTCTGGGCAGCAAGCACCCGAACCACGCCGACGAGCCGCGTCTTTGCTGCGGTCTTGTCCATCGCTGCACCTCGAAGGAATTCCGGGGACATCTTACTTGTTTCATGCTGACTTGCGGGTTCTGTCGCCGACGCCGCGGAGCAGGGCAGGAACGTCGATGTCTTCGTCGAGATCATCCCAATGCAGGCCTGTTCCCCCGCCACTTACCACGTACTTCATCCGTTCTGCAGGCGAGGCGTTGAGAAGACGGGGGAAATACGCCAGCGGAACGCCGAGCGTACGACCATCCGCCAAATCGACCCACATGGTGTCCTCATCGAACCTGACCCGCTTTGCCAGAGCCTCAGACACCAAAACGGCCATTCCAGTACCTCCGAATCAGTTCACGGCTCTCGATAGTAGCATAACTGGCTATGCAGGCTTCTTTTTCTGTCGTCTAACGATTTCCGCCAACGATCTCAAAGCTTGGTTCACGGAGTCGTGATCGGGGAAGATCTCGGCAACGTCCGGTTCGATGACCACAACGTTGGTTCCTTCCGAGTATCTTTTCGCGTACTTCCCCTGGACACCTTTGCTGAAATCATATTCTTCAAGAATGTCCGGATCTTTTTGCATTCTCTTCATATTGCTCTCTTTCCTTCTTGGATGCCTTCCTCGCACTGATCAGCCTGATCTTGTCGTCTCTATCGGTATGAACAACTACCAGAAGGCGGCTTCTGTGAGAACTCCCGATCAAGACGAATCGGTCCTCCTCCTCAGAATGGAGCGGATCGTAAATAGCGAGTGAGAGAGTATCGCGGAACGCCGTGCTCGCTTCGTCAAACGAAACGCCGTGTGTTTCAAGATTCTCTTTCGCCTTGTTAGGATCCCATTCAAACAGCAGCATTCATTGCCCCTCAGAATCTCATCTATCCTCGTCGCCAAGGACTTACTAACCACGACGGGCATGGAATCATCCTACATCATACCGGCCGCCAAGTCCAAGTCTTTCCGCTGGCCACGCTATTTGGGGCTTTGCCGCTCGTGGGCGGGGCCTTATAATGAGGGGGCATGGATTTATCGATTGTCATACCGGCGTATGAGGAGGGCGGCAAGATCGCGCGGGATGTGGACGCGGCGGCGGCGTTCCTGCAGGCCAACAAGCTGGCCGGCGAGGTGATCGTGGTGGACGACGGCAGCCGGGACAATACCGCCGAGGCGGCGCGGGCCGTCCGCGTGCCGGAAGGCGTCAAGCTCAACGTGATCCGCTACGAGCAGCACCGCGGCAAGGGCTATGCGGTCCGGGCCGGTATGAAAGCGACGACGGGCCGATACGCCATGTTCGCCGATTGCGGGCTGTGCATCCCGTACGGCAATGCCCTGCTGGGCTTGCGGATGCTGGAGGATGGGCCGTGCGACATCGTCCATGGCTCGCGACGCCGTACCGGCAGCGCAATCCGCAGGGACCAGCCTTGGCACCGCCGGCTCCTGTCCCGCATGTTCAAATCGACGGTCCGGACCGTTCTCGGGGTCCCGCGGGAGCTGACGGACACGCAGTGCGGCTTCAAAATCTACAAGGGCGACGTGGCCCGGGAACTCTACGGCCAGTGCATCACCGATGGCTTCATGTTCGACATCGAGACCATCCTGCGGGCCGCAAAGAAGGGCTATCGCATTCGCGAGTTCCCCGTCGAGTGGGCCTGCGACCGGGACAGCCGGCTCTCCGTCGCCCGCACGCCCTGGCCGGTGCTCTCGGAGCTGCGCAAAATCAAACGCGCGATGGCCTCCGGCACTGAGAATGCCGCGAGCGTGAAGGATCAGGCCGAGCCGCTCACTTGACCAGTTCGCCTTCTCTCCAGGCGCCTGCGGAGTGGATTTGTTCCGCTGCTCCCGAGGCGGGGTCGCCGGGCACGATCAGCAGGGCGCGGACTTCGCTGTGATTGGCGCAGTAGTCCCTGACTTCCTTCGGCGTCATCACCATAAAGGCGGTGGACAGGGCGTCGGCGCGGGCGGCATCGGGCGCTACCGACCACGCCGCAATCGTGTCCTTGACCGGCCGGCCCGTGCGCGGATCGATGATGTGCCGGCCCTTCTCCAGTCCCGACGCGCTCACGGACACGCGCTCGAGTTTCAAGCGGGCGAGTGTGTGGCTTCGGTTGCCCGGATGGCTCAGCGTCACTGGCCAGCCGTCCGCGCCCTGCGGCGCATCGAGCGCCAGGACCGAGCTGAACCCGCCATGCAGCAGGACCCGGTCGATGCTCCATTCGCGCAGCAGCTCGGCCATGCGGTCTACGCCGTAGCCCTTGCCCACGCCGCCCAGATCGACGCGAACGGGACTGACGGTCAGGGCCATCGCATGGGTCGGCTCATCGAACAGGATCTGGTCCATGCCCGTGTGCTCGCGGGCGAACTGGAGCTCCTGCGGCGACGGTGTGCGGGGGTTCTTGTCTTTGTCGCGCCAGCAGTCCACTAAGAAGCCCACTGTGACATCAAAGGCCCCGCCTGTCTCGTCGTGCATCCGGGCGCTGATGCTCAGGCACTCGAACGTCTCCAGGCTCAGCGGCAGCGGCTTACCCACCGGCAGGTTGTTGATTCTCGCCACGTCGCTGTTCTCGATGAACCGGCTCAGGTCTGCCTCGATGCGATCGATCTCGTCGAAGGCGGCCTTGGCCGCCTGCTGCGCGTAGAGCTTGTCCTCGTACTGAATGACGATCTCGAACGTGGTCGCCATCGCCTGGTGCGAGAAGCGATGGACGTCGCGCACGGCAGCCCGGTCGCTACTTATGAACGTCGCCAGCGGCTCTTTGGGCTTATTTGTCACGCTTACCCTTCAGCAATTCGGCCGGATCGGACTGTTGGTAGTTGCGCTGCTCCCAGAGGTCCTTGCGCACGAAACCCATGAGCCCGACCTGCGGGCGCAGCCAGATGTAATACGGCGGGTCGAACAGGTACATGTACATCCGCCGCTTCTCGGGAGGCATCTCCACGTAGAGCCGGTGCGCCAGCGTGCTCTCGAGACTGCTGGAGACCAGGATCAGCGGGCCGATCTCGTTCGGCTCCGGAATGCTGGAGTAGCAGCCCAGCTTGAACGACCGCAGGTACCAGGGCAGCGGCCAGTAGTCGTTGCCCGGCGCGACGATCTGGACAGGCACGCCGTCGGGGTAGTCAGGAGTTTTCAGGCCGGCATATTCGCTGACCTTCTCCACGGCGGTGAAGACCTCCGTCGTCGGATGTGCGTAGACATAAGGATTTCGGCTGTCCGCATAGTAGACCCAGTTCGCCCGGTACGCTTCGAAGGCCAGATGTCCCGCCGCGACGATCAGCAGGACCGCCACGGCGCCCCGCAGCGCCGGACGACATGCCCACCTCCAAAGCACGACGCCGCCGACGCCCGCCAGCAGGATCATGCCGTGCAGAAAGCTCAGCAGGCACCACGGCGTCTTGTAAGGCACCGCCGAGTAGACAATTGTCACCGCCAGCGTATAGAGGGCGATGAATCGCACAAGCTTCGGATCGATCGCGCCGAGCCAGTGACTCTTCACCGCTGCTGCCACCCCGGCCAGGGCCAGCAGGACAATCCAGCCCTCGGTCCAGATCGGGCCGTTGCCGTACTTCACGAACAGGAGCATCTGGAGGTAATGATACCAGGGATGCACGTGAGCTGTGCTCTCGCCGGCGGCCCGGCTGAAGTAGGCTCCATAGGCCAGATAAGAATCGAGAATGCCCCTCGGATACTTGAAGAATGACGAGTAAAACGCGGCCGAGACAGCCACCGCCGCCAGAATACCGAGAGCAATGTGCAGCGGCTTGACGCCGCCCGGTGACTGCCGGGTGGCAGCGTCAAGCGCAGCTTGGCGATGGCCCTGTCCGGACACCGGGGGAACCATCGCCAAGGCCTTCGGCCTTGACGCTGCCACCCGTCTGAGGCCGAGGTGCAAAAGAGCCATCACGCCAAGGGCCAGACCCATGGACCCGAAGGCGATGATTGCTGTTTCCTTGGTCGCGTGCATGAGGCCGGCGAAGATTCCCGCCGCAATGGCCCAGGGCAGTGCCCGCGTGCGGACGTAGCGATAGCCGCAAACGATGAGGCCAAAGGTGAAACAGACCAGCAGCGTTTCCTGAATGTAGTAGCGGCTGTAAAAGAACATTGCCGGTGACAGGGCCGCCAGCACGGCTGCGAGGACCGCCGCCGGGCCCAAGCCATCTGCAATCAGCACCGTCAGGAGGATCAGAAGCACGCTGAAGACCACCGGGACGATGCGTAGCGTGCTTTCGGTGACCTGCGAATACTGGCGCTCGGAGCTGAGCCAGGCGGGGATCAGAGTGAAGTAGTGGAGCGTGGGGCCGTGATACTCGTGGGGATCGTAGCGGTAGGCGCCGGATTCGAGGATGGTGCGGAATATCTCGGCATGAACGGCCTCGTCGGTGTGCATCGGCCGCATGCTCAGCCGCGGCGCTCGGAACCCCAACGCCCCGAGCGCCACGACGAAGATCAATAACCAGGTTAACTTGAGCCGCTTATCGAAAGAGGCCCAATCCAGCCATCTCATTCCACCGGCTTGCCGTAAACATCAACCTCGATGTAGTGGTTCAGGTCGTTGCTCGTGTTGCCGTTGCTGTACAGGCGGACGTACCGGGCCTTCGGGCTGCCCTGCGAGTACAGGTCGATCAGCTTGCCCTCGGAGGTCTCGATGTAGTGCATGTCCTTGCCGATGCCCAGCCCGGCGGAGTTGTCGATATCATTGTTGAAGACCGTCTTGACGTCGTTGATGAAGTCGGGGTCGTTCGAGACCTGCACGACGACGTCATAGTAGACGCGAGGCTGCTTGTGATAGTGCCACAGCACGATCGCGTACAGCTCGCTTTTCTTTTCGAGATCGATGGTGACATGCTGCGCGAACGGTCCGAGCTCGACATAGCTGCCGTCGGCGGCTTCCTTGTCGCCGTCGGTGATGAAATCGATCTCGCCGATGATCGGCTCTTCATCGCTGGACTTGATGTGCTTGCCCTTGGCCAGGTTCACGGTCCCTTCGGGGGCCAGGAACGGCGGGCGAGGCTTGCCCAGCGGCTTCTCCAAGTTCTCCACCTTCATATCCTGAGGCGTTCCGACGAACATCGGCTTGGGCAGCTCGATCTTGACCTCGACGAGCTTGGTGCCATCGGGGGCCTGAGCGGTCTGCGGTGCGGCGGGGGCCGGGGCAGGCGCAGGCGGCTTCGGAGCCTCTGCTGCCTTCTCCTTCACGGCCGCAACCGCCTGAACCGGAGGCTGCGCCTCCTTCTGGATCTCTTTCTGCGGAGCGGCAGCGGTCTTCTTGGTCGGCGGGGGAGTCTCCGTCTTCTTGCATGAAGCGCCGAAACACAACGCCAGCGCCAAAGCCGTCAGGAGAATGATTCTTGTCATAGGCCAGTTCTTTCCCATTTCATTAACCTCTTCAACACCAAACCCAACGTATTTCAGTCACGCTCGGCACACTCAACCTGCCAAATCGACGCCGGTCCCGGCCGGCGAAGCGTGCATCCTATCGGCACCCCTGCCTAGTGTCAAGTTGCGCCGGCAGACATTCCGTTACAGCTTCCCCGCAAGATTCTTGCGGCAGATCGGCAAAAAAAACGCAGGGATTCGACCTGAGCCGAATCCCTGCGTGTCAATTCAAAACACCGGGATCGATTAAAGCCGTCGCCTGAGCTAGGCGGGCGGTTTCGGCGGAACACCCGGCATCTCCACCGCCGGCGGCTGCATCCCGGCCTTGGCCAGGATGTAGTACAGCACTGCGCCCACGATAAAGGCCATGAGGGGCGCTGCCGGGATATCGGCGATCTTGAGTAATGGGGCTATGCCCACGATGAATCCGACGGCCCACGAGATCCAGCCGGCCATATTCCAACCCCGGCGAGGACCGGCCCACTTCTGGCCGGACAGGAAGTAATCCACGAACATGGCGCCGCAGATCGGCCCGAAGGAGGCTCCAATGACTGTGAACACATCGCCTGCCCTGCCCGCCCAACCAGTCACGGCAAGAATGACACTCACAATCGTGCCGGCGCCCACGGACACAAAGGGATTGACGGTCGGCAGAGTGGTCTTGAAACTATTGGCGGCGATAAATGCGGAGAAGCAGGCGGACGGAAACGCCGCAATGGCCAGCAGCACGCCCATCGCTGTGCCGGCGCCTGGCGAACCCATGATGTCACCCATGAACTTCGGGTTAGCAGGATTCATGCCGCCATAATTGGCGGTCGCGCCGAAAGCACCTGCGGCAATCAATATGGCCGCTCCTGCGGAAACGATGGCCGCCAAGGTGATACCCGCAAGACCGCCCATCTGAACATCCTTTGAGTCCCGGCTGCTCGTTCCGAAATCAACGCCGGCGGCACCCGCCGTCGCGAAGAACCCGACAACGAACGATATGGAAAGTGCGATCACACCAAAGACAGTCAGGCTGCCGGTCGCACCGCCAGCCGTTGCCGTTCCGGCAGCAACCAGCTTCGTAGGATCGAAGCTGCCAAGGCCTCCGAGGGTCTTTGCCAGCAGGATCAGAAGGATTATCAGCGGGATCAGGGGAAGGAACGTGGCCACTTTGGCAACGTACTGAATCCCCTTCAACCCGACGAATGCAGCCAGTGCGGCCCAGAGGACGGCTATGATCTTCACGGCCGCCGCATTGCCTCCAACCAGAGGCGCCAGAGCCTGCGATGAGAAGTACGCATTCACGCCAAGCCAGCCGAACTGCAGGGCGCCCATGAGGAAGCCGGGCATTAGAAAACCGCCCTGCGTCCCATATTGAGCGCTGCCGACGACGTACAGGGGCAGGCCCGTCTTGAGCCCGAACATGCCGGGCACGTAGTAGAACAGCAGGTGGCACAGCAGCGCCGCAATGATCAACCCCAGAAGGGCAATCCCCACCCCCTGCGACAACAGGCCGCCAGGGATCCCGGGCTTCCCACCGGTCGGCGCCTGGCTCCAGAAGACGAACCACAGGAAGATGCCCGCGTAGGTCGGGGCCGTGTTCTTGTACCACGGCGCCCGGTTCGTAGGCGGGTTTGGCTTGGCCATGCTCAGGTAACTCGGTAGCGTTCCATTGCTCATGATCGGCTCTCCTAAATCACGTACCCCGACTCAACACGTCCAGACACAGCCTCAGCGGACGGAAAGCTCTGGGAAATGGGAAAGCTGGTTCGCAGGGTTGATCCTGCCGGCCGAAAGAGCAATGCTCCAGCACGTCCTTTTCTCCCCACTGTCCCGGCAAGCCGCCGCGTCAAATCATTGTCAGATCGGCAGTTGCACACTCACAGTACGCAGATTGTGGACCTTTCCAGGCCCGTCTGCAACCAAAAAACGGAAAATCCGGGGCGCACCGACCTTCAGTACGCCGTCCGAATCCGGATCGCCAGGTACGTATGGAGGAGCGCGACGACAACGAACACCAGGCTGGTCCAGCGGTGCAGGGCCAGCGTCGTATGCTGCCAATCCGTGCCGAGCAGGTGGAACATGCTCACGACGATCGACAAGATCAACGGCAGCGCCAGGAACATCAGCAGCCAGAAGGCCGCCTTGTAGGTGACCAGAAAGCATCGCGAGGGCCTGTCATCGACGGCGACGTGCAGCCGGGTCACGCGGCGCAGCAGCCGCCGGACCCAGGGGCAATCATCGGCCGTGAAGCGATTGCCGCCCGCCCACGTGATCGCCAGAATCGCCAGGCACAGGGCGAAAACCGGGGCAAACGTGGCGTGGATCATCATGAAGTAGCCTGAGATGTGTTCGCCCCGGACCAGCAGCGGCCAGAAGCCCGTGATTGCCAGGACGAGAAAACACAGGACCGCCAGGAGGTAGACCAGCTTCTTGAAGACGCCCAGAGGACTGGACTTTTGCTCGACGAGCAGCAGGCTCAGCGCGTGCACGGCACCCTGGACCGGGTTGCGGGGCCCGCCGGTCGGCGTCAGGACCCAATGCACCGCGATACCGATCAACGTCACCAGCAGAGCAATCACCAAGACCGTCTGGAACATCCCGATACCCCATCGATTGATTATGGATGATTGATTATTGATGATTGCACGCGATCAATCATCAATCATCCATCATCAATCATCAATAAACTCACTCTTCCTGTTCCGCCAGCACCCTGGCCACGGCGCCCAGCGCCTTCAGCGCGTAGAGCAGCAGGACCACGGCGATGACGGCACACGAGCCAATCGCGACGACCTTGAACCACGGTCGGAAGATAAACGACATGGCAAACGCCCAGGTCCGGCCGTGCGGCGCTTTCTGGAACTCATACTGCGGCACAGCCGCACCGGCAATCGAAGCCACCGGCGAATCCACGGCCACGTTGCCGAAGAAGAACGGGGACTTCGTGGAGTGACAGACCGTGCACTTGCCGACTCCAAGGGACTGGGCCGCCGGCCGGACATTATGCGCGATCGGCCACAGGTACGCCGCCGCCGCCGGATGGCCTTTGCGGGCGTCGAGCTTGTCGCCTTCGCCCAACTGGTACAGCGTCCCGCCGGTGATGTAGACGGCCTGTCCCTTGACCGACGCACTCAATGCCTTGAGCGCCGGGGCGATCTGC
>Ga0315277_10006076_pt1 | contig 15883 bp, 14 predicted proteins | sample YL17G05_15_MG_FD_203695 | JGI IMG/M metagenome (GOLD analysis project Ga0315277, IMG submission 203695) | Sediment microbial communities from Yellowstone Lake, YNP, Wyoming, USA - YL17G05_15 | ecosystem: Environmental > Aquatic > Freshwater > Lake > Sediment | place: USA: Wyoming | collected...
CTTCAACGCCAAAATCAACTCGGTGGAATACCAGAAAACCGATTCGCAATTCAATATTTCCGCGGATCTTGAGGCAAAAGCAGGCTGGCTTTGGGGATCGGCGAAATTAAAGGTTTCAACCTCGTATCAGCGTAACACGTCCCAAGGCCTCGAGGTAAACCGGACATATTCCATGGCGGTTCATATCAAAGCCGTTCAGGATGAAATGCCAGCAGGAATGGAGAGAGTCTTAAGCTTGCTCGAGAATGGAATTAATTCTGCCCCAGCCTCTCCAGTGACAGAGCGCACGGGTACGGGACCTTCAGCCCCTGCAGCTGCTCCACCTTAAGTATTGAATTCTTTTCAAGAAATTTCATCATTTTTTGCTGTTTCTATTCAATTGGAAGATGTGGGTGTAAAAAATGGTCAAATTGAGAGATTATATTGGCTTGATCCTTTCGGAGTTGACCGCAGCAAGGGCCCAATCCGATGTTGAATCATTACGCATGGCTGAATTATATTCTACGAACAAATTAATGCGTGATTTTCCTATCCCGAGGCTACGTATTCAAAATGTCGAGATAACGACTCCCGTTGTAATAGATAAGGTGGATGAAAAGGCACTAGCGGCTGCTCAAAAACCGCTTGAAATCGGGGTATTAAGAAAGAGTATTGATGAAGTTCTTGCCTCTAACCTGAAAAAGAAAGGTTTAAGCCTACCTGCTGAGAAGGTTTCGTTGATCAAGAAGTCCCTTGATGACAAGACCACGGTTCTCAGCAAACCCGCAGTTCCATCGACAAGGAGTGTTGAAATTGGGACGGAGGATGCCACGGATGAGCTTTCAGGAGAGCTTGACAACCAGCTAAGAAAAATAGGCGAAAAGGAACCCGCATTGCTGAAAAACATCGAAATAGAATCGTTTTTACAAGATATGCGAAAGGACTTAAAGGCAAAGATTATCAGCTTAAAACCGCCAACTCCTAGCGTCGAAGTCCTTATAAATTCCAGCCAAATTAAAGAGATGGGTCTTAAGGAAGCCATCACGTACTTCAAATTCACCATTACCGAAAATGCGATGGAATGGACGGAATATCAAACCAGTACAGGAGAAAAGAAAGAAAAACTTGTCCCTGAATGACAAGTATCTCAGAAGGAATTGCGCGGGTGGAGGAAACATGAACTTGATGACCTATGACAAGCTTTGTTCTTTATTAAATCAAGTGCCTCTGATTATAGACCTGCACGAGAAAAAAAATCCATCTTTCAAGGATGAAGTTGAAGCCTGGATGAAAGCTGTCGCAAGCGTGTTAAAAAGCAGTGGAACGCGACAAGTAGCAGAGATTTCCACGTTGAAATCCTTAATTTCATCCACGCGGCGAGGCATTCTCCCCTCGAATAACATTGCTGTTCCTTTGGGGAATTCCGTGTTTCATGAAAAACGCAAAATCATTGATGCAGTCTGCGTTTATGCATTCCACAATGCTCAACATTCACTTCAAGAGCAACTTGACATGCACGAGCCAAAATTCATCCAAGCACGGCAATTGATCCGAAAGGTGCTCTTACTAGCGAGTGGATCTGGCAAGTTGAACTCGATTACGAAAAAAAAGTTCGATCCAGCAATCACGCTCCCTTCATTGTGGAAAGATCTCGTTTCAGACCCGAACATTGCCCCCTGGACATCCCAAATCCTCCAAATGATTTCTCTTGAAGACACATTCACCATTATCAATCAAATACTTGATGAATGGATACGGGATCACGAAAATAACATTGTAAACCATGGAAACTCGAGGAAAAACGAGCCAAAACCCCCGGCAGTTCAACAATCTGACCTCGAATCCGGTCACGAAGCACTAGATGGTGCCAGAGGAACGCACGGAAAAGTACGCAAGGAGGGATGAAAAAGATGTGCCCCATAGAAACTGCCTAGGTTGTCTCTCCCCGGGTGGGGAAACAAGGCAATCGTGGAGTGGCCATTCTCTGAATGAGAAATATCGTGGTAGTGTAAAGGGCGTTTATACGAATGCGGTGCCCCGACTGCGGTGGTCTCAACTTGATCGAGGATATTCACAGAGGTGAATTAATCTGTTCCACCTGTGGTACCTTTGTAGAAGAAATGGCGTTTGATTTTTCTCAGGAAAAACGCGCCTTCACCGCCGAGGAAGTCGACAGTCGAAAGCACAACGGCAGCCCGATCTCGGCATTATCGGACATCAGCTGGACCACGGTCATCAAGGCAACTGACAAGAACAGCAGCACCGAGCTGAAGCGCGCGGTCAAGTGGAATTCTCGATTGTCGTGGGACAAGAAGAATTTTCTCATCGCGGTCAACGAAATCAAGCGCGTGTGCACGAACTTGTCATTGCCCCGAATTGTTGCTGAAACTGCTGCCACGCTCTACAAGAAGGTGCAGAAACTGAATGTCCTCCGGGGTCGCTCCATCAACGGCTTTGTCGGCGCTTGTGTCTATCTGGCTTGCCGTATGAGCAAGATCCCGCGATCGGTGAACGAGGTCTATGCCGAGATGCCGAACACGACGGATCGAGACATCCGCATCTGTTACCGGGTTCTTCTGAACGAGCTCTGCATCAAGGTGCCAAAAATCAACGCGGTCGCTCTCCTGCCGCGGTATGCGAGCTCGATCGGGATCTCGCAAGAATCGACCAGCCTCGCGGAAAAATTGCTGGCAACTTTCGAAAACGGTATGAACACCGCGGGGAAGGACCCGAAAGGCATGATCGCTGCTGCGATTTACCTGGCTTGCAAGCAGCTGGGTGAAAATAAGGCACAAAAGCACATTGCCATGGCATGCAGCATCACGGAGGTCACGCTCCGATCCCGCATCAAGGAATTCCAAGCTTCTTGAACTGATTCGTGTTTTTTATTGTGTTCTCATATAATTTTCTCATTTTCACGTGCATCGCCGGAAATATTAGCACATAATTGTAGTTCGCGCAATCCACGGCCATGCTAGGGCCACGAGAAACTCGTGATTTAAATCACCGGCTGGTATGCAACACCATGTCAAGCTCCCAGGCAAGAGACGGAATCGAGCGGGGTTTTGCTCGCGTGGCAATCAAGCCGACGACGATGGACGCGGTTACCGGGTGCACGGATGCGGGTGGAATCGTGTTTTGTCCCGAGGGTTCGTGTTTCATCCATTTAATCCGGTATCCACGGCAAGGAGTCTACGAGTACAAGGGTTGCACGTTCATTAACGAGGAAGTCCTTCCCGATGACTTTGCAGATCAAGAGTTCGTGGAATGTTACAAGAAGGAATTCGTTCCAAGTATCCCGCCAGCCATCGAGGCCGAAATCATCACCACGATCATCGGTTTTGCTCCTCCCCGCCGGATCGATGCCAAGCCACGCGTCATCCTCGCCGCGATAGAAAATTAACCCGATCCCCGTCTCCTTTCTTCGATTTTTTATTTTTTTTCCACTCGTGCCTTAATCGCGTGGCCTAGAGCCATGCCTGGAAATCCGAATTTCACACCCCTGGCGATGAATCGATCGAGTATGGGGGAGAACGTGTTCGCCGTCGCCTCGAAATCGTGGATGACGATGATCTCGGGCGCGGATCGCGATGCTTCTTCGGATAATTTTGCAGTAAAATACTTGTCTATGCGATCTAGCACTTTTTCCATGCTGTCGATGCCATCCCGCACCTTCTTGCTCAGCAGTGCCCACTCCATGGCATCGAACGTCCACCACGTGTCTGCATCAGTATCCAGGTTCCAGCCGGGATATGAAGGATATATCACACCAGGAAACGCGGGTTGGGCATAACCAAGCTGGACGAGAAAGGCTTGTATTGCACGCGCATGCAGGACCTGGTCAGGAGCGGCTTGTTCTTCGAGATGGGTCCCGGTGCCTTTATCGCCCCAGGGGAACCGAAACACCCGCGCGGGGCGCTCGATGCCGGCTTTCTCGTACACCTGGTCGATGCTCCGATCCGTTCGCTCGATCTGCGCCTTGCACTTGGCAAGTCGCATCCGGGAGAAATAAGGGTGATTATACGAATGATTGCCCATCACGTGCCCGTGCTTGATGATATCCGCGGCAATCTCGGGCCGCTGGTCGATGAACTCCCCCCTGCAGAATAACAAGGCCTTGATGCCGAGCGCATCGAGGAGGGCCAGCTTTCTTGGCGTATCGCCCGACGGTGCATCGTCGATGGTCAAATATGCTTCAATGCTTGCCATAATTTTCACGCGCTACCGGCTATTGCTTGCCTTGCATTGAAATAACCGTCCATATTTAATACCATGCTGGACTCGCGGTGAGCATCATCCATGAAAATCGGCCGTACCATCGAAGAATTCAAGGTGGGTATGCAACACACGTTCAAACGGAGATTCACCGCCGAGGAAACGCGGCTGATGGGCGAGCTCACGCAGGATCATAATCCATTTCATTATGATTCTGAGTTCATCAAGAATACGAAATTTAAGAAGCCCATTGTCCACGGATTGCTCGTGGGGGGCATGATCTGTCACTTCGGGGGAGATATCTTTCCAGGACCCGGCTATCTCGCTGAAAAAATGGATTTCAAGTTTCTTCGTCCGGTGCATTTCGATGAAGAGATCACCGCGATCGGAACCGTGACCGCCGTGGATAGAAACCGCCGCCGAGTGACGTTTACCATGGAATGCTTCGATGCTCGCGGGGAAAAGGTGCTGGAAGGATCCATGACGGGCATACCTTACCAGGTCGACGTGCAAAATCCATGATCGGCGTGCTTTTAAATGGCAAGAGGGTATTATATCTCGTGAAAAACGAAAGTTGTAACAAACTAATTGAAAGGGATTCTTGTACATGCCAGTCATCGTGATTGCTGCGAACGAAATCAGTTACGACACGCAAGGCCAAGGAGATCGAGCAATTTTGTTCATTCACGGTATAGGAGCCGACCGTACCGTGTGGAAACCATTGATCGAGCATTTTTCCAAGAATTACAAGTGTTATCGTTTCGATTGGAAGGGCTTCGGCGAGAGCCGGCTCAACATTGATTCCAGCTTCTCATGTGATATCCTTGCAAAGGAATTAAAATCCATCATCGACGAGCTCAACATCACGACCGATTTTTACATCATTGCGGACAATGCAGGTGCATTGGCTGCGATCCAGGCAGACATCGACGACCTCGTCCATAGCAAAGCGATCATCGTGATTAATGCGGCGGACAAGTTCAAGATGAAAGCGAAATACAAGCAGCTATTGAAAAGCCTGGCCGACAACAGCAAGATGAAAATGGTCGATAAAGTCAGTATGAAAGAAAAACTGGAGAAAAAGCAAGCATACATCGAGACTTGGCTCAAGGAGATAGGTTCTGTTGATTTGTCCGGCAAGGCCGTGTACATCGAAACCCCGGTCGACTTCATCATCGGCAAAACGAACAATTTCGTGTCCATGAAGGATTGCGAATCGACCGTGAGCCGCGTGCCGAAATCGCGGGTCGTCCAGATAGACGCTGGCGATTACATCATGCTCGAAAATCCGCAAGCATTGATCCAAGAAATCGAGGATTTCATCACCAAGTACATTCCCTCGCTTCAAAAGAAGACGTGATCACGGGTACAAACGTATCGACGCACGGTTCTCGAACCTCTATTAATTCTTTCTTTATTTGTTAATAATTTCTCTGTCTAGTAATTCTTTCTTTATTCGTTAATAATTTCTTTGCAATTTCGATCGTTGATATAGTCGATTGTTCACGATTTCAATTATAGACATCTTTTTTGAGATACGATATCAGATATGGTGGAAAAATGACAGCAATCGACAATGCGGCCAACAAGGAAACCAGTAAGGAGGGGGAAAAAGCAAATCCCCTCATGCAGTTCGTTTCCAAGACCATCTTGAAGCCAATCGATTCGGTTTTTGACGGGATGTTGAAATCCGTCGAATCAGCAGGCTTGACCAAGCAAATTCAATACCCGCATTACTTGAACCAGGATTTCTTCTGGTGGAACGTGTCAAAATCTTTTTTCAACTACGAGATATTTGGCAGCGAAAATGTTCCCCCCGAGGGACAACCGGCAGTGTTTTGCGTCAATCATCAAAGCCTATTCGACCCATTGCTTTACGGCGTTGCCGTGACACATTATTCGCGCCGGATCTTGCATATCATGGCAAAGATCGAGCTGTTCGAGACGCCTCTCATCAATGCTTATATCCGCTGGATATATGCATTTCCCGTGCGACGCGGGGAGCACGACGAGAAGGCATACAGCACGGCCATCGAGTTCCTGAAGAAAGGTGAGCTCGTCGGCATGTTTCCTGAAGGAACCCTCAACGGGGGTGGCTTCAATTTCTTGGAGCCAAAAATTGGCGCAGCCAAGATGGCCATCGAGGCCCAGGTGCCCATCATCCCGGTTGGATTGACTGGAACCGACAAGATATTTCCCAAGGGAGCGAAGTTTCCCAATTTCAACGCGAGGCTCTTGGCAAAGATTGGCGAGCCGATCCACGTGCACGAGAAATACTTTGGAAAGGAGCCCGCGCACGATGAATTGAAAGGCATCATGCAAAGCGTAATGGAAAAAATCAAGGGATTGCTCCAGTATTAATTATTCCTTTTTATTTCTTTCAAGTCGGTTAATTTCTTTACATAACAAAACCCGCGCTGGTCCATCGAGTTCATATTAATCATAATCTCGCCCAAGTTCTTGTTTTCATTTGCGTCGATAACTCGCAGAATATTATTCCACGAGATGGCATCATCGGTGTAGGAGGCGAGACTATTCTTGGAAGTAACAAAGAAATCTTTCTTGATTCGATTTCCCTCCTTCCCGGGATAGATAGCAAAATAGGTCATGTCTAGCTCCACGAGATCGTTGAAAAAATGCGTGCCGAGTGACACGTCAGGTACTAAACCCTCGTGCATCTCGGCAATCTCGCCGATTATGGAGACCGTGTCGATCTCCGAGAAAGAAACCGGGATCCCGAGTGAAGGGGTCGTCGTTCCCCACCGACCTGGGCCGATGATCGCGATTTTCTTCCCCTTGGCCTTTTCATGGTGCGTGATCTTCCCGATAAGGCGTGCGAGGGCATACCGTTCACGATCGGGAAGCTTCCCGTATAATGAAGGCTCGACATAAACGAGAAGGTCGACGGCAGTTGCGAAGCTATTACCGATGATCGGCCCTTGTGTCTTGAAGATCAAGTATTTTTCCTCGATATCGCCCGGTGCTGAAACCACGCCCACGTCACGCTTGACCTGGAACGGCCTGCATTGGAGAAGGTTGATCTTGTACTCCGTGCCACTGGAAAAATTCACGGTGAATTCGATGTCGATCGGATTGGCGTATGCTTCCTCCAGCACCTTCAACATCTTCCGCATGTCCAAAGGAAAATTCGTGCGGTTTAGCAAGCCATCAAGCGTGAGGGTCCCGTCTGCCGATGCGAACAATTGCAAGGGAGTGCTGTCCTTGATTTCAGGTTCTATCTTGTAAAACATGGGAGAAACAAACTTGTTATCTTGCAAATCGAGCATGTCCACGCGCTTCTGGGAATATCTCTTGATGCCCTCGTCGCTCTTGACCAATCGTTCGCCAGGGTTATTAAGCGCGACGAGCCGCGTGTAGTCCTCCTTTCTTTCAACCGCACGAGTGCCCAGTCCGAAGACCATACGCAAGAATCCCGCTTTTTGATCGATGGTCTTGTTCCACGCGTACGGGTTGAACGAATATCCGACCCCCGCTGCGTGCGGGAAAAAATAACGCCCGTGGACGTCTCCCGAAACCCGCATCACCAGGAGGGCCATCTGCTCGTCCTTTTCGAGCAATCCCCTTGCTTTCCGATACGTCAAGGCGACCTCGTTGATCGTGCTCGCATATATTGTCTTGACCGCGTTGATGAAGTTGTCGAGGCGCTGTTCAGGTGTTCCTTGATTTGGACAAAAAATGCTCACGTATTTCCCGGCAAATGCGTTTCCATAAGCATCTTCGAGCAAGCTGCTCGATCGCACGATGATTGGTGATTGGCCGTAATAATCGAGCAAGTTCGCAAATTGCTCGATGATGTATTTCGGAAACTTTCCCTCGACGATCTTGATCTTGGTCTCCTCGAGCCCTTCCAAAAAGGATGAGGGGTTTGATGCCTTCTTGCGGCCCCACCAAGCCTTGTTTTTCACGAGGAATGTGTAATACACGTCCGAACCGATGTAGAAGGAATCATGCATCTCCAGAAGACGGGCATACAACTGCGGTTCACGCTTTTTCAAGATGGCTTCGGAGATGAGCATCCCGACGCTCTTTCCTCCGATTAAACCAGTACCAATCATACGCTTTCCAATAGCCAGCAAGTCTTCAAGATCAAGATATCTACTTGCTAGATCTCCAAGTCTTTTATCACGAGCGATGAACATACGCAATAACTTGTCCTTTAACTTGGCGATCTCGTCCTTTGAAATCAATCCCGCGCGAGTGCGATCCAGCACATTGCTCGCATATTGAAACGTCAATCGCCAGTTGTCTTGTTGGCTCCCCGCCAGATCGAACCAGGGTTGCTTCACGCGCGACGAAAATTCAGCCACGAGACTGCTTCGCGTGATGGGAATAAATTGCTCGCCAGACATCTCGTGAAGCATATACATGGTCGGTGAATGCCGCTCGTAGACTTTAATGGGTTGGATGTACTCCCGGCCATTCCAGTGATACACGTCGATGATGACTTGTGCCGTGTCTTGAATCGCGTCGATAACTTGCGACGCGTGTTTGTTCCGGATCAGCGTGAAATAGGTCGCGGTGTCGAAATCGAAAAGGTATGGGCACACGAGCTGGAAAAAGTTCCCGAGCATGATGTCAGAATACCAATCGACCGAGAGGTCCGAAAGGCAGTCGAAAACATAGCATGCCCCGATGCTGTATTTTTCGATAACCCCGAATATCGCATTCAAGAAAGATTCAAATCCTGCAGCAGGATTCAGCTCGTAGATATGAGCATCCACGTCAGGTGGGATAAGGGGGGCATGGCTTGCAAACCTGAAATAAATCAACGTTCTTTTGTTTCTATTAGCATCACGACAAAACGCGTGGACGAACGGGACGTAATCGTTGACATGGTCCACTTGCCAGACTACGTTGTCTCCGGCGCGAAGACCCTTGAGCACGCCATCGAGTGAAGGTAAACCGGTGCTGAGCGTGTTTAACAAATTTGCCATCGTTCCCAATCTAATCTGAGACAGTCGTGACTATTCGTGAAAAATGTGGATAAAGTTGGACATCATCGCTGAATGCGCTGTTAGGAGCTCATGGTGCATTCTATCATGATCAAGATGTTGCATGTTCGGTCATTTTCCGCGGTGTTTAAATTAAGATAGAAATCATAAACACGGTTTCGTTCTTACTTTCAAGACGGAGCCCGCGGGTTTTCTCTAACGACCCGCGCGGGCGAAGTGTCCAACTTTATCCATCCTCATAGTTAGAGTCGATTTAAAAGGTATCGGTTATATGTTTCTGCCTATGTAATTCATTGACACTTATCTCTATGCCTGCAAAGGTTTTTTGAAAAAGTTGATTTGTTATTTAGGATTGGTTGAACAGATATCACCATTTTGTCCTTTTTTTTTATTTTTTATAGATGAATCTTAAAACACCTGGAAATTTTGAAATTCACATACATTTGATGATGTGATTGCATATTCCCGAAAATATCCAAGTTTTCTGGGGTTGCTTCATTCCAACGAAGTTCCCGCACCTCGAGAAGAGCATCCGGGCTGTGCTCAAGCAGCTGAAGATCGCATTTTCAGAAAATAACCGGTTCACGTGCTGCCCAGAACCGTCATACAAGAACATCAACGAAAATGCGTGGCTGCTCACGGCGGGGAGAAACCTGGCCGTCGCGGAGCAATTGCATTGCGATATCTTGACGCCCTGCAATGGTTGTTTTGAAACGCTGAAGACGTTAAAGATCTTGATGCGGGAGGATGATAAGATCAAGAAAAGGGTTAATCAAATGCTAGCCACGTTGGATCCTCCTTTACAATTCAATGACACGATCGATGTTTTTCACCTCGTCGATTATTTCTGGAAGATCAAGGAAAATATCAAGGATAACGTGAAAAGTCCGCTAGAAGACTTGAAGGTCGCCGTGCATTATGGCTGCCACCTCATTCGTCCGAGCCGCGAAATACAGCTGGACAACCCGTTCGAGCCGAAGATCCTCGATGAGCTCGTGGGGCTCGTTGGTGCCAAGTCCGTGCAATATCCCGATAAGCTTCTTTGTTGCGGGGGTTCTTACGAGCGCGCTGGCCAAAAGGAAGCGAGTTTAAACATGGTCCAACGCAAGTTACAGCATATGAAGGAAGCTGGTGCCCAAGCCGTGCTCGTTTCATGCCCGAACTGCTATCTCCAATTTGAAATGGAACAAGCAGCCCTCCAGAAACTCGACGTGGACGTGCACTTGCCCGTCTTCTTCATCACGGATTTTATCGGTCTTGCGCTCGGTTTAACGCCTGATGATCTGGGCATGAATTACCATGTCATCGATCCGACACCCGCCTTGTCCGCAATCGGTAAAATCATGGCTACGCGAGAAAGTATCACGAAAGATTTCGACATCGACGAGATCGAACGCTGCATCGCGTGCGGCGCGTGCAAGGACGATTGCCCGAGCTGCAAGAACGGGACCATGGATCCTCCTGCCCTTTTCAAGAAGGTGATATCGGGGCAACTCGATGACGTGCTCAAGGACCCGAGCATATGGGCTTGCCTTGATTGTTACACGTGCGCGGAAATGTGCTCGATTGGCATGAGCTGGCACGACACGCTCAAGAAACTTCGGAACATGGCGGCCAAAAAAGGTTACATCACGAAAGGTTTCGAGCGGCAGGCCGAGACTTTTACAAGGATACTGCGCGTCATTCCACCATCGAAATCCAAACGAAAACAGCTGGGTCTTCCAGACATCGAGAATCCAGCCGTGGACGACTTGAAAGCAAAGATGCAAGAAAATAACGATTGAATCAGAAGGTAGAACAAGGATATGAATATGAATAACTTTACCCATTACGAAACGCCATTTCGGGACGATAAAGTCTTCGATGGTTGTGGTATATCCGCTTTCATCAACGTCGATGGCAAGATCGAGAACGGTTCCAAGATCATCGATATGGTCACGTGCCTCCAGGATCGCGAAAACGGCCTTGGCGCTGGTTTCGCCGTGTACGGTTGTTTCCCGGATCGCAAGGACGATTATTGCTTCCAGATCATTGCCGAGGACGAAACGACGAGGGACAAGGTCAAGGAATTTTTAAAAGCGAGAGGCACGATCAATTTCGAGGAGAAGATCCCCGTGAAGAGCGATATGGGCTTGCCACGGCAGCCAGTGTTGTGGCGTTTCTTTTTCAAGCCGCAAGCAAGTGTGGACAAGGCAGATTATGATGATTATATCGTGAAGGTGCACATGGCACTCAACGACAGTTTCCAGCGAAAAGCTTTTGTCATGTCTGCTGGTAAAAATTGCATGGCCCTCAAGGGCAATGGTTGGAGCCACGAGATCGCTGAATATTATCAGCTGGACAAGTACAAGGGAAACATGTGGCTCGGACACAGTCGGTTTCCCACGAACACGCCGGGAAGCTGGTTCGGGGCTCACCCGTTCTCGCTGCTTTCCTGGAACGTGATTCATAATGGTGAAATAACGTCGTACGGCACCAACCGCCGCTATCTCGAAATGTTCGGCTATAAATGCCTCCTCGGCACCGATACCGAGGTCATCGCCTACTTGTTTGACCAGCTAGTGCGCCGGCATCGCATTCCCGTGCCCATCGCGGCACTAGCCTTCAACCCGCCGCTATACGACTTGATCGATAGGATGCCGCGGGAGCAGATGCTGACCATGAAGAACATCCGGATGACCTACCGGTCAGCCTTGCTGAATGGCCCGTTCTCCATCGTCGTCGGGTCCGAGCTGGGAGGAAAGCCCGCGATGATCGGGCTCACGGACCGCAAAAAGCTTCGCCCGCAGCTCATCGCCCAATCCGTGGATGAAAAATCCTATTTCATCAGTTCGGAGGAAGCCTCCTTCGAGCGGCTCAAGCTAGCAGAAGGAAATGACCATGTGGACATCGAGAAAATATGGGCGCCCCACGCGGGCACGCCATTCATCGCTCGCCTTGGCGACGGTATGGTTCGCACGGGTACCGAAAAACCATTCGAGGGTATCCAGTTGGCCATCAACGAGTATCCGCCAGAACTCGGCATTTAAATCGATGTAAGCAAAAGAGCGTGATATGAAGTCATGTCGCTGATTCACAAGGTATTCCCAAAATTCAAGGTGAATGTTGACCAGGAAAAATGCAAGAAATGCACGCGTTGCGTCAATGCTTGCTCGTTCGGGGTTCTATCGTTCAACGGTGAACGCATCGTCGCGGACAACGAGAAGTGCGTGGATTGCCAGCGATGCGCCGTGTACTGCCCTGCAGAAGCAATAATGATCAATGATTTTCCCATCGTTTACAGCCCGCATGGCACCTACACTGAACGCATCCGGAAGATCAACTGGTTCCAATCCGGCACGGGTGGCGTGCTGCTCGCGTCGACGGGCACGGATCTACCGTATCCCGTGATTTTCGATGACATCGTGCTCGATGCTTGCCAAGTCACGAACCCGAGCATCGATCCGCTGCGCGAACCCGTCGAAACCAAGGTTTTCCTCGGCTCGAAGCCAGCAAAACTAGATTTCGATATCGATCCCGGGAATGAAAATAACGTGACCATGCGGACGCGTTTCCCCCCGAACTTCGAGATGAGCATGCCGCTGATGGTGGGCCACATGAGTCTTGGATCTATCAGCTTCAACGCGTGTATGTCCATTTACAAGGCCGTTTCGGAGCTCGGCATCGTCGCAGGCTCGGGTGAGGGCGGCCTCAACGAAGCTTTCTATCCGTACAAGAATCACTTGATCACCGAAATCGCATCGGGCCGCTTCGGCGTCGATTTAAATTACTTGCAAGGGGTTGCCGGCTTGGAAATCAAGATTGGCCAGGGTGCAAAGCCCGGGCATGGTGGCCATCTACCGGGTGAAAAGGTAACGAGCCTCATCTCCGAAACACGCATGATTCCCAAGTTTTCCGATGCCTTGTCACCATACCCCCATCATGACATTTACAGCATCGAGGACCTCCAGCAACTCATCTCGGCGCTCAAAGAAGCAACCAGGTACAAGATCCCGATCGGCGTGAAAATCGCTGCCGTGCACAATGTCGCGCCCATCGCGTCCGGCATCGTGCGAGCTGGTGCCGACTTCATCACGATTGACGGGTTCCGCGGTGGTACCGGTGCGGCGCCGCGCATCATCCGAGATCACGTGGGCATTCCTATCGAAGTTGCGATCGCCTCCGTCGACGAGCGCCTCCGGAATGAGGGAATTCGCGAGAAGGTTACGCTGATCGCAGGTGGCAGCATTCGCTATTCCGCCGACCTTATCAAGGCAATCGCTCTCGGTGCTGATATTTGTATGGTCGGTATGCCGGTTCTACTTGCTATGGGGTGCCGCTTCTGCCAACAATGCCACACCGGCAATTGTTCGTGGGGCATTGCAACGCAACGGCCAGACCTGGTGAAGCGTTTGGATGTTGACGTGTCGGTCCAGCGCATCAAGAACTTGTTCCACGCGTGGAATGAAGAACTGAAAGAAATTATGGGTGCCATGGGTATCGACTCGGTCGAATCGCTACGGTCAAACAGGGACCGGTTGCGGTACCTCGGACCCAACCCGCACATTGCCGAGGTTCTCGGTATCAAGCATGTTGGTGAATGAACTATGCAAAAACTCGTGGATAATATCGAAATCGACGAAGAAAACCACGCGGTGACGATCGATGCTGCGCCCAAGCGTGTTCCGCTCAAATATCACGTCCTCAACGAGGAAATTCATCGAGTTTTGGATGATGGTTATAAAAACATCACGCTTGTCAACGTGGTGGGACAGAGATTCATCGCGGCTGCGCTGGCCGGCGATATACAATTCAAGATCCACGGCACGCCGGGCAATGACCTTGGTATTTTTATGGATGGTCCAACCATCGAAGTATTTGGCAATTGCGAGGATCAATGCGGCAATACCATGAACGGCGGCAAGATTATCATTCATGGAGCGGCGCGGGATGTCGCAGGGCTGTCGGCGCGTGGTGGTACGATTTATGCACGCGGCGATGGCGGATACCGTTGCGGCGTGCATATCAAGCAATATCAGAACAAGCGCCCCGTCCTCGTGTTCGGTGGCAGGGTTCGCCAATTTTTCGGGGAATATATGGCTGGTGGATTGCTCGTCGCGCTCGGGCTTGACATAAAGGAAGACGGGTCGTTTACTAAGATCGATGGATACCCAATCGCGGGTGCATCGCTCGGAACCGGCATTCACGGAGGAAAGATCATCCTTGCAAGAGCATGCAATGAAGTCCCGCCGGAAATGCTCGGAACGGGCGCGAAGGTGGCAGATCTTGATGATGCAGACCGGCCGGAACTCAAGCCCGTGCTCGATGATTATTGCGCGATCTTCAAGATCGATGCCGAGAAAATCGAGCAACTTCCTTTCTGCAAGGTCGTACCGCTGAGCAAGCGCCCTTTCGCGCACAATTATTGCTCAAAAATGTTGTGAACTAAAATCTCCCTTCTTTACTATTTTCTAAATTCTAATGTTACCATTCGCGTTCAAATCGATCTTTTAAAAATATCTGTTGTTTCTTGAAATCCGTAGCTTATTTGCGAGGATACGCCATGATTCTTGGATCATGAAGATCAAAGCTGGAATGGTGAATAAAACAAGCCAATCCATCCCTGTAAGTGCTATCGTATCAAATATTGGTTGTAAGAATGGGATATAAATCGTTAAGATCAGCACGCCAAACTGCCACATCACACCATAGAGTATCCAGGGATTCTGTTTCGGTTCTTTTCGAAAAAAGGCTCGCTTAGTTTTTCTACACGTGAGCAAATTTGCAACTTGACCCATAACGATGGATGCATATGTCATTGTAACGCCCTTGAAATAGACCGGGCTTGCAGGATCCAGGGGTTGTCCCCATTGCCACCCGCCAGCAAGCCATGCATTGATGCACAGCCAAAAACCGATCGCGCCGACGATGAAACCGATGATCAGAGACCGTGCAAATACCGACGGTTTGAATAGGTGTTCTTTGATGCTGCGGGGTGGTTCGGCCATAATTCCTTCATTGGGCGGATCGCGGCTCAACGCCAATGATGGCACGATGTCAATGCACAGATCGATGACGAGGATATGGATAGCGAGCAATGGAATAGGCGTGTTTATTACAATAAAAAGCACAAACGGGATCAATTCAGCCCAGTTGTGGGTGAAGGCAAAGTAAATGAAATTGCGCAGATTTATCCAGATTGACCGACCACTTTCGATACCCGTCACGATCGAAACAAAACTGTCATCGGTAAGAATGATATCCGCAGTTTCTTTTGCGATATCCGTGCCAGTCACGCCCATTGCAATGCCTATATCACTTTGACGCAAAGCAGGAGCATCATTTGCACCATCGCCGGTGACGGCAACGATTTCACCAGCTTGTCTCGCGACGTTTACCAAACGAAGTTTTTCATCAGGAGTTATTCGAGCAAAGATAGCCCCGGACTTTTGGAAGGCTTCCGCAATTTGAATGTCCTCCATCTTGCTCATCATATCGCCCGTGATGGGCGTGACATCATTCCATTGATCGATATCGATAATGCCCACTTCCCATGCTATTGATTTCGCCGTCGTGGCATTATCGCCGGTGATCATGGCAATTTTAATGCCGGCATTTCGAGCTTGCTTGATGGCATCACGCACCTCGATGCGTGGAGGATCTTTGATGGCCACGAGACCGATCAAGGTCATGCCGGTTTCTATCGCATCACGTTCGTTGTCTTGAATATTCTTCGA
>Ga0315277_10006077_pt1 | contig 15880 bp, 12 predicted proteins | sample YL17G05_15_MG_FD_203695 | JGI IMG/M metagenome (GOLD analysis project Ga0315277, IMG submission 203695) | Sediment microbial communities from Yellowstone Lake, YNP, Wyoming, USA - YL17G05_15 | ecosystem: Environmental > Aquatic > Freshwater > Lake > Sediment | place: USA: Wyoming | collected...
TCTCTATGGTCGCCAGGAGGCGATTGAGGGCGTTCATGTAGGCCTTAGCGGAGGCGACGATGATGTCGGTGTCCGCGCCGCGACCTGTGTAGGTCTTGCCGCCGCTCTCAATCCTGATCGTCACCTCGCCCATGGCGTCAATGCCTGCCGTAATAGACTTCACGCTGAACTCGGTCAGCTTGTTCGGCACCTTCACCAGGCGGTTGATAGCTTTGTAAACGGCGTCAACGGGGCCTGTCCCCAGGGCAGCGTCGGCGACAATCCGGCCGTCGGGGCCAACAAGCTTCACCGAGGCCGTCGGCACGCTGTGGTCGCCGCAGGAGACCTGAACCTGCTCCAAATGGTAGGTCTCCGACACCGTGCGCAGCTCTTCGGCGACCAGCGCCTCGAGGTCCCGGTCCGTGATCTCCTTCTTCTTGTCCGCAAGCTCCTTGAAAGCCGCGAAGGCACGGCTGAAGTCTTCGTCCGTGAGAGCATAGCCCAGCTCCTGGAGCCGCGCCTTGAAGGCGTGCCGGCCACTGAGCTTGCCCAAGGTGAGCGTGCTGCCTGTCAGGCCCACGTCCCTCGGGTCGATGATTTCGTAGGTGCTTCTCTCCTTCAGGACGCCGTCCTGGTGGATGCCAGACTCATGGCGGAAGGCGTTGGCACCCACTATAGCCTTATTCGGCTGCACGTACATGCCTGTGATATCGCTCACCATCCGGCTCGCCTTGTGGATCTGGGTGGTGTCAATATCCGTAGTGTAGTTGAACAGATCACGGCGGGTGCGCAGGGCCATCACTATCTCTTCGAGAGAAGCGTTGCCCGCCCGTTCGCCGATGCCGTTTATCGTGCACTCTATCTGGCGCACCCCGTGATCGAGTACGGCGAGGCTGTTGGCCACTGCCAGCCCGAGGTCGTTGTGGCAATGAACACTGACGACTGCTTTCTGTATGTTGGGCACGTTGTTGCGGATGCCGTCAATCAACTCGCAGAACTCGCGGGGTATGGTGTAGCCCACTGTGTCGGGTATGTTGATGGTGGTCGCGCCAGCCTCTATGGCCCTCTCGACGACCCGGTAGAGAAAGGCTGGGTCGGTGCGCGTGGCATCCATCGGCGAGAATTCGACGTCGGCGACATAGCCTTTGGCCCGCGCAACCATGTCGCCCGCGAGTTGCAGCACCTGCGCCCTGTCCTTCTTGAGCTGGTGGGACATGTGAATCTCGGAGCTCGAAAGGAAGACGTGTATTCTGGGATGGCGCGCCTCTTTCACCCCTTCCCAGGCTGCATCCACCGCCTTGGGATGGGCATGAGCCAGGGCGCAGACCGCAGGGCCGCGCATCTCGCGCGAAATGCGACGCACGGCCTCCGAGTCGCCGGGCGAGGAGACAGGGAACCCGGCCTCGATCACATCGACGTTCAGCCGCTCCAGTTGCCTGGCAATGTCCAGCTTCTCGTCAATGTTGAGCGCCGCACCCGCCGACTGCTCGCCGTCGCGAAGGGTCGTGTCAAAAATGATGATCTTGTCCAAACCAATCGCCCTCAACTGCTGGGTCATTTCGCTTTGAGCCAGGGCATCATAGCCCGGAGCTTCTGGCCCACAATCTCGATCTGGTGGTTCTGCTCCCTCTTCCTCATCATGTAGAACGACGGGCGCCCGGCCTGGTTCTCAAGGATCCAGCGCGTGGCGAAGCTGCCGTCCTGAATCTCGGAAAGAATCTGCCTCATGGTTCCGCGCGAGCACTCGTCGATGACCCTTGGCCCCGAGATGTAGCCGCCGTATTCGGCGGTGTCGCTGACCGAGTAGTTCATGAAGCTCAGTCCGCCCTGATAGAACAGGTCTACGATGAGTTTCAACTCGTGCATGCACTCGAAGTAGGCTATCTCCGGCTGGTAGCCAGCCTCGACCAGAGTCTCAAATGCGCCTTTTACGAGGGAGGCGACTCCCCCGCAGAGAACGACCTGCTCCCCGAAGAGGTCGGTCTCCGTCTCTTCGGCAAACGTGGTGTCGAGCACGCCGGCCCTGGTGCAGCCAATGCCTTTGGCATAGGCCAGCGCTATCTTCTTGGCCTTGCCCGTCGCGTCCTGATGGACTGCCACGAGGGCCGGTGGACCCGAGCCCTCGGTGTAGGTGCGGCGCAGCATATGGCCGGGGCATTTCGGCGCCACCATCGTGACGTCTATGTCTGTAGGCGGCACAATCTGACTGTAGTGGATGTTGAAGCCGTGCGCGAATATCAGCATCTTCCCTTTCGTCAGCCCCTTCTGCATCAGGCGGTAGACCGCCGGATGCAGGTTGTCGGGCACGAGCAGGGTCACAATGTGCGCTTCCGCTGCGGCCTCTTCGGCAGTCAGGACTTTGAACTTCGCCTTCTTCGCTTCCTTCCAGGGGTCGCTGTCCTTGAGCTCAGCAACGATGACGTTGCACCCGCTGTCCCTCAGATTCTGGGCATGGGCATGCCCCTGGCTGCCGAAGCCCACAATTGCGATGGTCTTGCCTGCGAGCAAACCCAGGTCTGCATCCTTGTCATAGTACATTGCTCCTGCACCGTCCTTTCAATCCTATTGTGACGAAAAGCCCATCTGTGCCGTTCGCCCTGAGCCTGTCGAAGGGCCGTTCATGGTTCGACTGGCCTGTCCCGAGCTTGCCGAAGGGCTCACCACGAACGGCAACATGGCTTCGCGAGCCGCGACAACGATATTTCAACCCTTCGTGGTATCCGCAACATCCACTGCAGTCGATCCAGACTCTATTGCCCCGGTCTGGCTTTCTTCACCCTCTGCGGGTGGGCTTCCTCGTCCTCAGCCTCCTCCTCAGGCTCAAGCCTGACGGCACCCGATGCCCCCCGCGGCATAGCGATCCTGCCAGTGCGCGCCAGTTCCTTGATGCCGAAGCGCCTGAGAAGGCTACAGAGGGAGTCGATCTTCTCCTCGTCACCGGTGACCTCGATTATGACTGACTCAGCGGCGACGTCGATAATCTTCGCGCGGAAGATGTCCACGATCTGTATGATCTCGCTCCGGTTCGACGAAGTCGTCATGACCTTGATCAGAGCAAGCTCCCTGGACACGATGGGGTCATCGCTGAGATCGCTGACCTTCACAACCTCGATGAGCTTGCCGAGCTGCTTTCGCACCTGTTCCACAGCGGTGGTAGCACCGTCTACGACAATTGTCATGCGGGACATGCCCGGTTGCTCGGAGTGACCCACAGCTATGCTCTCGATGTTAAAGTTGCGCCTGCGAATCAGACTCGCCACGCGATTCAACACGCCAGGCTTGTCTTCAACAAGCGCCACCAGGGTATGCTTTGTGCTAGGCATGACGGCCTCCTCGAAAGCCGCTGAGGCTGAAGGGAGTCACAGATTGCTTGTTTCCCGGGGCCGCAGCTTGAAGTCGACCTTCTTCCTCGGGTCTTCCAGGATCTCGGCCAGCGTGGCTCCCGGCGCGACCATCGGGTAGACGTTCTCCTCGGGCTCAACCACGAAGTCAATGAGAAACGGTCCGTTGTGCTCCATGGCCCGCTCAATCGCAGGCACTACCTGCTGCATTTCGGTCACCCTCAGGCCGGGCAATCCGTAAGCTTCAGCGACCTTGACAAAGTCGGGGCTGCTCAGGGGCGTGGCCACGTAGCGGCGCTGATAGAACAACGCCTGCCATTGCCTCACCATTCCCAGGAAACCGTTGTTGATTATGGCGATCTTAACCGCGACGTTGTCCTGGACTGCCGTGGCCAGTTCCTGAATGGTCATCTGGAAGCCACCGTCACCGGCCACTGCCCACACGGTCTCATCGGGGCACCCAACCTTCGCCCCGATGGCGGCCGGCAGCTCAAACCCCATAGTCCCGAGGCCACCGGAGGAGATCAGACTGTGGGGCTTCCGGTAGCAGAAGTGCTGCGCAGACCACATCTGGTTCTGGCCGACTCCGGTGACGATGATGGCGTCACCGTGGGTCACCTCACAAATCTTGCTGACCACGAATTGCGGAAGTACCTTGTCCGAGTCGTGAATGACGTGCAATGGGTGCTCCCGCCGCCACTGCTCGACCTGCCTTATCCAGTCCATGTGCGTCTGAACGCTCACCTGCTTGTTCAGCGCCTTGAGCACGTGCTTCACCTCGCCAACGATGGGCACGGTGACGCGCACATTCTTGCCTATCTCAGCAGGATCCACATCGATGTGGATTATCTGGGCATGTGGGGCAAAACCGCTCACCCTGCCAGTCGCCCTGTCATCGAACCTCATGCCGAGTGCGATAATGAGGTCGGCGGCGTCCACAGCCAGATTGGCATAGGCCATGCCGTGCATCCCGAGCATGCCGAAGCTGAGGACGTGGTCTTCGGGGAAGCAACCGATGCCCAGGAGCGTGGTGACCACCGGGATCTGTGCCTTCTCGGCGAGTTCTCTCAGCTCGTCAAATGCGTTAGAGATGATTGCGCCCCTTCCGGCCAGGATCACAGGGCGCTTGGCCTCGCTGATAAGCCTCGCCGCCTTCTTGATTTGCGCCGGGTGGCCGCGCACGACGGGCTTGTACCCGGGCAGGTCAACCTTGCTCGGGTAGCTGAAGGTAGCCTCCTCGGTAAACACGTCACGCGGTATGTCCAGGAGCACCGGCCCCGGCCGGCCTGTGCTGGCGATATGGAAGGCCTCCTTGACCCTGGTAGCTATCTCATCCGCTCTGAGAATGAGGTAGTTGTGCTTGGTTATGGGCACAGTGATGCCCGTGATGTCGATCTCCTGGAAACCATCCTTGCCGATGAACGGCCTGGCCACCTGCCCGGTGATAGCCACAACGGGGGAAGAATCGAGATGTGCGTTCGCGATCCCGGTCACAAGGTTACACGCTCCCGGCCCGGAGGTGGCCAGGCAAACGCCGACCCTCCCCGTGGCTCTGGCGTAGCCGTCTGCCGCATGGGCGGCGCCCTGCTCGTGCCTCACGAGGATATGCCGCAACTGCGGATACTGGGGCAGCGTGTCGTAAAGCGGTAGCACAGCGCCGCCGGGGAAGCCGAAGATGACCTCGACGCCTTCCCTTACCAGGCTTTCACAAAGTATCTGTGCACCATTCAACTTCATTGACAGCTCCTACCTGAAGACAGCCCCTGTTGAGGCCGAGGTCACCTTCTCGAAGTAGCGCTTGAGATAGCCCGTCGTTATCTTCGGCTCGAACTCAGGCAGTCGAGCGAGCCGCGCGGATATCTCCCGGGCGCTGAGTGCAACATCAAGCCTGTTCTTGGTGATATCAATGCCTATGATATCACCATCCTTCAAGGCCGCGATCGGGCCTTTCTCTGCCGCCTCCGGCGAAACGTGCCCGATGGCAGCGCCTCTGGTCGCACCCGAGAAGCGCCCATCTGTGATAAGTGCCACGTCTCTGTCGAGCCCCATTCCAGCGATGAGCGAAGTCGCCGCAAGCATCTCGGGCATGCCGGGACCGCCCCTGGGGCCTTCGTACCGAATCACCACTACATCCCCTGCCTTGACCGAGCCCATCATGATCTTGGTGGTAGCCTCGTCCTCCGAGTTGAAGACACGCGCCGGTCCCTTGTGAACCATCATTTCGGGGGCGACCGCCGCGCTCTTGACCACTGCGCCCTGTGGCGCGATGTTGCCGAAAAGGATGCTCAGCCCGCCCCTGGGCGAGTAGGGGTCCGACGCAGACCGTATCACGTTTCGGTCCGTGACCCTGGCGCGCGCTATGTTCTGGCGCAGCGTCTTGCCGGTCACCGTCCTTGCGCTCAGGTTGAGCAGCTTCGCAACTTCCTTCATCACCGCCGGTACGCCACCAGCGAGGTCCAGGTCCTCCAGATGGAAGTCGCCCGACGGCCTTATCTTGCACAGGTGCGGCGAGCTACGGCTTATCTCGTCTATCGCCTTGAGTGAGAAGTCTATGCCCGCCTCCTGGGCCAGCGCCATGAGATGCAACACCGAGTTCGTGCTGCCCCCCAGAGCCATATCCAGCACGAAGGCGTTGCGGATGGCGTCTCTGGTAACAATGTCCCTCGGACGCAAATCCGCAGCCAGCAGCTCCATGACCTTCCTGCCCGCCTCCCGGGCAAGCCGCATTCTGCGGGCGTCCACGGCCGGGATGGTGCCGTTGCCCGGCAAAGCCACGCCCAGAGCCTCCATAAGGCAGTTCATCGTGTTGGCGGTGAACAGCCCTGAACAACTGCCGCACCCCGGGCAGGCCAGCTCCTCAATTTGCCTGAGTTCAGCCTTGCTCATCTCGCCTTTGGTGACTCTGCCGACAGCCTCGAAGACCGTATTCAAATCGATGCACTTGTTGCCTGGCAAGCGCCCGGCCAGCATGGGCCCGCCGCTCACGAAGATAGCCGGCAGGTTGAGCCTCACGGCAGCCATGAGCATCCCCGGGACTATTTTGTCGCAGTTCGGGATGAACACCAGTGCGTCAAAGGGATGAGCCTGCACCATAACTTCAACGGAGTCCGCTATCAGCTCACGGCTGGGGAGGCTGTATCTCATGCCCATGTGCCCCATGGCGATTCCGTCGCAGACTCCGATAGTATCGAACTCCAGCGGCGTGCCTCCGGCGCTGTACACGCCAGCCTTCACCGCTTCGGCCACCTGTCTCAGGTGAATGTGGCCGGGGATGATCTCGTTGAAGCTGTTAACGACGCCAACAATGGGCTGCTCTATCTCGCGCGAGGTCAATCCCAGTGCGTGAAACAGGGAGCGGTGTGGCGCACGCTCAACGCCTTTCTTCGCTATATCGCTTCTCATAGGTGCACCTGAACTTGCTTCTCGGTATTCCGCGTCGACTCTGTAGGCTCAATGCCAATTGGAAGTAATTAAATCATAGCACGGTCTGGGTGTCAAGGGAAATAGCTTCGAGGTTGCCGGGCCGGTACCCATACCATACTGAAGCTGTCACGCAGCTCCTCCAGGACGACCCATCAGTCTGGCTGGTTATCTTGCTATTGACTCCTGGCGGTTTTTCGTTTAGGATATATGGGCTCTCCAGTGGGGAGGGACGCTTCTGAAGAAGGGAGGAGGTAGACATGCCGTTCTATGATGGGATCGACAAATCCGCTGCCGAAGGGAGGCGCACGCTCGAGCGCCTGCTGGCGCTGCGCCGGGAGCTGGCGGGACAGATAACGCAACGCACCCTGAAGGAGACGCTTCTCCTGGCGACCTGGAACATCCGCGAGTTCGACACGCCGGCTTGCGGGGTAATTTGACACATGTTTCTTGGAATAACAAACCATTCAGAAATCTCTGGAGGATTAATCTATGTCGGAATCATTGTTAGGTGAGCCTATAGATCCAGAATTCCCTGATTACGCTTATGCAGCTAATCCTTTGGTGAAAGTATTCAAGAATCGTAGCGGAAGCACGGGGGTGGCAAACGTTCTCTTAGGAGAGTGGCTGAGAATAGCAGATGAGCAAACTCCAGCGACAGGGCGAGTACATGTTAAGTATCGTGGAGGAACAGGATACGTTGAACTTGCGGATCTAACAAGGAAGCGTCAACTCGAAATCTTCTTCATAGACGTTAGTCAAGGCGATGCAATCCTCATCCAGACTCCAGATGACCGACGCATCCTGATTGACGCTGGGGCGTCTGACGACGCTCATGAGTTCATCCAAAACAAGTACCGTCTAGATAAAGAAAACTATCACATTGACTTCGATGCGATCATTGCGACGCATAGCGATGATGACCACACAAAAGGACTCCTCAACATCTTGGCAGATCCTAAGATTGCCGTGAAGCGCTTCTATCACAACGGTCTTTTCCGACGAACTGACGCAAAGCAAGACCCTGGCCCCCGCAAGGGAAAGAAGGGAAAGCGTGTCTGTGGCCTCATCAGCCGGCCAAGCATTGGTGATAAGCCAACTCTCACACCACTCATGAAAGACCTCATTGGTGCAGTAGAAAGTGCCGAGAAAAATCTTCCCATCGTCATTCAGAAGATGAAAGATACCGGTCGAAGGGTAGACAGTCCCCCAGAAGGTTTTGTATGCAAACGCCTAGACGCAGCGGATGGGTTCATCCCACCGTACAACGATCCTCAGAAATCACTAGTTATCGAAGTGCTTTGGCCTAAGGCTAATGTCGACGATGGTCAACTTTATTACCCCTGGTATGGGGATGCCGGAAAGACTGCTAACGGAAACTCCGTCGTCCTCTGTGTGCAACACGGAAATCAAAGAATACTATTGGCTGGAGACCTTAACACAGATTCCATGGACGACCTTCTCAAGATCTATCCGGCTATCCATGGAAAGCCTAGCGCTCTCGAATCTCATGTCTACAAAGCTGCGCACCATGGGAGCCAAGACTTCTCCGTGCCGTTCCTCCAAGCCGTTAAGCCGAATGCTGCCGTGATTTCTTCTGGTGATGATCGAAACGATATTCACGGACACCCACGCGCTGTGCTTCTAGGAACGATCACCCGCTATTCACGTTGTGAAAAGCCAGCTGTTTTTTCCACTGAGTTGGCCGCCTGCTTCACACGCTTGTCCAAGAAAGAACAGGAAGCCTTCAAATCCAGTAAGGTTCAACTATACGAACGCTCTATACAAGGAATCATTCACTTGCGCAGTGACGGAGAGCGTCTCTGTCTTGGTTGCGTTCACGGACTCAAAACCCCTAGCGATCCCCTAGCCAACATCCTCTGGAAGTGGGACTTATGGCCACAAGAGGATTGCTAGCCGTTCCAATGAGGTTGTTGAATAGTTTGGCGTACCTAATAATGGTATGAGCTAAAAAGCAATGTAGGGTATCAATTAATACCTGCGCCGCAAACTGGACGAGGGCGCAGGGCAGCCCGGGTGAACGGCGGAGCAAGGCGGGTGCAGCGCACCGAGCCCCGCGACGCAGTCTTGGCCGAGGCACCCAATGGCTCGTGGGCGCGCCCGGCCGGGGTAGAATGACACTGAGGGGAACCCCGGAGGGTTCCCCTCAGCCAATCTGCTGATTAACGTGCTCTGTCCCTAACGCCGTGATGCCAGCACCTTCTGTGTGGTGGTGCCGATCTCGGCGGGGCTCGCAGCAATGGCGGCGCCGGCAGCCTCGAGCGCCGCTATCTTCTCCTGCGCTTTCCCTGAACTGCCGGTGATTATCGCACCGGCGTGCCCCATCCGCCTGCCCGGGGGGGCGCTGCTGCCAGCTACGAAGGCGATCACTGGCTTGGTCATCTTCTTCCTGATGAACTCGGCTGCAATCTGCTCTTGATTGCCGCCGATCTCGCCGATGAGCACCACTGCTTCCGTCTGGCGGTCTTTCTGGAACAGCTCCAGTGCGTCAACAAACACCGTGCCAATAATGGGGTCACCGCCCAGCCCTACGCACGTGGATTGGCCGATGCGGAGCGCCGTCAACTGGCTGACAGCCTCGTACGTCAGGGTTCCGCTGCGCGACACGACGCCAACATTGCCTTCGAGGAAGATATCGCCGCTCATGATGCCCACCTTGGACTTGCCGGGCGAGAGCAAGCCCGGGCAGTTCGGGCCGATGAGCCGCACCTTCTTCTGCTTCAGGTAACGCTGCACGACGACCATGTCCAGCGTCGGGATACCCTCCGTGATGCAAACAACGAGGGAGATACCGCCTTCCGCAGCCTCAAGCATAGCGTCGGCTGCGAACGCCGCCGGCACGAAGATAATGCTGGTGTTGGCGCCTGTCTCCGCGACAGCGCGCTCCACAGTGTTAAACACCGGTATCCCGTCGAGGTCTGTGCCACCTTTGCCTGGCGTGACGCCGGCGACCACGTTCGTGCCGTACTGCACGCAGCGCCGGGTGTGGAAGCTGCCCTCGCCACCTGTAATGCCTTGGACCAGAAGTCGCGTCTTCTTGTCAATCAGTATACTCAAGGTAGCCACCTCAACTTGATTTCTTGGCTGCCGCGACAGCCTTCTCGGCAGCCTCTTTGAAGCTGTAGGCCCTGACCAGCTTGAGACCCGAGTCCTTCAGTATGCGCTCGCCCTGCTCAACGTTCGTGCCTGCAAGCCGGACAACCACGGGCACCTTAATCTCCATCTGCTTGGAGGCGTTCACAATGCCCTGAGCTATGATGTCAACACGGGCCATCCCGCCAAAGATGTTGACGAGGACCGCCTTCACATCCCGGTCGGAGGTCAGGATCCTGAAGGCCTGAACCACCCGCTCCGGGTCGTTCATGGTCCCGATATCCAGGAAGTTGGCGGCGCCGCCGCCAGCCTGTTTCAGAAGGTCAAGAACGGCCATCGCGAGGCCGGCACCGTTCACGATGCAGCCGATGTTGCCATCCAACTTGACATAATTGTCGATGCCCTTGCTCTTTGCCTCCACCTCGAGAGGGTCTTCTTGAGAGGTATCGCGCAGGTCGGCCACCGCCTTCTGTCGATAAGCGGCGTTGTCGTCGAAGTTGAGCTTGGCGTCGACAGCGAAAAGCCTGCCGTCGCGGGCGACAGCCAGCGGGTTGATCTCAGCCAGGGAGCAGTCCTTCGCCTGGAAAAGCTTGTACAAGTTGCCTATGATGTCTGATGCAGGACGTATCTGCTCCTGCTTAAGGTTAAGGCCGTAGGCGAGTCTGCGCGTCTGGTAGGAGCGTATGCCGGTTGTGGGGTCGACATAGGCCTTCAGTATCTTCTCCGGCCTGGTTCTTGCTATCTCCTCGATGTCCATCCCGCCGGCCTCGCTAGCCATGATAACGGGCGCGCCAGCTACGTTGTCAATCACAATCCCCAGGTACAGTTCCCTCTCAATGTCAATAGCCTCCGTCACCAGGACCACGTTCACCGGCACTCCCTGCGGGCCGGTCTGATGGGTGACCAGTCTGCTCCCCAGCATGGCCTTCGCAGCCTGTTCAGCCTCATCCGGTGACGAGACAATCTTGATGCCCCCGGCCTTGCCTCGCCCTCCCGCGTGAACCTGCGCCTTGATCACCACCTCGCCTGCAAGCTCTCCCGCAATCCTCTTAGCTTCAGCCGGCGTTCTGGCCACGCCGCAGCGCGGCACGGGGACGCCGAACTCAGCCAGCAATTGCTTGGCTTGATACTCATGTGCCTTCATACTAAGCTCTCCTTGTATATTCGAGCGTCCAGCAGACAAAAACAATTCACCCATCTGCGATTTGGGTGAATGTTCCTCCGAGACCGTGAATTCGAATGAACCTTATCCAAAACAGGCGCGCCTTCCAGCTTCAAAGCCATCAGAGTGCCTGGCGAATCGGTCACACCGCAAACGCATATTAGCACATGCACGCCGGAGGCGCAATCGCCGCCTGGTCCCCTTCATCCCGGCAAGGTCAGCGCCGGATCTGAAGGCGGGTGCATGAGTCGCCCCCAATCGAACCCCGTATTGACACCAGCATCGCAGGGTGGTATACAATAAGCACCCATGAGACTGGACTATCTGCTGCGAGAAAGGTAAACCGCGAGAAATCGCGGGGCGCAAAGTCACGGGTCTGCCATTGAGGATGGTCAATGAAGACAGCCGGACTGCCGAACGCAGAGCGAGTTTGCGTAGAGCCTTCCTCGCAGAGGAAGGCTCTTTGGTTCACGGGGGTGGGTTGGCGGTGTGTGGACTGAGCGGAAACATGGAGTGTGAAGCAGAACCATGACTGCCGGGCCGAAAGACAGGAAGCGCAAGATGACGCGGAGTGTCAGGGAACTGCTCATCGTCCTTGCCCTGGAGGTCGTTGCCGTTGTCGTCACCTATGTCCTCCGGGACTTCCGGACTGTTGCCGATTGGGCTGAACAGAGCGCACCCTGGCTCGTCAACCTCTTCCTGGCGAGCACGGCGATCCTGGCCCTGGCCTTTGTCGTCTTCGCTCTGCGCAGGTGGAGAGAGCTGAGGCAAGAGGTCGCGCAGCGCGTGCGTGCGGAGGAGGAACTCAGGGAATCTGAGCAGAGGCTGAAGGCCCTTATCGAAAATGCCCCGGAGGGAATGCACACCCACGACCTGAGAGGCATCCTTCTGGACGCCAACAAGAAGTGGGAGAGCCTCACCGGATACGCACGAGATGAACTGGTTGGGAGGAACCCTGTTGATGTGGGCCTAATCCCTAGGGAGTATGTCGCCAAGAGCGTCCGCCTGCTCGAAAGGAGCAGGAAGGGCGAGGCAACAGGCCCTGACGAGATGGAACTGATGAAGAAGGACGGGACGCGCATCATGCTCGAGGTCTCGACGTTCCCCGTGAGAAGGGGGGGCCAGGTTGAGGTATTGGGGATCAGCAGAGACATTACGGAGCGCAAGCGAGCCGACATGAAGCTGAAGGAAACGATGGAGGAGTTGGCGAGGTCGAATGCTGAGCTCCAGCAGTTCGCCTACGTGGCCTCTCATGATTTGCAGGAGCCGTTGCGCATGGTGACCAGCTACGTGCAGTTGCTGGCGCGGCGCTGGCGGGGCAAGCTGGACCGGGATGCCGACGAGTTCATCGCTTTTGCCGTGGACGGGGCCATTCGCATGCAGGACCTGATAAACGACCTGCTATCGTATTCACGCCTCGGCACCAGAGCGAATCCTTTCGGCATGACTGACTGCAACGAGGTGCTGGAGAACGCATTGAACAACCTCCGGCTCGCGCTCGACGGCAGCGGCGCCGTTGTGAAGTACGATTCCCTCCCTACGGTGAGCGGCGACAGCGTGCAACTGGTGCAGGTCTTCCAGAACCTCATCGGCAACGCCATAAAGTTCCGGCGTGAACAGCCGCCGCGCGTCGAAGTCTCGGTCAGCAAGAACGAAGAGGAATACATTTTCTCTGTCCGGGACAACGGCATTGGCATCGAGCCGCAGTACCACGAACGCATTTTCCTCATCTTCCAGCGTCTTCACAGCAGGGCCGAGTATCCGGGAACCGGGATCGGCCTCGCTATATGCAAGCGAGTTGTCGAGCGCCACGGCGGGCGCATGTGGGTCGAGTCGGAGCCAGGCAAGGGCTCGACATTTCGCTTCACCATCCCAACCACTGGAGGCGAGCAGCAATGAACACCCAGGTGATCGGCAGGCCGATTGAGATCCTGATGGTGGAGGACAATCCGGGAGATGTGCGCCTTACGATCGAAGCGCTCAAAGACGGCAAGATGAGCAACAACCTGCACGTGGTGGGCGATGGCGTCGAAGCGATGGCGTGGCTGCACCGAAAAGGCAAGTACACTGATGCGCCCCGTCCGGACATCATCCTCCTCGACCTCAATCTGCCGAAGAAGGACGGACGCGAAGTGCTCGTGGAGATCAAGTCGGACAGGGAACTGAAACGCATACCGGTGGTCATTCTGACGACCTCTGCCGCAGAGGAGGACATAGCCAAGGCATACGACTTCAATGCTAACTGCTACATAACCAAGCCCGTCGACCTGGCGCAATTCATGAAAGTGGTCAAGTCGATAGAGGAGTTCTGGTTGACCATCGTCAAGCTGCCGGATAAGTGAACGCGATGGACGGCAAGCCTGTCAGAGTCCTCCTTGTCGAAGACAACCCTGGTGACACTCGCCTCATCCGGGAGATGCTGGCGGATGTCGCTGGCACTTGTTTTGACCTTGAGTGTGCGGAGCGGCTCTCGAGCGGGATTGAGCGTCTGGCCGAGGGAGACCGTGACGTCCTTCTCCTCGATCTCTCTCTGCCCGACAGCGCCGGCCTTCAGACTCTGCTCACGGCGCAGACAAAGGTGCCCCAGGTGGCGATCATCGTCTTGACCTCGCTTGACGATGAGGCCCTGGCGATCGAGGCCGTGCGAATGGGTGCGCAGGACTATCTGGTGAAGGGCCGGGTGGACGGAGAGCTCCTGGCCCGTGCCATGCGGTACGCCATCGAACGCAAGCGCTCCCAGGAGAAGCTGGAGGACCTGTATGAGAGGGAAGTGGAACTGCGGCTGGCTCTGGAGAGCGAGATCACGAAGAGGGCCGACTTCACCAGGGCGCTGGTACACGAACTGAAGACGCCGCTCACCGCCGTGCTTGCTTCAAGCGAACTGATGGTGGCCGACCTCCACGACGAACCCTGGCGGAGCCTTGCCGGGAACATTCACAGGAGCGCTTCCAGCCTGAACAACCGCATAGATGAGCTTTTCGACCTCGCAAGAGGAGAGATCGGGATGCTGCACCTCAGGTGCCAGGATGTGGACGCTGCCTCTTTGCTTGGCGGCGTGGTGGACGAGATGTCACCGGTGGCCGCCAGCCACAGGCAGTCCCTCGCCCTGGAGATGCCGGAGGCGCTTCCTCCGGTGTGGGCTGATGAAGCCCGCCTGCGTCAGGTTGTGCTGAATCTGCTCAGCAACGCCATCAAGTTTACGGGCGAAGGCGCCACGATCGCGGTGAGAGCTGTGGAGGAAAACGGAAGCATGGTGGTGGAGGTGAAGGACACAGGGCCGGGGATTGCCGAGGAGGAGCAGGAGCGCATTTTCGAGCCCTACTACCGGCTGAAGCGCGATGCTGAGCGCCTCAGCGGGATGGGTCTCGGCCTTGCCCTGTGCAAGATGCTGGTTGAGCTGCACGGTGGCCACATCTGGGTTAGAAGCCAGAAGGGGAAGGGAAGCACGTTCGCCTTCTCCGTGCCTCTGGAGACGACTGCAAAGACGGAACAGAGCATCGAGACGGGAGCCAACCGGTGAGAGTTCTTGTGATCGAGGACGACCGCGAGATTGTGGAGACCATCTCCCTGGCTTTCCAGATACGCTGGCCTGAGGCTGAACTGATTTCGACTCACCTTGGCGAACGGGGTGTCGAGCTGGTAGAGAGCCAGTCCCCAGACGTGGTCATACTCGACCTCGGGCTCCCCGACGTAAGCGGGTTCGACGTGCTGAAGAGGGTGCGCCTCTTCTCCAGTGTCCCTATCATCATACTCACCGTCAGGGCCGAGGAGCCAGACGTCGTCAAAGGGCTGGAATGGGGAGCTGACGACTATATGGTCAAGCCTTTTCGGCAACTCGAACTCCTGGCGCGAGTGAAGGCTCTGATGCGCAGGAACAGCCCAGCCGGCGAGGAACAACCCATAGTGTACGGGCCGCTGCGATTCGAGCCGGGTACAGGGCAACTCTTCCGCCACGGGCAGGAGATCAGTCTTACGCCGACTGAGGCTCACATTCTGCACCACCTCATGAAGAAGCCCGGACAGGTAGTGACGCATTCGGCGCTTGCCGAGACGGTGTGGGGTTTGGACTACGAGGGCGCGGCTGCCAGCCTGAAGAGCCACATCAGGCGGCTGCGCCAAAAGGTCGAGGAGGACCCGAGTCAGCCCAAACTCATCCTGGCGAAGCCCGGCGTTGGCTATCTTCTGGCGAAGCTCAGCTGATCCCGCCCCCATCCACGGAGCGCCCTCAGACGGTCCCCGGCCCACAGGTTTGCCCCGGCCGCGGGAATCATTGCCACCGAACCGCAACCCTTCTGCAACCTCCGCTCCACTTCTCCCTGTTTCCCTTAACCTCTCCGCAACGCCGCCATCCTAGACTGGGGTCAGCAACGGAAGGAGGGCCGGTAAGCAAGCGGCAACCGAATGCTCCAAGGCAAGCACGCGTGGCGGGTAGGTGCTGACTGGCGCCGGTTCCACGTTGCTCTTACTAGACTCCTGTCTCAGGTAACCGCCCAGCCGCCGCGGTTGCCTGGGACAGGGGGCACGGGTTGGCAAGCCCGCTGAAAATCGTTACTCGGTGCCTAGGCCCTTGTCTCAGGTAACTGCCGGGTGGCCGCTGGCTCTGTGAGCCAGCGGCCACCTTCGTTTTCGCACCCGACAGTCTCCCTATCTGCAACTGCCAACCATCAGCCATCAGCAATCAGCCATGAACCATGAGCTACGAGCTACGAGCTATGAGCTACGAGCTATGAGCTTGCTACTCTCCTTGACTGCTGACAGCTTCGGATGCTACAATGGCCCCGGTTTCCACAGGCGAACTGGTTCTATGGTGGGCGTAGCCGAGTGGTTTAAGGCGCCAGGTTGTGGCCCTGGAGATCGAGGGTTC
>Ga0315277_10006078_pt1 | contig 15879 bp, 9 predicted proteins | sample YL17G05_15_MG_FD_203695 | JGI IMG/M metagenome (GOLD analysis project Ga0315277, IMG submission 203695) | Sediment microbial communities from Yellowstone Lake, YNP, Wyoming, USA - YL17G05_15 | ecosystem: Environmental > Aquatic > Freshwater > Lake > Sediment | place: USA: Wyoming | collected...
ACCGACATTCACGAAATCAGCGAGCGATTCAAGGGTGACCCGGATAAGCAATGGACGCTTCGGGTTGCCAAGGCAACCTGCCTTCTGGAGTTCGTCCGTGACCTGCCTCGAACGGAGGCGAACATCGCCGCTTTCCTGATAGACAAGGTCGGCGACCCGGCACCGGTTGCACAGGTCGAAGCAGCCATCAAGAAACTCTATGATGCGCAGTTCATCCGCAACACAGAAGACGGGTGGAAGCTCCAGACCGCCCAAGAGAAAAACTGGGAGACCGAGAAGAAAGCCCTCGATCCCAAACCCCGTGATCGGAATGAGATCGTCCGTTATGCCCTGCGGGAGGTCTTTGGCGAGCCTGTGCTTCGTACCTACCGGCACAAGGATTACCGCACTTTCCGGATCGGTATCAGCGTAGACGGCACGACTGTGGGTGATGAGGGCGATATCAGGGTGTCCTTGTCCATGGCCGAAGACGACAGTGAGATGTCCAACCGTATCAATGAGACGCGGGACGAAAGCCGCAAGAAGGCCCACGAGAATGATGTCTACTGGGTCTTCTCGCTCGCGCCGGAGATCGACGAACTGGTCGCCCAGCTCTTCGCGTCCAGGAAGATGGTTGAGAAGTATGACCAGCTTCGGGCGCAGAGCAAGATCGCACCTGATATGATCACCTGCCTCCAGGATGAAAAAAACGCCGTCCTGAATACTCAATCACGGTTGCGGGACAAGATCACGGAGGCGCTCGAGCGAGGGACAGGCATGTTCCAGGGTGTGGCGCGTGATGCCTCGTCACTCGGCAAGAGCCTTGGTGAGATCATCAAGAAATTCTTGGAACAGGTCGTCCCCGACCTCTATCCCAAGTTGGAGATGGGATCACGCCCCCTGCGTGGGGATGAACCCGACGTCTTTCTCAAGGCGGCTGATCTCAAGGCGCTCCCTCAAGTTTTCTACGTCGGCGAACGCGGCTTAGAACTGGTCACCAAGGAAGGTTCAAAGTATGTGCCCAATCCGAGTGCCGATGTGGCCAAGGAAGTTCGCGACTACCTCGCCAGCCAGCATGAGTATGGCAACCGGGAGGCCTGTCTTGGTAAGGCTCTTGAGAATCGGTTCAACGGCACCCCTTACGGGTGGGAACGCGACGTGCTGCGTCTGGTCCTTGCCGTTCTCTTTCGTGCAGGGGTCATCGAGGTTTCGTTCGGTGGCCAGAAGTCCGATTCCTACTCGGAGCCGCGAAGTCGGGAGCCCTTCGTCAACAACACCAAGTTTAAGTCTGCTGTCTTTACCCCGATCAAGCCGATCGATCTCAAAACACTCACCCAAGCGGTTCAGAGCTATGAAGGCCTGACGGGGAAAACGTTGGATGTGGAGAAGAATGCCATCGCTGCGGCCGCAAAACAGTACGCTGATGCTGAAACAAAGGAAGTCGTGCCCATCGTTGCTGAGGCCAAGGCCCACTATCTCCCTGTGCTGTCCATCGTCGAGGAATACCGGGAGGCACTTGCGAGCATCGAAAATGGCTCCGCTGACGACTGCGTGAACCTTCTGGCCGGCGGCGCAGCCTCTCTTAAGGAGGGCCGTGAACGCATCCGCAAGATCGCCGAATGCCTGAACGAAAAAGGGCTGGCTACCTTGCAGAGAGCGCGACTGGCCGCCAACGAGATGACGCGCCTCCTTGAGGCGCATGGCCAGGACGAGATCGCCGAGAAAGGCAAAGAGCTTCGTGAGCTATTGCAGTCCGAAACCTTTTTCGAGTCCATGGCGCAGATCGAATCGACTGCGCAGGAAATCGTGGCCGCATATCGTGATCTCTATGAAAAGACGCACGCCGAGCGAGCGGCTCAGTACCGGGATGCTGTGGAGAAGATCAAGGGCCGTAAGGAATGGGAGCAGGTGCCCGAGTCCATGCGAGAACCGGTGCTCTCCCCGCTGACATCGCGCGGCTGCAACGAGACCGATTTCCCGGTGACGAGCCTCGTCTGCAACGCATGCCGCGCCAACGTGAGCCAGATGGAATCGGACATTGAGGCCCTTGGCGGCCTGTTTGCCAAGGTAGTCTCTGAAATCCAGCGGTTGACCACCCCGCCGGAGATGAAGATCGAGCGCGTGCGGGTCTCCGAGTTTTTCTCGGGGTCCTTCGAATCGGCGGACCAGGTCAAGAAGGCCGTGGCCCGTCTGCAGGACCATCTCCTCAAACTGCTCGATGAGGGCGTGAAGATCGTGGTGGAGTGATATATGGACCAGGCCATACGAAACAAGCTGCGCAACATCGTGACCCAGTGCCGAAAACTGCTGGAGGAAGCCACGGCCCAGGCCCTCCAAGGACGATTCGGCATGTACGCGGCGCGCAAGAAGGGCGAGGTCCAAGTCGAGGAAGAGTCCCGCATGGCGCACCTCGCCGAGGAGGACCGCGCCTGCCGCCAGGACCTCCTGGACCATCTGGAGCACATCCAGGCCATCGGCTACAAGTCGAGCGAGGCGCTGGAGCAGCTCATCCGCGAGATCGCTTTCACACACCTCAACCGCCTGTGCGCCTATAAGATGATGGAGGCGCGAGGCCTCATCCGCGAGGCAGTTAGCCGTGGTCTCAAGTCCCAGTATTTCTTCTTCTACCTCTCCGACCACCCCGAAGACGAGAAGCTCCATAACGGCGGCCGGCAGGAGGCAGCCTACCGCAATTTCCTCGACTGGCTGGGCGGAACGCTCTCGCAGGAGATCGGCGTCCTCTTTAATCCCAATGACCCGGCCAACCGCATCTACCCGCCGCAGCGCGTGCTGGACGAGGTGCTGGAGCTGATAAACGACGGGGAACTCTCTGGAATCTGGTCCCAGGACGAGACCATCGGCTGGGTCTACCAGTACTTCACGCCCAAGGAACTGCGCGACAAGGCCCGCAAGGAAAGCCAGGCCCCGCGAAATTCCTACGAGCTCGCCTTCCGCAATCAGTTCTTCACGCCCCGCTACGTGGTGGAGTTCCTCACCGATAACACCCTCGGCCGCATCTGGTACGAGATGCGCAAGGGCAAAACGGTCCTCAAGGACCGCTGCCGGTATCTGGTCCGGCGGCCGAATGAGATCTTCTTGAAAGAAGGCGAAGTCGCGCCAGTAGGCAGTATGCAGAAGGCAGTAGGCAGTGAAGAATTGAATCAGGAGGAGCTCCTGAAGCAGCCCGTATATATCGAACACAGGCCGAAGAAAGACCCTCGGGACTTCAAGGTGCTGGATCCTGCTTGTGGGAGTGGTCATTTCCTTTTGTATGTCTTTGATTTACTGGAAAAGATTTATCAGGAATGGAATGAGGAAGTGGCAGCGGCGTCCCGCCGCTGTGAAGACCAGAGCCGAGACGGCTCTGCCACTGCCTTCATTGGGTATTTCAGCCCAGATGAATCTGTGACAAACCTTACGGGCGATTTGCCACACTGGCGGCAGGATAACGTTACCTATTTCGTGACGTTCCGGCTGGCGGATTCCCTGCCTCAAGAGAAACTCAGCCAGTGGCAGAGCGAAAAGGAGCAATGGCTCAAAAATCACCCCGAACCTCATAATAAAGATGTCCTGAACGAGTTCTACCGGCTATTCCCCGAACGCTTGCAGCATTGGCTGGATGCAGGATACGGTTCATGCCTGATGCGCGATCCTGCGATTCGAGGCGCCGTGGAACAGGCTCTCCTGCATTTCGACGGACAACGCTATCGCATTCACGAATACGTGGTTTCGATCAACCACGTTCATGTCCTCGTTACACCCTTGCCGGATTATGATTTATCTTCCATTCTGCACTCCTGGAAGTCTTTCACTTCTCATATCATTAATAAGAGACTTGGAAAAACCGGCGAGAATTGGCAAAAGGAATCCTTTGATCATATTGTGCGGCATGCGGAGGCCATGCAGAAGTTTTCAAAGTATATCCAGAAACACCCATCATGGCGTCCCGTAGTACCAGCAAGAGTAGTGGAAGCGGCGGCCCGCCGCTGTGAAGACCAGAGCCGAGACGGCTCTGCCACTAGTTCATCCACTATACCTCCCAATATGATTCCCAAGTTGATCATTGAGAAAAACCTTCATGGTATCGACATCGATCCCCGCGCTGTCCAGATCGCCGCGCTCGCCCTCTGGCTGCGGGCGCAGAAGGCCTGGAAGAACCTCGGCATCAAACCCGGCGACTACCCCCGCATCACCAAGTCCAACATCGTCTGCGCCGAACCCATGCCGGGCGAAACGGACCTGCTGAAGGAATTCACAGCCACCTTGCATCCCAAGGTGCTGGGACAACTTGTTGAGGCGGTCTTCGAGAAGATGAAGCTCGCCGGCGAAGCGGGAAGCCTGCTTAAGATAGAGGAAGAGATTCGAGAGGCCGCATCGACCGCCAAGAAAGAATACCAAGAGGAATTGCGGCGGCGGAAAGAACAGGCTGGATATCTGCCGGGCATGGGTCCACCGAGAGAACGCACACTTTTCGATTTTTCCGACATGACCGACAGCGAGTTCCTGGACCGAGCCGAGGAGGAGATTGTCGCGGCGTTGCGCCAGTACGCGGAAAAGACAGCCAACGGTAAAGCCTTCCGGCGGAGGCTTTTTGCGGAGGATGCCGCACGGGGGTTTGCCTTTGTTGATGTGTGCCGCAAGAAATTTGACGTGGTGCTGATGAATCCGCCGTTTGGCGCATCATCAGTGCCTGCCAAAGACTACCTAGTCAAAGAATACCCTTCTTCCAAGACGGACATCTATGCGTCGTTCGTTGAGCAAGGCGTCAATCTGCTGCTCCCAAACGGTACCTTGGGAGCAATCACAAACCGAACTGGGTTCTTTCTGTCATCGCTGAATACTTGGAGAACACAGCTTTTCCTCGAAAAAACATATCTCACTTGTTTCAGCGACCTGGGGCATGGCGTACTCGACACCGCCATGGTCGAAACCGCGGCATATACTGCCGTCAAGCAAAATAGCAAACTACTAACAACGTTTGTCCGAGTGATTGATGATCCACCCGATACCAAGGGCCTTGCACTTGCAACTGCTCTTTCAACCGGGTGCGAATTACAGAATGTTTATTTTCTACCGGCTTCCTGTTTCACGGAATTACCTGGTAGTCCCTTTGCATACTGGGTCGATGCTGCAATAAGATCGCTTTTCAAGTCATGCGATTGCCTTGAAACGAGAGGGTTTAAGACTTGTCAAGGATTGATTACTGCAGACGATTCCAGGTTCTTGCGGCTGGATTGGGAGCGACCAGGGAGACGAGTGAAATCAGCCGCTGATGTGTATGGTGTGGACCGCTGGGCGTCTTTTGCAAAGGGTGGCGATTTCTCACCGTTCTATAGTCCCTTATATATGATCGCTGACTGCGATAAAGGGTTTAAACCGCTAATTGATAATGCTAATGCAAAGTATCCGTATCTGAAGGGTGGCGCACAGAAAATGCTCCATGCCGTACCCGAACTCTTTTTTTGTCCCGGGCTCAACTACACTCGGCGAACGACTAGTGAATTTAGCGTAAGAGCCTTACCCGCTGGGTGTGTATTTTCAGATAAAGGACCAGCGATCCTGCCCTCTCGTGACAATGAGAGAGAGCTACTTTCACTCCTTGGGATTGTCAATAGTGCTGCGTTTCGGGGGCTACTTGCTTTGAGTATGGGGGCTGCTGATGCAGCGGCACGCTCGTATGAAACTGGAATAGTCTCAAAGGTGCCGCTACCAAAAGTGAAAGGCGCGGAACGACGTACTATAGAGATGCTCACATGGGAGGCCTGGGACATTCAACGTTTTCGGAATTCATGGGATGAAACATCAACGTTTTTTGTAGCACCATGGTTATTGATTGCATTGCGGAACGGCAAAACAGGTCCTTCATTGCACATCTTGGCCAAGAAAATAGAAGAAAAGCTTTCTCAGAAAGCGGTGCGATTATCGGAAGTAACGAAGGAAATAGACGTGATCGTGTGGTCAGCCTATGGCCTCGGGCTAAGCAGTCAACGACGCCTCGAAACAGCAATCACAAAAGATGATAGCTTGGTAGATGATGAAGGCGACGATGATGGGGAAGAATATTCAAAACGGTCACTTATGGATTTGCGAGGTCATGTTATCGACGTGGTCCAATTTGCCGTTGGTGGAAATTATGGCCGCTGGGATATTCGCTTCTCCACCGGCGAGCGCCAGCCGCCGAGGCTTCCTGACCCGTTCGATCCGCTGCCAGTCTGTCCACCAGGCATGCTCCAGGGGCAGGACGGTATGCCTGCCAAGCCCGAAGATGTTCCTCTGGATTACCCGATCCGCATCGACTGGGATGGAATCCTGGTAGATGACCCGGGGCACGAGGATGACATCGTCCGCCGTATTCGTGGCGTGTTGGAGGTTATCTGGAAGGACCGCGCCGAGGCCATCGAAAAAGAGGCCTGCGATATTCTGGGTGTGCGGGAACTCCGCGACTACTTCCGCAAGCCGGGCAACGGCGGCTTCTGGATGGACCACGTCAAGCGTTACTCCAAGAGCCGGCGCAAAGCCCCGATCTACTGGTATCTGCGCTCGGCCAAGGGCAACTATGGCCTCTGGCTCTATTATCACCGTCTGGACAAAGACATCCTCTTCAAGGCGCTCCTCAACTATGTGGAACCCAAGATTCGCCTTGAGGAGGACCGCCTGAACTCGCTGCGCGCTCGAAAGGAAAAGACGGGAAGCTCCGGCCGCGAGGCCAAGCAAATCGAGAAGGACATGGACCGCCAGGAGCAGTTCGTCTCCGAGCTGCGCGACTTCGCGGACAATCTCCGCCGCGCGGCGAACCTGCACATCGAGCCGGACCTCAACGACGGCGTGGTCCTCCATATCGCCCCGTTGTGGGAGCTAGCGCCCTGGAAGGAAGCCAAGCAATACTGGGATGAACTCGTCGAGGGCAGGTACGAATGGTCCAGCATCGGCAAACAACTGCGCGAGAAGGGGATTGTGAAGGAATGAGAGCTGGTCAATTGTCATATGGTGACGCGATTAGAACTGGTTTATGGACAATTGACATATTTCCTGAAAATAGCTTATTTTCTTGCTCAGGAAAATCGAAAGATACAGTAAAATGCCAACGGAAAGAGGGATGATCAAACAGCTACTTAGAGGAAAAGTTTTTCTGCGTCGGATTTCTTTGTGTATTTTGGAGGGGCGGCCGCCGATTGAAAGGAACGCACCGATGTGATGTAAGGAGAATGATATGAACGACGAAATTCCTGTGAAGCTAAAGAAAGAACCGCTTCTTGAAGCGGTGTGGGAGATCCGTTTTTCGAGCGACAAGCCTTCCGTCGCTGAATTGCTGCCCGGACTGCTCTTTAATACTCTGCTGCAGAAATACGGCAACATCGTCCGCTTGCCTGCCGCGGACATTCCGGCCCCTATCGTCGAGCACGATCCGAATCTGCGGTATGTACCAAGAATTCGCTTGGAGGGCGGCAATCAGGCCGTTCAGATCGGCGAACACGTCGTCTCATTAAGTTGCCGCCGCCCATACTCCGGATGGACTAAGTTTTCGGAGGATATACGGGGTCTTATTGCTGCGATTAAGAATACTGGCCTGATCGGCAGACTGGAGAGGTTTTCACTGAAGTACATCGACCTCATAGAGCTGGACCCTCCAGCGGACCTCGGCTGTCTCAATCTGGAACTGAAATTGGGTGAGCATGCAATCAGCACACGACCGGTGCATCTTCGGACTGAAATTCGCGAGCAGGATTTGATCCATATCGTTCAAATCGTTTCACCTGCGGAGGCGGTTATCCCGGGAGATGAGAAACGAATGGTAGGCGTTCTTCTGGACATCGATACCATCAAGCCGTTGAGTGAAAGCGAGTCATGGGACGATTTGGAACGACGTCTTGATGATGTGCACCTATCCTGCAAGAAGATGTTTTTCAGCCTGCTGAAACCGGAAACGGTCATCAAGCTGGAGCCGGAATACGTAGGATAATGTAATGGCTGCAACTTTGACTTTAGCATACGACCTGATTGGCCGCGCCAGCAGCGGGGTGACGTTCCCGCCTCCGTTGTTCGCTAAGTTTGGACGACGTGAAACCGCGATGCCTGCATTTCGCGTTGCTTCTCGGTGGGTCGATTTCGTGTTTCCAGTCGGCACGGAGCGAAGCACAAACCAGACGACGGAAGTAAGAACCACGGAATGGGCAGGCCGGTTTATTCCACGCACGGAGCTGGGGAAACGGCTGGTGGCTCTAAGGAGCAAAGCGATTGCCGCGGGTATGCGGCTTCTCGATGAAGACGAAGTCCTTGAAGAAATCAGACGGCGGCGGGGAGAGCCTGAAAACGATGAAGCGGACCTATATTGACGCAAGCGTGCTGCTAGCGGCTTTCCAAGGCGAAGATGACACTTCGCGCCGAGCGCTGGAAGTACTGGACGATCCTGGCCGCATATTGGTGGTTAGCGATTATCTTCGGCTGGAAGTGCTGCCGAAGCCGACGTTTTATAAGCGGTACGGTGAAATTAAGTTCATGAACTTGGTACTGGAAAGCACTTCGGAAAACGTATACACATCTCCGCAACTGACGAGACAAGCGGTTGGAATTGCCGGAAAATACGATATGACCCCTATCGACTCGCTTCATGTTGCAGCGGCCGTCGTCGCGGCGGTGGATGAGCTGGTGACGATGGAAAAACCGACGAAACCGATGTGTCGCGTCTCGGAAGTCAAAGTGATTTCATTGTATTCTTCCGGCGGGGGCGGCTCATGAAGTTCAGCTTATTCCTGCACAAGCCGGTCGACTTCCTCAAGAACAGTTGTACCCGTGTGCGATCCACCTTCATCCTGAGCCGGACCTCAACGACGGCGTGGTCCTCAATATCGCCACGTTGTGGGAGCTAGCGCCCTGGAAGGAAGCCAAGCAATACTGGGATGAACTCGTCGAGGGCAAGTACGAATGGTCCAGCATCGGCAAACAACTGCGCGAGAAGGGACTGGTGACGTGACGAATCGGCAGTAAATCCCAAGAAAGGACTTGCATATTTTCCTGAATAGTGATATTTTCTTGTTTAGGAAAATGGAAAGAATCAGGAAAATGCCGACAGAGAAGGAGATGATTGAACAACTGCGGAGAGGCAAGGTTTCGCTGCCTCCGCTCTCTTTGCGATTTCTGGAAGGGCAGCCGAAGGCAGGCGGAAACCGCCGTTTAGATGCATTGGTTGAGACATCATGGAGGGATAGCATCGCAAAGTTTGTCGTAGAATGCAAAGCTCTTTCGACGCCTAAGGCATTTCAGGACGGGCTCAACCTGCTGAAATCTGCGCCGCTTCCCAAGGGCTACCAGCCCCTGCTGTTTCTGCCTTTCCTGAATGAATGGCAATTGCGGGAGCTGGAGCGAGAAGGGATCAGCGGAATCGACCTGTGCGGCAATGGCGTGGTGGTCGTCCCGGGAACGTTTGCCGTATTCCGCAGCGGTGAGAAAAATCGATTTTCCTCCTCGGCCCCGATCAAGAACATCTATCGGAAAAACAGTTCCATGGTGGGGCGCGTTTTCCTCGTCCGACCCAGCTACGATGCGGTCCAGGAGATTCGTTCGGAGATCAATCGGCGAAACATGCTGGTGAACCGCTGGGATAAGAAATCCATGAGCCTCTCGACAGTGTCAAAGGCTTTGAAAACGCTGGAAGAGGACCTGATCATCGCGCGCAAAGATACCATGCGCCTCCTTCAACCCGACAAGCTATTGGATAAATTGGACGATAACTATGCCCTTCCAACCATCAAGGAGCGGGTCCGACTAAAGGTGTCCCAAGAGCGTGGGGCGATCCGGGAATTGCTGATGAAGCTGTCGCAGACGCTGGACCTGCCCCTTGTCGTTACGGGGACATCATCGGTTGGGCAATACACCGTGATGCAGCGGGGGGATCTTTTATCCGTCTACTGCCCGCGTCTGGAGATGTTGCTTGAGCGGCTGCCTGGAAATCAAACGGATCGCTTCCCGAACCTCGAACTGGTCGAGACGGAAGATGAAACGGTCTATTTTGATGCCCGGCAGGAGGGAGACTTTTGGTGGGCCTCCCCTGTGCAGGTATACCTGGAGTTGATGGCCGGCGACAAGCGGGACCGGGAGACCGCCGAACAGGTGAAGTCATACATCCTGAAGAATCTTCAGACGGTGCAACAATGATCACGATCCCCGATCTTCAGACAGCGCTGCTCGATCTGCTCCACGAAATAGATGGCACTGATATCAAACTCATCATCGGCGGCGGTTTCGGCGTCTATCTCAAGATCAACTACGTGGAACGGTTGGGTACGCGGACACTTTTGCGGGAATGGCCCGAATCGCGTTCCACCAACGATCTCGACTTGTTTTTGCGGCCGGAGCTCCTCATCGAATCAGGAAAATTGAAACCTCTGGCAGAGGCTATTGAAAGGCTGGGGTATCAGGTTGTTCCCGGCGCGGAAAAATACCAATTTGTCAAACCTGGGCCGGAAGGAATCGAGGCAGGCAGCGTCAAGATAGATATCCTCACCGGACCGCAGAGCCGTTTTAAGGGCACAAAGGTAAAAACGGACGCCCGCCGCGCCCGGCCCAATCCTTCCGTTGGTATTCACGCCCATCCTGTTGACGAAGCGCTGACATTGGAGGAAGGGCTGTTGCCTGTATCGCTGGATGGTCAACTCGGCACAGGCGCGCCATGCCGCGCTGAGGTTTTTCTGCCGCATCCGTATACATTTTTGATGATGAAGCTGTTTGCCTTCAGGGACCGGCTCCGCGATACGGACAAGGAATTCGGCAGTTACCACGCCCTGGATCTATATACGATCCTGGCGACGACGACCGAGGAGGAGTGGGGAGACGCTCTCGAAATGCGTGATAAGCACGGTGACGAAACTTTTATAACAGAGGCGGGGCGCCTGGTCTCGAGGTGCTTTTCTGCGCTTGACCGTCTCGGTATGCTCCGCTTGAGAGAAAGCCCCTACTATCGGTCCGAATTGCAGCTTGACGAATTCATGTCAGCCATGCGGGAACTGTTTCCGGCAACGGCCGAAACAAATGCTGAAGGAAACTGAGCGATGGGTATAGTTTCGGCATACATTCGCAATCTGATCGTCAAGCAGGTCGATGACAACGGCATCGTGGTCTGGTACGACCCGGACGGCGCTTATACCGAGGCGGTCGAGGCGCTGGCCCTGCCCGATACCGCTGTCCTCCGCTATGCAGGAAGCTTCGTTCATCTGCGCTGGGAGATCGATCAGAAGAAGCTCATGGACGGCGAGGAGCCACCGCGTCTGGTGGTTTACGTGCCTATGTCCCAGGACCAGACACACCACGCCCTAATCGAGCTGGAAGCGGCGGGCGTGGTCATGCAGCCGGGTCAGCAGCCGCCGGCACGCAACACCCGCCTGGCCGTTGTAGCGCGCAACGCCCTCAAGAACGTCCTGGGCGACGAGACCGCCGCCCACGTGGAGAAGCAAACCGAGGCAGGTAAGCTGACCTTGGCCGACCTCAACGCCTTGGCTGACAAGGGCTGCGAGATCTCCAAGGGTGTGATCGCCCTTATCTTCGGCGCCGGCAATCCACAGGAGGTTGCCCTTTCATTTCTCGACAGCGACCGCCTTGACGAGAGCATCACCAAGAAGGATGCAAAAGGCGAACTTGCAGAGCTCTTGCGCCAGGATTTCGGCTTCGACGCGCCAGATGGCACGGAGCTTACCGACGTTCGCCAGCGCCTGGCTCGACATATCCTTATGACCGATCTCATCTCGGGCCTCGGTGACGCTGTCCCGTCAAAGCTGACCTCGGTTCCGGTCGCCTCCACGCCGGCAAGCACTGATGCGTGTAAGGCCCTGGCCAAGGAGTGGCGTCTGCGCCGAGATACGCGAGAAAGCTATGTAGCTGCCGCCCGGCAGGTCGAGCAGGATTTTGGCCTGTCTGCTCTGGAGCTTGACCCGAAGGCGATTGAGGAGGTCGAAACCTTTCCGGCCATCGAGAAAGCGCTGCTGCATCATGCCGAGGCTCGACTCCTGAATAAAACAGACGGTGAAATTCTCATGCTCGCCGAGTCCCGCCTGTCACGCTTCTGGTGCGATGTTGAACCCAGGCTCCAAGCCCGCTGGGCGCTCATAGCCTCCGCTGCCGAAGTCCTGTTGGAGGCGGACCGCGTGGAGCAGGCGCTCAAAAAGGCCCCGGCCTACGTAACCGGCATGATCAAGGAGTACGCCGAGGGCACGGAACCCTGGTGTCTGCTGGATACCCATCATCGCCACATGGAGAGCCGCTGGCACAACTTCGAACCGCACGGCGATGGCCACGACAGCATCGAAAAACTGGTGATCAGAGCCAGACATCGTTATGTAGAAGTGGGCTCCGAGATCGCCCGGCAATTCCTGACGCAACTTCAGAAGAAGGCCCCGGACAAAAGCGTTGCGCGCCAGCGAGAGGTTTTCGAAAAGCACGTGAAGCCTTCCCTGGGAGAAAAAAAGATCGCCTACGTGTGGGTGGAAGCGCTCCGATTCGAGATGGGCCGGGAACTTGCGTGCTTGCTCAAGGAAGACTTTGAGGTTGATCTCCAGGCTGCCCTCGCGGCGGTCCCGACCGTGACTGAGATTGGTATGGCGGCGCTCCTGCCCCACGCCTACGAAGACGCCAAGATTGTAACAGTGGGTGGCGGCAAACTGGCGCTGGAGATCACCGGAACGGTTATCAAGGATCGCAAGGACCGCGTGGCGTTTCTGAAGAAACACGCGGGCGTCGAGGTCTTTGACGCAAAGTTGGACAATCTCCTGCCCAAGCCCTCGAAGAAGGTTAGGGAGGGCATCGCGGACGCACAGCTGATTCTCGTGACCTCGCAAGAGATAGACGAGCTCTGCGAGCAGGACAACATCACACAGGCACGCAGGCAGATGGATGGAGTCCTGCACGACCTGCGGCGGGGGATTCGAGTACTCTTTGACCTGGGTGTTGGGCGCATCGTGCTGGCGGCCGACCATGGTCATCTCTTTGCCGATGAGCTCAGCGAGGACATGAAGATAGACTCGCCGGGCGGCGAGACAGTGGACCTTCATCGTCGCATCTGGGTGGGTCACGGGGGCAAGGCGGACGACGCCTTCCTGCGTGCGCCTCTCAGCACGCTCGGTATGCAGGGCGACTTCGACCTGGCCACGCCGTGGACCTTCGCCTGCTTAAAGTGCAAGGGCGGCGCAAAAGCCTATTTCCATGGCGGACTCTCGCCTCAAGAATTGCTGGTGCCGGTCATGATCGTGAGCCCGTCGGCGAAACCCCCAGCTGGTCCGCCGGTTGGAATCACATGGACGCTCATGCCTGGAAGCCAGAAACTCACAACCCGGTTCTTCTCCGTTCAGATCATAGGCGTGAATACAGGGCTGTTCGACATCGCGCCGCCAAAAGTCCGTGTTGAGCTGCGCGCGAAAGGGAAGATTATTTCGCGTGCCGTCAGCGCCTCCTACGGGTTCGAGGAGGCCACGGGCGATGTGGCGCTTCGGAACGACGAGAAAAATACCAAGAACATAGCCCCCAACACTGTCACTCTCATGATCACAGAGGAGCCGGACCAAAAGAGCGTCGGCTTGTACTTGCATGATGCCGCGACGGGAGCTGAATTGTCAAGGTTGGAGAAGATAGAAGTGACAATCGCAATGTAAGGGGTGAAAGATGCCTGAACTTGATCGCAAATCTGCGAGAGTCTTCTCTGGGAAGGTGGTTCGAAAGGACCTCGTCCGGAAAGTGAAGGTAGGAGCGAACGTGCCGGTCTTCGTCCTGGAGTATCTTCTCGGCAAGTACTGCGCCACCGACGACGCGGCCGCTATCGAGGCGGGTCTCCGCGTTGTGAACACCACGATCAGCTCGAACTTCGCCAGGCCCGACGAGGCCAACAAGGCTCAGTCGATGGTCAAGGACAAAGGCAAGCACACTCTGATCGATAAAGTAAAGGTGCGTTATCTTGCTGATGATGACAAGCATTGGGCTGAGCTGGTCAACTTCGGACACAAATACGTACACATTCCGGAACACTTTCTGCGCGAGTATGACCGCCTCCTTATGGGGGGGATTTGGGCTCAAGTAGACATCCGGCATCAATATGATGAGGAGGCGAAAGGGAAGCGGAGTCCGTTCTGGATCGACGGCCTAAAGCCGATTCAGGTTGCGACGTTCGATCTAGAAGAATTCCGTGAAAGTCGTCGACAGTTCTCATCTGAGGAATGGCTCGACCTCTTGCTGAGGACCATTGGCCTCGAACCCAAGAACTTCGACCGACGACTCAAATTGCTTTTCTTGGTTCGTATGATTCCTCTTTGCGAACAGAACTACAATCTTGTGGAGATGGGACCACGCGGCACAGGCAAGAGTTACGCATATCAGGAACTCTCACCCTATACGATTTTGTTGACCGGCCCCACAACAGTCCCTAATCTGTTCTATAACATGGCGACCGGAAAGATGGGGCTGGTAGGCATCTGGGATGCTGTCGCTTTTGACGAGGTAGCGGACCTCCAGAAGATGCAGAAGGAGGTGGTCACGACCCTCAAGACCTACTGTGAATCCGGGACATTTGCTCGAGGAAAGGATGCTCTCACAGGAAGGGCGTCCGTGGCCATGTTTGGGAACACGAATCAACCGGTGGACGTGATGGTGCGCTCCTCGCACCTATTCATGCCCATGCCGGAGGTCATCCGCGAGGACATGGCGTTTCTCGACCGCCTGCATTTCTATATTCCCGGCTGGGAAATCCCCAAGATGCGTGTCGAGTACTTCACCGACCATTACGGGTTTGTGGTTGACTACCTTGCCGAGGCGCTCCGTGATCTGCGAAAACACAATTTTACTGAAGCGATAGACCGCCACTTTTCCTTGGGGTCTCACCTCAACGCCCGTGATGTGAAGGCGGTCCGAAAAACGGTCTCGGGCCTGATCAAGCTCATCTATCCCCACGGCGAGATGAGTCGCGACGAACTCGCAGAGATCGTGGAACTGGCCGTAGAGGGCCGGCGACGGGTCAAAGAGCAGCTTAAGAAACTGGGGTCCTTTGAGTATCACCAAACCTCGTTCTCATACATAGATAATGAAACGCGAGAAGAAAGATTTGTGGGGGTCCCGGAACAAGGCGGCCGGGACATGATATCCTCCGACCCGCTTGCTCCTGGGTCGGCATACACCGCCTCCGTAGATGACCAGGGTAAGGTTGGCCTGTACCGCCTCGAGGTAGGCTGTTCTCCAGGAACGGGAAAACTAAAGATAGCTGGGGGTATCGAAGGAACAATGAAAGAGTCTATCCAGCGTGCTTTTGCCTACTTGGCAGCCTAGAAGGGCAAGATAGGCATTGCGCAGCAGGTAGACACTACCGACTTCCACGTAGAGGGCATAGATCTCCTCAGTAACCACGTGTCCTGCGAAGCAGGGATTGCCCTCATCGTCGCCGTGTATTCCGCCATCAAGAAGCAGTCAGTCCTGGCAAGGCTTGTAATATTAGGGGACCTGAGCATCCAGGGGAACATCAAGTCCTTACCCACCCTGGCAGAGCCGCTCCAGGTAAGCATGGATAGCGGCGCGCGGCGAGCACTGGTCCCGCTGGAGAACAAACGGAACTTCCTGGACGTGTCAGGAGACATCGTCGAGCGGGTTGACCCGATCTTCTTCTCAGATCCAATGACAGCGGCGATGAAGGCGCTGGGGATGACGTAAGTAAGATGGGGTCAATTATGAGCACAGCTGGAACTGTGCGACAACAAGGTGACAATTATCAGGCATACCACTTCTGGATGCTTGCAGCCGAAATGTTGCGCCCTACGGCCGAGATTGCTGAGGTAGGTTACGAGGTAGGGGACTACAAGTCTTTTGATGACGTGGCCGCGAAATATGCTCAGCCCCGAATTCATGCGCATGGAATCGCAGCTGTTCATGATCAGCGAG
>Ga0315277_10006079_pt1 | contig 15879 bp, 13 predicted proteins | sample YL17G05_15_MG_FD_203695 | JGI IMG/M metagenome (GOLD analysis project Ga0315277, IMG submission 203695) | Sediment microbial communities from Yellowstone Lake, YNP, Wyoming, USA - YL17G05_15 | ecosystem: Environmental > Aquatic > Freshwater > Lake > Sediment | place: USA: Wyoming | collected...
TCCACTGCGTCTCCTTTCGCGTACGTCGCCGCGCTTAAGATACCGAGCGGGACGGCCTACTTCAAGACGAAGCCCGGGATACTTCGACGGCGGGCTTTATGGTCCAGGCCTGAAGCCTCGCAAACTCCTCCAGCCGCGGCGCGTGGAAGTCCGGCGGAAACGGCGGCCAGTCGTTGCAGTCGCCGAGGCCGGTCATGTATTTCTCGAAGTCGAGGCGGCCCTTCCGGACCTCGGCGCGCTCGGGGCGAGCGCCGTCCGACAGCCACGAGGCCATAAAGCCGGCGAGCGTCGCGCAGAAGTCGCCGGCGGAAAGCAGGCCGTCCGAAACCTCGACGGCGGAGGGCAGATGCTTCGTCTTGTCCATGTCCCGCCTCGCGCGGCGCGCGGCGGCGACGACCTCGTCGCCCGGGATGTGGGACGCCGCGATGGTCGTCTCGGCCCTCGACTTCGGACCGAGGACGGGTTTTGCGCGGGCCTCGGCGGGGAGCGCGCTGCTTTTGGCGGCGGCGAAATCCGCGAGGAGGTAGAACGCCTGCGCGGCCGAAAGGTGCCCCTCTTCGATGGGAAGGAAAGATATGGACTCGGCGAGGCGGCGCGCGGCGGCCTCCACAACCTCGCGAGTGAAACGTTTTCCGAGCGTCGTGTCGCGGCAGGCTTCGACAATTGCGTCGGGGCCGACGCTTTTCACGCCCGGCAGGTTCTCGACGAAGGCGCAGACCTTCTCGAACTCCGTCCTGTTTTTCGCGATCCTTTCGGAGGGGAACTGTCTCGGGGCGACGTAAGCCGAGGGGTCGCGGTCGACGCCGCCGGAGAAATTGACGACGTCCCACCATTCGGCGTCGCAGAGTTCGCAGGGGTGGCCGCCGAAGGAGATGATTCCGCCGGCGGGCAGCGCGTCCATGGCACGCCTGAAAAGCTCGACGGCTTTGGCCGCAGGCTCGGCATCCTGCCAGGGCACATACACGGACGCCTTCATCCTGCAGACGGTAAGGACGTTCTGAAACCAGAAGGGTCCGCCGTCGAGGCCGACGTAGGAAAAGCCGTCGAGGTAGAGCGGCACATGCCAGTCCAGGAGCGCCCGATGCGCCTGAGGCGCCCAGCCCGTCCCCGGCTGGCCGTAACAGGATATTTCCTTGCCGAAGATGTGTTTGACGTCCTCGACGCCGCGGCCCTCGCGGCGCTCGAACTCGGCGACGGATTCGTCCCAATCAGCCATCGGCTCGAGGTACACGGGGACGGTTGGTGGCTTTGAGTGAAAGTCCGTGTGAAACCCGACTGCGTGGCGGGCGATGGCCTTTATGGCGTCGCGTCGGCCGCGCCGTTCGAGCACGCGCGCCTTTTCGCCGACGACCTTGAAGGTACCGACGAGGTTGTGGCGGGAGAGCGTCTCGGCCACGAAGAGCGCGGCGTCGTCCGCGGCCGGAGCGACGTAGTCCTCGGTATCAAGCCACGTCAAAATGTATCTCACGGGCATGGCGGCTCCTTCCGGGATGCCAATATACGCCTCAGGCGGCCGTTTACAAGCCTTGCGAAAGAGGCCCGAAAGCGGCTAATGGGCGTCTTTTTCAGGGAACACCCGGCGATAGGCGCCGTACTAACGTTCTGACGAAGAGCAGCCACAAAGCACAAGGAAATCGGAATCGGAGGTGACACATGAAGCGCTTACTCGCGTTTGCGGTGATCGCGGTGGCCCTGGCGCCGGCGGCATACGGGACGGGGTTTCTCATCCCGGACGACGCGCGCTACGGCGGGCTCCAACTCGAGAGCCACCGGGTGACGGTCGACATCAATGAACAGGCGGCCGTGACGAAGGTGGTCGAGGTCTTCCACAACCAGCACTCGGCGCAGCTCGAGGCGACTTTCGTGTTTCCGCTGCCGAAGGACGCGTCGGTGTCCGACTTCAAGATGTACGTGAACGGCAAACTCGTCACGGGCCAGATCATGGACGCCGCCCAGGCCCGGAGCACCTACGAGGCGATCGTTCGCCGGATGCGCGACCCGGGGCTGCTCGAGTACATGGATTCGAGGCTTCTCAAACTCCGCGTCTTCCCCATCCCCAAGGGCAGCACCCAGGAGGTCCAGATAGCCTACCACGAAGCACTCAAGGCTGAGGACGGCCTCGTCGAGTACGTCTACCCCTTGAGGACGCCGCGGGGGACGGCGACCACGGTTCGTGACTTCACCATGACGGTCGATATCTCCGCAAGGGCGGGCATCAAAAGCGTTTACAGCCCGACGCATAACGTCTTCGTGGACCAGCGCGACGACCACCATGCAATCGCCTCTTTTGAGAAGGCCCAGGGCGCGCTCGACAGGGACTTCCAACTCTTCTACTCGCTCTCGGACAAGGATTTCGGCGCGTCGCTATTGTCAGAGCGCGGCGACGAGCACGACGGGTACTTCATGCTCATCCTGAGCCCGAGGGTGGAGGTAAGGGAAGGGGACGTCGCCCCGAAGGACGTTGCTTTTGTGCTCGACATCTCGGGCAGCATGCAGGGCGAGAAGATCGAGCAGGCGAAGAAGGCGCTTCGTTTCTGCGTAGGGAGCCTCAACGACAGGGACAGGTTCACGATCATCCCGTTTAACGTCGCAGTGCAGCCGCTTTCAGAGCACCTCCTCGACGCGACGGACGAGAATCGCCGGAAGGCGGAGGACTTCATAGCGAAACTCCAGGCCAACGGCGGCACGAATATCGACGAGGCGCTCAAGACCGCGCTCGCGGCCAGGGGCGACAGCAGGCGGCCGTACATCGTCGCGTTCCTCACGGACGGCCTGCCGACGGTGGGCACGACCGACGCCGGGCAGATCCTCGGCGACGTGAAGCGGGCAAACACGGCCGGCACGCGCATTTTCCCGTTCGGCGTCGGCTACGATGTGAACACGAACCTGCTTGACGAACTGGCGCGAACCACGGGGGCGGTGACGGAATACGTGCAACCCGGCGAGGACATTGAGGTTAAGGTTTCGTCGTTCTTCAAGCGCGTGGGCGACCCGCTCTTGTCTGACATAAGGGTCGACTTTGGCGGCGCGGACGCATACGACATATATCCCCCGCAGGTTCCGGACCTTTTCCGCGGCGGGCAGGTAACGCTTACCGGTCGGTACAGGCACGCCGGCCACGCCAGCGTGACTCTCAAGGGCAGAGGGGCCGACCGCGAAGAGGTCTTCGAGTACCCGGTCGAGTTTGCCGACCACTCGGGGAGGGCGGAGTTTGTCCCCAACGTCTGGGCGGGCCGCAAGATAGCGTATCTATTAGGCGAGATCAGGCTTCACGGGGAGAACTCAGAACTCAAGGACGAGGTGATAAGGCTGTCGAAGCAATACGGGATCGTAACGCCGTACACATCGTACCTCGTGACCGACGGTTCGCCGGTCGTGAGGGACCTGCCGATGATGCTCGACAGGGACGCCTTCATTGTGAACTACCCGCCGGCCGCTGGACGGCCCGAGGGGATGGGCGCGATGAAAAGAATGACGGTTGAGGAAAAGGCACGCCTCAGTTCGCTCGACTACGACGAAGGCAGAAAAACCGCGGCGGCTGCCCCGGCCAGCGGGGCACGAGCCGTCACGGCTTCGCAGGCGTATACCTCGCTTACCACGGCCGACAAAGAGGATAAAGGCGGGGTCATGAGGCGGGTATCCGGACGGACCTTCGCTAACATAAACGGCGTGTGGGTCGACACGTCGGTGAAGAAGGACCAGAAGACGTTGACGGTCAAGTTCGGCTCCGACGCGTACTTCGCAATCGTCAAAGCCGCGGCGACACTGAAGGACGCGTTCGCGCTGGGCGACAAGGTGATCCTGGTGATAGGCGACTACTGCGTGTCCGTCGGCGACGAAGGCGTCGAGAAGGCCGACGATGCCGACGTGAAGGCGGTTACAGCGGCGGCGGCCAAGATCAAGTGACCCAAGAGGACCATGCCGCAGGGGCCGAGGCGGCCTTCGCCTCGGCCTTTTTTGTTCGGCCAGGGGGAAATGGTGAGAAGGAAGACGATGAGGCACCCGCCTTAGGCGGGTAAACCCTCCAGAGGCGGGTGAACTCCTCGGCCAGGGGCCTGCGGTAGAGCCAGTCACCATTTCCCCGGGGCGGGCGGCAACCGCGGCCTCTTTCGTTTCCCCGGTGCGGGCGGCCGTTTCCGGGACGGGCGGCAACCGCGGGCATGGCTTGAATAGCCTGCACTGAAGGCTTGCGGGCGAGCGCTGCGAACTGATGATTGAGGGAACTAAAAATGCCGCGAAAGGTATCAATATAGGTGTTCGGGGGATAGGGCGCGGACGGATTCGGAGAGGGTCTGGCTTGGGCAAGGCGATGCACATTACGAGGGCTTGTGACTACGCGTGCAGGGCCCTTGTATACCTTGCGCGAAACGGCCCGGGGGCAGCGGAAACGGCGAAGATCGCGGAGACAATCGACGTTCCTCCCATCTACCTGCGCAAGATTTTCCAGGCGCTTTCCCGCGCCGGTCTCGTGAGGACGGCGGCCGGCTCAGGCGGCGGCGTGGCACTCGCCGCTCCGGCGGACCTGATAACGCTGAAGGACATCATCGAGGCGGTCGAGGGGCCAATCGTCCTTTCCGACTGCATCGAGCACCCCGAGACCTGCGACAACGCAGCGACATGCAAGGTGTGCACGGCGCTGTCGGCCATACAGGCGAAACTGCAGGAGGACTTCGCCTCGCGCAGGCTCTGTGACCTCGTCTGAGATACCTCCCCCAGCCGACCTGAACGATTGCCAGAACCCGCTCTGTCACTACAATGCCCCGAAGCGGTTCTCGGTCATTTCTGCACTTGCGTCCGGGCGCGCGGCGGGACTGCGCCGGGCGCTTTTGACAGGGAGGTGGCGGATGAAAAAGGTCCTGGGGGTAGTTCTTATCTGCGCAACGGCCGCGGCGGCGTTTGCGTTCGGCAACAGGGACCAGGGGATGGTGACGGCGGACAAGGTCCTTGTCCTCAAGGCGCCGAAGTTCTACCCGGCCGTCGACGTCCACACGCACATCGACGGCACGCCGGAGGCGTTCGACCTGGCGGTGAAGTCCATGGATGCCGCGGGCGTGGCCGCTTCCTTTAACCTCTCGGGCGGAAGCGGCGAGAGGCTTGACAAGGCCCTCGAACTTGCGGCGAAGTACCCCGGGCGGTTCGTGACTTTCTGCGGAGTCGGCGGAAGGGGCGACGACTGGAAGGCGGCCGACATCGGGGAGAGGTTCGCCAAGTCGCTCGAGGAGAGCCACAAGAAGGGCGCCGCGGGTTTCGGCGAGACGGTCAAGTGGGCTCTCAGCCGCAGGATAGACTGGGACGACCCGCGCTTAGAGCCGATGTGGGCGAAGCTGGAAGAACTCAAGATGCCCATCAACTGGCACGTCTCGGACCCGTCGAGATACTGGCGTCCCGAGGGGCCGCTTAACACGCTCGAATCGAACGGCTACGGCAAGGACGCGCCTTTGAAGCAGGCACTTCTCTTCCAGCAGGAGCGCGTCCTCGAGAAACACCCGAACCTCATCGTCATCGCAGCGCACGCGAACTACCTCACCGACGAGATTCCTTACCTCGTTTACCGCTTCGAGAAGTACCCGAACTACAACATTGACATCGCGGCGGCATGCGACGAGTTCGGCAGGCTGCCGGAGGAGTTCGTGGACCTGGCGACGAAATACGCCGACCGGATGTTCTACGGCACGGACGCGGGTTACAGCGCGAGGAAGGTCGGCCAGTACGGCGGCCTCGAAAGCACCATCCAGGACTTCAAGGCCTTCCAGGTCGCGCACTTTCTCTTTCTCGGGACCGACCAGCGGATGATCCCGATACCGTTTAACGGCAACTATGGGCGGCACCTCGTCAGCTGGGAGAACGGCTTCACGAGGTACGCGAACGACGGCGTCGCATTGCCCGACGAAGTCCTGAAGAAGATTTACTACGAGAACGCCGAGAGGCTTTTCGGGATCAAGGTCAGGGACTGGAAGCCTGCCGGCGAGTTCTCGTACGAGATAAAACCGGTGGCGCCTGAACCGAGGCCGAGAACGGGCTCGACTGACTCCAGGATGTGAGGGAGGGGCGCGATGACGGAATTTGAAGCGGCGGTACTCGTCGCGGCGGCGGGGCTCTTCGGCGCGCTTTTCTTCGGCGACAAGGACCAGGGGATCGTCCTCGCCAAGGACCTGCACGTCGTGAAGAAGCCGAAGTTTTACCCCGTCGTCGATACCCACGCGCACCTCAAGGCCGAAGCGGCGATGTTCGACCTCGCGGTAGAGGTGATGGACGCGGCGGGAATCGCGGTCACGATGAACCTTTCCGGAGGCAGCGGCAGGACGCTCGACAAAGCGCTCGCGCTTGCGGCGAAGCACCCGGGGCGGTTTGTGACGTTCTGCGGCGGGTGGCCGGACGATTACGACTGGAAGGCGCCGGACATCGGAAAGCGCCTTGCGCGGATGATAGGCGAGTCGAAGAGGCAAGGCGCCGCGGGGTTCGGCGAGGTCGTCAAATGGGCGCTTCACGGCTGGATAAACTGGGACGACCCGCGGCTCGAGCCGATGTGGGAGAAGCTCGAGGAACTGCAGTTTCCCGTCAACTGGCACGTCGCGGACCCTTCGCGTTACTGGATGAAGGAAACGCCGACGCGGATGCTCGAGGCCAAAGGGTACTACAAAGGATATCCGCTCAAGCACGCGCTTATCATGCAGCAGGAGCGGGTGCTTGAGAGATTTCCGAAACTCGTCGTCATCGCGTCGCACGCCAACTGGTTGAACGACCAGATCCCGCATCTCATTTACCGACTCGAGACGTACCCTAACTACTACTTCGACCTCTCGGCGGCCTGCGACGAGTTCGGGATGGACCGCGAGGATTTCCGCGACGTCTGCCTCAAGTACAGCGACAGGATCTTCTTCGGGACCGACGCCGGTTACAGCCCGGACAAGCCGAAAAGGTACGGCGGCAGGAAGCACCTTGTGGCCGACTACAAGGCGTTCTATGTCGCGCACTTTCTGTTTCTCGGCACCGACCAGGAGAAAATCCCCTGCGCGTGGAAGGGGGCGCCGGGGCAGCATCTCGTCGGGTATGAGAACGGATTTGTGCGGTACGCGAACGACGGCATCGCGCTGCCGGATAAGGTCCTCGCGGACATCTATTACAGGAACGCCGAGAGGCTGTTCGGCGTCAAGGCCCGCGGCTGGAGGCCGAAGGGAAAGTTTTCGTACGACGTGCAGCCCGCCTGATGTCGCACGGGACGACGCCGCACGGGGATTACGCCGGCCGGCGGAGGATGACGCGGGCGGGGGCGGCCTCGGCGCCCTCGACCCTTAGCGGCAGGCAGAAGAGTTCGTAGTCGCCGGGGGGGACCTCGGAGAGATTGAGCCCCTCGATTACGACCACGTGCGCGCCGAGAAGCGCACGGTGGGTCGGGTGGGTTTTCGTGCGGGGCTTTTCGACGGAGAGGTAATCCACGCCGACGAGGCGGACGCCCGTTTCCACGAGGTACACCGCCGCGTCCTCCTCAAGGTACGTGAACTTCTCGTGGAAGGCGGGGTCGGACCAGAGTTTGGAGTTGTCGGTCTTGAAAAGCACGCGTTCGACGCCGCCCAAGTCGGCCGCGTCGAGGTCGGCAAGCGTTATCGCCTCGAGTCCCGTCATGTCGACGACGCGCGCTGGGCCGACGAGGACGTCGAGGCTTATCTTGTCGACCGAAGGCGCGCCGTCCTTGAAATGGAGCGGCGCGTCGACGTGCGTGCCGGTGTGGGAGCCGAGGCAGAGTTCGGAGAGGTTGCTCGACCCTCCCTCGGCGAGGCGTTTGACGAATTTCAGGACCGGCCTCGGGTCGCCGGGGTAGGTGACAAGCGACTCGCCGATTAGCGCCGATACGTCGTAAACCTCGTAGTCACCAACACGCATTCTGCCTGCCCCTCACGATTTGCCAGGCGCGAAGACGCGCGCAATTCACCGAATATGATACCAGCCTTCAGTGTATGGTTCCGTAGAAATGCGTGATAGAATTGGGGGCGCGCACGTGTTGTAGTGGCCTGCGGGGTTGGACTCGCACGGATGGGGGCGATTCGGATGACGCCAAGAGATTCTATGAGGGCATTCCAGGCGCGGCGGTTGATTTCTGATGAAGACCGGGCGCGTCTCGACGAATTGGAGCGAAAGTCCAAGCCCGCAGGCAAGCGCAGGATGGCAATCATAGTTGCCGTTGCCGCCGTCGCGATGCTCTGCTTCGGCGCTCTCTTGTACTCGAGCATCGCCGGGGCACACAAGGCCGCAACGCAGAACGTCCCCTGGAAGGAAGTCCTCTACGAAATGCCGGAGAGCAATTGGCTCAGGGCTGAACAGGCCATCGCTCACCGCCGTTTCTACCTGGCCGTCTGCGGACTCATCACCGTGCCATTCTACGCGCTCATGGCAGTCTTGTGGGGCTCCGCGCGGACCCTGCTGGCGTGCATGTGGCGAACGGTCAGGTTTCTGCAGAAAGAGCTGGGCAATTGGACCCTTGATCCCGAAAACTCAGGAAAGGCTGTTCAAGACCGGTGTCCGCCGCCGCGCGGCAGGAGTTGGTTCGCGGGAGGGGCACGCGCGTCACTGAACGATAGTCCGCCCTTTTCGGCGGCGCAACGTTGTAAAGTGTACAAGGCTGCAAAAGTCAATAAATGCGTTCTGCGACTGGTGCCTTTTCTTGTGTATCCCCTGATTGCGCTCGTGGCGGTTCTGTTAGCGCTCGGCCCTCTTTACCTGGCATGGCGGGCTAATCTCCCTTGGCTCGAGGGCTACCAGTTGGCAATCGCTGGGCATGACACAGGGCAGACATACAGCGTAGCACAAGTGGTCGTGACAGATTACGCGCTGCGCGCCATCGCCATCGTGCCGTACCTTTCGCTTGCACTGGCGGCCATCTGGAGGCCGTACCGTCTCAGGCGGCGGTTCGAGCCGCAGGTCGTGGCCGCGATGCACGTCCTCGATGTAATCCTCTGGCGCAGGGCGAAGAGGCGCGCAAGTATGTGAAATGAGCCAATGTTGCTCTATTTGCCGTAATAGCATTCGTGATAAGCGGCTTCATACATCGTGAGGATGTCTTCGAGAGGCGTGTCGACGTGGGTGCCCGTGTGGGAGCCGAGGCAGAGTTCGGAGAGGTTGCTCGAGCCGCCCTCGGCGAGGCGTTTGACGAATTTCAGGACCGGCTTCGGGTCGCCGGGGTAAGTGACAAGCGACTCGCCGATTAGCGCCGATACGTCGTAAACCTCGTAGTTGCCGACACGCATTCTGCCTGTCCCTCATGATTTGCCAGGCGCAGAAACGCGCGCGATTCACCGAATATGATGCCCGCCTTCATCGTATGGTTCCGTAGAAATGCGTGGTAGAATGGGCGCCGTTACGCTTTGTTTCGCGCTCTGACATGGCGAGCGTGGCTCGTTGGGGACATTGTCATGACGCCGAGGAGTTTCATCAGGCCGGATGAGGAAAAGGTGCTCCATCTAACGGATAGGCGCTTTTCGGCGTCAGGGATGCGCTGGTGGGTGGTGTTTCTTGTAGTGGTGGCGGCGCTTCTTATCGTGGGGGTCATTGCGCTCGAGCTTTGTGAAAGCAAGGCGCGGTCGCTTGCAACCGACGCGACGTCGATGCAAGTTATGTTATCGAAAGATGCCCCTGGACACCGTCTCACGGGCGCACAAGCGACGGTTCACGTTAGATATCAATTCGCGATTGCGCTAATATGGGCGATAGTCGTCACGGCGCTTGTCTCAGCTATGGCAAGACTTGAGAAGGGGCACGTTTTGTCGTTCTGGAGAACGATCAAGCACCGGCGCGAGGCGCTTACCTCGAATTCTGGACCTAACAGCATCGGCGGGCCATCGATGATCGGCCGCCCGCCAATACGGGGCCGGAAACGAAGGGGTTTCCCTTGGCGGTTCGCACTATTCGGCAGCCCGATGCTCTCTGCAGAGAAGCGCTGGGAATGGTACAGGATGGCGCGTGGCTCCAAGAAGGACAGGTTAGCGGAGGGCGTTTTCTCCGTCGGGGTCATGATCCTGTTCGGTGTCGCAGCGGTTGGATTGGTCTCCCTATCGGTTTGGGATGCAGCGAAAACTGAGCAGCATTGGTATTCGTATTACATGTCCGTTATGCTTGGGTACGACCCATCGGGGGTGTACCTCGCAGGGCACTTGTATGCAGTGGATCTGGCTACATGGGCACTCTGTTCTCTGCCCTGCGCAGTTTCGCTTGTCGTGCTCGGGATAGCCCACGTCCGCAGGCTTCGTTTGGAACCTCGGCTCATAGGTGAGATGCGGCGGCTGGACGTGATGATCTGGCGAAAGGCAAATAACCGGCTGGTTCCGTGATGCGTGGTGGCCCTGCCTAATGAGGCTTTGCTGCTTGATTTGCTGCACAGGCGGTTCTCAGGGTCAGACGATGGAGTCCCGTGGGGCCGGGCGCCGCAGTCGCCTCAGTGAATCTTTACGTGCGAGTTCACGCGACTTAGTGGTGATTCTTGTAGGGGCGACCGGCAGGTCGCCCGTCGGAGTTATAGAGATGTCCGGACAGGACCACTATCCGAAAAGGCGCTGCCTTCGGCTTGCCGGCTATGACTACGCCGAATGTGGCGCCTATTTTGTAACGATATGCAGCCATGAGAGGGCCTGCCTGTTCGGGCAGATAGAGGACAACGCGATGAGACTGAGCGAATTAGGCAAGGCGGTTGAGGAGGAGTTCCTCGAATCATTTGTCTTGCGGAAAGAGGTGACATTCGACGCCTGGGTCATAATGCCAAATCACGTCCATGCCGTTGTGGTCATATCCGGCGGCGGGTCGGCATACCGTGCGGGCGACCTGCCGGTCGCCCCTACAAAAGTCCGCGCTGCCAGAGGGCCGGCACGGCAATCAGTGTCGTCTCTTGTCGCCGGCTTCAAGGCCGCCGCGACAAGGAGAGTAAGGCAGGCAATTGGTTCAGCTTCCTTTCACTTATGGCAGCGCAACTACCACGAGCATGTCATTCGCAATGAGGCCGAACTGGAGCGCGTGAGGACGTACATTGCGGGCAATGCTCAGCTGTGGGATCAGGACGGCGAAAACCCCGAGCGGACTGCGGCCGCTCGAAGAAGGTCACGCGACGCGTGGACATAGAATCACGCGTACAAACACTCCCCGTACGCTGTTTCGTACATCGTGAGGATGTTTTCGAGGGGCGTGTCGGGCTGGATGTAGGTATGCCCGGGGCCGACGATGAAGCCGCCGCCTTTGCCGAGGATGCGGAAGTTCTTCAACACTTCGCTTCGAACGTCCTCGGGGCTGCCCTTCGAAAGGACGTTAATGAGATCGATCGAGCCGTAAAACGTGATGTCCTTTCCGAAGTCGCGCTTCAGGCCTTCGGCCTCCATGCCCGCGGCTGACGTCTGGATGGGCTCGAGGATATCGACTCCTGCATCGATGATCTCCGGCAGGAAGGTTCGCACACTGCCGCACGTGTGAAGGAGGAACTTCTTTCCCGATCTGTGGCAGATGTCGGCGAGGGTCTTCAAGTACGGCTTGATGAACTCGCGAAACATCGGCGGCGACACAAGCGGCCCAAGGGCTGTGCAGAAATCGTCCGCGATGTAATAGATGTCGAAGGCGTCGCCTGCCTCCCTGCACAGGCGCTCGACCGCGGGGCGCGTATAGTCCATGATGTGGTCGATGACGCGATGCGCGAGCGCGGGGTTTGAGCCGAGATCCATGAGGAACTCTTCCATGCCTTTGAGTTCCGTGCCCGTGAAGTAACCTCCGTGGCCGATGTACGCGATTATCGCCTTGTCGGGATTGAGTTTTCGGGCGGCGCGAAGCGTCTCAAACGACAGTTCGTCAGCTGTGGGCCAGGCGTAAGCGTTGATTTCTTCGACGGTCGTCATTCCGGCGAGGGGATGGTAGACGATGTCGTACATCGTGCCGAAACTGTACTCGACGTCCTTCGAGCCGACGCCCCAGAAGTTGGTCGAGATGCCGCCGGGGCGCGTGCCGATGTTGGGGTGGCTGTGGTCGGCGCTCACGAGGCGCGTGTCGACGTGAAGCGAGCGCCAGACGCCCTCCGCGTCGGGCACTTTGAAGTGCTCCTTCAGGACGGCGAGGACTTCCTTCTCGCAGTCAAACGTTATCGGGACGCGGTCGCCCTCGCGGTGTTCGACGGCCGTCAGAACGCGCTCTCTGCTGGTCATGGCGTTTTTCATGGAGGTCCTGCCCCCTTACCTGCCGCAGCGGTAACGCTGTATTGATACAAACTGCCTGCGCCCGTGTCAAACGCCGAAAAAGCGCGTCTCTGCCAGGGCGGCGCATTCACAGGCCGCCCGCGCTTGCCACGTGCGGGGGAAGGCGTATAGTAATGAGGCTGTCGCGAACGGCGCGGCAGAGGACATGCATGACGAGCGTTCGCGGGTCTTGAGGGAAATCCGGCGCATGGGCAAGTCAGACGAAAGGCCGGCAGCTCCGGCGGATGGCGGAGAGTTAGGCGCCACCAAGTCCGAGAGCGACGCTCTTGCCCCGATAGGCGGCATGAGGCGGCGTTCGTTTGTGGCGCTTGCGGCCGCGGCAGGGGCGGCGCTCGTGGGGATACCCGCGGCACATCTTTTCACCGCGGCGCGAAAGCGGCCTCCGCTCTTGGGAGGAGGTTTACCGACGCCGTCAGAGTTCAAGGCCATGTACAGCGACGAATTCTGGTCGGCGTTCAAGACGAAGTTTGCCCAGACATTCGAGACGGTCACGCCTGATAACGCATGGAAGTGGGCGCGCCTGCAACCTGACGGCGACACGTGGAACTGGACCGACACAGACGAGATCATGGCGTGGGCGAAGGAGACCGGCCTCAAGGTGAAGGTGCACGCGCCCTTCGCGAGCGGCTGGTCGATGCCCGAATGGGTTCGGAAACTCTCGCACGACGACGCGCTTTCGGCGATGAAACGCAACATCGAGGCCATAGGCAAGCGATACGGCGACCGCGTCTGGCTCTGGGACGCGATAAACGAGCCGTTCCACTGGCGCAAGACCGGCCCGCTGACGATAGAAGACGCCGCGGCGGCGGTCAGCGCCATAAGGGGCGTGTCGACGGCGGGCGTAATCGTCAACGAGTACAACCTCATCCATCGGCCGCGCGAACTGGCGCGCGCCTGCGAGTTCGCAAAGGGGATCGGAGCCGACGGGATAGGCCTTCAGACTCACAGCGAGCACCGCTACACACGGGACCTGCTGCGGAACGCGTTCGACTACGTCGCGACGACGGGGCTGGACCTCCACCTTTCGGAGATCATCCGCCCCGGCAAGACCGAAGAGGAGCAGGCGGGGGCGTACGAGGACGTCATCGCGGCCGGATGGAAGCACCGCGCGGTCAAATCGATGAGTTTCTGGCACCTGTCGGACTGCTGGTGCTGGAAGGAGTTTCCGGGGACGGGGCTTCTCAAGGCGGACTTGAGCGAAAAGCCAGCGTACAAGCTCGTCGCCGCGCTGCGGCAGTGACCTCGCGCGAATCTCCGGCCATGCGCGTGCCAACTGCCGCCTCGCTTACCTTCAGCTAATCGTCCTCAGCGTATATTTCTCGCTGCCGAGGCCGAGCTTAGCGGCCGCGCGCACCTGAACGTACGGGTCCTTGCCCCAGAGACGCTCGAAGATATGCCCCTTGCCGTCGGCAAGCGAGACGCCTTTCGGGAGCGACCCCGGGAAGACGTCCAGGCAGTCCATGAGGTCGAGCGAGGCTTTATCGACGGCGACGAGGTCGGTGGAGGCGAGGACGCCCACGTCGGGCCGGATTGCGGGCAGCGACATCCCCCAGCAGTCGCATATCGACGTGATGCTCAAGGCGACGTTGATATGGAGGACGCGCGACTTTTCGAAGGAGTCAAGGACGGCCTTCGTGGCGATGGCGAGGCCTTTCTGGAAGTTGGGCCAGCCAATCTCGCCGACGGTGATTGCGCCCTTGGGGCACAGCGTCATGCAGTGGAGGCACAGGGTGCAGAAATGCGAGTCCTGGCAGAGCTCGCCTTCCTTGTTGAAATGGATGGCGGCGTGCTCGCACTGCCTGACGCAGCGCTTGCACTCGATGCATTTCTCGGCGTGCCAGACGAACTCCTTGTCGAGGAGGCGGTGAATGTCGCCGCGGGTTTTGCCGGTGACGGCGCCCATGCCGAGGTGCTTGATGGCGGCGCCGAACCCGCACTGGCCGTGGCCCTTGGCGTGGCTTAAGTTTATGAGGACGTCCGCGTCGTAGATCTGCCCCGCGAGTTCGACCGACGGAAGCATCCTGACGCCCGTCTTCACCTTGTAGTGGTACCTGTCCTTCATGCCGGTCGCATGGTAGATGGGACAGCCGAAGGCCTCGGGGACGACGCCGGCGGCGCGGTTCTCGCGGCGGTGGTCGGTGACGAAGGGGCTGCCGCCGCAATCGCGAACGCGGTTCACGACGCGCGTGACGAAGGCCGGGTGGACGTGCGTGTAGCCGTAGTGCCCGCCGAGATGGAGTTTTATCGCCACGGACTTGCCGCCGACCATTTTCCTGGTGATGAGCCTGGCGAGGAGTTTCTCGTAGCGCCAGAGGAGGCTTGCCCTGTCGTCGATGCGCTTCACTTCGACGGGCAGAAAAAACACGTCGGCCATGGTGTTCTCCTGTGAGAGGTTACAGGCGGGCAATCGGAGGATGCTCGGCCCGCGTTTCGCGCGACCGCTCCAAATATACGAACCGGGCTCCGGGACGCAACCTTTTCGAGAGGCGGCCGCGTCCGCGGTATGAGGCGCCAGCGGTCTCGGGCGAAAAACTCTTGCGGTAGGGGAGGCGCGGCATATAACTCTGCGGAGGCGAATTGAGACCACAAAACGCATAGCGAGTGGGGGTGCCGTGATGCTGAGAATAGCCGCGTTTGTCGTTCTCGGGCTTGTCCTGTCGCTCTCGAGTTCCGGCGCTTGGGCGGGGGAGGGCGGCAAGAGCACACCCCCCGATTACAGTTTCAAGAAGCCGCCGCAGCCGCTCGAAAGCCTCAAGGGCGTGCATCCGCGGCTTCACTTTACGAAAGAGCGCCTGGAGCGGCTCAAGACGCTCGTCCGCGAGGACAAGGACTACGCGCGGTTTCTCGACGACGTGAAGAGGATCGCCGACAGGGGCGTCAAATCCGGCCCGCCGGAGTACATCGTGGACGACAAGTGGAGCGGCACGGAGCAACTCTGGCAGCGTTCGGTCGGGGAGATGATCCCGCACCTCGCGCTTGCGTACTGCCTAACGGGCGACAGGAAGTATCTCGACTCGGCCAAGGCGTGGATGATCGCGTCCTGCGGCTACAAGACGTGGGGCCTCGGGGATTTCGAGGGCAAGGACCTGTCTGCGGGGCACCAGCTGTACGGCATCGCCCTCGCATATGACTGGCTCTACGCCGATCTCGACGACGAAACGAAAAAGACCGTGCGCGAGAGCCTTCTCAAGCGCGCGGACTACATGTACAAGGCCGCCGTGGCGAAGGAGATCTACTGGGCGGACTCGTACCTGCAGAACCACCTGTGGGTGAACATCACCGGGCTTGCGGCCGTGGGGTTCGCGCTTTACGGAGAGGCCGACGGCATAGATGGGCTCATCAACATGCCGCTCGAAAAGTACAGGACGACCTTCTCGATGCTCGGCGACGACGGGGCGTCGTTTGAGGGTGTTCCGTACTGGGGCTACGGCGTCGAGTATATCCTGAAGTTCGCGGACCTGTCGAAGGGCCTTCTCGGCGAGGACCTGCTCGGCGGCTCCAAGTGGTTCAGGAACACGGCGTACTTCCGCCTTTACGCGAGCCTGCCGAAGAACTCCTGGACCAAAGACGCGGACCTTATGTCCTACGGCGACGGGCGGCGCTTCGACTGGTACGGACCGGACTATCTCATGCGGAGACTCGCCGGCCAGTACAAGGACGG
>Ga0315277_10006080_pt1 | contig 15876 bp, 15 predicted proteins | sample YL17G05_15_MG_FD_203695 | JGI IMG/M metagenome (GOLD analysis project Ga0315277, IMG submission 203695) | Sediment microbial communities from Yellowstone Lake, YNP, Wyoming, USA - YL17G05_15 | ecosystem: Environmental > Aquatic > Freshwater > Lake > Sediment | place: USA: Wyoming | collected...
CGGTGTAGTTGCGAACTATCATGATCTAGTGCTTGGCTCCAACTGGCAAGACATACGGCCCTGCAGGAACAATCGCGATCCTTGATTGGTTGTTGACTCGTGCGCTGCATGAGTCCATAGCCTTCTCTACTGACTTAGCATATTCCATCTTCATTGCCCTGATCGTTTCGGGTGGTACTCCGTCAGTTACTACTATGACCTTGGTCTTTGACAGAATCCGCGCGAGAATCTGGATGTTATCTTGATCTTCCAAGGGTTCGTCCGCCTTTATTCTCTTGAGAACATCTTGGGGATGCTTGCCGAGTGACATGTATTTCTGGAAAAGTTCATGCCCGACCCCGTCCCTGCACTCGCACGCCAAAATGATCGTTCCACCTGATCTTGTCATAGGCTCTCCCACCGCTAAACCTTTCACGCATTGGTACAGGTTTCTGTCAAGCGGGTATCCACCGTTTGTCGTGACCACGACATCGAAAGGCCGGTCATACTGTACTTTCATATCTTCAGTCACTGCATGAGCGGCCCTTCGGTGTGTGGCTTCTGGTTCTCCGATAAACAGGTGTGTCATCTTTTTCTCGGCATTTACGGTGACGTTCACGATGAGGTGCAATCCGCTCTTGCGGCCAGCTTCTACAATATCCTCGTAGATCGGGTTACCTTCCATGAATCCGTATCTGGCCTTATCATGCGATACCATGTCGAAACTATGATTCTTCAGAATCGAGATTTTGCCGGAAATACCAGGCAGAATGCTCTTGTACCCTCCCCCGAACCCAGCGTGAAAGTGCGGCACCACAGTCCCGGTTGCGATTTTCAGATCCGATTCCACAAACCTCTTGCTGAGGAGAATGGGTGTGTGTCTTTTGGTGGTTCCTAGCGGCACCAATTCTCCGTCGGGGTCGTGATTCTCGATCCTGCAGTCGTCTACAACCTCTCGTCCCAGATTCTCTGTCAGGTCATTGCCGCTCATTGGAGCGTGAAGCCCGCTTGCGATCAGTATCGTGATGTCTTCTCGTGCAATTCCTATGTTCTGGAGCTCTTTCAACAGGATGGGAACGATCTCTCGGTTGAATGAGTACCGGGTATTGTCGCTTACGACAACACAGACTTTCTTGTTCTTGAAGCCGAGGAAAAAGGGGCGGTTCTCCTTGAAATATCTAGAAAGTCTGCTTTGCGCATGCTTCTTGGGGTCACGAACCGGTTTCGTTGCTTGAGGAGAAAGTATCTTTGCCCCACGCGGAGCCTGAATCTTGAGATATCTTTGACCGTAAGGAAGTCTAACGACGCGGTTTTTCGCTCCGCTATCTCTCTCAAGTTGGCCTACGATAGTTTCTTCCTGCATACGTCGCCGCTTCGAGTTCCTCTTCTATCCTCAGCAACTGATTGAACTGTGCAGTTCTCTCTCCTCGGCATGGGGCTCCGTTCTTAAGTTGACCAGCTCCAATCGCAACGGCAAGTTCTGCCAGCCAAGGATCCTCCGTCTGCCCCGACCTCTCGGAGACAACGACGCTGTACTCATTCCTCCTGGCATGTTGCGCAACATCCATCGCCTCGCTGAGTGTTCCGGCCTGATTCACCTTCCAAAGGACAGCGTTTGCTGCATGCGCTTCTATCCCCTTCTTCAAGCGATCGATGTTAGTGACAAAGAAATCGTCTCCGACGATCTGCACGCCCGACAAGCTCTTGGTAATATCAACAAAGCCTTCCACATCCTCCTCGTTGAACGGATCTTCAATCGATCTCAGCGGAAAAGAGTTCGTCAGATCCTCATACAGGTTCAAGAGATCTTCACGCGAATACTCCTTCCCCATTAGGCGGTATCTGTTCGTCTTCTCATTATACAGATGAGTGGCAGCCGCGTCCATGGCAAGAATGAACTTGTCCCCGTAACCAAGCGCTTCTATTGCATCCATCAGCGCACCGAATGCCTCATGAGGGTCCTTTATGCCTGGCGGTGAGTAGGCTCCTTCATCACCTACATTCAAAGAATATTTCGAGCGCTTCGCTAGCAACTCTCCAAGTTTCAAATACACCTCGACGCTAACCTGAATGGCTTCCGAGAAATCCTTCGCTCCAACAGGCATTGCGTTGAACTCCTGAAAATCCAGATCAGTTGCACCGAGTTTTCCGCCATTTATCATTATTATCATTGGGACAGGCAGTATGTGCGCTTGGGAGCCGCCCACGTATTTGTAGAGCGGTGTTCCCTCTGCGCAAGCTGCGGCTTTTGCTGCAGCGAGGGATACTCCTACAATCGTGTTGCCTCCTAGTCGGGATTTGTCTTCTGTCCCGTCGAGTTCGATCATGGTCAGATCGATCTTTCTCTGATCTCGGACATCGAGCCCAATCAGCTTGGGTCCGATTATCTCATTCACATTCTTCACTGCGCCAAGAACTCCACGTCCCATGTATCTTGAGCCTCCATCTCTCAGCTCAAAAGCCTCGTAGCTACCTCGCGAGCGACCCGAAGGGACATCGGCCCGTCCCATGGCGTCGTCATTCAAGACGACGTCCACTTCTAATGTGGGATTTGCTCTGGAATCTATAATCTCTCGTGCTTTGACCGATTTGATTTGGTAACCTGCGCTCAATTGCTCATAGCCGAGATCCGAGAAACGTTTTAGGTACTCAAGACTTGCGACTATAGAGTATAGTACGAGTAGCAAAAGTTGGCGACGATCGCAGATTGGTTCGATACGTGTGCTCTCGGTGTCTGCCTTTCCAGATGCGCAATGCGACGAATTGAACTCAGATGAGTCTAGTAGGGCAACTCATTTTGGACGAATGTAATTTTGCTGGGCTTGACGATAGGTGGAGCCTGTCAGGATTGGGTCTTTGATGCGCGGAGTCGCACGAGCGCTGGCATCAAAGACACCACGAGAGTGACGGTAGCCAAGGCGTTGAGTTCTCGGAGGTTGCGATCGGCGACCCGCTCGATAAGAGCACGTTCCTCGGACCACTCTCAAGCAGAGACCAAAAGGAGACCGTGGCTGATCAGGTGAAGAGAATGAAAGCCCTGGGACAGGTGGAAGAACTCAGAGATGACCTCGAAGGCAATTTTGTTCCACCAACCATCGCAAGAATCGAGACAAACTGCGATGAAGAGGTCTTTGGACCTGTTGCCATACTAAAGAAGTTCAAGGCCGCTGAAGAAGCAATCAATCTAGCGAATGAGACGCCTTTCGGACTGGGGGCATCAATTTGGGGTGACCCAGCGAGCGCCGAGAAGCTCGTCCCCCACATCGACGCAGGATTGGTATTCATCAATAAGATTGTCGCATCAGACCCGCGCCTACCGTTTGGAGGAGTCAAGAAGAGCGGCATAGGATGCGAACTATCGCGGTACGGACTGCTAGAATTCACAAGCAAGAGAACGATTTGGGTGAACTGAGCGTTTTTCCCGGTGATTATAGGCTAGCTTAGCTGGTTTCAAGCGAGCCGTCAACGGTTGATGTCTTCGACGTCCTTGTACCACTTGCTTTTCGCGCCGACTTTGGCTCTGAGCTTCCAAGCAAGGCCCTTAGGTTTACTTTCAATGATATTGAGGAGATTCTTAATCTTGTGTGAGACATCCGCTCGATCTTCTTCAGTCAGTTCAGGATAAGCTGTAAGCCTGTCTTCTATCTTCTTGAGATTAGTGACTACAGTATAGTAGAACCCCCAGTCATTGCAAAGAACATCCGCCAAATATTTCGCGTCTATGGTTTCTGGAGCGACATCACCGACAGAATGTTCGCGAAACAGCATTATAGTGTCAATTACGTCCTTCTCATTGATGTGGACAATCTGCATTTTCTCGAGAAGCATGTCAACTAGGGGAATAGTCAGTTCTTCGATTTTCAGTCGACCATCGAAGGAAATGTTATGATTCATCTCCAGTTTGTCGAAGAAAATGTCCACATGGAGCCCGTTCGATTTGTTATCCCAAATCATACGCCTCTGCCCGAACAGCGCCGTAATCATGGGTTGATCGCCGTACCCGAACTCACGCATCATCTTATCGATCTGAGCTCTTTCCTTGTTGTAGGCCGCGAAGTCAACATCAGAAAGCTCTCTGTGGAGTTTTGCGGTTAGGTGGTTGTATTTGGGGCAGTGAAGCTGGAAAGCTATCGCGCCCAAGAGGCGCAGATGCAGGTTACGCTTTCTTCCCTCAGTAACTATGCGCTCACCTTCCGCTTTCATTACCGATTCGCGTTTTGCGGTATCCTGTATTCCTTCCAATGGAAGTCAACTGCCGGCTTCCGAGAAGAGTAGCATACGGTATTTGTGCTATTCGCATCCAAAATGAACTGAATTTAACCTGAAGTGAATTGATGCGCTTCCATCTGGTCCTTTGAGTATAACAATTGCTCCGCGCAGGATTTCTTCTGAATATTCGCTGCCTGGCTTGTAGCACTCCAAAGGAAAACGTGGTTCTTGCAAACCGAGATTCCAGGAAAGTCCGGAAAAACAGAAACCGTTTCTGCGAGGGTCTAAACGTCAATGGCACTTTAGGGATTTCGTCATTGCCATGATGGCCTTCTCTTGTTTCTCGACGGATTCGTGAGGGAAGAGTGCATAGATAACGAAATACCTGGATGAGTCAGGGCAATGTACGTGAACTGAGTACGCGTCTCGCGGGACGGCTCGCTTCCCAGTGAAGAAGCCCACAGTTGCCTCATCAAGCCTCACATGGTTGTAAGCCGCTTTATGCGATCGGACATTCACGGTATCTGACGATACCTTCTCGAAGTTCTTGACATTGCCAGCCTTTTTCACAGTTTCCAGACTATTCTCGGCATGCGCTTCAATCGTCTGAAATCGCTTAGTTGCTTTTTCGAGTTCTGCCCATGAGAGGAATATCTTGTTTTTTTCTGGGAAATGGAAGACTACATCTCCAGATTCCCGGCGACTCTTGGGATTGAACTCTACTCTGCACCCTTTGGGGTAGTTAATAGAAAACCCGTAGATGCTGAAATTCTCGAATTCTTCATTCACTTTCTAACAACTCTGCCACGAAACCACGAGAGGACCGACTGCCCGCACTTAACTCTTCCATAACCAAGTTGACTCCTAACGATCGGCTTGAGCAGCATGATCCCGTTCACGGATGTGCTTGGCAAACCCTTAGTTCCCTATAACAGTTCATCTCACAAATCCTGACCTGAAAATGCCAAACCAAAAAGCGAAGAGGAAGTTCCACAGGCTATTCTTCTCAACCGATGTCCACGCCAGAGTATTTTCTTGCGAAGACTTCTGTGGTCTTCATGAATCCCGAGTGTGCTTGCGAGTTGCTATATTAGACTTGACATAAGTTGAGAGCACACTTGGGCACACCTCACATCGAGAGTGCTGCAAAACGCAAGCTCTTTTAGAACATCGTGTCTTTTTAGGAGAGGGATCGAGTTTTGGTCGAAGTTACAATTCAACCTTATCAGATGTTTGTCAACGGTGAGTGGGTTTACGCGGAGTCTAAGGAGACCTACGACGTCCTCAATCCCGCCACTTCTGAAGTAATCGCGAAAGTTCCCAAAGGCGGCGCCGAAGACGCACGAAGTGCAGTTGACGCCGCGCGCGAAGCTTTCGATAAAGGACGGTGGCCCCGAATGTCGCCTGCGGAGCGCGCCGGTCTTATCTTCAAACTTGCGGACCTCGTTGAGGCGAACATTGATCGTCTGGCAACTCTGGAAACTCTACACCAGGGCAAACCTATCAAGCTAAGTCGCGATGGTGACCTCCCATTTGCGATTGACAACATTCGCTTCTTCGCCGGCGCTGCAAGATGCCTCGAAGGAAGAGCCAGCTCGGAGTACAATGCGGCTGGAACGAGCATTATCCGCCGGGAACCTGTTGGCGTTGTAGTCACCATAACGCCTTGGAATTATCCATTCATGATGTTAGCTTGGAAAGCTGTTCCCGCCCTAGCGGCAGGCAACACCGTCATCATCAAACCCGCAAGCGTCACTCCACTAACAACCCTGGAGTTTGGAAAACTAACAGAGAAAGCAGGTTTTCCAAGGGGCGTAGTCAACGTCGTAACCGGCCCCGGCGCGACTCTGGGCGAGGCGTTGGTCACGAATCCTAAGGTGGATTTGGTCGGCTTGACAGGGGACACCCTGACCGGACGCCGAATCATGGAACTCGCGTCGGGCACCGTGAAGAGAGTTCAACTGGAGCTCGGAGGAAAAGCGCCCTTCGTAGTTTTCGATGACGCTGACCTTGACGCCGCGGCTGAAGGAGCAATAGTCGGCGGTTTCGTGAACAGTGGACAGGATTGCACTGCCGCCACGCGATTTTACGTGCAGGAAAATGTGTACCAGAAATTCCTGAACATGCTCGTCGAGAGGATCAAGAAAATCAAGTTGGGCGACACTCGCAGTCGGGACACAGATCTCGGACCACTGGTTTCTGAGGCACAGAGACGCAAAGTCGAGGACATGGTTGCGGCCGGTTTGAAAGAAGGTGCTAAGCTGCTGATAGGAGGCAAACGACCGAAATTGCCGAGCCCCAACGACAAGGGCTTCTACTATGAGCCCACGCTGCTAGCTGACGCGAAACAGGATATGAGCGTGGTCCAGCAGGAGATATTCGGCCCTGTTCTAACCGCCCTACCGTTCAAAACCATGGAAGAAGCGATTGAGAAGTCCAATGATACCCTTTATGGATTGGCCAGCTCAGTCTGGACGAAAGATATCTTCAAAGCCATGAAGATGGCTGGAGAACTTCGTTTCGGGTGTGTGTGGATAAACGACCACTTACCGCTAGTTAGCGAAATGCCTCACGGCGGATACAAGCAGAGTGGATTCGGTAAGGACATGAGCCTCTACACGTTCGACGACTACACAGAGATCAAGCATGTGTACATTGATCTCACCGGGGATAAGCGGAAATCATGGCATTATACCGTGTACGGCCCGCAGTAACCAATGCTGACTGATGTAGAGTTCACGACGAAAGCTGCAGCGCTTCTGCTAAGAATGCGAGCAGAGCATCCGGATTTGATGCTCCTGCTCGATGACACGAGTTGTTGCGCTAACAGTAATGTGATGGCTAGAGAGAATCGACCGAGCCGGCCCGTCGATTCCCTATCAGATAAGGACGGAGTGCAGATCTACATCAATCCACTTCTAAGAAAGAGCTTGAAATCAACTCGGATCATAATCGACGTCATTGACTTCGCTGATGATAGCCTGTCGCTTGAGACGAACTACGGCAAACGTTTCACCATGTCCGCAATTCCATAGCAGCCTGCAATTGTCACCGGTTCCAGCGAGCCATTGAGAACTCTTACCGCCAGTCACAAGAACTAGATGTCCGGTCCTCGCTTACGAAAGACGTTGGGTGGACCAAATGAGAGCTTTAGTCGATTTTGATCGAAGCGTTGAAGAGCCTACTTCTTGAATCTTGACGATACTATTTCCAACTCAACGGGTTCGCAAGAATCAGAGACTCCGTCAATTGGTGGGGCCGGTGAGATATCACCCCACCATTTGGTGGGGTTAATTCGGATTTTGCTTGGCTTTTATGCCGTCACTTTTCGTCTGCCTCGGTTGACCAGTATTCTGGGCGGGCCGGGGGAATTCGAACCTACGTTATCGGGGGCTTATTGCTTGTTCGCCGAAAGTCTGAGATCTTGGAGTGGAGATAACGAGTCTACAGACCTAAGGCCTTGTGCAAGCCACATCAACCGGAGAAGATAACCAGTTTCCCTAACCGTCCTCGGCCTGGCTGTTTTAAGGAAGCTTGAAGAAGACAAACTGCAAGAATTGAAGTAACAACATCATCCCAGCGAACTCGGAATCTCGTTTGGTGTTGAGCTGACAGGCAGTTTCATGGTTGGTTCCCTTGCGCGCGCACGCTTGGAAGAGGGGGGTGGGGGGGAGGCTTACTTTTGTGGGGACAACATGTTACTCGATGGTAAATGCACCGCGATATGCAATTGTACAAGAATGTAAAATGAGAAGACTGAGTTCGGAGAGTTCTCTCGCGGCAAGGCTTGGAGAGCATCAAGATCGTGAATCCTAGGTCTCAATTGTGCAAATGACAGGCCACTTGATGTTGCCCGCCGGCATCTATCAGCTGAGGCTCTTCGCGCTGGCATATATCCATCACATACGGACACCTCGTGCGGAATCGGCAACCTGAAGGTGGATTGATTGGGCTCGGAACCTCTCCCGACAGTATCCTGCTCTCGCTCTTCGTGTCAGGGTCTGGATTTGGAACCGACGACAACAGGGCCTCAGTATATGGGTGCAATGGGTTCTCCCAAATCTCATCAGAACCCCCCATCTCAACGATTTTCCCTAGGTACATCACGCCCATTCGATTGCTAATGTGCTGAACAACGCTCAGGTCGTGAGAGATGAGCAGGTAGGACATGTGAAGGCGTTCTTGGAGGTCTTGGAGTAGGTTCAAAATCTGGGCTTGAACCGAAACATCCAGAGCAGAAGTGGGCTCGTCAAGAACGATGAACTTCGGATCCAGCGCAATCGCTCTGGCGACTGCAACTCTCTGGTTCTGTCCTCCACTCAGTTCGTGTGGATACCGCCAGAGGAATTCCCGCTTCAAACCGACGAACTCCAACAGCACGACAATCCTATCGTCAAGGTGTTCCGTCGATCCATATGCGAGCAGGGACTCAGCAACAAGGTTTCTTACACTCATTCGTGGGTCGAGTGACGAAAGTGGATTCTGGAAGACTATTTGGATGCGCTGTCTCATTTTCTTGAGTTGGTCCTTGCCGAGCTTCATTAGGTCTGTTCCATCATAGAGAATGCTTCCCTCGTCTGGTTCGATCAGGCGAAGGAGACATCGTCCCAGCGTGGTTTTCCCGCAACCTGACTCTCCGACAAGGCCAAAGACCTCTCCCTGTCTAATCTGCATCGACACGTCGTCGACGGCTCTCACATAGCCCTCGGTTCTGAAGAAGAACCCCTTGATTGGAAAGTACTTCTTCAAATTGTCAACAACGATTAATGCGTCATTCAATGCGTGCTCACCGGTTCACGAGGTGACAGGCCGCGTATCTACCCGGGCCGTTCTCCAAAAGCACAGGCTTCTCTGCTTGGCAAACGTCTATGGCGTAAGGACAGCGAGGGTGAAAGGCGCAGCCCTGAGGGCGGTTGATTAAGTCGGGGATCGATCCCTTCACTAAGGGAAGTCTTGTTCTTCGAGTTTCAGGCTTGGGGATGGCTGCTAACAGTCCCTGGGTGTATGGGTGCAGCGGGTTCTTGAGGACTTCTCTCATCGGTCCCATCTCGACTATGTTTCCAGCGTACATCACGCCTACCTTATCGCACGTCTCAGCTACTATGCCCATGTTGTGAGTGATCAGGAGAATCGCTAGGTTCCTCGTGCTCTTGATTTGCATCAACCGCTTCAGTAATTGAGCTTGAATTGTTACATCAACCGAGCTAGTGGGTTCGTCGGCAATCAGCATGTCGGGATCAGATGAAAGAGCCATCGCGATCATGACTCTCTGCTGCATTCCGCCGCTTAATTCGTGCGGGTACTGCTTCATCGTCTTCTCAGGATCGGACAATGCCACAAGCTCGAATGCCTCGATAGTTTTCCTCACCGCATCGTCTCTTTCGAGATTCTGGTGGACCGATATTATGTGTGTTGTTTGCTCTCCGACTGTGAAGACTGGATTCAGAGAAACGGATGGATCTTGGAAGATCATCGAGATCTTCCCTCCCCTCAGTTTCCGCATCTCTTCCTCGGTCTTCTGCAGGAGATCTTCAGCTCTGAAAAGAATCCTTCCCTGCGTTATTCTTCCGTTCTCTGGAACAAGCCTAATTATCGACAACGCCGTAATCGTCTTGCCACAACCAGTTTCTCCGACTAGACCGAATATCTCGCCCTCAAGAATTCTGAATGTCACTCCGTCTAGTGCCTTCACAACGCCGTCATATGTGTCAAAGTCAACTCTTAAGTCCTGGACCGAGAGGAGCGACTTTGTCAACTCGTATGCCCCTATTCTCCTCTTATCCTTCTGAGTCTGGGATCCAAGGCCTCTCTTAAGCCGTCTCCAAAAAGGTTGAACGCCATTGCTGTAAGGAAAATGAAGACCCCGGGGAAAGTAGCATACCACCATGCCGAAAACGCAACAGCCCGGCCTGCGCTTATCATCAAACCCCATTCAGGGGTCGGCGGTTGAGCGCCCAATCCTAGGAAGCTCAAACCCGCTTCCGCTAAGATTGCAGTACCCAGGTCCATTGTTGATTGGACGATGATGGGAGCCATAGTATTTGGTAGAATGTGCCGAACCATTATGCTTCTGTCGCTTAGCCCAATGGCCTTCGATGCTTCCACAAACGTTCGTTCTTTCAGAGACGCTGCGTCAGCCCGGGCTAGTCGCGTGTACCACGGCCACCAAGTTACTGAGATTGCAATCATGGAGTTGATCAGACTGGGGCCGAGTACGAAGGCGATGACTAATGCCAGCACCAGTGAAGGGAAGGCCAAGAACATGTCAGTTGTTCTCATTATTAGGTCATCAATCTTCCCCCCAGAGTAGCCTGCGATCACACCCAGCGGCCATCCAATTACAACTGAAAGAGCAACTATCATGAGCCCAGCGGTTAGAGAAAGCCTGGTACCAAATATGACGAGACTGAAAACGTCTCTCCCCAAGTATTCCGTGCCAAACAGGTGTGTGAGGCTGGGCGGCTGGTACTTGTCCTCAACGTGGGGAGTCCCTTGGTAGGCATCGGGATATGGCGCCAACCAAGAAGCAAAAACTGCCAGGAAAACAAGGAAGAGTATGATAATCAAGCTGATGAACGATAACGGATTCTTCCTGAGAATATGAAGCGTCAAGCGAATTTCTCTGAACCTCGCCTCGAGTCTCTCTCGTTCTTCAGAAGAGTTGGAAACTTGACGCAATTCCAATGCGGAAACACCTACAGCCTGACTCTGGGATCGATCCAGGCTTGGACCAAGTCAAGAATCAGGTTTATGATCACGATTATGAGTGAGGCTATGATGCTTACGCCGACGATGACTGGGTAATCAACGGCTAGAATTGCTCGCCATACGTAGGTTCCGAGTCCTGGCCAGTTGAAGATGACCTCGACGAGAAACGCTCCTGTAAGTGACCAGCTAAATGATATTCCCATAACCATGAGCGTTGGAACTATGGCGTTCTTCAAAGCATACTTGAATCTGATAGTGTTCTCCGGCAAACCGAATGCTCTGGCTGTCTTGAGATATTTCTCCCTCAGTATCTCTATCATGCTAGACCTTGTCATTCTCAGGGACAGCCCCATCGAATATGAAGACAGCGCGATTGCAGGCAGGATTATGTGCCTGAGAGCATCAAAGAAGGCCACGAAGTTTCCAGTCACCAAACTGTCGAAGAGGAAGAAACCCGTAATTCTCTGAATGGGCATGGTCATTTGGATGGTCGTGTCAAGTCTCCCTTCAATTGGGAAAATCCCCAACGTACGCGAGAAGATTATCTGCAAAAGCAAGCCAATCCAGAAGACTGGAAGTGAGACTCCCGCTATTGCTAGGATTCTGCTCGCATGGTCGATTTTGGTGTTCTTCTTGGAGGCTGCTATCACGCCGAGGGGTAATCCGACGACGCTCGCGATGATCTGTCCTATAACCGCTAGTTCCATGCTAGCCGGCATGTAGAACATTAGATCCTTGAGAACTGGTTGGCGGGTTCTATATGAGGTCCCCCAACTTCCTTGTAGAAGATCGCCCATGTAGATGAAGTACTGCACGTAGAGGGGTTGGTCAAGCCCTAACTCCACGCGTGCTCTTTGGATTTGTTCAGCCCTAGCGTGTATGCCAACCCACAGGGCCGCGGGATCAGACGGGGCTACTCTAGAAAGAAAAAAGGTGATGAAGGAAATTCCCAGTACAATGATTAGCGTTTGCAGGAAACGTTTTACAATGTATCTCTTCAGGTCCACCAACCGGACAATACCTAGCTCTCAAGCCACATTTCCCAGAAGACGAACGTGTCGTAGCCAATCGCAGCATGATACTGGAATCCCTGAACGTTGCTTCGCATAACAAACGCCAATCGCAGGTCGTCCAAGAACACTGTTGCCGCGTCGTCTATCAGAACTTGCTGGGCTTGTTTGTAGAGTTTGAGAGCTTGGTCGGGCTGCGGACCCTCCAGCTTGTATGCTTCGTCTATTAGTTGGTCGTATTGTGGGTTGTAATAATAGGCCGCGTTCCAAAGCGGAGTCTTCTCGGTGTGCCACATGTTGAACATGAAGTCGTATGGAGTTATGAAGGTCGGCCACCAAGCGAAAGCGACGATGTCATAGTTGTATTTGTCAGGCCCTTGCTTCATTAGCTCCCATAGGCTGGGCCAAGTCATTCCTCTTACGTCCAACTCAATGCCGAGCTTCGCCAGCTCAGCTTTCCAAAGCTGCCCAGCTGATCCGGTCGCCTCGACGCCTGAGATGTAGTAGTAGATTAGCTTGAATCCTCCGTTCGGGTGACCCGCTTGTGTCAGGAGTTCCTTTGCCTTGGTCAGGTTCAGTTGGTATTGGTAGAGATCGTCAATGTGGCCCCACATTCCTGTGGGTATCGCTCCCCTTGGTTGAATATAGGAACCTTCACCGGTTATGATGTAGTCTTGGTATGGGAACGCGTACGATATTGCCTGACGGACCAACTTGTCCTTCAGGTTGGGGCTCTGAGTGTTTAGGAAAGCATAGTGGCTGAAATATGTGTTTTCCCAGGAAACTCGTATGCCTGTTTCGTTTTGGATTCTTTTCCTTTCTTGGGCAGGAATGGCGGCTGCATGCTGAACGGATCCTGACTCTATCATTTGAACCCTTACAGCGGGATCCTCGACGATTTTGAAAACCACTTTGGCAATTCGGTCTGCGGCGTGTGGGCCTCCCCAGCCTTCCCAGTAGTCTCCGAAATAGGTTAGAGTGAGTTGGACACCTCTTTCGAGCGTCTCAAACATGTACGGGCCAGTTCCCGCGTCATGCCCGGCATTGAACCAGTCGTGCAGATCCTTGATGTCACCGGTCTTGTTGATGTTAGGGCTGTAGATCCATGCGCCGTAGACTGAAGAGACGATCCGTTGCAGAGGAGCGGCATAGCTGAGAGTGTACTGAACAGTGTAGGTGTCGATGATTTTCAGCTCCTTCACTGGGTCCCAGATGTAGACTGCCCCAGCTCCTAATTCTCGTATCCTGTCAAACGAATACTTGACTGCGGTAGCGTTGAAGGGTGTTCCATCATGGAACTTGACTCCCTCCCTCAGCTTGAAAGTCCATGTCAATCCATCCGGTGTCGCGTCGTAACTGGTTGCAAGTGAAGGCTTAACTTCTGGATTTCCTCCAGTGTACACCAAGAGACCTTCGTAGACATTCGCCATTGCCACGATTTCTCCAGAGAAACTGTACGCGGGATCAATGTCCGTTACGAAATCATAGTCCTCAGCGGTCGTGAAAATCTTAGTAGGGTTCGCCACAGCGGATGTCATTTCAGTTGTGGATGTGGATTCCGGCGGGGCAGACGGGCGAGCAACAAAGTATACGCCTCCAATTGCGGCGACGATTACTACAAGAATTACAACGCCTTGAAGTTTTGTAATAGCTTTTCCATTAACCAACAACAGAACTTTTCCTCCGAAACTAGTCGGTCACGCTTCAACCTGCTCGCTGGCTATTAAACGGCATAGTTATTACATTACATATTCTGCCTAGCTTTGGAATTCGGGCAATTCCTCGCCTGCTATTCAGGAATAAATCCAACCGACTGGCAAGAAACATATGATTATTCCAGAGCTGGACTCAGCAAGTGAGTCTCTGAGGAGTGGTGTGTTGTGCGATGGGAGGACTCCACGATACAATCACGGTGGGTTTTTGGCAAGTGCCGACACGCGACTGGAGACAAACGCCTCATGACGTCCTTGGTGCCCTCCTAATGACATTTGCAGGTATTCAAGGAGATTTACCTGCTGCTGTGGAGAGCAAGAAAACGCTACTGCTTAGCGTTCATCCTGAAGCATACGAAAACTACGGCATCAGGGGATTGACCACAGAACAGAGAACTGCAAACTACAGATGGTTGGCAAACGCAATCAACAACGTTGTCCTAGCTCACCCGAAAAGCTTTGAACTCGACCCGGAAGTCATCGAGAACACTGAGTGACTAGCGGACGAGAACGAAGGCTCGTTCGAAATTTCGCATGATATGAAGGAGGTTTTCCGCGGAGCAGACGTAGCTTACCCGAAGTCTTGGACCAGTAACCAATACCTACCACCAAAGGCGACGACACCAGACCTGGACAGCGTGAGGAAACTTATCGACGCGAACAAAAGCCGGATTTGCAACCAAAACATGATGGACCTCTGCAAGAAACAGGCGCTTTACATGCACCGTCTACCAGCAGACCGAGGTTTCGAGGCAACCGACGAAGTGATGGACGGCCCCAATTCAGTAATATTTGATGAAGCCGAAAACAGACTACACACGCAGAAAGCTGTCATGGCGCTAACCATGAGCTGAAGAACCACGCCAAAATGAGCGGCGGAAGAAGCAACATTTCCACGCTCTGAACTCCTTCTTCTTAATCTCCGGACAGTGGGTTTGGGCGTGCATGATTTTGCGCCGCCGCTTATTGATGGAATCTGAGCTTTAGTGGAAGCCCACATAGGTGCCGAGGTCGACCCTAGGATCATCCTTCACTACTCTTGCCACAACTTGCGTGCTCGTTCTCTCAATATCACTCATATTGCTAATGCGTTCCAATTTCTGCATGTAGTCATCCCTATCGATTGCACGAATCAGCACTATGAAATCGAAGTCCCCGAGCATATAATAGACCCCCCAAACACCAGGAATTTTGGCGAGTCTTAGTCCAACTTTCTTGTGATACTGCGGGCCATATTTCGCCCTTACAAGCACGACCGCCAGATAGTCGTATCCCAATCTTGAAGGGTCCAATTTTGCATAGTAGCCTTGGATTATCTTTTCTCGTTCAAGTCTTCTTATCCTATAGTGGACTGTTGACTTTGGAATCTCTAATTTCCCTGCAATCTTCTGAAGAGGAATCCTCGAATCTTGTTGGAGGAGCTTGAGGAGCATCTTGTCAGTCTTGTCCAACTTGACCACTACTTCTTTCATAGACTGGACCCACTTCCCACGCATCTGATAAGGCCATTAATTTCTAAAGGGCCTTAAGACATTGTTGGATTGATGCCACTAAAACGGAGAATACGACAAAAGAAAAGCTTAGACCCCGCCCATTCCCTCACGACCCCACGAACGCGCCTCCTCTTTGAAACTTTGTCTGCTGAGAAGCCGTGCAGAAAGTGAGTGAACCCAAACAATCGTTCATCAGTGGCACGTGAACGATTTCACCATTCTCACGAATAGCTCATCGAAATTCTCCGGCGCATTTGCGGAAAGGATTTAGCCAAATCATCATTCAGGCATACAGATAAGTCCGTAATTTCTCCATTAGAGGAAATGTGGTGATTTAGGTTTGGAGTACTCTATGTTCATCGACGGGGAATGGGTAACCGCGGCTTCAGGAGCTGTGATGGACGTTCGGGACCCTTCAACGGGGAAGGTCATAGCGAATGTTCCATCAGCAGATCAGACTGATGCAAGAAGAGCTGTAGATGCCGCCAAGAACGCGTTCGAGGCTGGAATTTGGAGCAAGATACCTCCAGGGGACCGAGCCAATGCTCTGATTAGAGTCGCAGCCATGCTGGAGCAAGACTTAGAACGTTTTGCCAAACTCGAGACATGGAATACAGGGAAGACCATCAAGCAGACCTTCAACTACGATTTGCCATACTCCGTCGATAACGTGAAGTACATCGCTGGGGCCGGTCGTGTTCTGAACGGAGACGCGATGGCGGAATATGTTGTTGAAGGCACGAGCGCGGTGCGGAGGGAACCTAT
>Ga0315277_10006082_pt1 | contig 15873 bp, 12 predicted proteins | sample YL17G05_15_MG_FD_203695 | JGI IMG/M metagenome (GOLD analysis project Ga0315277, IMG submission 203695) | Sediment microbial communities from Yellowstone Lake, YNP, Wyoming, USA - YL17G05_15 | ecosystem: Environmental > Aquatic > Freshwater > Lake > Sediment | place: USA: Wyoming | collected...
GGATAGTGGTGCGGGGACAGGAGCCACGGCAGTTGCGAACCTGGTTACGGGTAATGTCTTCAATCTCGCTCCATTGACGGCCGCGGTGCCGGGTCTCTTCGCCACGACGCAGGACAAGATCATGGTATCAGAACCTGATTATCCGGTTGGAAATGGATATAGCGCGCAACCGACTTACGTTAGGATCCAGGATACGAGCATGAATTCCTGGGTCGGCGGCCCGGTGGGTGGTCTCACGCTGACCAATGGAGGCTCAGGTTACGCCTCTGCTCCGAGCGTCAGCATCACAGGGGGTGGCGGCTCGGGAGCGACGGCTTCCTTAACGTTTACCGGCGCCTTTGTTAACGGTCTCACCTTGACGAATGGTGGCGCGGGGTATAGCTCTGCTCCTTCGATCTCCTTTACAGGAGGCGGAGGCACGGGTGCAGCGGCTACACTTACATATAGGGGTTCTGTTTTCAATGTTGCGGTTACGAACGCAGGTTCCGGATACACATCCGTCCCGTGGGTTAATTTCGCGGGTGGGGGTGGATCAGGTGCGACTGCTACAGCCTTAATGCAGGTGGGATCAAGTAATGTAACGAATGGAGGTAGGGGATATACCTCTGCGCCGGCGGTTACCCTTGCAGCTCCCCCGACTGGTGGCACTCAAGCGACTGCTACAGCCTCAGTGGCAGGTGGCGCGGTGACTGCGATTACTATCCTAAACCCGGGTTCAGGTTATCTCATAAACCCGACTGTCACCATCGCTCCTCCTCCTGCAGGAGCCGGCAATAGGACCGCGACAGCAAATTCCAGGTTAAATATTAAGTCCATCACGGTAACAGCCGGAGGAGTTTATGCATCTACTCCTACTGTGGTTATCATGAATCCCCCGGCTGGCGGAACCCTGGCTACAGCAAAAGCCTTTATATCAGGTTCTGTTATCAGTGTCCTGCTCACAAACGGCGGCTCTGGCTATACCTCGGCGCCCACGGTCGCCTTCTCGGGTGGCGGCATCCCGACGACTCCCGCCGCAGCGACCGCCACGATCCTGCCCGGCACGGTTACCGGTCTCACGCTGACGAACGGAGGCACAGGCTACAACTCTGCTCCGACGGTCGTCTTCTCGGGTGGTGGCACCCCAACGACACCCGCGGCGGCGAACGCGACCCCGCCCCTGACGCAGCTCCAACCCAAGACGATCCAGGAGCTCTTCACCCTGGATTATGGGCGAATGAATGCCACGCTGGGTGTCGAGCTGCCGTTCACCAATTTCTTGATCCAGACTACGATCCCCTACGGCTACGTCGATCCACCGACTGAGCTTTTCAAGGACGGTGAGATGCAGATCTGGAAGATCACTCACAACGGCGTGGATACCCACTTCATCCACTTCCACCTGTTCAACGTCCAGGTGCTCAACCGGGTCGGTTGGGACGGCGCAATCAAACCGCCGGACATCAACGAGTTGAGCTGGAAGGACACTGTCCGGATGAACCCCTTGGAAGATGTCATCGTGGCACTAAGACCTTTGAAGCAAAATCTGCCATGGGAGCTCCCCAACAGCGTCCGGCCTCTGGACGTAACAGAGCCAGTTGGCTCCAGCCATCCTATGGAGTTCACCAACGTCGACCCAACCAACCAGCCGGCTACCGTCATCAACGACGTGACCAACTTTGGTTGGGAGTACGTCTGGCACTGCCATATCCTGGGTCATGAAGAGAACGACATGATGCGCGCCATGAGCCTGGCAGTTGCACCGGATGCGCCTTCCAACCTGACTGGCACTTACCACTCTAGCGGTCCACGGCGGGTGACACTAACCTGGACGGACAACTCCATCAACGAGACCAACTTTACCGTCCTGAGAGCTACCGCCCCTGGCGGACCCTATTCTACTCTTGCACCTAAGGTTTTGGGTGCTAACGGAATAGGCTCTACGGTGACCTTCAACGATACCACCGTCGCTGTGAACACGACCTACTTCTATAAGGTAGTCGCCAACAACGTAGTCGGCTACACCCGGACATACACTGCCCCGGTGATCGGTTATCCGACCCTGTCAGCTGACTCGGCTCCCACCAATCCTGGTGTTCAAGTCACTACCACAGGCAATGCGGTTATAGGTGTTCCGTTTATCTTTGCCAATGGCTTTGCAAACGGATTCAATGAGTGGGCAGGCTTCGTTGGCAATGTGCAGATTACCCCGCAAGCGGCGATGGGACCCAATGGAGGTTTGCAAGGGATGGCGGCTATCCTTGGAGGTGGAGCAGTACAAGCCCCCAGTGGTGAACCGCAGCCGGCTTACGTCTATGACACCACACCAGAAGGCGAGGTAAACTACGACGCTAGCTTCTTCTTCAATCCCAATGATACCAACTCGGGTGACGATCCGGTCGATATCTTCGTCGGACTGGATCAGAACGGTCAACCGATCTTCGGAATCCAGTATCAAGGCGGGAACGACTCCTATCATGTTCGAGGCTGGGTCTTGCAAAACGACGAGGCAGTCTATACGCCATGGTTCGGTATTGAAGATGAACCACACCAACTCGAGGTTGCCTGGCAATCGGATACCAACGGCAAGTTCAGCCTGTTCGTAGACAGAGTACTCGCTGGAACAGTAACAGGTGATAGCAGCGCTTACCTGTTGGATGAAGTGCTGCTGGGCCCATCGATGGGTCTATCCGCCAGCACTTCTGGCACAATGTACTTTGACGAGTTTACATCTAGCCGAATAATCGCAGTGGAAGACAATGTCATCTATCTGCCAATAATGTTTAAGTAAGCTAGAGCTCGTCAGTATTCGATAAAAAACTCCCTGGAGGCCTGGCCTCCAGGGAGTGTATTTTTTATAAGGGGAAAACCACCTTCCCATAATGATAAGTCTTCTATTCTGATTTAACCGTTGTGTATAATTAACTCATCATCTATACTATCCATATCCATCCTAAATTTGGAGATTTGTATGGTTGAACGATATCCTCTCATTAACTCACAGCTCGAAGGCGGTCCTTTCTACTGGGAGGCTGGACCCGTCGGTATCCAACTCATCCATGGTTACACCGCCACCACTGTTGAAGTTCGCTTGCTGGCGAAAATCTTGCATGAAAAGGGTTATACCGTCGGTGGACCGTTGCTACCCGGGCACGGCACCAGCCCCCAGGATGCAAATCGCTATAAGTGGCAGGATTGGGTAATGGCGGTTGAGGCTTCCTACCAACAGCTTAGGACCATCTGCCCACGCGTGATAATCGGCGGTGAATCGACCGGGGCGGTGCTGGCGCTTTATCTAGCAAGCCGACATCCCGAGGTTGCCGGGGTCTTGACTTATGCCCCGGCGTTAAAACTGAATACCAGCCCGATCCTGGTATCCTTGTTGCCCTTACTTGCTGCGTTTGTTACGGCTATCCCCAAGGGGAAAATATCCAATGAAACAAAGTGGCAAGGTTATCCTGTCAATCCCCTGAAAGGTGCAGTCCAGCTTGTGCGCTTCCAGAAAGTGGTCAATGCCTGCCTTAAGCGTATCAGCCAGCCAGTTTTGATCGTGCAAGGGCGTAAGGATGATACTGTTTCCGCGCAGGCTCCGCAGATGATCTACGATGGGGTTCAGTCAAAGATTAAAGAGCTACACTGGATGAAGGCTTCCGGGCATACCGTGCTCCTGGACGTTGAGTTAGACCAGATCGCCGATCTCACCTTGCGTTTTCTCGAACAAGTCCTAAAGGAGTCCTCATGAATCGCCCAGTCCGCTGGTATGACTATATTTCGATCAATATTTACTTCCTGGGGCTTACATTTGTATCGCAGACCAACGGACTTCTTTTACCTTTGCTAGTCCAGCAGTTCGTGGGGGAAGAGTTAAAGGGCACTTACTATGGCACCCTGCGTCTGTGGACGCTCATGGTGGCCCTACTGGCTCAAGCATTAATGGGTATGTTGTCTGACCGGTCTTCTCTGAAATGGGGACGACGACGTCCCTTCATCTTTACCGGAACAGTTCTGGATATGATCTTTATCACCGCGATCGGTTTCTCCACCGGGATGGTGGGAATAGCGGGTTTCAGTTTTCTGTTTGTTATAGCGGTCTTGCTCCAGATCACCTCCAATATGGCTCAGGGTGCCCAGCAAGGGTTAATCCCCGACCTGGTTCCCGAGAGAAAACGCGGCAGCTTCTCAGGGATTAAGGCGGTATTTGAGCTACCCTTACCGATGCTTCTGGTAGCCTTCACGGTGGGCCGGTTGATCTCCTCCGGGCACTTATGGGCGGGAATCCTGGTAGCGATGGGCGTTTTAACGGTGTGCATGCTGATCGCCATGCTGTCACCCGAGCAGCCTCGCAAAGAGACTCCAACCCCGCTGGACTGGGCTCCGATCCTGAGGTTGGCGTTCATGACTGGGGTCTTCACGGTGCTCATCCTGGGGGTGGGTTGGGCTGCTAGAAACCTGGGTTCATGGCTGGCGGAGGGCTTACAACTTTCCCAAACAGCCCTGATCCTGGCCATGGGGTTGGTAGGGCTAGTAGCCATGTTGGTGTCAGTTGGGTTAGGTGTATGGCTCAGTGTGCGCATCAGCATCGGCGAGCAGGCTGCCCGGCGAAATTCCTCTTTTACCTGGTGGGTGGTCAACCGGCTGGCCTACCTGGTTGGGGCAGTTAATCTCTCTACCTTCGCAGTGTACTTCATCCAAGCCCGTTTAGGCTATGTTAAAGAAAAGGCTGCAGGCCCTGCCTCAATTATGATGATGGTGGTAGGAGTCTTTATCTTGGTTTCGGCGCTGCCCAGCGGTTGGCTGGCGGATCGGCTTGGGCGCAAGTTCCTGGTAGCTGTCAGCGGTGGGTTAGCAGCCCTGGGCACTGTCATTGCCCTGCTCGTGCCCAACCTGGTATTTATCTACATCGGCGGTTGTTTGATCGGCATTGCCACAGGACTGTTTTATGCTGCTAATTGGGCTCTCGGCACCGACATTGTTCCCAAGGAAGAAGCCGGGCGTTACCTGGGCATCTCTAACCTGGCTGGTGCTGGAGCGGGGGCAGTAGGCGCTTATATCGGAGGTCCAATCGCTGACTATTTCACCGTGCATGTTCCCCAGATACCCGGGTTGGGTTACATCCTGCTCTTCGCGATCTACGGATCGCTGTTTCTCTTTTCGATCGTGGCGCTCAGGGGTGTAAACCCAAAAAACTAATTTGGGTTAAATTGTCATATTTGCATGTTATAATCCCCACCATGAGTTCACAATTTAGCTTGAAAGAAAAACGTTTGTATACGCGCTACCTGAAACGCTCTCAGGTCCTGGCGATCCTGTTGCCAGTGGCGTTCATCCTGGGTTTGGGCTCTGGATACTTTTTGTGGGGACGTGCCGCCGGAATTGCGAAAGCCCAACAGCCCGCGGCTAATTCGGGCAACCAGGCCGTAAAGCGCTATGATGTAACCTTCGAAGATAACGATCCGGTCCTTGGACCGGCGAATGCCCCGGTGACGATCATCGAATTCAGTGATTACCAGTGTCCTTATTGCCGTAAATGGTATACCGAGGTCTTCGGGCGTTTGATATCTACCTACGGCAACAAGCTGCGCTTCGTGTATCGAGATTTCCCGCTTACCAGCATCCACCCCGAGTCTGAACCCGCGGCGATCGCTGCCCACTGTGCGGGAGAACAGGGGAAATACTGGCAATTCCATGACCTGGTATTCGGGGGGCAATTGGGCCTCAGTGCAACCTCATACAAGCAATACGCAAGCGCTTTGAACATAAATATTGAAAAATTCACCACGTGTGTAAGCAGCGAAAAATATAAAGCTGAAGTGGAGAACGACTTGAAATACGCTTCTAATTTAGGCGTACGCTCCACTCCCACTTTCTTTATCAACGGAATCGCGGTGGTGGGCGCCCAACCCTTCGAGAAGTTCCAGGAGATAATCGATCAGGAGCTGGGAAGTCAGAACCAGTAAAAAAAAGCGCTTTCTTCTTGTTTTTTTATTGGGGATTCTAGCTCTTTTTGGAACTAGAATCCCCAATCTTTTTCCTTAGCTAGCCCTTGTGGTATCATTAATTGCTGTCTGGATTACCTTTTTTCGAATACGAAAATATTAAATACCGGGTTCCCTTGCTCATGACACAACCTCTCGACTTCCAATCCATCATTATGACCTTGCAACATTTCTGGGCTGACTACGGCTGCCTGATCTGGCAACCTTACTACACCAAGGTCGGCGCGGGCACTTTGAATCCCGCCACCCTCCTGCGTGCCCTCGGACCAGAGCCGTGGAACGTGGCATACGTTGAGCCGTCTATCCGACCCGATGATGCGCGCTACGGCGAAAACCCTAATCGCATGCAAATGCATTACCAGTTCCAGGTGCTGCTTAAGCCTGACCCGGGCAATCCCCAGGATATCTATTTGCGCTCTTTGGAGGCGATTGGGATTAACCCGCGCCAGCACGATATTCGTTTCGTGGAGGATAACTGGCAACAACCGGCGGTAGGCGCCTGGGGCTTAGGCTGGGAGGTATGGCTGGATGGGCAGGAGATCACCCAGTATACCTATTTCCAACAGGCGGGCGGTCAGTTATGTGACCCGGTTTCGGTTGAGATGACCTATGGGTTGGACCGCATCGCGATTTCCTTACAGTGCGTGAGCAGCTTTCAGGAGATCCGCTGGAATGAACCTCAGGCTGGCAGAGAGGCTTTTACCTGTGGCGATGTCAACTTGCAAGCGGAGCAAGAGCACAGCAAGTATTACTTCGAGATCGCCGATATCGAGCGGTCCCGACAGATGTATGACCTTTTCGAAGCTGAGGCTAAGGCATGCCTGGAAAAAGGCCTGGTACTGCCAGCTCACGATTACATCCTCAAATGCACACACACCTTCAACGTTCTGGATGCGCGCGGAGCCATCGGCGTCACCGAACGCCAGGCTTACTTTGCACGCACACGCGACCTTGCCCGGCGGAACGCTGAGCTATATTTAGAGCAAAGACAAAGGTTGGAATATCCCTGGTTAAGAGAAAATAGGGAATCGCAAATAGAGGGTAGGGACGCTGCAAGTCCATCCCAATCTCAAGTCACCAATGTCGATTCTCTTCGTTCGAATCCCTTCTTATTAGAAATTGGCACTGAGGAGCTTCCTGCCGGCGATCTGGATGAGGCCCTTGAACAGCTGCGCCAGAAAGTGCCTGTTCTACTCGAGGAGCTGCGCTTAAAACATAGAGAGATCCATGTGTTAGGAACACCCCGTCGCCAGGTGGTGTATATCGAAGACCTGGCTCCGCGCCAGGCTGACCTGGAACAGGTGGTTAAAGGTCCGCCGGCAGCCCGGGCATTCGATACCCTGGGCCAACCCACCAAAGCTGCTGAGGGCTTTGCACGGAGCAAGGGTGTGGCCGTGACCGACTTGCAGGTGCAAGAGATGGATGGCGGCAGCTATGTGATTGCAGTTGTGCATGAAACGGGTCGTCCAGCGCCAGCTGTTTTGGCGGAGGCGCTACCCGGCTTGATTGAGTCCATGCGGTTCGATAAACCGATGCGCTGGAACCGCTCGAACGTCTACTTTTCGCGCCCCATCCGCTGGTTGTTAGCTTTGTATGACGACCAGGTGGTGCCGTTCGAGTATGCCGGATTGACTTCCGGAAATGTAACGCGCGGCTTACGTTTCCACGAGCCAGAGCAGATCCAGATCCAGCATCCCGATGAATACTTCCGCGCTCTGGAGGCGCAGAATATTATCCTGGATGATAAAGAACGCCAGAATACCATCCGGGCACAGGTAGAGAAGCTGGCTTTCCAGCTGAAGGGTCGGATCGTCCCTGACGAGGGGCTCCTGGCTGAGATTGCCAACCTGGTTGAAACACCCACAGCATTTAGCGGGTCATTCGACGCTTCTTATCTACAGTTGCCGCGCGAGGTGCTGATCATAGTAATGAGGAAGCACCAGCGCTATTTCGCGGTAAATTCAGCCACGGAAGTGGGTGAGCTGCTTCCTTACTTTATCGGGGTGCGCAATGGAGATGATCAAGGCCTCGATTTGGTGATCGAGGGCAATGAACACGTCATCCGGGCGCGTTTTGCAGATGCTGACTTCTTTATTAAGGATGATCTGAGGCATAGCCTGGCGGATTTCCTGCCCCGCCTGGGCACCCTCACCTTCCAGGCGCAACTGGGTTCGATGTTGGACAAATCCCAACGTGTCGCCAGCCTGGTGGAAACCATCGCACCTCTCCTGGGGTTAAGTACTGAAGAGATTACGATTGCAGGCAGGGCTGCTTTGTTATGTAAAGCTGATCTGGCGACCAAGATGGTCGTTGAAATGACCTCATTACAAGGCAGCATAGGTCGTCATTATGCCCTACGCTCCGGCGAAAGCCAGGCAGTCGCAGAGGCGATCTTCGATCATTATTTACCGCGCTTCTCTGGCGATAGCCTGCCGCAGACACGTCCCGGGTTGGTGGTGGGGCTGGCAGATCGCCTGGATACCCTGGCGGGACTATTCGCAGCCGGGATGGCACCCACCGGCACCCGCGATCCCTTTGCCCTGCGTCGGGCTGCCCTGGGGATGATGCAAGTTTTAATCTCCAACGACCTGGATTTTGACGTTCGTAAGGGTTTAGAGAATGCCGCCAGCCAGCTGCCCATCGCAACCAGTGGGGAAAATATGAAGGCCTGCCTGGCATTTGTCATCGAGCGCCTGCGCTACCTTTTGCAGGAGCAGGGCGGGCGTTATGATGTCGTGGAGGCCGTGCTGGCTGCCCAGGGCAGCAACCCTGTCCGAGCAGCGCGGGCGGTACGCCAACTGGCAGGGTGGGTGAACCGCTCGGATTGGAATACCATCTTACCTGCCTATGCCCGTTGCGTGCGTATCACCCGCGACCAGCCGGAACGCTTTTCGGTAGAACCCGACGCCCTCGTAGAACCTGCTGAAGCAGACCTTCACACTGCGTTGCAAGCCGCCGAGGCTATCCAGTGCCAGCCTGGCTCAGTCGATGACTTGCTTAATACCTTCCTGCCCATGATCCCGGTCATCAACCGCTTCTTCGATGTCGTTTTGGTGATGACCGAAGATGCCCGCCTGCGGAACAATCGCCTGGGGCTCCTGCAGCGTATCTCTGCACTGGTAGACGGGATCGCCGATCTATCGAAACTGGAAGGTTTCTAACTTTCCCCGGAGGTTTTTATAACCCCAATTATGACTTCGGTTGTCAACGCGACTACTTACCCCGACCAGGCGCGCATCACGCGCTCTGGCTGCCTTCATGTCACACCTATAACTTCCGGTTCTGGTAGCCAGTGGTTGGAGATCGATGGATTACCGCTCGAGCTCAACCCCGATTCGCTGCGCGCTTCCGCCCGGGGAACGGCGCGCGCCCGTCTACTGGGTCTACAAGTGGAGTATCCCCGTGAAATGGTGGTCAGTGGGTTACCTTAAGATCCCTCTCAGACTGGTATAATTCCACCTGTATATGTTGGAAGTAAAACCGTATTGAATTGTTATCATGTCAAGCCTCTTCTGCGGAGGAGATAGCAATGACAGTTGTCCTTTCGAAGGAGCATTTAGAGATTTTAGTTCAATATTTCGCCGCACAGGGAAATGTCTTGCTGGCATATCTATTTGGTTCGCAGGCGCGTGGTGATTCCAATGCTCTCTCGGATGTTGACCTGGCAATCTTGCTTAACGATAATCCTGACAGCCAGTCATGCTTTGAAACTCGCTTGCGAGTTATGGGGGACATATCCCATATTCTTCACATCGATGATATCGATGTCGCTATTCTAAATCAAGTCTCCCTGGCTTTACGTTATCGGGTGTTACGGGATGGGAAGCTATTATATTGTGGGGATCGCGACCGTATGATCGCCTTTCGTGTACGCACGATCAACGAATACCTGGATTTTAAGCCAATCCTATTGAGGCACGAGCGCGCCATTATCGAAAAAGCGCGCACGGGAGAGTTATTTAATGGATATAACCCCCATCGCGGATCGCTTGAGCATTATCGCCAGTCACATAAACGCGTTGAAGGAACTCCAACAGACAACGCATGAGGAGTTCCTGGAAAGTAAAATTTTACAAGGCGCTGCTGAACACTTTTTTCAAGTATCCATCCAGGTTGCTTTGGATATAGGCAGTATGATCTTGTCCGATAAATCTACTGATGTTCCTGGTGAATATCGCGAGATATTTCCAGAACTGGCCAAGTTTGGCATTATTCCGAAAGAATTGTCAGAAAAGCTGGTTGGCATGGCAAAATTTCGCAATGTATTAGTTCATCTATACCTTGATGTCGATATAGATTTCGTTTACCAGTATCTTCAACATAACTTAGGAGATTTAGAAACGTTTACTCGTTGTATCGGCGAATATCTTGGTAGATCAACACCGTAGATTCTGATTTAAAGGATCTTATTTTGGCTTATGTCTTCGATTGATGAAATCAAGGCCCGAATCGATATCGTAGATCTGGTCTCTGAGACGGTACAATTGCGCCGGTCTGGGAAAAGCCATACTGGATTCTGCCCATTCCACACGAATACGCGCACTCCTGCCTTTGTAGTCTTCCCCGAGACGGGTACCTGGCGCTGTTTTGGACAGTGCAATGAAGGGGGTGATATCTTTGGCTTCGTCATGAAGAGAGAAGGATGGGATTTTAGCGACACCTTGCGTTACCTGGCAGAAAAAGCGGGTGTACAGCTAAAACCGGTCACACCCCAGGAACAACAAGCGGCCGAAGAACACGATAACCTGCGACTCTTGCTGGAGGGTGCAGCCACCTTTTATCAGCATAGCCTGTTAAACACCTCCGCCGGAAAAGTTCCCCTGGAATACCTACACCAGCGGGGATTGAAGGATGAGATTATCGAAGCGTTTGGATTAGGTTATGCCCCCAATGCCTGGGATGATACTTACCGGCATTTTAGGTCGAAGGGACATAGCGACAAAGATTTGCTAGAGGCGGGCCTGATAACCGAACGTGAGTCTGGAGAGAGTAAAGAAGCTTCCGGGTTCTACGATCGATTTCGAAACCGGATCGTGTTTCCTATTCGGGATGAACGCGGACGCATGGCGGGTTTTGGGGGACGCATCCTCGACCCGAACGACGTTCCAAAATTTATCAATTCTCCCCAAACCCCCATATTCGACAAGGGTCATTTGCTCTACGGTCTCGACCGGGCGCGCAAAGATATCCGCAACCGAGATCAGACCGTGATCGTCGAAGGTTACCTGGATGTAATTGCCCTGCACCAGGCTGGTTATACCAACACGGTATCGCCGATGGGGACAGCCCTCACGGAGCACCAGCTTTACCTGTTGAAGCGTTATTCGCGGCGCATTGTGTTGGCTCTAGACCCTGATGCCGCCGGTGACAGAGCTACTCTGCGCGGTCTGGAGATTTCCCGCCAGGCCATGGATCACGAACAAGAGCCGGTCTTCGACGCGCGCGGCTTGCTGAGGCATGAAGCTCGCCTACAGGCAGATATCCGCGTTACTACCTTGCCAGCGGGTATGGATCCCGATGATGTTGTGAAACGTGATCCTGGGGAGTGGGAACACATTATAGAGAGCTCTCGCCCGGTAGTCGTGCATGTGATGGAAGCCCTGGCTGCCAACCGTAATCTCGAGGATCCCAAAATTAAGTCAGAGATTGCTGCCCAGGTTTTGCCACTTATTGAAGATGTGCCCGATCCATTTGAGCGGGAGACTTACCGCCAGCGGTTGGCGCGTTTCCTGCGCCTGGATGAGCGCGTTTTGATCAGCCCAGGGCGCCCTCGCCCAGGGCGTGCCCAACGCCCACGGGGAGCTCCCCGGAAACAGGCTCCGGCCGTTGAAGCGACCCTATCTACGGAGGCGCGCTTTTCTTCTGAAGCGTATTGCCTGGGTGTCCTGTTGCGGCGCCCCGACCTGGTGTACCGGATCGACCGCAAACTACAAGAAGATAGCCTCCCGCGCCTGTCTTTCGATGACTTCCAGGCAGCTGAGCACCGGACGATTTTTCAATTGATCCAGGAATCCCTGGACCAAGATGAAGTCGAGCCGCTTAACTATGTGATGAACCAGCTCTCTCTCCCCTTGATGGATCTGGCAGACGGTCTATTGGTGCGCACCGAAAAACTTGATCCGAATGAAGAACGCGTTCTAGAGGAATTGATGCGCCAATTGCTGTTCCTTCGGCAACGCAACCTGAGACAGGCGAATGAGCACTTGATGTTCTTAATGGAAGATGCTCGTGATAGTGGCGATATCAAAGCGCTGGAATTTTCAAAGCAGGTAAACCAGAACTTATTGGTCACACTAAGATTAAATCTGGCTCTGGGTCGTTATACCAGCAGTCCCTTCATCACACGAACAACCTAGATTATTTTATGAAGCCAAAAGCCAAGCAACCTCTACCGATCCCTGAACCTGCTTCCAGCTCAAAGTTCGCCGAGAAAGATATCTTGGAGGAAGCTGGAGTCGAACCACCGGACGAGGTGGTCGATCTACTGGATGGATTGGATGAGTCTTTATTGATCGAAGAGCCGGATCCTACCACATTGACTCTCGAGGCTAAAGCCCTGGAAAAATTAGCCAAGGAAGAACCGCTGGACCTGCTGGATAATCCCAGCCTGGTGATGGAATTAAGCGAGGATCCGGTGCGCCTCTACCTGAAAGAAATTGGGGGGATCGAGCTACTGGATTCGGATCAAGAATTCTGGCTATCAACCCTGATGGTGACCTCCCGCCGGATCGAAGCCCTTGCCCGAAGCCACCCTCTCGCCCGGCAAGGTACATCAACGCAGAGCATTTATCGAGCTTTATTTGATGAACTCGTCACCGCCTGGAAACGTGTGGTGGAAGATACCCAGCGATTGGATAAAATCTGTCCTGAGCTGGGTCTGATCCTCGCCGAAGCTCAAATGCTTCGCCAGACCTGGATCAGCGCGGCGCCCTCCTATCTGCATAAATATCTCGATAATGGTATGTGGGGAAAAGACCCGCTTTGGGATGGGGTCGCCAATAATGCTTTTACTGTGTTCGTATATTTTTACGCCCTTCCGGACGACCTGGCAAACTATATGAAGAAATTCATAGCCGAACATAATAGTTTGCCAGCCAAGTTCTTTTCACCTAAACTTCTCAAGAAGGAAGACCTGCAGAATGAGCTCAATGAGATCTGGTTACGGGCGCAGGAAGCGCACCATGCCATTATCCGGGCGAACCTGCGGTTGGTGGTCAGTGTTGCCAAGCGATATATTGGGAGGGGAAGCTCATTCCTTGATTTGATCCAGGAAGGAAATATTGGGTTGTTAAGAGCTGTATCGAAATTCGATCCGACCCGCGGTTATAAGTTCAGCACTTATGCTACCTGGTGGATCCGGCAATCGATCAGCCGTTCGATCGCCGATCAGGCCCGGACTATTCGTATACCGGTCCATATTTTTGAGTCGATCAACCGTTTGCTGCGCGTTCAACGCCGGCTGATCCAACAACTAGGCCGTGATCCCAGTGCCCAAGAGCTGGCCTTGGAGGCCGGTTTCCTGGAACCGGCTGATGAACAAGCAATTTTACACGCCCGCGCGGATGGATTACCCTTATCCGCTGAGATCCGTCGCCATTGGGCGCGGGCTGCCGCCAAGGTCAGCCGGATTCTGCGCGCTTCCGAGGAACCCATGTCCCTGGAAAGCCCGGTTGGGAGTGAAGATTCAAGCCAGCTAGGGGATTTTATTGAAGATGAGGATGCCCTGGAGCCGATGGACGCGGCTGCCAGAGAAATGTTGCGTGAACAGGTGAAAAATGCGCTAGCAGTGTTATCCGAACGAGAGCGCCAGGTATTAGAGTTACGTTTTGGTTTGGTGGATGGTAAAGATCATACCCTGGAGGAAGTGGGGCAGTATTTCAACGTGACGCGGGAGCGTATCCGGCAGATTGAGGCGAAAGCCTTACGCAAGTTGCGCCATCCAACGCGGAGCCGGCATCTACGTGACTATTTGGGGTAAATTGGGTTATATTGTCTGGGTTTTGACACCCAATCAGGCTTGTGATAAAATGGGCAAATTTGTCTAAAATCTCTAATTATTGGAGATGAATATGCTCCAACAATACCTACCGATCGCTATCCTCTTAATCGTATGCATTGGAATGGCCGTAATTGCCATAGCCTTAGGGCACCTTTTTGGTCCACGGCGTCCTTCAGACCTAAAATCCATGCCGTACGAATCCGGCATGACCCCCATCGGTCCCGGGACACGCCGCATGCCAGTCCGTTTTTATCTGATCGCGGTTCTATTTATCTTGTTCGACATCGAAGTAGTCTTCTTTCTCCCCTGGGCCGTGGTATTTCGTAAATTGAAGATATTCGGTCTGGTCGAGATGGCGATCTTCATCGTCATTTTGTTAGTGGGTTATATCTACGCCTGGAAAAAGGGAGCGTTAGAATGGGAGTAGAGCAAAGACTTGGTAACCTGGGGGTAGTCACCACCACGCTCGAAACGGCAGTCAACTGGGCTCGAACAAACGCAATGTGGCCCTTGCTATTTGGTCTTGCCTGTTGTGCCATCGAGATGATGTCGGCTCAGGCTGCGAATTACGATTTAAGTCGTTTTGGGATGGAACTGATGCGCCCCAGCCCGCGCCAATCGGATCTAATGATTGTTGCCGGGCGCGTATCGCGGAAAATGGCTCCCGTATTGCGGCGACTTTATGACCAAATGCCATCCCCAAAGTGGGTGATCGCCATGGGAGACTGCGCCTCTTGTGGGGGCGTCTTCAATAATTATGCGATTGTCCAGGGTGTCGACGAAGTCGTACCGGTCGATGTATATATTGCTGGTTGCCCGCCCCGCCCAGAAGCTTTGATTCATGGCATTGTCACCCTACACGAGAAGGTGCGGGGTGAGCACGTGAAGGATTGGGCATAAATGAGCCAACAGATGCAAGACATCGTCCAGAACCTCACCGGACGGTTCAACCTGCGCAGCACACAATTCCGCGACCAGATCAGCTTAACGGTCGGACCGGAACAGATTGTCGTCGTCTGCCGGGCTTTACGAGAGGAATTTGGATTTGAGAGGTTGGCAGGTGAAACCGCGGTGGATTATTGGCCTCAACAAGCCCCCCGCTTTCATGTTGTTTACCAGCTGTACTCATTGCGGGCTAACTTACGCCTGGAGCTGCGCGTTCCCCTCGCTGGACAAACACCCCAGATACCTACCATTGAAAGTGTCTATCCAAACGCCAATTGGTATGAGCGTGAGGTCTGGGACATGTTTGGCATCCGTTTCGAGGGTCACTCCGATCTACGGCGCATCCTGATGCCGGCTGACTGGGCCGGGCATCCTTTACGGAAAGATTATCCTTTAGGTTATGAGGAAGTACGTTTTTCGTTCAACCCCGAAGTGGATGAGCGGAAACCGCACCCGAAGGACTAGGTTATTCGGACGTTTATATCGATATGACCGATCAACCCATCGAAGTATCTCTGGATGAACTGAAACACCTGGTTTCTGAGCGTGCCTTGGAGGGGGAAACCGTCCTGTTGAATATGGGACCGCAACACCCGAGCACTCATGGTGTTTTGCGCTTGTTGCTTGAGCTGGATGGCGAAGTGGTCGTCAATTGCATTCCGGATGTTGGCTATCTCCATACTGGCATCGAGAAGAACATGGAAGCCAAAACTTACGAGAAAGCCGAAGTAATGTGCGACCGGATCGATTATCTGAATAACCTCGGCAACAACCTGACCTATTGCTTGGCAGTTGAAAAATTAGTCGGATTGGATGTCCCTCCACGCGCCCAGGCTCTGCGTGTAATCCTGACGGAGCTGGAACGTATTTCTTCTCATTTAGTTTGGTTAGGCACGCACGCCCTGGACCTGGCGGCTATGTCGCTATTCTTGTATTGCTTCCGTGAGCGAGAAA
>Ga0315277_10006083_pt1 | contig 15872 bp, 10 predicted proteins | sample YL17G05_15_MG_FD_203695 | JGI IMG/M metagenome (GOLD analysis project Ga0315277, IMG submission 203695) | Sediment microbial communities from Yellowstone Lake, YNP, Wyoming, USA - YL17G05_15 | ecosystem: Environmental > Aquatic > Freshwater > Lake > Sediment | place: USA: Wyoming | collected...
GTTATACCAACCATCCTTAGCATCACAGTTTTCAACTAATTGGTCATCTATCCAACTGGTATGATCTGAACAAGCGCCATTACAATAAAAGTCATGGAAAAGTCTGTGTTTTCTTACTGTATCAGCAGAACAGTAATTAACAAAAGAATCATTATAATCTGTGTTTCTTCCTGAGAATGTATAATTACATCCTCCTATTTGACAGAAGTAATCTCTGTTCTCACAACCATTTCCATAGACGTAACAACCATCCTGCAAGTTACAATTTTGTGTTGTCCAAGAACAATCACAACTATCTAAACAATTTCCTGCATTGTACAAAACATCATTTACACATTTGTTTTGACAATCTGTATTATCATCACACTCTGCTCCGCATTCACCTAGAACACAAGAATATTTGAAAGAATCATCAATACAGCCACATAGGCTATCGCAGTTTCCATAAGCATCTCTTTGACCAAGTTTCTTTCCTAAACATTCAGTTGTTGTTTGAGTACAGAAAGGATTATCATTTGTATTCGGTAATTCACATTTTTCAGGAGGCTTTACAGTTCCATCGCCACAGAACTCATTAGGTTTGCATTCATAAAACTTTGCTTTAATTTTTGCACAAGCAAGATATTCATGACATGCTCCAATCTTCTTTGCAACCATTCTTAATTCTATTACAGGAACACTTTTTATGATATTAATATATGGCATTAGATCGCAATTGCTCCAAACATAAGATGTTGACTCAGGAGGATTACAAACATCAATCCATGTACCATTTGGATATTTAAGTTGGATTTTTATGTCTGTCGTTACCTCATAATGGTTGAGTGTCAAGTTAAAATAAGCAACGCCTACATATTTTGAAAAATTAATATTGCTCCATTTCATATAAATGTAATGATCTAATCCATTGCTTGTGTCAACGTCTATATAATTGCTAGCATTACATAACTTGTATGAAACATTTGTAGCAGAACCATCAACGTAAGCTGAGTTTGGTTTTGATTCGTACAAAACTTCTGTTGCAGCTGTATAATTTTCTTTAATTCCTCCTGTGGTTGGATCACAATAGAATGTTTTACACTGTTCTGCTGGAGGAACAATGACATCTTTCCAAAACACACAACTACCAGAACCGTTACAATGGTCTATGGTGCATTTGCTAGAATCAGCTTCGCACGGAGTGCTTAATGGGAAATTAGTATAATCTTCCTTTACCTTTCCATCAGATGGATCACAATAGAATGACTTGCATTTTTCTGCTGGAGGAACTGGTACATTCTCTTTGAAGACACAGCTACCAGAACCATTACAATGATCTATTGTACACTTGCTACTATCTGCTTCACATGGTGTAGACAAAGGATCATAATCAACTTTACAATCTAAAACAGCATCACAATAATAATCAGCGCACTGTGTATCAGGTGAACATTTGCCATCGTCTGGCGTATATACACAACCTAAGCTAGGATCACACACATCATTAGTACAGCCAACATTATCATTGCATGTTACTTTAGGATGCTGGCATTGATTATTTGTACAAACATCGTTTGTACATGCATTAGAATCATTACAATCTTCATTTGTATAACAACAATTTGGAATAGCTTCATGCTTACATCCTTCTACTGAGTCACAATAATCATTAGTGCATACATCTTGATCATCACAATCTACATTATAATTCAAAACACAAGAACCTAAACCATCACAGTGATTGACTTTACAAACGTCACTGGAAAAGCATGGTGTAGACAATGGGAAATCTGTATGATCAGAATAACACTGTCCACTAGATTTGTTACATACACCAACTTGACATCCGTTATCCAAGTAAGAACAATCTACGCCTTCACATAATGGTGGAGGAGATACAGCTGCAGATTTGAGAGAACGATCCTGATTGCCGCCTGCACAATCCAATATAACTGTTGAAGTTTGCTTGTCCCAAACGGGAGTGCAAAGTTCTTTGAACCTAGTATGATAAGGAGATCCGCTAATTCCTGATGCAGAATTACCTACTCCCCAATCTAATAAACTAGCAATGTGACCGCCCCAGGCTATTACTACAGTCGAATTACTGGCTTTGAACTTTATTTTAATTACACTTTCTGAATCCGCATTCAACAGATTACCTTGGCTTACGTAAGATACGCCAGTAATTTGTCCATTATAAATTTGGATTTTTCTTTCACCTGCTGGTAAATTATTAAAACTAGTATTAGGTTGTGGTGTTCCATTGACTAAAATTGAAGCTGGTATAGGAACATCAAAAAGATTTCCAGCAACGCATGGTGTTCTATTTAAACATGGATCAACAGTTTCTACAATACGTTGAAAATGAGTAACATAATCTAAAGCATTCTTACTGCTATGTTTAACATCATATCCAATTAAAAGCTCACAGTCAATTCCGCTAGCCGAACAATTAGCAGTACCGCTAGTTGGAATGTTTGTAAGAGTAATTCTATAAGGAACTGATTGACCCTCTATGAAGTGTGCCTGGTTATCATTAAGGTCCCCATTCACCCATTGGCATGGACTTAAAGGAGTATCATTTACGCCACCGTTTTTACATTGGTCAAGGTCGCCTGCTGGATTTGCATCAGTAAAAGTTGTTTCTGCGTAATTGATTCCATCATCAGCAGTAACGTAATAAGTTCCTGTTATACCATCTAATTGATAATTATAAATAAAATTTCCTATTTCATCAGAATAAGAATTACCTGAGTCAATAGCTCCGTCAGGTCTTGTTACAGAAACATCAACATTATTGTTTGTTAAAAAATTAGAGCCATGAATATAAACTATTTGCTCTGGAGAAAAATCTGTTTTTAAAGCTCCATATTCGTCTGCTGTCCAAATTGATGTTAGTGGTTCAGCATTTGTTGGTATGACAAAATTGTAAATAAAATAGAAAGAAACAAGTAAAACTATGAAAATCATTGTTAACTTTATTGCTCCTGTTAATCCTTTATTCACGAGTACCACATCTACTTTATGTTAAAAATAAAAGTAAAAAGAGGGAGTAACCCTCAGTTATTTACACAAATATTGGCATTACACATTGCATGTCTTCGTTCCATATGCAGTTCGTAGCTGGTGCATAACTGTCCTTAACATCCATCTCTATCCAGTACCCTTTGCCTGGATTCATGTAGGATGTCCATATTCCATCAACACATGCGTCTAAACCTTCCCAACCTGCATCATCGTTTCCAATGTTGAAATAGTTCCACAATGAACTCCATCTTGGGAATCCTTGTTGTGTATCGACCAATGAGTTCAAAGCACAGTATACTGGTTTGCTTGGTATTAAGCATTTTCCATCAACTACATCAAATGTTTTGATACCATCAAGCATCATTGTGTTTCCATAATAACCTATCAAATTCCATCCTGATTGTAATCCTCTTGATGGTGGAACTTCTAATGGACTGAATAAGCTACCAGCAATATCAAAGCACTCGTCATCTTTTGCTAGTACCCAATATCCGTAACCTGGTTTAATGTTTTCTAATGTTCCGCCTACTCCAGGTATCCATGTAGACCAGACACCATTGTCATATGTCCAAACTGATGCTATATCATCCTTCGCGTCCTTGAACACAGCTTCTGGATCGTCATTAAGCAAGTTGAATGGAACTGAAATTAAATTCCATTTCTTGTATAGACATAATTCATATGCACATCCTTCAACTTTGAATTTCTCTTCATCCACAGGACCTGCGTTTCCTAATGCATCTACACATTTAACTTTCAAATCGTGTTGTGATTCTTCAAGGAATTGGAAGTTTTGTATTCCGCCTTCTATACAACACCAACCACCCATTAATTGTCCATGGAAAAAGTTACAATATTTCTCAGTTCTGTCATCTTCTGGAGCTGTTCCATCTAATTCAATCTGGAAACACATCTTGTTGTGATCTACTGGGTGTGGGTGTGGGTCTTTACAATCTATATTCAAAGTGTTACCCATTGTTATTTTCCAACATTCTATCATCTTTGCTGGGTCTGTACTCCAACATTTATCTGTTAATCCTGGGTAGAACGTATTGTCTCCTGCCCAGTGTTCTTTTGGATCACTTATTGTTTTGTCAACTGTCGGAGCTTTATTGTCAACGAATACACATTGTTTCTTTACAGCTTCTGTCTTACCAACGTTATCTACACTGTAGTATTCAATCAAATGACAGGAATCTTCAGGTATTGTGAATTCTCCTTCATAAGTCTTGAAATCTTCTGTTCCTTTTAATTCATTACATATAGTTACGTCAAGACAAGCATCGTTACCAGCTAATAAAGTGACTCTGTATTTTGTTTCCTTTACTCCTGATGGATGAGGCATTGGGTCTATTGCTTCTAATTTTACTTTTGTTGCTGATGTTATCCAATCGCTCTTACCATCTGTAAAGAATGGTTTACCATATGTCTTTGTTGTTACTGGTGGTTGCTTGTCAACATAGAAGCATTTCCAATTAATTTTTTCCATGTTTCCTAATGCATCTTCTGCATAGTAAGCAAGTATGTGACAAGATTCTGTATCTTTGGTAATTGGACCTGTATACAAGTTCCAATTTGCTGGATCTAAATTATCTGGACTCCATTGATCACAGTTAGTTTGACTTGCACAATAATCTATAGCTCCACCTATTGGCTGGTATACTAAATTCTGCCAATATATTTTATCTTGATCAACTGCACAAACATCTCCACCGTCTTTTGAGTCTAATGTAATCCAACTTGCAGTGTCAATATAATCTGCGCCATCCTTTACGAAATGAGCACCATTGAAGGTAAATGTTGATGTTGGTGAAGTTGTGTCTACTTTAAAGTTTTCAACATCTACTGGAGCTGTGTTTCCTAAATGATCTTTACAATAAAATTCTAAATCATGTTTTGAATCTTCCATGAATTCGAATGTGTAAGGTAATTTTCCATCATCTCTTTTTGCACAACACCATCCTGGTACTGTTGGTTTTTCAATTAAACATACTTCTGAGCATCCATCACCATTTACGTTGTTACCATCATCACATTCTTCACCAGGATTTAATATTCCATCACCACATTTTTCTGGCTTTGGTGGTTCGTTGAAGCAAGATAATGGAACCACTATCATTGCGGTATCAAGTGCAAAATCACCTGAATCTGCAACTCTTAGTTGTACTGTTGTTGATTTTGCAATAGTTGCTAATGCAACTGAACCTGCATTAGTTGGTTCGTAACTATACATCCACTGTAATGAAGGTTGAGTATACCAACTTCTAATTGACATGTCAACTACTCCACCAATTTGCATCCAATCAGTAAAAGTTGATTGTGCCCATTCTTCCCATTCAGATGAAATTGCTAAAGCTAAACTATCAGCACTTGGTGTATAACTAGGCAAAATTACACAATCATGTGTATCATATCCATCAGGATTAGTTCCACAACCTGCATTGCCCATGTATTCATTAAGCGTATAACCTGATTGCAATGGATTTCCTGATGACAAAATTAATGCTTTGTCACAGCCTGGATTATCTAAGGTACCACCTTGAATTATAATGGTATCCTTGACGAACTGTGGTGCTGAACTTACATCTACATACGCACATTGTCCTGCACCTTGAGTTATACTATCACAGGGTGTTCCTACAGTTGCTATACTATTTGTTGGAACATATTCAACAATCTTTCTATCAGCTAATACGCCTGTTGGTGTAGGAGTTGATATCTTTGGCGAATCTATTGGATAAACCATTGTTCCGCCATATTCTTTACAGTATTGCTCTGTATTGTATCCGGTAGGAGCTAAATCATATGAAACTCTATAACACATTGTCTCCTGGTCTACTGGATGAGGTTCTGGATCTTTACAATCTAATGTTATTGGTGTGTTTTGTGTTAACCAATAATCAAATGTTGATCCATCTCCTGCTAAATTTGGTTTGCCAACTGTTTTTATTTCTTCTGGTGCTGTATTATCAACGAATACGCATTGCCATTTCATTGGTTCTTCGTTCCCGAGTTTGTCAACTGCGTGATATTCTATAACATGACAAGATTCTTCTGGTTTATAGAAAGGTCCTTCATATACGTTCCAATCAAGATTCTGATCATCCAAATGTTGCATATAATATTCTGGATGACAATATGTTGGAATTTGATCTATACCTATTTCACCTATAATATTCTTGTAACATATTTCATCATTTTTGGGGAAGTATAGATTTCTCCAATAAATTTTGTCAACACCAACCTTATTGTCTTGAGCTGTCAATGTTATTGGAGTCTGAGAAGTTATCCACCAAACACAGTATTCATGTATACATGAATCTAAACATTCAGTATCTAATACACCCTTTGTACACTTATCCTTACATCCATCATAACACTGTGGTTCAACCTTGAAAGGATCACCATATGTTTTGGTTGTTTCTGGTGGTATTGAATCTACTAAAAATGTTTCAATATCTTCGACTTTGTTTTTCAATGCATCCCAACACTTTATGTGTAGTTCATGCTTTGAATCATCATAGAACTTGATGTCAAATGGTGGGTATGTATCGTCCACAAATCCTTTCTTTTCTGTTCCATCATCTAATAAATAATAATATTCACATTTGATTTTGTCAATATTGCAGCCCCATGTTGTTGGATCTGGGTCTGTTACTTCTACATGTATTGTTGTTCCGTCAGTACTAGTCCAGTCTTTTATATAACAAATGTCACCTGGAGCTGGAGGACATTTTCCAACTTGTGGTCCAATAACTGTCTTTGTTATTACCGGAGGTACAGTATCTACTTTGAATGTTTCAATATCATGTTTTGGTTCTTTCTCTACTGCATCTTTGCACCAAAATTCAAGAACGTGAGTAGAGTCTTCTTTGAATTTTAATTCATAAGTTTCTCCTTTATGACTTCCAGTTACCGGTGCGCCATCATCAACTGTATAACTCCAATATATTGTAACATCATCACTTGGATGAGGTCCAACGTCTTTACACTTTAAAGTAATTGGTGTGTTTTGAGTTATCCACCAATTAACTGGATTATTATCTCCTTCTACTTTTGGAGTACCTACATCCTTGCTTATCTCTGGTGGTGTCTTATCAACAAAGAAACAGTTTGCCTTTATAGGCTCTAAATTTCCTAAGTTATCTACGCTAAAGTAATATAATACGTGACAAGATTCTTGAGGTTTTGGTATTGGATTTCCATCGTAAATGTTCCAATTCCATCCGCCACAACATTTTTGATTTGAAACTTTTTGAACGCAGTCATACCAACTTGTGTACAATAAGCAATTTTCTTCTACACATTTTTCTGTACATAAAGCTGGTTCTGGATCATTTTCGCATTCTATTTTACATTCTTCTACACATTCTGGTTTAGTTATTTCTTTCCAGCCGTCACAATATTTCTGAACATCATCCAAACACTCTTTTGGATATTCCCCTTCAGGGCAACTATCACAATAGGGTTTTTTATCTGCTAATTCTTGACATAAACTTGGATTCCAACAAGGATCTTCATTTCCCCATAATTCATTTTTATACCAAGTTTTGTCAACACCAATGTTACACTGATGACCTGTTGGATCTGGATCTACTGGATCTAAAGTAACAGTTGTTACTCCATCAATCCATTCGACACCGTCTTTAATTTTCTGAGGACCATTAAAAGTCTTTGTTGTTACTGGTGGTGTGTTATCGACTTTGTCATCTTCTGTTAAGATGACTTTATTTCTAGCTAAATCATAACATTCAATCTCTAAATTATGGTTTGAATCATTTAGTAGGTATATCACCCAACTTAATTCCTGACCATCTTTTACGGTGGTCCACTCTCCTGGTACACCATCCAATGCGTATCTCCATCTACAATAATCAATGCCTAAGTTACAGACATCAGTAGTTTCATTATCAGTAGCAAACATGTTCAAAGGAGTATTTGATGTTACCCACCAATCCCATGCTGCTCCAGGAATTTTTGGGTCACCAACAGCCTTGTAAATTATAGGATCAGTGCAATCTATGTGTACATGTGGATAAGTATATTGATGTTCTCCTGTTGGTCTTTTGTTATCTAAAGTTGAAACCAAAAATTCACTCATACAATCTTCAGGAGCTAAAACAGCATCGAATGTGAATATAAGATAATTACCAGGATGAATTACAGAAGAAGCATTATCAAAACGCGTTTTATACTCACAATAACCATAATTATAGTTATTAGGATCTCCGCCTGCATAATCAGATAAAGTCCAACCAAGAGGTGCAGGACCACATTCATAACTAACCATACCAGTAGTACCATTGTATATTCTTACTTCAAAAATAGAATCTGCGCTAGAAGGATCATTTGTTACATTTACATAATAAGTATTGCCGAGGGAATCACAATTTGTATAATGAGGTGATATGGTAATAATTGGAGTGTGCTGAGCATAAACAGGTTTTATATAGCTTACGCTAGCAAGCGCAAAGGCGAGTGTGAGTAGTACCAAACTGGCTTTTATAGCGCCAGAAGCACCTTTTCTATTCTTAAGACTATTTTTAAACAAATTCATTCTCACCCCTCCTTTTTTGAGAAAATTATTCATTCTAACAAACAGAAGTTGAATAAAAACATATTTAAGTAGCGATGCGCCAGAAATATGCCATATTTTTCTTATCCATTCATAGGCCAGCATTACGCCACAATTACGCCAGAAACCTATAGAACGTCAATCAAAGAATTTTTCTAGTGTTCTTATTAACGCAGCACATCTTATCTAACTCATTCACTGTATAAAATGTCTTTAGCATATGCGAATAAACACTTTGAACAAGGTTCGGATATTTCATGTTCAAACCCCAAATGCTTCTCCTATTACTATCTCCATGCTTAAAGGACTTCACAATATTAATAATTTTCCAATAAAGCAATTTCTCCAAATGATGAATGATTACAGAGTGTCTTTTTCCAAGTTTATGAGCAATTTCCTCAACAGACAAGCAATAGTTAAGATCCTTTGATTTTACCAATAAATGAATTATAGAGGCTCTTATAGGATTATAGCAGATCCTGTTAAACTCAGGTCTTACATTGAATATCATGCTTTCCTCGTTCTCAGCTATATCCTGCACGTCTAAAAGAATTTTATTCATGTATAAAGTATTATAAAATAAATCTTTTTAAACCTTTCAGACATTACGTATACACTACGTTAGAAGTCGATAAGGTTTACTGAATAAATTGCATAAAGTATACAAAAAGGAAACCTTTTTAAGATAATTCAAGTTTAAATCCTTTTCCCTCCAAGTATTTTTTAGTGAAAAAATGCATCCTGTCCAAATACGACTAACAAAAGAATTAATAGAGAAGATTGATAACCTAATAGAGATTGGCATGTATCCTAACCGTTCTGAAGCCGTTAGAGACGCGGTAAGAAGACTACGATTAATGAAATGATTTCTTAAAGTTTAGTTCCTTAATAAGACTATGGAAGATTTCGACGAAGAATTAATTAGATACAGTCTAAATGAAGATGGATATTTCTTGCATATAGCTGCTAAAGGAGCACAATCTATTTTTGAAAAATCTCAGGTCAAGGGAAATACTGTATTAGATTTCAGTCATAAACATCTATTGAAAGTAGTTGTTAAAGACGGTGATGAAAAAAGAAAGCAACTCCCCTATGGATCAAAGGCAGCAAGATGTATAGTTTCAAGTTTATTGGCTGCTGGATATCATAAAATGTGGGAAAAACCTGTTAGTTTAGAAGAATTCAAAACATATACATCAGAAGCATTCAAAGAGTATTGTTCTGTTAATAATGTAGACGAAGAAACAGCAAGAAAATTAAAAAAATTATCAATAAGCGGAAGAGAAGTTGGTAATTCAATTAGAAGAGGCTGGTTTAAAAGTTTGTATGACGTATCCGACGATAAAGTTAGGTTTAAAAGCAGTATAGGAAGTGTAGTATCACCTAAGATTTAGTTTTAGCTTTCTTACCTTTTTAATGATGTCTTTCTCAAAATATTCGACCCTGTTTTGTATATAAACCATATCATGAGTTATCCCCCTAGCAGGATAGACTGCAAAAGCCTTTAAGAAAACGTCTGTTACAGGCAAGACTTTCTTAGCCCTCACTTCTTTCAATCTAGGAAGGCCGTAGGCAGTTACAATACCTCTTAAAATAAAGGATATTACAAACAAAAATTGCAATCCATTTAAAAAAATTGTTAAATTTTGCGCTACAAAACCTCCTATTAAAGGAGCAAAGAATAAAGCAGTTCCAACTGATATTTTATAGTTCGCAATATAGGAAGGTCTTTTTTCTGGAGGTGTTACATCCAGCAAATAGTTGAAGGATGATAAATCAAATCCACTCCATGCAATTCCAGAGAATATGCTAACTAATATCAAGTGAAAAGTATTCTGGACAAATAAAAAGAAAAATGGATAAAAAACTATTAGGATATTGCATAAGCTCATTATAGTTCTGTCACCAAACTTATCAGAAAGCTTTCCCCAGTATCTTGTCATTAGAATTCTAGTTAATATGTCAACTGCAACGATAATTCCATACCACTCATAGCCGACTTTCATCACACTTAGCATGTAGACTGTAAAGAACGGCGATGCAATGTTGACAGCAAAGCTTAGCAACGACATGTGCTTTGTAAAAGGATAGAAGTTCTTGTATTTTTTAAATTCTTTAAGAAAATCTAAAACTTTTATGCCATTTTTTTCATTTGATTTTTTGTAATTAACAACTGGTATTTTTGCTAAATAAAAATAAGATATCAAACCAAAGACAAAGGCTAAAAAGAATATTAAAGAAAAGCCAAACAAGCTATTTGTTATTCCCAACAGCCATCCGCCTAACAAAGCTGTGAAGAAACTAAAAGTAGCTTGAATAGTGTTCCTTTTCCCAAAATATCTTCCTCTTATTTTCTCAGGAACCAAACCTCCTATCCAAGATGACCAAGCAGTGTTAGCAAAACTTAGCACAACATTTGAAAGAGTTAAAAGTAATATGAAAAACCACACTCCTTCCTTAAGAAAGAACAATGGTATCAAAATTATTGGTAGCCAAATAAGCTTTTGAATTAGGCTTAATCTTACAGCTACATTTTTTCTACCTCTCTTTTCTATGTATTTTCCTGCAAACGTTTGAGATAGTGTAATGAAAAAGTTTGGAATAGAGCTAAGAATTCCTATTTCAGCATTGTTAGCACCTAAAGCTAAGGCAAATGGCGTTGAGTAGGTACTTGTTATGCCATCCATTGCTGAAAAAGCAGCACCGTCTTTTATTGAATTTTTCAGTGCTTTGTCAAGTTTTTTCTGTTGCAGAGGCATAAACTAATATTTGAATTTCATATAATAAACTTGATTTTCAATAGCAGAACTCGAAATTTAATCCTAAAGTATCGTGAAATTCTTTTATTCTTTCTTTAAGTTTTTCATAGTAATCATTCTTAGTAAATAAAGTTTGTTCCCATTTTTGAGCCATTTCTGGAAGGTTTTTTTCTAAAACAACTTTAATCTTCTCCCAATGAGCCGGACATTTTATGTTTAGCTTGTCGACGTAAATTTTGTCAGGCTTTGCTAAAGCAAATCTGTTAATTGTCTTTTCAAGATTAGCATCGCTTATGAAAGGAAGCAATGGACCGAAGAATATATAGGTCTTAAATCCAGAAACTTTAAAATATCTTAATGCTTCTAATCTCCTCTCAGGAGAAGAAGAATTCGGCTCAAAAATCTTAGCAAAGTTCTCATCCAACGTTGTTATCGTCATTCCGATCTCAGCATTCAGTTTTTTAAGCAAATCCAAATCTCTTATGACTAGAGCAGATTTCGTAAGTATGGAAATAGAAAATTCCTTGCCAGTTAATTTCTCGAGAATCTTTCTTGTTAATTTATATTTTTCTTCTACAGGTTGATAGGGATCTGTGACGCTGCTTATCAGTATGGTTCCTTTCTTTTTCCTTATCGTTTCCTTAACCAAGGCCTCAACTGCATTAACCTTTACGTCAACAAACTCTCCCCATGGTCTTTTTTCTCTTAGTATGTAAGGTGCATAGCAATATACACAAGAATGAGAGCAACCTCTATACGGATTTATAGAGAACTTGCTGTCACGAAGTCCTGAAGTGCTTAGTATGCTCTTGCATTTTATTTCTTTTACTTCCATTCTCTCACTTTTAGGAAATCTATTAACTTTTTCTGTTGTAAAGTATCCCTCAACACTCCGCTATGCTCTATCCATGTCTTAATAGGAATTTCTAGTTTCTTGGAAATATAATCCAGTGATTCGTTCAAGGTTGCAAAACTCATTGGCTTGTTTTTAACAGCCTGTCTAACAGCTTCCCTAACGTTCCAGACGCCAACAGGCATTATATATCCTGGATGAGCTTCTCTCATTATAACAACTCCAGCCTGTCTCCTTTCTTTATTTAAGAGTTCATTTACTGCAAGCCTGGCAGCATAATAACAACCTCCTATTTCTGCATAATCTTTTCTGCCGTCATAAAACTCGTAATCAGAAAATATTGATACTTCCCTTCCAGCTGGGTTCCATATAGTTTTCGGATACCAAGCTTCTATCAACTCGTAACACCATTCACGAGGAAGCATTAATATTATCCAACGATTGTCCAACTGATTGCGCTCATAAATTCTAAACTCATTTATTAGTGGAAAGTCTCGAGTATATTCCAACATGCTTTTTGAAATAGTATCATCCACAGCCGTAATCGACCAACGGGTTGGAACAAATTTTCTATTTCTTTCTATGCCAAACGCCCCTACAGAAAATGCCTTTTGTATTTTTGATATTAAAACATTGCTTTCATAGAGACTCATGACAGCATCCTTTGCTTTTAGGTCAGTGTCATAGTGTGCCTTCTCAACTTTTTTATCAATTTTAAAGTTTCCTATATCTAGCTTTAAAAGTGGTGCAGATGGTCCAAACGGTTGGATTTCATCGTTAAGGAATATTCTTCCTGTTGGTTTTGTTTTAAACTCTACTTCAGCATCCGGCGAGTTTTCAGCTAAAGCAATGTTCCTTGTAATCTCAACAATTTTTCCGTCAAAATTTTTTATATTAGTTAGGTACTTTCCTCTCACCAACTGGAATCTAAAATCAACTATCTCATCAATAGACATGCCTGTCCATAATTCTGGAGTATCCATTATGCTCGTGTCACCATGTATGGGCGGCAACATTGGACCTACAAAGACTTTTGGATAATTCCATTTACCGATAAAGACGCTAGGCGGTGATGAGCCTTCTAAGGAAGTGGAATCTATGAGTGGCTTGACTTTTGTTTGAGCGTAAAATTTCACAAGTAAAGAACACCGATCCTTACCACACCAAAGTCTTCCTTTACACTTGGCACACAGTGATTCAGAAAGCATGAATAAGAATTATTTTTAGAATTATTTAAGTTTTTTATACTGAAAACTAAATCTTATTATATGATTCACATACCTCCTTGGCTGCTTGTTGTTGCTGTATTAAACATTGCAATTTTTATAATAGTTCTAATTCCTAACATTTCTAAAGGTATTCCTACATTAGAGAATAATATATTCGATCAACCTACTCCGAGTAGTGAAACACCCAAAGCATCATCAAATAAAAGTTCTGGACAGATTTCTAATCAAAGCTTAAATCAAACAAATCAAACTAACAAAACATTTAACGATACTGTATATAAATTAAATTGCATAAATTCAATAAACAATTACATAAAAAATGTAGTAAACATAACTAATCTTAGAACAATTGAAGCAAGATTCTTCAACAAGACTGAAGAGACTATAAATTATGCCAGAAACTGGTCTAGTAATTCCTTCGAAATGATCGGTATAGGAAAGGATGCTTTTAGTTTAAATAAAACTAATAGATCTACTGTCTCTGTTAATGATTTTAAATTGAACAGTGGAAAGAATTTTACACTACCAATAATCTGTGATGAAAATGGTAATATTGGAGGCTACTCATCCTGTATGCTAAGCAATATTTCAAACATAACTTTATACTGTCATTATTTGACTACAAGTCTTTCTGAATGCGACATAGAAAAAATGGAATATGATTTCTGGCAGGATATTAGCTATTGGATAACTCCAAAGCCTGGACCGTTAAATGTATCACAATTATTTAATTTTACAATAGTTTCTTCTAGAAACAGACTAGAATATGCCTTCCTTAATATATCGTACGTAAGACCTCCGCTCATAAGTCAAAACTTGTTTAATCAGTCTAAAACAACATTGAAAGGAGATAAAATATCTATAACAAAAACATTGAATCTAACAGGAAAAATATATGGCGGCCTTATTCTAGAAGCTTCTTTCAAGAAGAAATGTTATAAATATGATTTATTAGCCGAGTATACTTATTATGGCGGTTAAAGCAGTAGGTCTGTTTTCAGGCGGTTTGGATTCCATAATAGCTGCCAAAATTATAAAACAGCAAGGAATAAAAGTAGAACTTGTGAGTTTCACAACACCCTTCTTTTCATCTAAGAATGCAAAAGAGATGGCAAAACAAATTAAAATGCCTTTGAAAGTTTTTGACGTTACTAAAGAATATTTGAAAATCCTTAGACATCCTAGACATGGATACGGGTCTGGAATGAATCCTTGCATAGATTGCAAGATATTCATGTTAAAAAAAGCAAAAGAATATGCTAAAAGAATTGGAGCAAACTTCATTTTCACAGGCGAAGTTATAGGCGAAAGGCCGATGAGCCAAAATATACAAGCATTAAAACTAATAGAAAAGGAAGCTGGGTTAAAAGGAAAGTTGTTAAGGCCTTTGTCAGCTAAACTGCTACCAATCACTGAAACTGAGAAAAGATGGATTAAAAGAGAAAAGCTCTTAGATATTCAAGGTAGACGAAGGAATAAACAAACAGCATTTGCAAAAGAATTTGGAATAAAAAATTATCCAAAACCTGCTGGCGGCTGCTTGCTAACGCAAAAAGAATATGCTTGCAAAATTAGAGACCTTCTAAAAAACAAGGAGAGAATCTCGTTAAATGACATAAAATTATTAAAAATTGGCAGGCATTTCCGTCTTGGAAAGAGCAAAATAATTGTTGGTAGGGATGAAAAAGAAAATAAAGAACTTCTAAGTCTAAGGAGCAGTTCCGACTATATTTTTGAAGTTCCAGATGTTGGAAGTCCTATAACAGTCTTGCAAGGTGATAAAACAAAAGAAGCTATAAGATTAGCAGCTGGTCTAACGCTTCATTATTCTGATTCAAAAGAAGTTAAAACTCTTGTGAAGTATGGAAAAAAGAATTTGTCAAAAGCACTTCTTGCTTCTGACATTAAAAGTGAAGAAATAAAAAAATTAAATATCACTTTCTTTTCCTAGCTGGTTTTTCTATCTTCATTTCTTCCCATTCTATCCAAACTAGAATAGCACCGATGAAAACTAGAAATACTGGAACAACACCTTTTATTACTTCCCATAACTGAACGTATAAGCCTAGTCCGCCCCAACTTAATGGTATTATTGCCCATAAACCAACTATAACTAAGATTAATCCTATTATTACCTTTCCTATTCCCATTAACTCACCTAACTTCTTTATAGAATTTATAATTTAAATAGTTTTTTTAGGTAAATCAAAAAATCCTTTTTCATCGTATACAACTCTTCCATTAGCATGAAGTGCTTCATAATGCTCTTTTAACTCTATAATCCTTGAAGTATCAAGTTTTTTCCCAAAATATTCTTTTGCTTTATCTTTAATATCAATAAAATCAAGTTTCCCTTCTCTTGTATGCAAATCTATAATCCAATTATCTAAACTCATTTCTTCAGACAATAACTTTTTTCTATTAGTAACACCTGCCTTATAATAAGTAAC
>Ga0315277_10006084_pt1 | contig 15872 bp, 17 predicted proteins | sample YL17G05_15_MG_FD_203695 | JGI IMG/M metagenome (GOLD analysis project Ga0315277, IMG submission 203695) | Sediment microbial communities from Yellowstone Lake, YNP, Wyoming, USA - YL17G05_15 | ecosystem: Environmental > Aquatic > Freshwater > Lake > Sediment | place: USA: Wyoming | collected...
TAACTTCACGAGCCAGTCCTTCATTGCCGCGTGAGCAAACGTTTCTGCTTCGCCATATTTCTCGCAATCACAGAGCGTTACGTGTCGAAAATACGGGGGAATTTTTGGGCCTTTACAGAGTTCCAACGGCGGGTGATCACAAAGTTTGTTCTTGCACAAGTATGCTTTTCCTTGTTTTTTCAACTTCGCTGCATATTCGAGCGAGCTGGATGCTTCGATGACCTTGCCATCGAATAATGCAGTTGTAGGCATTATTTTCCCCGTTTTTTTTGATGTGGAGAAGTTTGATTATTGCTTGATTACGACACATCGAATTGTCGGTCTTGCATCCTTTTCGAAATCTTTTGAAAATTTGTCCACGTCACTTAGATTTCCTCCCACATCATATATCAAGAATAGAATTTTTTTCCACCTTCTTGAATATGGTCGCATATCTGCGCTCATTTCTTCGATTATTCTGCTAATTTTGCTTTTATCATCAATAAACTTTACCTCTATCGCAGCTTTCAGTTCATCATTCGTAAAATCAGGTTTGAAGGATTTTTCAGAAAATCCGACGCTCTCTTTTTCCCTCTTGAAGCTATATTCTTTCACATCTAGGAAACATTCCAAATCGTCTTGAATGTCATTTTCGGATGAGGGTTGTTTTTTAACGATTTTTCTAAAACTTTTCTTAATATCTTCCACGATCGAGTAAAAATCTTTATCTTTTTCGAGCTGCTGGGACTTTTCGGGATTATTTATGACCACTTTTTCGATTACGATTCCATTTCTTCTTAATTTTCCTAAAGATATATCGACGGCTTTGATTAGACCTATAATTACATTCTTTAATGGACCTGTGGCGAGATTCACAGTAACAAAGGATTTATGCTCAAGATGTTCTGAATATTTTATCGGCGACAAGAAATTGTAAAGCCCGTCTTTTATATTAAGTTTCCCGCCCAAGACTCTATCGATTTCGGTATACATGGTATTGATATAATCGGACAGTTCTAAATCGACTTCCGTCGGGTCATCCATTTGATCCAATCGTTTAGGTAAGAGCAAGAGGTAAGATCTGAAATTCGTGAGAATTCCTTCAATTTTCTTTGCTTGCTCTGGTGAAAATTCCAGCGCCTCCAAGGTTCCTGAGCCTTCTGAGGGGATGGATATTTCAAGTCGTTCAATCGTGGATCTCAAAAGCGCGTCGAGTTCACGCAATCCATTTCTCATACATCCTCCCCCGTCGTCATCTTGGCCGGTAAAAGCTTCGGGAGAATAAGCAATGCTGTTAAATTTAGCTAAAATTGATCCTCTGAGGTTTTCAGGGAGAGCGTCTAGCCAGTTCTCGACTTCGATTAGAAAAGGGTTCAGCTCTGAATCATTATGGATCTCACTGATTTTATTACGAAATTCTTGCAACTTGGCAACGATTTTGGGTAGATTCATCAACCTTCACCTAATCACTCGATATCAATTGTTTCGCGACGAGGATCTCGTCGAGAGATCACCATTTTTGAAAAATGGTGAAAGCTCGGAGAAAAGCAACAATTTATGGGCACTGGGCATATTTCGCCTTCGATAATAGACGTGGAACTTTTGCTCTTGCAGCAATTCGACTACTTTTCGCTTTTCATCGGGATCTTTGATAGAGCTTTCCAGCTCATTAGAATATATGATGGTGAATGAAACATCGACGTCGTTCGAATCTAGATAGAATGCGGCTTGTGATAATCCCTTGGCGATCGACTTTTGCCATTCACCTTCGCCACAAATTCTTAGACCATTTTGAATGTAGAAATCGGGCTTGTAATTCTTCCCGTATAGCTTCAATACCACCTGGGAATCAACGTGGACTCCATTGGCTTTCAAATAAGCGTGAATTTCGGTATTCAATGAATCCTCGGTCAGAAGCATCGTGAATCCACCAGCTTCGAACGAAGTATCCCGTACGTTCCTATCTAAATTGATTTTTCGCTATAAATTAGTATATAATTTAACAACGATATACGAATAAAGAGGCGAACCGAGGCCAAACTCCTGAATAATAATAAAGGATAAAGTTTGTAGATAAAATTAACCCATTATTTTCTCGATCCCGTCCAAAGGCCCGATGACCTTGCACTGGTCGATGCGGATGGGATAGAAAGCCTTGCCGCTCAAGCTGCTGTGCTTCGGCGGGATGGCAGCGAGCACCTGATCCAGCGCGATCCAGAACCAGACCTCGTGGTCGATGGCATCGGTTGATAGCACGAGCCAGACTGGCAAGCCAAATGCCTGCTGGAAGGCTTGCAGCCGCGTGATGTCCTCGTCGCCGACGGGGAAGTTCTGGTAGCCCTTGTCGTACTTCCTGGACTTGACATCGGCAGCGATCGTCGCGCCCACCGCTCGCACGTGGATGATGTAGTCGGGGCGCCGCACCTTGCTCTTGAAGGCGAGCGCCATGGTATCGGGTTCTTGATCCACGCGGAGATAGTTAATCGCGTTCGCGTCCATCCAGTCCTGGAAGCGGGTTTCCGCGTGGCGGCCGATTTGCTCCCGCGTGACTTCGGACGCGGGGGTGAAAGTTATATTATTTGCGGTCATGGTGGTTCACGTGTCATGAATGTTGCACAAGAGCCGGGATTGCACGAGTTACCTTCGCGGCCTTGCTCTCCTCTTTATTGCATAGACACGTTTCGAGTTTCGGCGAGAAAATGACGTCGGTGCCGATGATGACCGCAGGTATCACGCGCCGACGCAATGATGCGCTTATGTCATGGTCGCGGAAAGCGTCGCACGAGATGATGAGGCACTCTGGCTTGCTGCTGGCATAGGTAATGAGATAATAGTCCGCGGGTTCGCCTGCCGGGGTCTGGATGATGTCCCCGTTCGCGCAGAGTGCCTCGTATGCTTTCACGTCGTCGATCTTGTGGCGGGTGCTGGCGTCGGCAAGGAAATAGATGGTTGCTCCGGGAAACTTGCGGGCTATGGCTTGCTTAATGATTGTGAAGTTCTGCACGCGAGCTTTCCTTCCCGAGTTCTGGAAGAGGATGTTGAGCGTGTCGACGACGATGATCGAGCCACTACTTTTCATTTCACTTACCTTTTAACGATTTTTTATTCACGGGACGACCCAAGGGAACACTGTATCCGAGGTTTTAAAAACGGTCTAATGCCGAGTTAATAATTTGTCATGGTGCTGGTAATAAACTATCTTGCCTGGGAATTACTTCCTGGATTTTCTCTTCCACCTTTTTGAACCGGTTATAGCAACCGGGGTGAAAATTCTGGTTACCTTCGCGGATTATTTTCACGAACGTGGTCGAAACAATGGAAAGATCATATCCTTTTGACGCAGGCCAAAAAACATCATCCGTCAGTAAATTCTTTCTTGAATCATGTGAATAATTATTAGAGATAGGCCCATAAAATTCCTGTATCAAGCGAAAGCGTCTATCATCAGTACTTCTTCTTAGATCTCGTTCAAAATCGGAGCATTGTTTAAAGAGTTCGTCGATTCTGGTATATAACCGTGAATCATCTTTGCAATACTCCTTTTTAAGCGTATCATTCGCATATTGTCGGAGGTTCAGCATCATTTGCTGCACCCCCGAATATGTTACTGGAACGATTCGAATATTCCACATGAATTTTTTATCTTGCATGGCACAATTGAATAAGGTATACAACTCGAATGCGTCGAAGAATCGTGGAATGATCTTGTATAGCGCCAACTCTTCTTCGTCAATATTGAGTTCGAGGAAGCGCTTTGGGGAAAGAGGAAAATGGCAATAAGCGCAGATATGGAATGAAAGGGGAGGTGCAAAATACTGCGGTTGCCGTCCTTGAATATCTGTGGTTATCGCGCATGATGCGTGTGCAAATACCAAACAATCCTGGTTAAAATCATATCCTTCTTCTTGATAGAAGAGCATCGTGTCGAAATATACAATCGCGTCTCCCTCCCTGGTTAAGGATTCACCACAGATTGGGCATAAATTCTGAAGATTCGATCCGAACGGTCCCAAAGAGATCATAAATTTATCTTCCGACAAATCACCTTTAGTTACATGGAGGATGCCTGTAGCCACGAACCTCTTGAGTTCCTTGTTAAGATCTATTTCATTGCCAAGGACTTCTTGTATCAGCGCTCGTATCGTGTCTTGATCTACCTCTTTTTTTTCATAAACTCGCTTTACCAATTCATCTTCCACATTTTGTTTTGGAAGGTAAATATACTCTCCTTCAGTATTTTGTGAGAGGAAATTAACCTTCTTCAAAGCTTTCAAGTGGTAATGAACTGTCGACCGTTTATCATCGGATTTATAGATAGCTTGAGAGACATCGGTCACCCGGAAGGGTTTTCCAGGGTTCTTTCGAAATAACTCCTCGATTTTTTCCCGTGATTTTTTATCGAGCTTCATGAATATCATTATATGCTTCAAACCATAATAATTATTGTTAAAAAAGGCTCTTGGTTCGTTCAAAACAAAATGATTTTGTTCAAACCGACTTGTTGACCATAGATTACTCATGAGTGTTGCCCTTGTTGTTTTTCTAAAGGCGCCACATTTCCAGCTTTTTCTCCTTCCGCCGTAGTGTGTTCGAGAGAATCGGGGAACTTCCGATTGTAGCATATGGGATGGTAATACTTGCCGTCTTTACATTTCACAGGAGATTGGGAATGCGAGTAAGACCAGATTTCCCCGATGGGGCCAAATAAATTGGAAATCCATCTCTGTACTCGTCGCTTATGATCAGCCTCGAGTGTTTTGAAACGATCCACCGCAGTTATGTAGAGTTCGGATATTCGCTTCCCTCTCAATTCCGCAGAATAATCTAAGCGGTGGATCTCATATTCGGGATAATCAAGATCCCAGATCTCAGATATAAATTTACTAAGCTCATTCTTTTCCCAACTAACGTCAGCGCCCGAGTAACACACTATTTCTTCAGCGATTTTAGTAAATCCCACATATCCCAGGGCAGTCATATCGGAATACTTGTCCAATTCCTCGCAATTAAGAAGAGGCACGAGGATGTCGAATTGTTTTATGTCGGGTCTGAGCAATTCTGTTAGTTTAGATGCGGAGAGGGGGAGACCACAAAAATCACATCTCTCCACATCGGACTGCCAGGTTTTTTCCCCGATGCACGTCGCGCATACGACACCTTCTCGATCGTTGTATAAAACCACTCCGCCCTTTTCTTCCACAAGTTTATGGCAAATGCTGCACATACATAGAATCGTGAAACCTCCTGGCCCAACAACATAGCATTTCTCATCATCAAATCCATCCTCGTGACCCATCTCGAGTAAATAACCGTTCACGACGATATTGCCGATGAATTTTTCAAGATCAATACCCGGACTCAAGCTGCTGATCTCAGAGACCAATTTATTATGACCGATTAACTTCCACTCCAGCACCTTCTTCAATATCGTCGTAATAACGGAACGCTCGTCAGGCGATGAAAGCGCCGTGGGATATTCATACTGTGCACCTTTAGATGGTTGGTAAAGTTGTTTTTTCACTTGGGTTAAATATTGTAAGTGTCGGGTGATAGTCGAAAGAAGTAGTTTATTCTCGTCCACTTTCAAGAGTTTCGCTAACTGTTTCCGCAAAGACGTTGGAGTATATCTCTTGGACGTGTCTTTACGGAACACTTCAAGGATTAGATCATCCGTTATTTTAGTTCTTTCCATGCATCATTATAGTACATTCCAAGTATTATGTTTTTATTCCATTTTTTACTGTTTCCATTCCATTTTAACTCGAATATGAATACTAGAGGGTTGAGGGTTTACTAGAGGGTTTACAATTCGAAAAATTCCGAGTATTACATCTGATCTTAGCAGAACCTTGTCGTCGCTATTAGCGCGCGGAAACACAAGTCTGCCTGGCGCGCGATCAATTTCACCTGGCGCGCGCGATCCGTCCTTCCTGGCGCGATGTAAAAGTGCCACATATTGGCATTGGGTGCGCGCCACTGATTGGCACCAACATGTCCATCTCGTGGCACTTTTGGCTCACCAACTCTGGGAATTCGCCCAAAATCTTATAAGCAAGAGAGAAGTAGTATATTACATTAATTACAGAGATTATACCTCACAGAGATTGAAGAAAAAATCAAAAGTGAAAATCAATGGGACGAATACATTGGACGAAACTCGTGGATTTCGATATACCGATTTCCACAAAAGAATCAGAATGGATAGGGGAGGAATTCACAACCCATGGAGAGAAGGTGATACCTGCTCTTATGGAACTATTTCGCATGATGGGGCGGGTTGAACGATTAACGCCGTTGAGCGAGCTAAATTTCCAAGCAGATCTAGAACTCAAGAAGATTCTCGATCAAGTTTGGGAATCCGCTGAACTTGAGGGAAAATTCAAACCGGAAGACTTGGCCTTAGAAAAGACAAGGGGTAGAAAACGTGCGCGAAAATCACGGTAACACACAATTCGTTGGTATAACGTCCAGTCTTCCCTCCATACCCGACCTCCATTGTCTTTGGAAGGCTGGAGTCGAGCATCGTGAGCGAGCTGTCGTTGATACGAACGTTATTTGGCAGTTGTTCTGTACCAGGGAGAGAGACATCGATGAGCTGGTCGATCGCTGCATCCCTTGCACTGTCGAGATCGTCGAACAAGAATTCGAGATGATGTGTATCCAGCGAGGAATATCGAGCACGGCGTGTGATAGGTTTCTTGACCGGTTCACCTTCATCCCGACTCGCCTCCGGTTAGAAAACGTTAAGGAATGCATCGGCGCATTACCCCGGGCTGCGTCTATAGTCGCCCGTAAAAATCTTGCAGATTCGGTGATTGCTTTGACCACGCTAGAAAGTGGCATATCGACAATATTGACATGCAACTATCGCCATTTCCGCCCATGGGTTCCCTATGGCTTAAGAATAATTGCATGAAGAAATGACATGCTTGTTAAGCTAGCATTTTTTATATAGACGAATCGGATAGATGAAAATATCGCAGATTTACCTATGCTTCGTGAAATTCAATGGGAGAAGAAATAACGTTCGAGTATTTTCTCACGGACAGCGAGAGAATCAAGACGGAGTTTCTCGCATGGACCATCAAAAACAAGCATGTTAAGACCGAGAATTTGGCCGTGGAACAAAAGCCCGAGAATGCCATCATGGATATTTTCGACATTGTCTTTGCGAAGGAAGGTATACCACTTGAGAACAGGTACCACGAAGCCGTCTTGGCCGGGGGGAGGAGCAGCATCACGAGCGAGTTCTCCGTCGAGCAGACCCGGTACCCGGACATGCGCATCATCCATGGAAACCCGTCGTACAAGGATATCCTAGTTGAATTCGAGCAATCGAGCTCCAAATTGACTAACGGGGTTGATGGCATCGAGCAAGCGAAGCAATGGTTCCGTGCGCTGATAGACAAGACCAAATATGTCGCATTAGCGACCAGCGGGTTCGATTCGTACATTATCCAATGGGACACGGTGAAAAATGACGTCGGGGAGGAACGGAAGGTTACGTTCCGGGAAGCTGTCGATTTCGTGAAGCGCACCGTCATCGACGTGATCGTGCCCGCATCATCCCGGGTGCCCAAAGTCGAGATCACGAAGCGGTTCTACGGGCAATACCGAGCGCTGCTCGATGGTGGGAAATACATGAACCCGGCGGGGAAGAAAGCGGAGATTCTCGAAGCTGATTGTTTAGTCAAGAATATCCTCAATTTTGGTGAATCGAAAGACGGCGAAATCGAGTTTTTCGCCCACGTGTACTTCATGCGCTTGATTTTCTTGCGGATCATCAGCGCGTGGCGCTTGATCCCTGATGTCCTCGACTTTATCTTTGGATCGTCCGACGCGGAGATGAACGGCCACGTGCGCCAGTTGTTTTTCAACATTTTTGACACGGAGCAAGAAAAGCGGGTCGATGTCCACGATGGTTTGAAATCTTTGCCGTATTTAAATGGCGGGTTGTTCAGGCGCCTCCCGATCGAAGTGAAGAATCCGGATTTGCACGTTGCGCCCAAGATCGTCAGGCTAATAGTCACATTCTTGAATGCATATCAATTCTCTGCGGAATCCGCTGGTGTGGTGAACAACATCGACCCGGAAATCCTCGGTTATATTTTCGAGCAATCCATGTACACGCGGTCGGAGGAAGGAGCATTTTACACGCCCAAGGAAGTCACGAAATACATGTCCCAGAATGCCATCCAGAAGATGATCGTGAAGAGGGTGAACGCCTACCTCGAGGGCTTCACTATTTCCCACGTCGAGCAGATATATTCTTTGCCGGAATCAATGATCTCTGGCATTTTTGAGAAATCCATCATTCCATTGAAGATACTGGATCCTGCAGTCGGCTCCGGGGCATTTTTGCTCGCTTGCGGTGATGAATTGCTCGCGATCTACCATCGTTTTAATACAGTCTTGCATAAAAAAGAGTCCGATTATGATATCAAGCGGAGGATCATCGCGAATAATCTCCACGGCAACGACATCAACCCGACTGCAATCGAAATATGCCAGCTGCGGCTTTGGCTCTGGGTCATGAATTCGCTGGAAGAAGGAAAGAGTATCTCGCCGCTCCCGAACCTCGATTTCAAGATGATGGCCGGCAACTCACTAATCGGTGTCACGAGGGTCGATTCATTGTTCGATGCTGTCGCCAAGACCGAACAAACGAAGCTTGACCAGTTCTTGAAAGGAAGCGCCCCGGCGGCAGGTGCAAAAAAAACTTCCACGACATTTATACGTGCAGAGATAGACGGTCTTTCCAGGTTGATGCGAGAATTCGTGTTGACGCAGCATAAAGAAGACACCTCGAGAATCAAGGCGCAAATCGACAAGAAGGTCGAAAAGATACGTGAGGTCCTCAACCAGCGGGAGCACACGGGTTTCAACCAAAAGAATGCCACGAAGATCGATGATATCATCACGTTCATCAAGGAAGCGAAACCATTTCACCCCGTTCTCGAGTTCTGCGAGGTTTTTGCCGAACACGGTGGCTTCGATATCGTTATCGCCAATCCTCCGTATCTCGACTGGGCTTCCACGAAAGCCGGCCCCGACATGAAATTCCGTTCCTATTATGACGTGACTGCCGGGTTAAAAGATGACAAGGGAAATGTCATCAAGTTGAAGGACTTGTACGAGAGTTTCATATTGAAAGCATTGGCCCTCGTCAATAAAACGGGCATCGTCGAGATGATCGTCAGGAACAACGTGATGGACCACCCCGTGTTCCCCACGATGCTCCCCATCTTGAAAACATTTGACAATGTCGGCGTCGGGATTTTCGAAGGCGGTTATAACAAGGAAGCAAGCATCTTCATGCTCGATCCGAGCCAGCCTGCTCGCTCCCCGAAATTCGAGTTCCGCAACTATCTCGGTACCGAGGTCGATGATCGATTGTCTCTCCTGGGAAAGGTGCCGATCGAGTCCAAGACGAACCTCACGAGACTCGATGATGACATAACCAAGTGGATCGACAACCACCTTTCGACGTGGGAAGGATCGAACTTGGAAGTCCACCGAGGCGAGGAGCTCGGAAAAACAGCATTGAGCAAGTCGAGCGGCGAGGGGATGATCCGGATATATCACGTCACGCATCTGCAGCCTTTCTCGATCGACGAGAGCAAGGATCCCCGGTTCGTTGCCTTGGCGAAAGTGGAAAAAAAGATGTATTCCAAGGGATGTGTCGGTCTCGGATACAACATCGGCAACCGGATAAAGGCCTCTAATCTCGGAACACGGGTAGTCATCAAATCCGTGCTCTGCGTGTACAATTTCCCGGGCACGAACAGTGCAATTCCTTCCTTCCTGGCACTGTACAACAGCAAGCTCATCGACTATTTCCAGCGTAAGATTTTTGACCCGTTCACGGAAAAGCGGGCGTTCGTCATCAACACCCTCCCAAAATATCCCTATATCGACTTTCAGGATGACATGGTCACGATGCTCGTGAAGTTGCTCGAAGCAACCTACTCCCCCGAATTGCATTACGTGCTTGATTGCCTCATCTTCGAGATCGTGTTCCGTGCGGCGAGAAAGGGCAAGATGAATGCAGGAGGGGAAGTCATACGAACAGCCATTGAAGTGGAGTTGCAGCGGGTCGCGCGCGATGCCGACGGGAGGCCGACGCAAGAGGATATTCTCGGGAATAGTGCGGTGAAAGATCAGATTTCCCTCATCGAGCAATGGCCATGGGTGCGCGTGATCAACGGCATCGTTCCCGATTCGACGGTCATGGCAGAGAAACCAGATAGCACGGATGAGCCATCTGCCGCAGATAAAAGCTCGTGAGATATCATGTTGATATGCAAGTATTGCGGGAAAGAAATTCACAAGGCGGTACACGCGCTCTTCGTGAACACGGAATTGTCGAGCGAAATTATGCCTGAAATTATGTCTGAAATCAATTCCTCTGAAATTGTAGACAGGTGGTCAATGTGGCACGGGATCTCGGCGAAGCCTTGAAGGCACGCTTGAAACAAGATAAAGAAAACGACCAGATAAGCAATGAGAAAAAGCGGTCGGGCGATGAACAGCGACAGAAAGAGCAAACGAAGCAACAACAAGAACTTTTGCGACAAGCTCGTGATGGGAGAGAGATGCTTGAAAAAATATTGGAAAATATCCGCAAATGCGCTTCGGAATTTTCAGTGACCAATATCGAAAGATTACACGTAAATGCTAAAAAAATAGCTGTTGTGTTAGACTATGGAATACTGTCGAACGGTACAGACTCGTTTGAATTCACGGGCAAATATAATGGCATGGGCATACAATCAGATTTTAAAGGTGCAGAAGACTGCATTTACGACCTACATAGCCGCAAGAAATTGAGCAAGGCCACATATGTCCAGCAGGTTACCCTTCTCGTCAACTTGCTACCGGCCGTGCACGACTGGCTTTTCGAGGAGAAGAGGCATAACGATAGCATCGATAGCGACGCCGAAATATGGGCATTCAAGATATATTGATTCGCTCAAGTATTAAAACGAAAATGCTAGGACGTTACAGTTACCGGAGAGGTGCCACGAGAAGCGCCCCCGTTTTTCTTGCCATTCCTTTTTCGTTTCTGAGAATTTCGATAAAACAAACCGATAGCAAGAATCACAAATCCTCCGATTAATGCAAAGGTCAAAGAAGAATATAAATCAGTTTTAACCTGAAGTTTAAACTAGAACCTCAAGGTCTATACTGGACTGCTACAGAGATTATCACTGACAATGTTATGCACATCACGTAGATCCACCAACTAGAGCATCCATTGTAGATGCACCTGCAAGCATCATATCCCAATGCGGAAGCTTGGAAGCGCACATGTTTGTAAATCGATCGTGAGCGCGAGAGATATCCGCAATGTTTCCGGTGATACAATCTCCCTGTCCTTGTCGTGTATACGAGCTCCAGATCTTCTCTAGGCCGTGCATAAATACGTTGAACTGAGAAATATAAGTCACGAATCGAGCCCATGAGTTTTTCTTCATACTTGACATATGATTCCTTGTCGACGGTGATCTTGTCCACGGTGGTCGTTATGAAAGAACTCTCAAACTCCGGGTCGTCTTTAAACTCTTGATAGCGCCTTCTAGCCGCTGCGAAGCTTGATTCACAACTTGGGCTGAGCAGTTCTATCGTGCCGGGATGCCTCGCGGTGATTTTTTTCAACCACGCGATCATCTCGTCGATTTCTGTTAATCGCTTGAGAACTACGTCGTGAATGGTCTCTAGAGGTAATTCTTCTGCTCTGGCAGTCATTATTGTTTTTTCACAATTGCGATATAAAAAACAGTTCATACCAGTACCGGCACCGAGATCCCCGCGAAGTGCAATATCACGCGGATGATGCATCAACATGATGATAATCACGTTCTCGATCTTCTTAAGAGCGAGAAGAACGAAAATACCTGGAATTGATCGAATTCGTGCAAGATCAGCAGCGCCTCGTGTTGCGATCGACCGCGGATGATACCGTTGCCGTGCTGGTGAAGGAAGACAATTAATGCCGATAAATCACTTACAAAATCTTGATGGCCTTTCATTGGCGCAAACAGCCTCGCCAATCTGGTGCAGCTGTGCTCTTGAATCGTCCAGCTCCAGCACCTCAGCAAGGCACGCGGGGCAATACAGCGGCGAGAGGTCGCCGTCCACGTCGGCATCGCTCGCCAGCGCATCCAGCTTGATTATGGCCTCGCCGATGGCCTCGTGGCGCAAGGCGATCGGGCTCCCGCAAGCCACGCATCGATGGTTGAACAAGAAAGAAACGCCGTCGGCCTGCTCCATAGTATCACGCCCCCGCTCCGATATCCTCCTGGAACAGCAAGGGTCTATCGTGGCCGCTGGGGCGCATCAAGAGGTCAAACTTGGGGTCGTCGGCTGGTAGGAATCGCGGTGATGTCTGTGTCGATTGCTCGCTCATGTCTGTCACGAGAGATCCGAGCATTTAAACCACAATACTAGCGCGCCCTTGCCATCGATCCGCGTTGTTAAGATCACCAGCGTTAAAAGCGGGAATGACCAAATTGTAAAACAACTTGGTGAACAATAGGTAGAGCAACCATGAGTGAAGAAGAGGAAAAGGAAATCGAAGCAAAAACGACCGAGAACGTGGAGAGAATATACGATCTCGTCACGAAGAAGAAATGCAGCAGCTACGTTCAAATGGCCGCGCTGCAGAATCCACGGACACCGGCGCACGTGTTAGACTGGTTATATGACCACGCACAATGGCTTGACGCGAAGACCATGATCGCCAAGCATCCGAATGTCACCGAAGATCTCTTGAAAAAAATACTTGGAAATTCGATCCACTCGAGTGGCCCAGATGGCACGTTCCAATACCCGAGCTGGGCTGCCTTCACCGCATTATTGACGCTCATGAAACGTAAGGGTATGTTGGATATTTGAAAGATAGTAAGAAAACATCACGCGGTCGCTTCGACTATTATTTCTGCTTTTGCCCGGGGCTTCGGGAACAGCAAGCCAAGGCGGTTCGCCGCGTTGTACGCCGACGCCATGCTGATGCCCATGGTCGCCAGCACGTCGGTCGTGCTCTGGCCGTCCCGGGGATTCGCTCGCATCGCCAGCAAGACGCACACGCCCGCGCGCATCCGCCCCCGCAGCGACGCCAGCACGTTCCCGTGGTCGGCATCGACCGCCCGCGCCTCGGCGGCGAGCTTCTCGTCCTTGAGCATGGCGAAGAAGGGCTCGGTGCCTGGGTCGCGGCTCGCGACGCGGAGGCTCTTTGGAAAGTATTGCTGGTAGTGCAGGAGCCAGTGCCGCGCGGTCATGGGCATGGTACCGAGCAAGGATGCAGCCCGGAACGCGGCCTGGTTGACTGGCACGCCCGCCGCCTTCATCGCGTGGAACACGAGCACCTCGACGAATTGCTCCGGCGAGTGCCACCGCGAGCAGCGCGGGAGCGCGTCCCACGCGGCCCTCGTGATGGCCCGGGCGTAGGCAATGGCGTGGCCGGGCAAGCCAAGCTGGGCCACGAACCTCGTGAAGGTCGCCTCTATTCGCGCTTGCCGCGCCTCGAACATGTCCTCCACGATCACGCTGCCCCCTTGAGCTCCGATTCCTCCTTCGCCGCTGCAGCATCATCGTGCGTGTTCTTGCACGCCTTCTGGTGCTTGGCCAGCATCTTCTTCGACGTGAACGGCTTGTTGCAATGCGGGCAGTTCATGGTCTCGCGGACCTCCTCTTTCGGCACGTCGGGGATCTCGTCGTCGGTGGGCGCTCGTGGCGATGCGCTGCCCGCGTCCGTGATGGCAGCCGCGAGGTCAACGTCAGAATACTCGTCCAGGTCGAGGGTCGCCTGCGATGGTGCTTTCTTAACCGGGACCGGTGCCTTGGCTCTCGTGACCTTCACCGCCGGGACCGCCTCTACCGCGCTCCCGGTGCTGCCGTTCCCGGGCTTGAGCTCGTACGGCGACACTTCCTTGATCTTGTAGGCGATCTTCTCGTCGTCGGCGATGCCCGCTTCCGTGATGAAGAACGTCGCCGTGCCGGGGGCGAGATCGACCGAGTCGACGACCGTGATCGACCGCTCGAGCGTCTCGTTGTAACTCGCGCCCTTGGCTTTCAAGCGGTACCGGAAGTGGCAGCCGTGCGCCACGATGTTGCCGCCGACCGCGTCCTCGACCGCCATGGTACCGAGAAACTTGGTCACGACCTGATTCGTGAGCACGACCGCGATGTTCTTGGACTCGGCGATGCGGCTCAAATGGTGGATGATCTTGTTGAGCTTGGCCTGCCGCGGCGCGAGGCACCCGATGCCCACGTACTCGTTGCGGAGCAGCGCCATCAAGGAATCCACGATGATGAGCTTGATCGGGTACTTGGCCACGATGCGCTCGCATTGCTCGATCATCTGGAGCTGGTGGTCGGCCGAGTAGACCTTGGCCAGGTGTATCCTCGACAGCACCTTGCCGGGGTCGAGACCAAAGCGCCGCGCGATGCGAGCGACCTTGGCTTTGGAGAACGTGCCCTCCGTGTCGATATAGATCACGTCGCCTTCCAGCCCGCCCTCGTCTTTCGGGAGCTGGACGGTCACGCAGAGCGTGTTCACCGTGTTCGTCTTGCCCGACTTGAAGCCGCCGAACAGCTCGGTGATGCGGCCGGTCGTGATGCCGCCGTCCATGAGGTCGTCCACGTTCTCTGAACCCGTGGTGAACCATTCATAATTCTCCTGGATCTGGTCGACGGCCACGAACTCGCACATGCCGAGCTGTTCCCGGGCTGCGTAGATGACTTGCCGGGCCTTGTTGTCTGATATGCCTTGTATCTTGCTAACGTCGTCGACGCTGGCCATTGCCAGTTGCCTGACGGAAGTGATGCCCTCGTCGGCGAGCAGTTTCATGGTCTTGGGCGTCATGCCCTTGACATTTGGTAGATCGTTCTCGATTTCATCTTCGATGTCTGACAGGATTGGTCACCTTCTATGTTTGTTTGGAAGTGACCGACTCTGGCGAAGGAACTTAATAAGGAAAAAATCGAATAATTCTTTACACTTATAATGCAAGGATTAAATCAGTATTCCCTCGCGCCTTATCCATCAGAAAATTAAAGGACGAGATCTATGCCATTATTCAAGAAAATGCCATTCAAGGTGCGCGAAGAAGATACGAAACTGGAGGGCTTGGAGTTGGTTGAACTTGGGTCATGCCGGCGACTCGGGACATCAATTATTAAGGGAAAATATCGATGTATCCCAGAAATAAACGCTCCAAGATGCCGAGAATCTAATAAGTGGAGAAGACTTTTCCGATCTTATCTTGCGGGCCAACTATGACGCATTGATCGATGCGTATCGGATAGAACAGTTTACCAGTTGCCCGGTTTTCCTTCGGTTCGATGTCATGGAGCACTTTCTTTAAGAAAATCCAGAACCGCGTGGTATGACCAAGAGCAGGTGTTGAGAAAACCAACCATATAGGGATGTGGAACGCTTCTTGAAACTCATTTAGCCGAATGATATCCACTTCACCGATTGGAAAATTTTCATGTCTTAAGTTATAAAACCGAGATTTAACGTCGACCGCAATTGGTCCGATTTCTGTTGCAACCAAGTAATCGGGGCGCCGTTTCTTGTCCTTGAACGTTGAAGCTTGAGACCAAGGCAATTTATCGAATCGCACGTAATCCAGATGAATGACGTCCATCCAATCTTGGAATCTGCTTTTTCCTTCTTCACCATTCCGCTGTTTCACCACATCAATTAATGGGCCCGAAGGAAACTCATTCATACTCAATTCGTTTCATGCACACATAGGTTTACGTCAAATTCCGGAAGCAACGCTCGATGTAGGTAATACTCGAACTTTGTCAGTAAACTCTACTCTAAACTGACACGAGACAAATTACTGCTTACAATGTAGGTAATACTTTAAACTGACATCTTT
>Ga0315277_10006087_pt1 | contig 15868 bp, 12 predicted proteins | sample YL17G05_15_MG_FD_203695 | JGI IMG/M metagenome (GOLD analysis project Ga0315277, IMG submission 203695) | Sediment microbial communities from Yellowstone Lake, YNP, Wyoming, USA - YL17G05_15 | ecosystem: Environmental > Aquatic > Freshwater > Lake > Sediment | place: USA: Wyoming | collected...
CGGTCCAGGGACCCGTATGGGCCAGGCGTCGTACTTGTAGGTGAGCGTTCCGTCGCCGGTCATGTTGCCGGCGGCGTCGTAGGACAGGCCGGCGCTGCACTGGTCGATGGCCGTGATCTGGTTGGCCGCGTCGTGGGTGCGGGTCTGCGGGGTGTCGCTGCCGTCGATCACGCCGTCGTCGTTGGTGTCCGTGGCGAACGTGGACCAGTTCCCGAGCTGGTCCAGGCCCCACCGCTGGTAGTCGTCGCCTCCGCGGTCCGTTCCGATCAGGCGGTTCAGGCCGTCGTAGGCGTAGGTTTCCGAGAGGCTGGAGCACTTGGCGTTGCCGCGGGATGTGCGATTCCCGGCGGAGTCGTAGGCATAGGTGTACTCGTCGAAGACCGACGTTCCGCAGGCGTTCTGCCACTTCTGGTCGATGACGCGGCCCCGCCAAACACCCGGCGGGTAAACTCCGCGGTCCAGGCCCGGTACCCCGCAGGCAGGGCTGCCGTAGGTGAGGTCCAGCCCGCCGCAGACGGCCGGGTGGGCGACGCCGACGATGGTGCCGTCGGCGTAGGCGTAGCCGACGTAGGGGGTGTCGGTCCCGCAAAGGCCATCGTCCACGGCCCCGGAGTGGGACTGGTAGGCGCGGGCGACGTTGCCCCAGCCGTCGTCGTGGGACTTGACCTGGTTGCGCATACCCTCCCCCGATTCCCTATCCCGCGATGCTCTCTGAACATGCCCTTCCGCACACGGCGCGTAAGCGCATGGCACCCGCCGATGGCCGCGGCGCCATGGCTGGTTTTCAAGAACCCCTGCAAAATGCGGGAAAAACTGAGGTTTTCAGCAAAGCGGGCGAAGGGAGTCGAACCCTCAACAGCCAGCTTGGAAGGCTGCGATAACACCGACGTAAGTATTGCAGGCAAAGAAGATACAGTCAACCCCGACCCCGCTTGCACCAATGCTTGCACCAGAAACCCCGAAAACGAACACGGAACGCCTGCTGACGCCGGGGGCGGCGGGCAGGCCGAAGGGACCGCCCACGGCGCGGCGACGCCGCCTGTCCTGAGCAAGGCCGAAGGGCTTGAAACGCTCGCCCAGGCGATAGCGAACCTGTCCGCCGATGATCGGGCGCGACTGGCCGCGATGCTCGCCCAGGCCAACGGCCGGCCTGCCCGGAGCAAGGCCGAAGGGAAGGACGGGAATCCATGAACCGCGCCGGACCTGGCCTGAGCAAGGCCGAAGGAAACAAGCGGCACGCCCGCCACAAGCCCCAGGAACCTGTGCCACAAGGCCCCTGGCGGCGCCAGAGCGACGATCTACCCCAAGGCCGACTGCCGGGCCGTCCGCGCAGACAGGGCGGCTTGTGCGCGATGCTACGATTGACAGGGATTGACTTCATGCCCGCCCGCGCGGGGATCGGCCTTTGCCCCCACCACAGGCCGTGCCCCCAAGAGCAACGCCGCGCCCGGCCCTGTCCGCAACGCAGGGACCGCCGGGGACCGCACGACCGGGGGGCGGGCAAGCCCCCTTGCCACGGCACAGAAGCATGTTCATACCCCCCCGCGCGATTTTCTGCGATTCTCGATTTTCCGGGCCGGGAACGGTTGGCGGACGATCCAAGATTGCGCTTGTCGGCTAAGAAGTGCCCAAACCGCGCCCCGGAGAGGGACGCATCTTCACGAAGGGATACCGCCGGATGGACTCCATGACGGACGACGATCTTGCCTTCCCGGATGGCCGACAGGCGCACGACTGCCGGGCTTGGACCGTCAAACAGGTTGCCGAGGCGCTGCACGTCAGCCAACCGACCGTCCGGGAGTGGCTGAAACGCGGGGAACTGCCGAGCGTCCTGGTGGGCAAGGTCCGCCGGGTGCTCCTGGAGGACCTGCGTGGGTTCCTCATGGAGCACCGGACGTTTTCCTTCCGGGCGGGGCGGAACTTCGCCTGCCCACCGCCACCGGAAGGGCCGGACCCGGAGGGGGGCGAAGGTGGCCACGATGACATTATCCCGTTCTGACGGAAGCGGCAGGCGCGGTTGGGCAAGCCCCTTGAGAACACCTGAAAACCGGGCCTATAAGTGTGCAACATGACGCGATACCAGTGGAGCTACTGGACCGACGCCCAAGCCACCTATCGCCGAGCCGGGGGCCGGCGGAGGTACAACGCCATGCGTCGGCGGGGGGCGGAGGAGCGCCGGGCCATGATGGAAAGGGCGATTGCCGGTGCATGGGCCGCCGCGTTCTTCGGCTTCCGGGGGCAAGCCCCCGCCCTGGCCCGTGCCTTCGGCGTCCACCGATCTACCGCCTGGCGCGACCTACAGCGAATGCTGGGCGTGGGGCCGTCAGTCAACTTCACCCGCCAAGGCGAAGTCCTCTACACCGTTGACCGAGCCTGCCAGGGCGGGCCGGTCGTCGGCGTCTATGACGCCCAAGGCTGGCCGATACGCGGGCCGGAGCGAAAGCGGATCGTCAAGAGCCTTCCCAGGTATCTCAGGCGACGGCGGTAGTCCGCCCCAGCCGCTGGATCGTCGCCTGCCGGAGCAAGGTTTGTTAGGGCATCCCCGGTAACAGGTGTTGACCGGGACCGAAAGTCTTTTTTGGGAATTGCCTATTGACGAACCAAGCCGCGTTCGCCAGAGTACCACATCAAGGCTGGCTGATTGGCTAAAGCAGGCCGCCCATCAATCCGATAAGGCTTGGGGCTTTCCCTGAGACCGGGAAACGTGCTATAATGTCACATGAAGCCCGCAGGTATCGGAGGGAGGGCGAAGGAGAGGAAGATGCCGCCTAAGGCATTGCAGGAGTGCTTCGTTCTCTATCAGTCCCGGGAAGACGCCTGCTGGGTCGCTCACGGTCTGCACACGGATCAGATCGGCACGGGGAATGATGTGGTTCAAGCACTTGCGAGCTGCATCCGTGCCGTGGACGCGGTGATGGAGATCGCCGCAGCGAATCCGGGCATCAAGCGTTACAGAGAGGCACCGCCCGAGATCCAAAAACTCGCCAAGGGAGCCTCGCGGCTCCCAGGGGAGATTCTTGAAATCGCTCACAAGATGGCTAGGGGTAAATGGCCAGAGGATGTGGGCTTGGTGGACTTCAGGCCCGCACCGGCAAGGAAGCGATTCATAGCCGAAAGTCTTCAGGCGGCCGGTGCATGAGCGCACGCCGCCCTAAGTGGGGACAGATCGAGCGGTTCTTTCATCGCCAGGGCTTTGGGATACGTCCGAGGGGCGGCGAGCGAGTGTTGGTGTCTCCCAAGGGATGGACCAGAGGCATGGGGGAAGGCCAGTGTGTGTGCATCGGGCACACCTCCTGCAAGAGCCACGGTACGGAACTCCTGCCATGCTACGTTCAGTCGATCAAGAGAGTCTTTGGCGTCACCGCCGAAGAGATCATTGACGACTGAATGGCTTTGTGAACACCGATCATCCTTCCCCAGTACCTGCGCGGACTCACCGCCCCTTGTTGTCCGACCCGGTCGCCCTAGCCGTGCTTGCCAATCCGTGGCCTTTCCTGTACCTTGCCCGTGTACCCAGCCCGCCGTGCCGACGCGACGGTCCGCGCTGACGGCCTGCGGGGGCGAAGCCCCGGCGGACCGTCGCGGGCGGAGGCCACGGCTGGCGGGCCGTTCGGATGTTCCGTCGTCCCGTAACCGAGGCACGGAAAGGTGCGGTTGTGGTTTCGGACAGGCCGACCATCAACGAAGTCGATTTCTCCGCGCAGGTCGCCTCTGAGGCTAACGTCCTGATCCGCCAGAACCCCGCCGCCTTCCTTCCGCTCCACGAAGCGCGGATAGAAGGCTACGGGAAGGGCGCGGGCAGCCGCAAGCGCAAGGACCTTCGCTTCCGTGACACCAGGGGGGAGCTGGCACTCTGTGGAGAAGTGAAGCTGCCGGGCAAGCCCGAAGGCAGTTCGCCCTACAATGACAAGCTCCGCAGGGACGCGGAGGAAAAGGCGAACAACGAGGGCCTCCGGTTCTTCTTCACCTGGAACGTCAACGCCTTCGTCCTTTGGGATCGCAGGCCGTACAATGTGCCCCCGCTGGACCGCCGCGTCCAGGAATGGCGGCTGGCCCGGACCCTGGCGGACGCCGAAGCTGTCGCCCGTGAAGACAACCTCCGCTTCATCAAGACGCACTTCCTGCCCGACCTCTTGCGCGACCTGGCCGATATCGTTTCCGGCCGCCGGCGCGACTGGTCGATGCCCCCGGACGACATTTTCATCCGGTCCCTGAACAGCCACCTGGACTGGCCCTTCCAACTGGCCAGCCCGTACATCCTGGAGCATTCCAACAGCGACAAGGCTTTCGACGGCCGCGTACAGCGGTGGATGCGGGAGCAAGACCGGCCTTTCGTTCGCAAGCCCCATGAAGAGTGGGTCAAGGCCGTGGACAACATGGCCAAGACGCTGGTCTACGTCTGGGCGAACCGGCTGATCTTTTACAAAGCACTCCGCGCCCGCTTCCCTGACCTGCCCCGGCTTGAACTGCGGTCCTCTGTGAAAAAGCCCGAAGATGCGGTCGCCGCGTTCAACCGCCTCTTTCAGCGGGCCGTGGACCGCAGCGGCGACTACGAGCCGCTGTTGATGCCCGAGGCGAAGGATTGGGCAACGGAACAGGTCTTCCGCGCCCCCGGCGCCCTGGATGCCTGGCGCGGGCTGCTTCGCGGAATCGAATCCATCAATTTCCGCGAAGTACCGTCCGACGTGGTGGGCCGCATCTTCCAGAAACTCATCAGCCCGGATGAGCGCCACCGGCACGGCCAGCACTTCACCGGCGATGACGTGGTGGACCTCATCAACGTCTTCTGCGTCCGGCGCCCGACCGACACGATGCTGGACCCCGCCTGCGGGTCGGGCAGTTTCCTTGTCCGCGCCTACTACCGCAAGCGCCACCTGGACCCAACCCGTTCCCACCTGGACCTGATCGGCGAACTCTTCGGCTGCGATATCGCCCTGTATCCGGCACACCTGGCGACGTTGAACCTGGCGGCCCGCGAGATCAACGAGGAAGCCAACTACCCACGGATCGCCCGGAAAAACTTCTTCGACATCGGCCCGCGCAGGCCCTTCTGCTTGATTCCCAACGCCGACAGACCGACGGAGCAGGTCCCTGTCCCTCTGCCGCCGTTGGACGCCGTTGTCGGCAATCCGCCTTACGTCCGCCAGGAGAACGTTGAGAAGGCAGAGAAGGCGAGATACGGCCAGATGGCCTCCGACGCCTGGCCCGGCCTGCAACTCTCCGGCCGAAGCGACCTCCACTGCTACTTCTGGCCTGCCGCGACCAGCCTGCTGAAACCCGGCGGCTACTTCGGCTTCCTGACAAGCTCATCCTGGCTGGACGTTGAGTACGGCTTTGCCCTTCAAGGCTGGATACTGCGGCACTTCCGCATTCTGGCCGTCATGGAGAGTGCCGCCGAGCCGTGGTTTGAGGACGCCCGCGTCAAGACGTGCGTGACGATCCTTCAACGGTGCGATGACGAGGCCCAGCGGATGTCCAACCGCGTTCGTTTCGTCCGGTTCACCCGCAAGCTGTTGGAGATCATCGGGGTTTCAGCCGCGCCGGACAACGAGGCCGCACGTCAGATGGCGTTGGAACTGCTCCGCGCCCGGATTCTGGCCTCCGAAGCCGACTTCCAGGCCGATGACTTGCGGATCATCGTCAAGACACAGCGGGACCTATGGGACGATGGGGTCCGCGCCGGGGCGATCCTCGGCAATGCCGCAGCGGTCGAATCCCTGGAGGAGGGCGAAGAGGGCGAGGAGGCGGAAGAAGAGCCGCAATCCCCGGAAGCCGCTGTCTTGAAGGGCATTCGGCACGGGGCGCCCGATGCCTACCGCGCGGGCAAGTGGGGGCGTTACGTCCGCGCCCCGGACCTGTACTTCGACATCATGCGCCGTTTCGGGGGGCAGTTTGTCGCCCTGGGCGAGATAACGGACATCCGATTCGGGGTCAAGACAGGCTGTGACGCCTTCTTCATGCCGACGGACATCACGGCGCGGGTGCTTGCGGCGCACGAGAGCGACAGGGGCTTCGGGCGGCACGCGGGGGGATCGCCGCGGGAGGATGTCGCGTCGGGCAGACTCAGGATTATCGAGGACGGGGTGGGCGTGGTGCACGCCGTCGAGGCCAAGTACCTGGCCCCGGAACTGCACAGTCCGATGAACTTGGACCGGCCCGTCGTTCGCGCCGCCGACCTGGACCGGGTTGTCCTCCTGGTCGGGGAGCCGATGGAAACCCTCAAGACGAAGGCCCCTTGGGTGTGGCGATATCTGCGCTACGGAATGACCCAGCCGTTCGCTTCCACCAGGTCCCACGTGCCGGTCCCGAAGCGTGCAACCTGCGCTGCCCGCGACCCGTGGTACGACTTGACCCGGCTAGTGAATCCGGGCTTTGCCTTCTGGCCAAAGGCCCAGCAGTACCGTCACATCATCCCCGCCAACCCGGAGCGGGTCATCTGTAACTGCAACCTGTACGATGTTGCTTCCGAACGGCTGAACAAGAGGGAGCGCGATGCACTCCTGGCTATCCTGAACTCTACACTTGTTGGCCTCTTCAAGACGTTCTACGGGCGATTCGCAGGGACGGAGGGCAACCTCAAGACAGAAGTCGTGGACGTGAACCTCCTGGAAGTGCCCGACCCGCGCGGCGTTCCGCCCGATGTGGCCGAGCGGCTGACAGCCGCCCTGGACCGGATGAGTCGGCGGGAAGTGGGCCGGCTGGTCGAAGAGCAGTTGATGGACTGCCACATGCCGGAGCGCGCCAGGCGGATCGCGGACGGCCCGCTGGTCCTGGCCGATGAACTGCGGCAGGCCGACCGCCGCGCCCTGGACGACGCCGTCCTTGAACTCCTAGGGGTTTCCGATCCGCAGGAACGAAACGCCCTGATCGACAGGTTGTACGAGGCGACGGCCCGGCACTTCCGAGACATCCGCGTTGTCGAGATCGAGAAGATGGAGCAGCGGGCCAAGTCGGACAGCCGACGATTCAGCGTTGACGAACTGGCGGCCGACATTTGGGACGCGGCGGAACTGGAGGACGCGACGCCCCTGGCGGAGTGGGTCGGCCAGCAGCCGGGGGCGGATTCGGCCGTCGTCATACCGGAGGACCGCCCGGCACGACTATCCGACAATCCCATGTTCGCCCCTACTACGGTGTACTTCGGGAAGGCCGATCCGAGCCGCATGGACTGCCCTTCACGCGCTCAGGCGGAATTGGTGGTCCGTCTGGCGAACCTGGGGATCGCCGGCGACGTGAGATTGCCCGCAGAACAGGAACCGTGTTCCGCGCTGTTGTCCCGTCTTGAGGAACGCTTGGGCAAGGCTTTGGCCCGGTTCAAGGAACTGGCCGAGAGCCGGACGGGAGACGAGCGGAAGCAGGCGGAGATCGTGGCGGTGCTAGAACGCTGGTTCGCGCTGGGCCGGGAACCGGCCAAGCCCGACGCGCCGCCCGAAACGGAATCCGAAGAGGAGGGCGGCGAAGAGGCGGAATCGGGGGAATGAGGGGCGCTCCGTCAAGCCAGCGCTCCGGGCCGAAAGTCCGCGCGGTCGCCCCTGCAAGCCGCAGGGAGGCGCGGTAGAATGAGATCGCGCGAAACGGGTAGCCCGCTGACGGGCGGGCGAACGGTCGGGCCGGTTTCCTTCCTATCACCGTCCGAAGGAAATCGGCTTGGCCGGCCCGTGCCAAGGACGGTGAACCATGAAGGTTGACGTTGCGGGCGAAGTTGCGGGCTGTTTGAAGAACGCCCCCGGCGGGGATTGCACTACCGATCAAGTCAAGGCGTGGCTGTTCACTTCGCAGAACTGCGTTGCCGCCCGGCTGCGCCGAATCCTTCAAGACAAGGCCGCCCGCGATCTGCTGACCGACGCGGCGGCGCGGACCTGGCGGCGCGTGACCGACCCCGAAGGCAAGGCGCAGCGGCTTTGGTCGCGCCTGAACTCCGACCTTGTGCCTCTGGGCAAGAGCAAGGCCAAGGCCCTTCAAGAGAAGGTGGATTACCTGCCAAAGAGCGTGTTCGCCCGCCTGTTCTCGCCTAAGCACACACGCCATGACGTGGCGTTGATGCTGTGGGACTGGACGCGAAAGCCGCTGGCAATCAAAGCGGACCTGATCTTCCCGTATCATGGGGCTTGGGGGCTGCTCCCAGCGGACAAGGGCGTATGGATTTGGGCGAAGCTGCCCCACGCCCGAAAGGACGCCGTGGAAATCGCGCCTGTGGGCGACTTCCTTGCGGCGATGGTGATGAACCGGCTGGGCATGGTGGTATCACTGACAACGGCGCTTAGCTTCAGGGCCGAAGGCGGGGCGGGGGAAAGCGAACTTGCGCACTGGAATCACGCCCTTGACGAAGAACTCCTTGCCGTCCGAAACGAGATATGGGATACGCCCGACGCCCAGGAGCGGGCCGGGGCGATGGCGCTCCTGCAAGCGTACCTGGCCCTTGAGGAATACCAGCGCGGCTTTGAGGCCGACTGGTCCGTTATCCCCTGGCCCCCCAAGCCCGAAAACAAGTCCCTGTTCATCTACGACACCCCGGAAGATGCGGCGCTGTTCGATGGGCCGGATAGTCCTGGGGAAGGTTATCGGCGCCGGGGTAGCGCGTTGGGGTACACGCTAGAACAAGCCCTGAAGAACAGCCCCGGCGACGCGGCAAACATCGTCAAGGGCGGGCTGGAATGGCTGATGTCAAGGGTAGGCCCGCCCGCGCAGGCCGCACCGACCGGGCAGGCGCCTTCCGACCGCGAACCGGTCGGGGCGGCCCCGGAAAGACTGGTGAATATGAGCAACCACGCCCCAACGGACTTGACCATCGGGGAAGTCGATTCGCTCTTGGCCGATTTCCGATGGCTCGCCAACCCGCCCGCCCCCGTCCTGCCACAACGTGACGAAACGCTCTGGCGGAAGGCGGTCGATGATGAATGGCGGCGGGAAGAAGAACTCGCTGCCCGACGCGGCAAGCGGTTATGGCCTGGAACGAAAGGCTATTTTGAGCAATCGCTTGAGGCCGTCGAGGCATACAGGCGACTTGACCCGGCCTTTTTCCAGGCCAAAGCGGAGGCGATACGGAAGGCAGCCGACGATGCCGCCGCCGTGCGGAAGCACCTGGACTTGCTCTTGGTGAGCGTCAAGACGCCCCTGCTCGAATGGAGCGAACTGGCAAGCACAGACTACGCCCAGGCTTGGAACACCTACCTTAGCGCCGTCCAATACGACGCCGCGAAGAAGGACCAGAAGGCAGAATATACCGGCCATGCCGCCTATTCCGAGGGCCGGGAAGACCTGGACGCCGTGATCCAGGACCTTGAGCGGATCAAGGCGAAGATGCAGCGACAGGCGAAGGTTGCCCCGCAGGCGCAGCCCGCCCCGGACGGGGGGAAGAAGGGGGAACCCGCCGAAGCGAACGCGGAACCCCCGAACCGCAAACGCGGGAGGCCCAAGGAGTACTCCGCCCAGTACAAGGCCGATTGCGAAGCTCACTATCAAGAATGGCGGACCTTCTTTGAAGCCTGGAAGCGCGACGGCAAGAAAGGATCGGCACGGCTCGCCTTTGCCAAATCAAAGAACATGAAACAGGCCAAGAGCGACGCCATGATTCGATACGGGACACCAGCGCGCAAGAAGTCGCGGAGAAAATCCCGCCGGTAACCCTGTCAAACCTATTCTTTTCTCCCCGTAAGAGAATCCTCCGCTTACCTGCCCTGTCATTCCAGCGCATCCGCATACACGGCTACGGGAATAATCACGGGCATATTCCGGGAATTTGCCCGCGAAGACCATGCCTTATGCTGGACAGCCGTAGTGGGCGACGTGCCCGCTGATTTCGAGACTTTTTCGGAGCTCTGCGATGACTACGCAAGCAGAAGACGCGACCGCCGGGGCGAACTCCGGCGGCGGGGACAAGACGACCCGCGAACCGTCTCTCTTGGTCGATGTTCTGGACGTGGCGGCAATGCTTCAGTGCTCGCCCCGACACGTTTACAGGTTGGCCGACGCGGGCAGGCTGCCGCGCCCGTTCAAGATCGGAGCGCTCTGCCGTTGGGACCGCGCCCTGATCCGACAATGGATCAACGACGGGTGCAAGTCCTGTCGAAACGGGGGCGCAAGATGACCGCCCGCAATTGCAGCGAGAAGCGGGGCGAGTGTGGGCAGGCGGGTGTAGCAGGCCCACGGCAAGCCGAAGGCGAGCGAATGAAATCCAACGGGCTCGCCCTGCTGGAAGAGCGCCGGGCCGTGTACGTCCTTCGCGGGCGGCGGGCGCTGCTGGCGCGGCTGCTGTCGGCGGGGACGGCGACCGCCGATGACGTGCGGGCCTCTGTGGTGCTCCCGGAGGGCATCGACCCGCGCTGCTTCGGGACCGTCCCCGGCCCGCTGGCGAAGGCCGGGATCATCGGCTTGGACGGCTATACCAAGACCGCCCGCCCGGAGCGGCACGCCTCCGTCACCGGCCTTTGGCGGCTGGCCGATCCACAGGCCGCCCGGCTGTGGCTCGATGAGCACCCGGACTGCCCGGACCCGCTGCCCGATGACGGGGGACGGACCGGGGCGCTCTTTGACCTCTTTGGCGAAAAGCCCTTGGAAAAGCAACGCCCGGCGGCGTTCCTGGCAGAACCCGTCGGGCACTAACCGGAAGGTCTGAACTATGACGCATTATACAGGCGAGCCCTGCGCCGAGGCAAGGGCAAGAGACCCCTCACCCGCCCCTGGGAAGGCTTCCGGGGACGGACAGACCCCGGACCTGCTGGGCGCCGCCCTGGACTATGCCCGGCGCGGCTGGTGCATAATCCCCGTGCGATACGTCCGGGGGCGCAAGCAGGGAGCGGTGAAGTGGAAGCGGTTTCAGGAACACCCCCCGGACGTGGCGACGCTGCGGGAATGGTTTGCCAATGGGAAGTACCCGGCCCTGGCCGTCGTCCTGGGGCCGGTCAGCGGGGGATTGTGTTGCCGCGACTTTGACGTTGCCCATTCTTACGCGGCCTGGGCGGACACACACCCCAACCTTGCGGCGACGCTCCCGACGGCACAGACCGGGAGGGGCTTCCACGTCTATTTCCGTGCCGACGTTCCCCGGACGATCCACCTGGGCGACGGCGAACTGCGCGGGGCGCGATCCATGTGCGTCCTGCCGCCAAGCCCGCACCCCAGCGGAGGTGAGTACAGATGGATCGTGCCCCTCCCGGAAGGCAAATTGCCCCGCATCGACCCCGACGGCGCCGACCTGGCGGGGCCGGGGATGTTACAGAGGAGAACAGAAGTAGACGGAAGTAGACAGAGTAAACTGAATGTAGGGGAGCAAGGGAGAGAAGATGTTGCGCACGCTCTGTCCAGACATGTCCAGACAAGTCCAGACTGTCCGCACCTGCCTTTGCCTCTGCCGGAGCAAATCCTGCGGTCTTGCGCGCCGGAGATCGACCGCGCAATCGCGGCGACGCTGCCCCAACGCCCCGGAACCCGCAACCAGCAGGTGTTCCGGCTGGCGCGGGCGCTGAAAGGGATACCCGCCCTTGCAGGACTGCCTGCCGGGGCCTTTCGGTCTGTCGTCCGAAGCTGGCATACTCGGGCGCGGAAGGCATCAGGGGAGCACCCGTTCGAGGACACTTGGGCGGATTTCATCGTCGACTGGCCGAAGGTCTGCGTACCGCTGACGGCGGATTTCCTGGAACAAGTCTTGAGCAAGGCGCGGGAGGACCCACTGGTCGGCCTAGACTACGAGGACCCGACGATCCGGCTGCTGGCGGCCCTGTGCCGGGAGCTTCAGGGCGTGATGGGCGACCGGCCTCTGTTCCTGTCGGCCCGGACGGGGGCGAAGCTCCTGGGCGTAACGCCCATGAGGGTCTATCGCTGGCTTAAGGTCCTGGAGGCGGACGGTTGGCTTAGAGTCGCGCAGAAGGGCGACAACAACACGATGCGGGCGACGCGGTTTTTCTTCCACGACCCAAGGCAGAACGATTTTTCTGAAAAAAAGTGACCAAGACCCTTGACATGAGCGGCGATACCCGATAATAATAGGGTAATGACCAAGCGGCAAGTCATGACCGGCGCGATAAGAAAGGCCGTCCGCGAAAGCGGGCAATCGCTCTATGCGATATGCCAAGCAACGGGCTTGAATGAAGATGCCTTGTCGCGGTTCATGCGCGGGCAAACGTCAATGCGGCTGGACCTGGCCGACAGGCTCGCCGCCCACTTCGGTATCGAGTGCCGCCGGGCGCGGCGGAAAGGACGGTGAATCATGGCAACCGTATTCAAGAAGACATTCACGAAACCCCTGCCGGAAGGGGCGGAACCGTTCACCCGCAAGGGCGAGCAATTCGCCCGGTGGACGGACGGCAAGGGCAAGACCCGGACCGAGAAGGTAACGACCGGCAAGGACGGCTCACCCAGGCTCTTGATCGAAGCCGACACCTATACCGCCAAGTACCGCGACGGGACGGGGATCGTCCGCGAAGCGGCGACGGGCTGCCATGACGAAACCGCCGCCCGGAACGTGCTGGCGGAACTGGTCAAGCGGGCCGAAAACGTCAAGAGCGGTATCACAACCGCCGCCCAGGACGCCGTAATCGACCACCAGGCGACGCCGATTTCCGAGCACGTTGACGCCTACCTGATCCACCTGGCCACCAAGACGAGCGGCGCCCACCGTGAAAACGTCGCCCGGAATCTCCGGCAGATCGTGGCGGACTGCAAGTTTGAGCGGCTGGCGCACCTGGACCGCTCGGCCGCGGAATCGTGGATGATCCGCAAGCAAGCCGAAGGCATGGGGGCGCGGACCCGGAACACCCACCGGGCCGCGATAGTCGCCTTTGCCAACTGGTGCGTTGAATCGCGCCGGCTGGCCGTCAACCCGTTGGCGCGGCTGTGCAAGGCCGATGAAAAGGCCGACTGCCGCCGCCAGCGCCGCGCCCTGACGGAGCAAGAGCTTGTCGCCCTGCTGGAAGTCGCCCAGCGCCGCCCCCTGCTGGACGCGATGACGATCCGCCGGGGAGAACACAAGGGCGAAGCGGCCGCCAAGCTCAAGCCTCAGACCGTCGCCCGGCTGGAAATGCTTGGCCGGGAACGGGGCTTGACATACAAGACGCTGGTATTGACCGGGCTTCGCAAGGGGGAGCTTGCTTCGCTCACCGTCGGCCAGCTTGAGCTTGACGGGCCGATGCCCCATGCCACGCTCCGTGCCGCCGACGAAAAGAACCGTCAAGGGTCCAAGATTCCCTTGCGGGCGGACCTTGCGGCGGACCTTCGGGCCTGGCTTGCCGACAAGCTCGCCGCTGCCCAGGCCGATGCCCTTGTGCCGACAGAGCGAAACCACAACGGGCCGCCGACACCGGCAGCGGCTCGCCTACCAGCCAACACGCCGCTTTTCAACGTGCCGGCGGCTCTGGTGCTGATCCTGGACCGGGACATGGCAATGGCGGGCATACCCAAGGTGGATGAGCGCGGGCGAACCGTGGACGTTCACGCCCTGCGGACCACCACCGGCACCCACTTGAGCAAGGCAGGTGTTACCCCGCGAACCGCCCAGGCCGTCATGCGGCATAGCACGCTGGACCTGACGATGAACACCTACACCGACCCGCGCTTGCTGGACGTGGCCGGGGCGCTGGACGCCCTGCCCGACCTGCCCTTGACGAACGGCCAAGACGCCCAAGAACTCCGAAAAACGGGAACGACTGGCGGCCCGGCGTGGCCTGAAACCACTTACGGCGCGCCGAAATCGGCCGCCAAAGCGGGCGTAAGAGAATCGGCCGCCGGAAAACAAAGGACTTGCGTTTCGACTTCGCTTGCACCAACGCTTGCACCAACTTCTTACAAGTCGAGCACAACGGGGGCAACCGCTGACGAGACGGCAGGCCGGAAGGCGTGGGCGAGCGACAGGGGCGGACGTGCGGGAAACCCCTGTAATACCAATGCAAAACGCCCGCAGTCGTTCGCTGACAACGGGCGTCGTCAACAGCGGGCGAAGGGAGTCGAACCCTCAACAGCCAGCTTGGAAGGCTGGCGCTCTAGCCATTGAGCTACGCCCGCAAGACAGTCACCGGAGGCCCGCCACCGACGGGGGGCGGGCAAGCGGCGATCCACGGAGGAAAAGGTTATCAGACCCCAAGGCGATCTGGCAAGCCTCAACCCCGGGGGTGGCGGCATGCCAATCCGCGCTTGTCGTGCTCAGTGGACAAACCGGCTCCGGCCGAAGTTACGGCATCAGTTGCACGCAGCGCAGTTCCTGGGCGTCGCGCAGGAACAGTTTGCCGTCGGCGTAGGCCGGGTTGCACCAGTTCTGGCCGCAGACTTGGACCTTGCTGATCACGCGGCACTCCTTCGGGTCGGCGGCGACGAGAAGCAACTGCCCGTTCTCGGTGAGCACGAGGATGTTGTCACCCATCACCAGGAAGGAGGCGTAGCTTTTCGTGACCATGTCGGCGAAGAAGTCGTCCTTCGCCCAGGCTTTCTGCCCGTTCCGCACGTCCACGCAGAACAGGCCCTTGCCCGGGCCGATCCCATACAGGTAGTTGCCGACCGCCACGGGGCTGGCGAAGTTGACGGCCGCCGTCTTGTTCACCCACGCCTGTTCGGCCTTGATGGCATCGCCCTGCTTTGAGACCTTGACCCCCATGAGGCCGACCTGGTGCGAGGCGACCATCACCATGTCTTCCACGACGACCGGCGTCGTCACGTGCCGGCCGAACTGCGTCTTGACGGGCACGCGCCACAAGAGCTTCCCGTCGCCGGCGTCCAGGCCGATAACCGCCTCCGACGTGAACGAGACGACCTGCTTGACGCCCGCGATCGTGGCGACAACGGGCCCGCTGTAGCCCTGCACGTCGTTCTGGGACTTCCAGATCACCGTGCCGTCCTTCTTGTCGAAGCACACCACGCTGGCGCCTTTTGCCGAGCCGACGCCGACGATGATGCGGTCGCCGTCGACCATTGCCGGACCGGTGTTCCCGTGCCGGGAGGCGCCTACTGCCGAGCCCCTCTCGCCCATGAACTCCGCCCCGAGGTCCTTCACGAAGTTCACCCGCCAGACCGCCTTGCCGTCGGCGGCATTGAGGCACTGGAACTCCCCGCGACACGATTGCACATAGACCCGCTCGCCATCGGCCACCGGCGTGCAGCGCGGGGCCGGCACGGACTGGAAGTCCTTGAACACTTCGTCGAGCGGCGCGCTCCAAAGCTCCTTCCCGGAAGCGGCATCCAGGGCGTGGACGACCTCCTTGCCGTCCTGGTGGTCGAGGTGAAAGACCTTCCCGCCGCTCACCACGGGCGAGGCGAGGCCGCTGCCGACCTTCACCCGCCAGAGGACCTTGGGTTCACCGGGCAGCGTCTTCGGCACGGCGACGCCCGCGGGGACGTGGCCGGTTCCGTCCGGTCCGCGCCAGCGCGGCCAATCCGCCGCCAAGCACCAGCCGCCAAACATGAGCATTGCGACGATCAAAACGCTGCGTTTCATCATTCCGTCCTCTCCGTTAGGCATTGGTTCTTCCTCAACCTCTGGTATCTGTTCGCGCCAGGCGCCCGAAAAAGGTTCCTGCCCGAAGGCGGCCCGCCCCCCTTCAGCACCCCCGGCTCAGACAAACCGCGATGCATAGACGTCCAGGAGTCGCCGGATCATCTTCTGATACCGCGAGCCGTGCCGGCGGGCCCTGGACTTGAAGAAATCCACGGTCCCCCGGCTCAGGCTCAGCGTCACCTTCACGGTCGGTTCTCTCAGTGCCAGTTGGTCCGGAGAAGGCAGGAAATCCCCGACTTTCTCCATTTCCACCGGCTCATTCGTATATCGGATTTTCCTCTTCATAGAAGACTGTAGCATGGATACCGGGATGGGGCCTTGGCAGTCGTGTAATAGGCCCCGGCTTCAGCCGGGGTTAGGGCGAACCCCACCCCGTGCCCCCTCCCCAGG